>Ga0307373_10006459_pt1 | contig 18621 bp, 39 predicted proteins | sample OX2MG_FD_202534 | JGI IMG/M metagenome (GOLD analysis project Ga0307373, IMG submission 202534) | Soil microbial communities from Risofladan, Vaasa, Finland - OX-2 | ecosystem: Environmental > Terrestrial > Soil > Coastal area > Acid sulfate soil | place: Finland: Risofladan, Vaasa | collected...
TAACACAAGGACACTAATGAAGAAACTGGCACTACAAAATCACCGACTGAAAATCAAATCATGAAAAAGATTTATTTGACTTTCGCGCAGAGTATGCTATACTTGTATAGGGCAGACTATGCGCTCGCTGTGATGGGTTGATTTGATTTCTCCATTCTGGAGGTTAAAATCATTTGAAACCTAAGGGCCGCAAGCTACTTCGACCGGGAAAAGCTCCGCGGGAATCAGACTCGGAAAGGAAGAACGACGATGGCTAAACAAGAATTCCTTAAGCTAGCCCATAGCTACGACTCGAAAAAGCATTCGATTTCGGGTTGGCTGGTTTCGGAGAAGCTGGATGGTATGCGTGCCTTTTGGGATGGCGGTATTTCTAGAGGTTTGCCGGCTAAAGAAGTCCTTTGGGCAAACACCACGAAGGACAGTCGCCTGAAGGTTCCGCCGATCGCCACGGGCCTGTGGTCACGTTATGGCCACGTCATCTATGCCCCGACCGACTGGCTCAATCAACTACCATCAATTCCGCTGGACGGCGAACTGTTCGCGGGCCGCGGTCAGTTCCAGAAGCTTGTCAGCATCACGAAGCGCATGGATCAGTCCGGCGACTGGTCGAAGGTCAGTTACATCGCCTTCGATGCACCTTCAATAGATTCCGCCTTCGCTGATAGGGAAATCAACAATACCAACTTTAAGAAAAAGATGGTTGGCTGCGTCAACTGGGTCCAAGAGCGGGGCCTAGCTTCGCCGGTTCGGAGCGAGGATGGGTTTTACACCCGGTACAAGCAGCTACGTGCCTTGGCACCACAATTCGCCCATCTCCAGGAGCAACTACCATTCAAAACAGCCGACGCGGAAGCGAAGCTCAATGAAAAGCTTTCCGCTATTTGCGACGCCGGCGGCGAGGGATTGATTTTGACATCACCAAGTAGCTTGTGGCTCCCGGAACGGCTGCATACGATGCTGAAGTTCAAGCCCTTCGAGGATGCCGAGGGCACTGTGGTCGGCTACAACTTTGGGCGCGAGACCGACAAGGGCAGCAAGCTGCTCGGCCTGATGGGTTCTCTGGTCCTACGGACTCGGGCCGGAACCTTCGAGCTATCCGGTTTCACTGACGCGGAGCGTCAAATGAACTGGCTGCATTCCGCGGGCCGAACGGAGACTGCTTATGAGTACGGTTGCCGTGCTCCTGGAGGGAAGGTGCCTGATACGATTCACAATCCGAAGTTTCCAAGAGGCTCGACGGTGACGTTCAAGTATCGCGAGCTTACAGATGCTGGTCTGCCAAAAGAAGCACGCTACTGGAGGAATCGCAATGATGATGATTACACCCGACGAATTGTGTGAAAAGCTCGGCAAGCCAAAGGGCTATTTCGATTGTCTTTTGCGGCGGGGAGCTAGCGAGCTAATTGCGCTGCCTGCCGACGGTGTCGAAATCGGCATGGTCTTCCAGGTCGTCGATCTTTTGGAGTACGAATGGGGTGTCCAGGAAGAAATAGTCGAGAATTTCATCTTCGGCCACTGGCTTATCAAAGTTCAACGCCCGAGGCAACAGCTTTATTCAACGCAGCTAGCGGCTACCGGCCTCGCCGTTCAACTTTACAGGAATGAGATCAAGGAAATTGAGGCCAAAATCAAGGCCCTTGAGGATTTTTCCGGCGATGACCATCCTGATTCTGCGGAGAACTAATGGACTTACCAAAGACGGCTGACGGTGCGACGATCTGCTACGGTGAAAGGTCTGGGACGATGATAAGGTTGTGCCGTGTCATTCAAACTAACCCGGCGTAGCCGCTGTCACCTTTGCGACCAACTGGTTACGTACAGTCCGAAATATGATTCATACTTTTGTGAGAACTGTAACCTCTGGTCGGAGGGTCCGTGTGAGCGAGGAGAATGCAGACATTGTGACGCCCGACCTTCACTTCCGTGTGAAGGTGGAGACCGAAAGCCACCAGTTCGACGTTGAAGCTTGCAAAAGCGTCATCATTGACGTTGGCCCTGATATCAAAATCACCATTACAAAGATGGGCTTCCATATCGGCTGGCTGCCGACTGGAGCCGAGAACTACGGTGGTGCCTATTCATGGATGCGTTTACTAATAGCAATGATCCGAGGGAGGTTCCGTGAAGATCAATAAAATATCAGTGACTCTCGATGATGAAAACTATGGCTGGGATTACGTCTGGCAAGTTCTCCACGAGAGCCTAGCGGCTGACAGTGATCCTGGTGACCCAAACGTATTCATGATTTTGAAAATCATCCACCGAATCAAACTTCGGACCTACGAGTTCACGCAGGTTGAGTTGTTCGCGATCATTTGGGTACTTCGCAGATGGCAGAAGTGGGTCATTGGCGAGGAAGCCGCTGAAGTTCGGCTCCTCTACAACTACTTCCGAAAGGCACTATGCGACTTCCAAAGTATCTGAGTCCGTCGAGCTTCAAGCTTTTTGAGAGCAATCTTGATGATTTTTATACCAAATATCTGGCCGAGAACCGACCACCAAGGATGGGCCAGACAAAACCGATGAGTGTTGGTAGTTCATTTGACGCTTACGTAAAAAGTTATCTGCATTATTGCCTTTTTGGAAACTACGGAAAAGATAGTGAGTACGAAAAGGATACTATTTTTGACCAACAAGTCGAAATGCCCAACCGGGATTGGGCGAGGATTGCGGGCCAACACACCTTCGACTGCTATAAGAACTGTGGTGCTCTCGCCGACATGATGTTAGAACTCAATTCCAGTGTCGGCAAACCGAGATTTGAGTTCTCCATACAAGGGACGGTTGAAAGCCGAATCGGAAGTGTACCACTTTTGGGCAAACCCGATGTATTCTTCATAAATGCACAAGGGGCTCGGGTCATCCTTGATTTCAAAGTCAACGGCTACTGCTCGGCGAGCATGATTTCGCCGATGCCCGGCTACGTCATGGTTCGGGACGCTTGGACTTCAGGCCGTAAGAAAAGTCCGAATGATAGGATGCCCCATCGTGACTGCTTCCCTACTCGTTATAGGGGCATGATGATTAACACCATTGCAAGACTTGAGGAACTTAACTCGGAATGGGCGGCTCAACTAAGCATCTATTCCTGGCTCCTCGGTGAAGAAGTTGGCTCCCAAGATTTAATTATTGGAGTTGATCAAATCTGTGGGACCGGTTCGGCGGATTCCAATGGAAACCCCTATCTCCGCATCGCAAGCCATCGTCTACGTGCAGGCGCCAACTACCAGCATGAGCTTCTCGATCGCCTCACCAATGCTTGGGCTACCATCACATCCGGTCACATTTTTAGGGAAATGAGCCGTGAGCAAAGTGATGCGCACTGTGCTGATCTGGAGCGACAGTGTAAAGCTCTATCAGATACAAGCGATCCATTATCAGGATTCATCAATGATTGCTCAAGAGGGTGAAGTATTATGGGTAGAGAACACATTAGCGAGGAAATCCTTGCCAAAATTGACAATTCCACTGAAGGCTATTTCCTCAACGAGTTACCGGTTGGCACTCGGCTGATTGTTCAAACACGAAATACCAAATATGATGTTGAAATCAAAGATGGCATCTGGATAAAAGGCCACCATCTCTATTGCCCGGATTGGACCAAAGTGAACTTCCGCGGGAGCACTTGGGGAACTTCGATGCTGAAGTTACATTGGGTTGGCCTCGAGATGCACATGGAATTTTGGCTACCTGAGTTTGGAACTGTGACTACATCGGCCGTGGAAAGTATTATAAAGAGATGAAACTACGCGCTGAAATAATTCGATTCTCTTTCTTAATGGAAGAGACTTTACAGAAGAAACCAATTGATGATTGGCTAACTCTGGCTGAGCTGGCATCCCAAGCGCAATCACAGCTTGATCAGGTACTTGAGAGCATTGATTTTGTACATCAATCTTGTCAAGTCAATCCTCGACTATTCGCGAGAGCGGTGGCTGATCTAGCAAATTACTGTCTAGCAATGGCTGAAAATGTGAATCAATTACCCCAAGTTCGGCATGGCTTAATTGATGCCATGAACGATCACTTGACCTAGGAGGTTTTATACCTTTCAAAAGCGAAGCACAACGACGTTTTCTCTATGCTACTGATCCAAAGGTAGCCGCGGAGTTTGAAAAAGCCACGCCCAAAGGCAAGAAACTGCCGCCCAAGGTTAAGCCAAAGAAAAAGAAGAAATGATACTCGTACGTAATCTCCTCCAGAACATCGACCTCGGCCCGCTCATGGATTGTGATCGCAAATCTTACGACGTACCCTACACAGAAGCCGAGGTACTCAAGTTCGCCCGTGGCGTGACCGTTGGTATCTTGAACGATGACAGTGAACAATCCGGTCGATTGGTCGGCTACTACATCTACGGGATGGAGGGAACCGCCTTACGACTTAATAGGTTCGGTGTCTTACCGAATTGGCGTCGTGTTGGGATTGGTAGCCGTTTGATGGAACGCTTCCTTGACGAGGCATCAATGTTCAAGAAAGTCACAACTGTTGTGCCCGAAGCGAACGTTATTGCCCAGCTATTTCTCCGGCACCACGGTTGGCGTGCTGTAAATGTAGTTAAAGACTGCTTCACAAATTGCGGCTACCCAGAAAATGGGTTCTACTTCTTGAGGAGGACCGATGGAGTTCTGTAGATTTTGCAATCAACAAGCCACTTATATTGACCATCTCGGTCGGTTAGTTTGCGATAAGCACGCGGATCAATGCGCCCGAATTGGAATCGTAGTCCAGGAGATCAAGAGTGTTCCAAAACCCGTTCAGGCAGACCGCGCTTATTGATCAAGTTCTCGTGCTCGCTAAGCCCGATGCTGTTCATAATGGCAAGGTTGGAAGAATCTTGGCGATGTTCGAGCGAACCCATTTCTGGATTTGCAACACTCGTGAATTACAGATGACTAATGAGTTTTGTGCTCAACATTACCGAGATCATGTCAATAAGCCCTTTTATCCTAGTTTGGTTGACTTTATGACTTCGGGCCTAACTATTGCATTCCATATGCAATGGGTGAGTAATCCTAAAGATATGATCCCTGTAGCTCGCGAAACTGTGGAGGCTATTCGGCAAATCAACTTGTGCCAGAATCCTCGGAACCTGGTCCACGCCTCTTCATCGATTGAAGCTGCGCAAAGGGAGTTAACACTTTGGTTCCCAAATTCAAAGAACTAGACGAAAAAGACCCCGAAATTTTCACAATCGTGGGCAATCTGATTGCAGAGAATACGGAGACGATCAAGAGACTTGAGAAAATCATCAAGGAATCGACGAATCAGAATGCTATCCTGATTAGTGCTTTGAAGAAGTTTGTGAAGAAACTTGACAGACTTCAGAGAAGGGTCGCAAAATTGGAGCGTGGTTTTTAGTGAGCCTGCCTTAATTTTCCTCGGAGTGACTATGTACAGGATCATTGTTCGCGATATCAACAAGAAGGATATGCCAATTCGATCTTCAACAGAGTACATGAGCAAGGGTGAAGCTGCTCGCAATTTGCCAAGGACCGGCCGGATCGACAAGATCGGAACGACCTATGTGATCCTGGTGGCCCAATGATATTCAAATCAATGGATGGTCGATTCTACGAGCAACCTGTTTGGGAAGTGCCCAAGGCGATTGTGAAAGTCCACGATGACTTCCTCGTCCTTTTCTACATAGGAAAAGTCGGCTGGACACACGCCCGAAGGGTTCTTTCCAAGTTCGGAATTTCGGCCCGGCTAGTAGTTACGTTGTCACCACTTGAGATGGTCATCAACGGGAAATTGGTGGAATCAACCCCCTTCGTCTTGTGGCCCCTCAAAGAAGTCGGTGTACCTCACGCCTACGATTTTAGCTACGGTCCTGATTACATCGGTGAATCCTGGAAGTACGATCCCCGCCTCAAATTTGAGCAATCCACATGACATGGGAAGAGATTGATTCCCGGTGGGGTGATATTTTGCAGACTTTTCGGGCGAAGCTACCGCTCAATGAGTTTGTTGATTTTGACGACAATGGCTCGGCCATCACCTCCAATAGGCCGATGGGAGAATCAATTGTTGCGGCCCGCACCGAAAAGTCTGACCGATTCAAACACTACCTGATTGCGGCAGGCTTACTGCCGCCAACTATTCCGCCTCGAATCATCCACGCGATTGTTGGTGAGCGTGTTCGCATGGGTTGCAAAGTATAATGGAAATACTTGGCAAGTATATCGGCACCGTAGGTGCGAAGCCTTTTCTCGCTATTCGCGTGATTCTGCCGAACCATATCAAAAGTCGTCGAAGATGGCGGGGAAATGCGTTGCATTCCCGTTTGCTTTTGGTGACGGATAAGGGAAGTTTCTGGGCACCCAACTTTAGCCGACTCGGTGACAGGATTGTGACACAACCACTCGTTCCGAGCATTGAGTTTACGGTCCTTGATGTTTTGCTTGTTGACTATTTGAACCTTGAAAAGGTCCGCGTAGCGAACTTCTACGGCCAAGTCAAGGCAAATTTGGGTGAAGAAGTTGTTTTCAGTTACGAGGTATGATGATCGCCGATCGGAGGAATGATGTTTCAATTAGTGAAGGGTGACGATCCAATCCTACGGAGCCGAAGTATTGAGGTCGATAGGCCAAACTGGAAGTTTGTCGCCAATCTAGCGGCTACGCTGCTAGCCCAGCCTAACGGCGTCGGCCTGTCGGCTGTCCAAGTTGGAGTACCTGCTAGAATTTTCGTCTTAGCGTGGCCACGCGGCGGATGGTCGGCCTACATTGATCCAGTGATTTTGAAATCAGAGGGCGAATGCCATAGCACTGAAGGGTGCTTGAGCCTGCCCGGTGTTGTGCGAAAGGTGAAGCGCGCTCAGTATATCGACCTTGCCTATATGAATGATTCTGGAATCAGGGTACAACAGAGCTTCGATGGTTTGCTTGCAATTGCCATCCAACACGAAATGGACCATCTCAATGGGATTCTTCTTACGGACCATGACAGCATTGATTAACTTCGCCCAGACCATCGCGCTGAGCGCCACTTACGCTTTTATCTATTGGTTGGTCCTGGACCACGTCGTCGGAGTGAAGTTCGACTATTTGCCGGTGCTCGGTGTCACCTATATCTACGGCGTCGCGGCCCGGACGATTGCCCACCACTTCGTGGCGAAGCCGACCCTGGTGTATCAGTATCAGAAAATTGGAGGTAAGGACTACGTCTTTGCTGCTGATATCAATACCTTCCGCTACGACGTTCAGTTGGCGCGAGCGTTGCAGAAGGGTATGACAGGCCAGACCTTTTCGGAGTAACCGAATGAGAAACCGATTGCGTAATATGCGGGCATACCTTTGTGGAGGTATGGACAACGTCAAAGATGGCGGTATCGGCTGGCGAAAGCGAGTCGGTCGTTGGTTGGTAAAACGCGGCACTATCGTTTTAGACCCTACCGATAAGCCTACAGATATCGGCGAGGAAAGTCCTCAGATTCGGGCGCATTGGAATGAATTAAAAGCAACTGGCCACTTTAATGAGTTGTCCGCTATTATGAAAACCATTCGTGGCGTTGATTTACGCATGGTTGATATATCGGACATGCTCATTGTCTACTTAGATCGCAATCAATTCCCTTGTGGGACTTTCGAGGAACTCTTTTTAGCAAATAGGGAGAAGAAGCCAACATTGATTGTATCTCCGCAAGGAAAACGCGGAGTATCAAATTGGCTTTTTGGGACAATACCGCATCAACATATTTTTGATAACTGGCATCAACTCTACCGTTATCTGAACCATATTGACTGCGATGAACATATCGAGCTACTTAGGCGGTGGTGTTTCTTCACCTTCAAGAGGAACAAACGATGAAATATGTGTCATTGGATATCGAAACCACGGGCCTCAGCCCTGGGGATGATCAGATTTTGGAATTCGCTGCTGTCGTTGACGATTGGGTTACACCGATCGGAGATCTGCCGAAATTTGAACGGCTAATCAAACATGACCGTATACGGGGTAATCCGTTTGCGTTGCATATGAATTCTGAAATTCTTCGACTGATTTCAAAATCACCCATCGTCTGTGATCGTGCTACCAAGCGGTTCAGCCAGGGCTGTTGCACCCCGGACCAACTACTTCCGCAATTCAATTACTGGTTGAATGAACTTGAAGTCGAGCCGATGAACATTCACGCAGCGGGTCACAACGCGGCTGGCTTTGACATTCCATTCATCAAGTGGTTGGACGGCTACGGTGAAATCATCAAGTTCCACCACCGTGTCTTGGACGTAGGCTCCTTGTACTTTGAGCCCGACGACCACGAACTCCCGTTCACCCAAAAATGTCTTAGCCGAGCAGGCATTCCTGGAGAGTTGCAACATCGGGCATTGCCTGATGCTTTGAACGCCGTTCACTTAATTCGAGCGAAGTATGGAATCTTTCCGCGGAGTGATTATGCGAATCCGATTAGTTCGACTTAAATGCAGCCCTTTCCATTCGCGGGGTCGATCCAGTCTGGAGATCATTTTTGGCTGCTACTACGAGGAGCGGATGTTCGGGCGGCTACGTCGAGTATGCCTTTTTAACTATGTGAAACACAACCGGATTCGTAGAACCGAATGTGCTGCTAAAGGGCCACTGATTCTAAGATTCGAGGGAAAGCAACGTTCACTAAAGACGTACTATTATGACTGCTGACTATCTCATTGCCTTCGGTGCCATCTTGGCTGGTGGCTGTCTAATTAGCTTAATCAGCTACACGCTGCTTCAATGTTCCTTAGGAAAGAAAAAAATGATTTTCATGTTCGTCGAGCCGACGCCGACTGGGGTGATGCTCGACCAGTCAGGCCGCTTTCCGGCCCTTAATCTGAAGGATGATTGTAGTATCCAAGATATGCTTGGTGGCCTTTATGATCATTATGGTGTTGAAATGCAGGGACTCGTTCCGGTAGGGACGATTAACAAGCATAAAGTAATTGCTGTCGCAGCACATTGTAATCCGGGTCTCCTACGGAGTGGGCCACCAGCAAACAATGCGCAGGGCCTCGTCCACGCGATGGTTCGCAGCGCCTTGTCCGACTGGCGCATCGAAACGAAAGGACCGAATGATTTTAACATCCAATTTCTTGGTAGCTAGCGTCTTGCTGCTAGCGGCTAGCGGCTTCGTCTATTATACAATCACTATCCAAAGGCCAAAATTCAAGGTCGGCCAGACCGTCACCTGGCTAACGACTTTACAGGAGGGTAAAATCCTCCAAGTGATCGAAGATGATAACTTGTACATGGTTGAATTTGCCGCCGATGAAATCCGAGTCTTACATGAGGGACGCCTATGCCCATAGCCTTCTGGCTTATCCTTGGCTTCGGCCTTGGGTGGTACTGTAAAACTGGTCCGAAGTTCAAGACCGAGGATGCAGTTCGCTTCAAAGATGATGTTATAGGTGTTGTGAACGTGATTCGTTGGAGCACGTTTTACAAGTGTTGGCAATACCAAGCTATTCCCGGTGGAGGGTGGTACTGGGAGAAGGATTTGAAGAAGGTATGATTCCTAGTGAAGCAATTGACATTTGGCTTCTCTACAACGAGCCGAAAGGCAACTGTTATGAAGCTTCAGTCTATATGAACCTAGCCTTCCCCGAACTCAAGATGGTTCGGGGCCACTACGGTGGTCGGCGGCACTGGTGGAATGTAACTCCCCACGGAGTTATAGTCGATGCCACGCGGAGCCAGTTCGATTTTACGGCCGAGTACGTGGCTTATTGTGGTGCCCAAGTCTACGGTAAATGTTGTGAGTGCGGCGGTCATGTCTATGTGCCCGGAGGGCATTTCTGTTGTGAAGCTTGTGAGGACACCTATTTGGCGATGCTGACAGGAGGAGTTTCTTCGATGGCAAAATCAACGTATTTCATCGACATCTTTGGTACTGTTTTGGAACACCACGGGCATAACAAGCCTGATGCCAAGCACAAGGCGACACCGGGCACGGTCAAGAAGCTCGACCAGTTGAGCGCCGAAGGGCACAAGATTGTTCTTATGACCGATCACCCGGAGTCCGACAGGACGTGGATAGTTCGTGCATTACATAATGCGAAAATCCGATACGATCAGTTGATGATGGACGCCGGCAAGCATCGGCACATCATCGACGACGAGTCACCGAGCGTCCATCACATCAACCGCGATCAGGGATTGGGTTGAATTATGGATAACATTGAAGAACTTGAACTCCGACTCGAAAATGCTCGCTTGAAAGTTCGGGTCAAGGCATTGGAAGAGATGGTTCGCCTTGATAGTGAGTGTGCTATTATGGCAACGACGCGCCGTATCCGGCTTGAAGATCAAATCAAGAGGTTGAAGAAGTGCCATACATAAAGAAAGCCCAACGGGCACAGCTTGATCCGTTCATTGACAATCTGGCCCAAGCTATCGCCAGCGAAGCTGGCGATATCGACGGCAAACTGAATTATGCCATTTCCCGGCTAGTAGCTGGCGGCTACGCTCCGGGCGGCCATTGGTCCTACAGCTTGATTCAGAGGGCTGTTGGTCTGATTGCGTGCGTGGGCCAGGAGTTATACCATAGGGTAGCCGTGCCTTACGAGGCCGAAGCTGCTGCCCGGAATGGTGATATCCCTGAGTATGACGACGCCGATGACCAACATCTCTATCGGGCACAGGCTCGCCAGATTTGTGAGCGGTTTCCGGCGAATGGCCTTTACAAGAGGATTGAGTTTGACCAATTGCTTGCGAGTGGTTTCACCAATTTGCTGCACGCCGATGGTTATATCATAATGGGAACGGAAACGGTCACACTTGGTCTGAAAGGCTTGGAGCTTCGTAATGCAAAGTAATCATCTCCTCTACCTACACCCGGAAAGTAAATGCCTTGCTTGGCCGGATGGCTTGGCCAAGAATTATAACGACCAAAATGAGGCATGTGACATGCTCGTCGGCCCCTGTTGTTGTGGTGCCACGCACTACGTCGGTGAATTTGCCCTGGAAGGGTTTGAAATCAGGCCATTTCCGAGCAACGCAGCGATTTTGGGCGAGGAGGAAGGCAACTTCAGGGAATACCTGAAGTTGGTGAAGCTCCCGACTCCGCCCTTGATCCTTAATTTCCTTGAAGAAATTCCGGTAGCCATACTGAAATCAGGGACCGAAGGTCGGAGATTCTGTCGAGTCGCGATTCCCAAGAATTTTGATCAAAGGGCTGTCCTAAGCGAATGGCTAGCGGCTAGTGGCTACCAGTGCATGACAACCGAGTTGGAGCTTACGATCGCATGGTAACAAAGAAAATGTTCACGGACATCAAACGGATCGCGAATAGCGGCCACACTGCCGCTTCCGCGAAGCGGGCTACTGAGGCCAAAATCAACGAAGTGTTCGGCAAAATAGTCGAAAAATTTGTTGAAGGGGCTGTGGACCTTATCATTGAACAAACGGCTCAAGGTGTGGCCTTTTGTGAAATTGCCGCACCCAATTTCGGTAGCATGGCCCTGGACAACGAAGTGAGGAGTCTTTTACTTGGCCACTTGGAGCGTCGTGGCTTTTCCGTTCAACCACACAGTGGAGGTTTGACCGTCCAATGGTAGCGATTTTGGGCGAGGAAGGCAACTTCAGGGAATACCTGAAGCTCCCGACTCCGCCCTTCGATCCTTGTAGCCATACTGAAATCAGGGACCGAAGGTCGGATTCCCAAGAATTTTGATCAAAGGGCATGGCTAGCTACCAAAGTAGCTGTACACTTGACAATCACATGGTAATTACGAAAGGGACCGAATGATAGGGGACACTGATTACAACAGAGGTGCAGCCTTATTCGACTATTATCTTGGAACGCCATTCCACGGCCTCAACTACTTGAAAAAGTGGTGGACGGCTTTGGACGTTACACAACCGATAGGGGTGCAGATAACTGCCTTGTCGGCTACGCTGCCACCACCCTTCAACGAAGTCGCCCGGCAGACTTATTACGGCTTCGCTATTACGCCTGGAAGTGACTTAGAGATTAACTGGCTCGGCGTCGTCCAGGAACGTCAAAACTGGGATGCGCAATCTGAAAGGTCAGCTAAGCGGGTTCAAGGAATTGCCGACGATTTGGGATTCGGTGAGTCAAATTGATTAGTAAAATCGAAGCCGTGGATAGGATGAACACTTGCGACGAACGGCTACTTCGTAGAACCGAGGAAGAAATTGAGCGAATGATCATTGCAGCCGCCGATAGGAAATGCAAAAGTGTGTTCTATAGGTGGGAAAGTGATTTTGTTCGCGAAGCGATTTGCAAGCGTCTAGCTGCTAGCGGCTACCGCCTTTTCGAGAATCACAACGGAGTAACCATTGCTTGGTGTGATCTGGATGAGTGAAGCTTGATTTGGGAAATCAATTATGACTTGCCTTGGAAGGATTGCCAAGTGATCTATTTGAGCAGCTAGTTCCCTGAGTTGAAAGACAACCAAATGGCCAAAGAAACACGAATGAAGGTGCTGGACAATCTGGCTCGGCAGCGTGCGCAGCACGCCCGGAAGAAGCGAAACCTGGCGATTGCGACAGGCCGGATTCAGTTAAAGAACGAATTCGCCTCGTTCAAACCGGCGAAGAAGTGCCCAGTCGGCACGCCTTAAAGGGTCTGATTTTAGCCAGGAGGTTTTATGTGGATACTTGGTATTTTACTCTTAGCAGCTAGCGGCCCGTGGCTTTCGACCTGCCGCTGCCAGATTTGTCTTTGTGGAAAAGCTTGTAGCTGCGCAGCTTGTAAGTGCCCACCACGGTGTTGCAAGATTTGGACCCAAACGATAAGAGGCGAAGATGGGCCGTGAATTGTTTATAGCATGGGTAAGTAATAGACGCCGTTATTGGGCGGATAATTTTGCGTGGGCGCTCGGCTTTGGACTACTCGAATTCGCTGATTTTGAAATCTTTAGAGAGGGTCTGTTGACACAGGAGGAAACGTGATTGACATGCTGACTGGTGGCTTCGGCGCCCTTCGGAAGTGGCCCTGGGTCCTTATAGTAATCTTCTTTGGATTCGCTTTACATCGTAGCCAGTCGAAAACGCTTTCCGTCTACCTTTTGCACGCCTACAATGCGAATACCGGCGACGATCGCGAAAGGGCGGCATTTCAGAAGGTATTCAATGGTAAGCAATTCCGATTTGCGGGCTACGCCGAAAAGGCTTATTCTTGTGAAAGTTATGATCATTGGGTCATACCGTCCTGTAGCCACTGGCTTCTCCTATTAGCCTTACCGGGAGAGTTTACCGAAGGTTTTATTGAATTTGATTGCAAAATCAAGGAATTCAACGTCGCTTATAGCCTGAGGTACTATGAAAACACTATACAAAGGTAGTTGCTTCGACTACCTCGAAAGTGGCGTCAAATTTGACTGTATCATAGCTGACCCGCCTGATGCTATTGGTCTTGGCTATGAAGGGTTCACTGATATTAGACCCGAAGGGTATTCTAATTTTGTCTATAGGATGCTCGGCTGCGCCGTTGGAAAGGCCCCGATTCTTTGGTTTTCAGTGAACTCAAAACACATGGATTTGATGGGTAGCTGCGTAGCTTCGCTGCTGCGGAAAAATCCAAGCTATAGTAGCCGAGTCTTTATTTGGACCTATACCTTTGGGCAACACCGAGAAACTGATTGGGGTAACATGTATCGCCCCATCTGGCGACTTCGACAGGAACATTTTAAGTGGGCACCACCGGGAAGAGTGCGGAGCACTCGTCAAAGAATGGGCGATAGCCGAGCGAATCCTGAAGGCAAAATTCCCGGAGATGTTTGGGCCGTCCCTAGGGTTACTGGCAATAGTAGTGAAAGGCGAAGCTATCATCCTACCCAACATCCTGAAGAAATTTATCGAAAGATGCTGGAGGGTAGTGGCAAACCAGGAAGGGTTTTGGACATGTTTGCTGGGACTGGTACAATCTATAGGTGTACCGAAGGTACATTGTGGGAACCGACGGCGTGTGAAATCAGTGAGGAATATTGTTGCAGACTGCAAGAGGAGCATTGCGTACATTTTCTGGACAATAAAGTGTCCATTTCCTAGGGCCATAGGAAGGGCTATTAAGAACCCTTCGGGCGGTTGGCCTGGGGATTGCTTTAGGGGCCATATAGCGCCATTAGGGCAACCCGAAGGGCTAGTGGCCCTTTGGGCCGGCTAGCGGCTTCGCTGCCCAAAGGGCCGGTTACGTAGCCCGTCCAGGGATTACGAGTTAAAGCCTTGCGGTGCAAGGGGTTACAACGAAATACAAGTTACAAGTCATCTGGTTCCCCCTATAGGAGACACTGTTTCTTTTTATTTCTCTCACGTAACCATAATTAGAAGAAAATTTAGTAATAGTAGTAATCAGAATCCTAAGTTGTTCAAGGGTAAAGGGTTATGACATTACATAACCGGTAATTGAATGTAGGAATCGTAAGTCTATAGCTACCCTCGACTTAGGTGTTCTTTAGTGAACGGATGGCACCTGTCTTTGGCACTGCTTTGTACACTGCCCCAGCATTAGTACACCTGCCCAAAGGGCCACTAGCTACGTCGTAAGTAGCTACCCAGCTAGGACTTACGGGGATGAACACTATTTTGGCCAGATTGTGTCACCGGGCATCCATAGCCTTAAAGTGCTGTTTACCTTATTAGGTGAAGTAATAATTTTGATTTCAAAATCCAAGAATGCTTTCACTGTGTCACATTCCAAAAATTTTCATTTGAAATACCAAGAACGCTTTCGCTGTGTCACATTCCAAAAGTTTTCATTTCAAAACTCAAGAACGCACAAGCGCGCGGTCTAGGTGGCCGGATGTGTCGCGCACAACCGGTAGCTTCGCTACGATCGGTGCCGGGCATTCCAGCCCGATAACCGTCAAAACCGTCACCGACCGTCCGACCGACCTGATAGGGAAATCACCATCCCTACAATGATTTGATTTTCCGATTTATTTGACTTTGCCGGAATACGTGCTATATTTGTATAGTGGAATAGGCGATAGCTGCGCGATATCAAATCACTCGGCCGAGAGGCGAGAGCCGAGAGCCGAGAGCCGAGAGGCCCGGTCAACTCGGCCGAGAGCGAGCCTGGCCGAGAGGCCCGGTCAACTCGGCCGAGAGGCGAGAGCCGAGAGGCGAGAGCCGAGAGGCGAGAGCCGAGAGGCGAGAGGCGAGAGGCGAGAGCCGAGAGCCGAGAGCCGAGAGCCGAGAGCCGAGAGCCGAGAGCCGAGAGCCGAGAGCCTGGCCGAGAGGCCCGGTCAACTCGGCCGATTGATTTTTCAAATTTGACTGCTATATACAATGTCGCGAGTTGAAATCATCGACGTTGCAAAGCTTTGACTGATAACGACTTAGGACTAAATTCCAGAATCATTTGACTTTCCCGTTTCCGGATGTATACTTGAGTAGAATCAAGAAACAACGGGGAGGACAAATGGTCCGCTTACTAATCAAGGGATGGTTACTGTCGGCAATACCGGGGTTATTCGTACTGCACGGGATTGCCTTTGTCCTATGGTTAACTGTTGTGCCGGTCTTTATGACCGGCCTAATGGAGTGCCGAAGGTACGGATTGATTTGATTTTACGGAATTGATGGGACTAGCCTTTGCGACGCGCAAAAGGCCCTTTATCGCTCCCCTAGGCTAGTCCCATCGTTTCCGTTTCTATCACTTGGGAGGGGATTGCAATGGACAATGAGAATATGCCGAAAAAGCCGTACTACTCGCCGGCGCAACGTGAACTGGTTGAAATCAAAATGGCGCTTGGCAAGGCCAAGCGGATTGCCGTGGCGGCAACGGTCTTGGCGGGCTTCCAGGATATTCCGCAATTGCGGGGAGTATCGGCCGAGTTGACCCTAACGCTGAAAGAGCATCTTCGCGGATTGCAGCGCTTTCCTAACGGATAGGAGAGCCCGAGAGCCGAGAGCCGAGAGCCTGGCCGAGAGGCCCGGTCAACTCGGCCGAGAGGCGAGAGCCGAGAGCGAGCCTGGCCGAGAGGCCCGGTCAACTCGGCCGAGAGGCGAGAGGCGAGAGGCGAGAGGCGAGAGGCGAGAGGCCCGGTCAACTCGGCCGAGAGGCGAGAGCCGAGAGGCCGGTAGAGTGCCGTCCGATCCCATAGGATAGGTTGTTACAATCGGAGCGTTTGCGACGTTGATATCAATGGGCGCAACGTCCATGCTGGGAATGAGGAAGTGAGTGACTGTCCCTTTAAGGCGGCGCTTCCGAACGAAAGCATGGCGCCGATTGTGACAATCGGTAGGCTTGTATCAAGCCTACCGATTGTCACAATTAGCTAGGGAAAGCGGGAACTACCCGACAAGCCGAAAGGCGGGGAAAGCGGGAACTACCCGACAAGGCTAATTGTGGCAATTTTGTTGGTGCCAGCGTAGGCACCGGCTATCCTACTCTGTTTGGGAGGGTCTTTGACAATGGATCAGTTGAAATCGGTTTTGTCGGATGGTCAGGCTTTGCTGGCCGCGGGGATTGGATCGCTTGTGGCGATTGTGCAGTGTTTCCGGCGCGACAACGTTCGTACCGCACAAACGCTACAAATCCCCCAAATGGTCGCATCGCTCCGGCGCCACGGTTACAAGCCTAACCACCCTATCGTGGTGTCGGCAAAGAAGGATGGCACGCTTTTGGTGCTTTGCGGGAATCGCCGGATGGAAGCGGTCGAAACGATTCTCGCGAATGAACCGGAGTTGTTCGCCAAACTGTTTCCAACGGGAATGATTCCCGCTATCGTTTACAACGATCTGACCGATGGTCAGGAAGCGGTGCTCCGGTGCGATCATAGCGAAGATGAGGATCGTGTCGGCCTTGACGATTGGGGCTACTTTCTGGCGATTCGCCAATTGGTTCGTGCCGGTTATGACAGTCAGGCCGACATTGCGGCCAAAATCGGCTGGTTCAAGAAGGACGCCAAATCGGGTGAATTGGTGCCGAACCGCTCAAAGGTTCAGCAAAGGGTTAACCTTTGTCAACTCCCCGCGTTTGTTCAAGCCGAATTTGAGTTGTTTGTGACAAAGGGCGCCGGCGCCAGCAATGTCCGTTGGTCCGACGTTGCGACTTTGTTCAAGGAATTCAATGCGGACTATAAGGCCGGTCATATCGACGGCAATGGTCCGGCGTTCCGCGCGGCTTGGGACGAATGCCGAAAGGCACCGGAAGCGCGGCTTGTCGGAGTCAAGCCGATTACTCCGGCCGACATGGAAAAGCGGAGTAAGATCGTAGGGAGTGGAACGTTGCGGAACGTCCTTGCGGTCTGTGCCGGCGCTACGGATAGCGTGACTTTGAACGATCTTGACGCCAAGATGGTGGAAGCGGAAACGGCCGTTGCCGTTCTTTCCGAGATTGCCGAATATCTCGGAGAAACCGACTTCGCGACTTTGACCACGAAAGCGCACAATGCGGCCGTTGCCAAGTTGTCAAAGGCCAAGGCCAAGTCAACGGAGGAACTGGAAGCGGAGGAAAATGCAGCGCTGGCCGAGTGTGCCAGCTAGTTCGATAGCCGCCGCCTAGCCCAAGCTTCGGCTTGGGCTAGCGGCATTTATGACCGACCGTCCGTCCGTCCGTCCGTCCGTCCGACCTTACCAATTTGTAATCTTGACAGCCACCAAAGACGAGCTAGAGTTGAAGTAGAAAGAGAGGGTAACACAGTGAGAAAATTGATTCTGACATCGCTGGCGTTTTTGATGCTTTGCAACAATCCGGCCCTGGCGGCCAATCACTTCCATCCCCGATCCTTCGGGATGGGTTTGCAAGCCGGAATGTACGGCGGCTACGGCGGGGGCATCCACTTGCAAATGCCGACACAAGCCGCCTACGGCTACCGTAACTTGCCGTTCGACGGCCGCTACGGCTTTGCCCCAAAGGCGCCGGCGCCGTACATGACCACGGGGAATTATTTCGGTTTGAAGGATGGTGACTATTTGAACCCCCTTTCCGGTTCTACCGGAAATAGCTATAATCCGGTCAAGCCGACTGGGCCGATTGTGCAGAATCCGTACATGGCACCGAAAGGCGCGGCGCCGACCTTCCAAGCCGTCTTAGGGGCAGACGGCCAGTATCACGTTGTCCCGGTGCAATAATCGCTTGGTTGACTCTTACCATTAGGAGAATTAACATGTTCGTCTTATTCGGTCGAGTTAGTGGGGAACCGTTGACCCTGGAAGGTCAACCCTTGGCGTACCATAGCTGGTTGGCCGCTAGCACGGTAGCGGCGTGGTTTGAGTGTGATATCCGGTTTGTGCGAGTTTCGGTGGAGGAATGCCGATGATTGCCGATTATGTTGTTGAAGTTTGGAATGACGGTTGGGTGGTTTCGGGTGTATATGATGATTTTACATTCCGTCAAGTTTTGGCGACTTGTGCGGAATTGTCCGAGTACCGTATTCGGCGACTTGTTCATAATGGCCAACGGCTAGCTTGCATTGCCCGACTGGAGGAAGGGCGCTAACCCTAGTCGGTGTAACGACTTAGGGCAACCTTGAAATTTTGACTTGACTCGGCCGCATTGTGTGGTAGACTTGAGTGTTAGGAGAAACAGCCATGAACAACAGCAGCTATGCGGGGTGGTGTCGGGTGATTCTTGGGGACGGCTATGCCCCTGCCCCTGCCCCTGCCCCTGCCCCTGCCCCTGCCCCTGCCCCTGCCCCTGCCCTTGACTACAACCCCGACGAGTACCAACGGCAG
>Ga0307373_10006460_pt1 | contig 18621 bp, 15 predicted proteins | sample OX2MG_FD_202534 | JGI IMG/M metagenome (GOLD analysis project Ga0307373, IMG submission 202534) | Soil microbial communities from Risofladan, Vaasa, Finland - OX-2 | ecosystem: Environmental > Terrestrial > Soil > Coastal area > Acid sulfate soil | place: Finland: Risofladan, Vaasa | collected...
TGAGCGATGCGATGAGGCGGAGCCCGTCGATCTCCGCCGCCGGGTGTAGGGTGATCCCGAGGGGTCGGATCACCGCGTCCAGCTCGTCTCGGAACGCCGTGCCGCTGAGCGGGAGCAGGAGTTCCATGTCAGAGAGGTCCTCCAGGGTGAGCGGGCGCCCGGGGCACGCCATGTCATGGCCGTCGGGGACGATGAGCATGAGGTCCTCCTCGAAGAGGAGCTGAGCGACCAGGTCCCGTCCGGTCACCGGAAAATTGAGGACGGCCAGATCCAGATGGCCGCTGGCCAGCTGGGGCTCCAACCCGGTTCCGATGCCTTCCACCACGACGAGCCGGAGCTTCGGATGACGCTTGCGGGCCATGTCCATCAACCGGGGGACCAGCCACCGGGCGGTCGTTCCGATCATCCCGACCCGCACCGTCCCGGTCACCTCGTCCTTGCAGGCGGCGACATCGGACACCAGTGCATCGAGCTCCGAGAGGATGCGGCGGGCCCTCGCCACGACCACCGTGCCTTCTTCGGTCAGCCGGCCGTCGGAACGGTCGATGAGGGGGGCTCCCAGTTCCCGCTCGAGCCGGGCCACGTGGGCCGACACGTTGGACTGCACGGTGTTGAGATGCTCCGCTGCGGCCGAGAACGTGCCGTGGTCGCTGATGGCCGTCAGTGCCTGCAGGTGTCGGAGTTCCATCGCTTAGGATGATAGCAGGTATCGATATTAGCTCCTTGACTGATTGCTCGCGTTTGTTATACTGTGATTTGCGACCACAGGGTCTAAGGAATCCCCCTCCTATCCTTGTTGAGTCAGTGCAAAGGGATCGCCTATCCCCCCCTGGCGGTCCCTTTGCCGCGTTCGGGGCACCGGTCGGCACAGCGCTTGCCATCAGGGAGTTTCCGACTCGCCTGACGTCGGTTCCGTCGCCGGCGAGCTGCTGCCCGTCGGTTCGGGTCGGCTGTAGCGTGAGGGCATGGCCCAGCCCACCGGAGCGGTGTTCGTCGACCTGGACCGGACCCTGCTGCGATCGGCCAGCGGGCCGGTGGTCCAGGCCGCCATGGTGGCCGAGGGCGTGCTGCCGTCCGACCGGCACCTGCCCGGCGACCGTCTGATGTACGCCTTCTACAACCGGTTCGGGGAGACGGTGCCCTTCATCGGACTGGCCCGGGCCGCGGCCCTGATCATGCGCAACCGGCCCGTCGAGGCCACCCGCCGGGCCGGCAAGCGAGCGGTCGAGCCGTTGGTGGACCTGGTCCAGCCCTGGGCGATGGAGGCCTTGGCCGCCCACCGTGACGAGGGCCGGTCGTTGGTCCTCGCCACCACCTCCCCGATGCATCTGGTGGCACCCCTGGCTGACGCCCTCGGGTTCGACGACGTCATCGCCACCCGCTACGCCGAGTCCGACGGTCGCTACACCGGCACGCTGGACGGCGGGTTCGTGTGGGGCGCGGGCAAGAGGGCGGCGGTGCGACGCTGGGCGGAGGACCACCACATCGATCTGGCGTCCTCGCATGCCTACACCGACAGCGTGTTCGACCTCCCCCTGCTCCACGCCGTCGGCCATCCCCATCCCTTGAATGCCGACCCACGGTTGGTGGCCGTGGCGCTGGCTCGACGGTGGCCGCTGGAGTTCTGGGACCGCGCCCCGGGCATTCCCTCGGTGGTCGGGCTCGAGCCGTACCATCTGGTGCGGCCGTTCGTTCGACCGGAGGCCTTTCCCTATGCCCGGTTCGACCTCACCGGCCTCGACAACATCCCCGCCGTCGGACCGGTGCTGTTGGCCTCCAACCACCGGAGCTACTTCGACGTGGCGGCCATCGCCGTGGTGGCGGCCCGCCTCCGGCGACCGGTGCGGTTTCTGGCCAAGCAGGAGGTGTTCGACGCCCCGGTGGTCGGCCCGCTGGCCCGGGCCCTCGGCGGCATCCCGGTGGACCGCGGCACGAAGTCGTCCGATCCGATGGCGCGGGCCGCGGCGGCCCTGCGGGCGGGCGAAGTGGTCATCGTGCTGCCCCAGGGAACCATCCCGCGGGGCGAGTCGTTCTTCGATCCGGTGCTGCTGGGCCACACCGGAGCCGCGCGGCTGGCTGCGGACACCGGGGCCCCGGTCGTGCCGATCGGGCTCTGGGGCACCGAGAAGGTGTGGCCACGGTCGTCCAAGGTGCCGAACGTGACGGCGCTGCCCCATCCTCCGCGAGTCACCGTGGCGGTGGGGGCCCCGGTCCCGCTGGGCCTGGTGGACGCGGTGGCGGACACCGCGGCGCTGATGGGTGCGATCGTCGCTCTTCTCCCCGACGAGGCCACCGTGGCGCGGATCCCGACCGCAGAGGACTTGGCCCGCACCCAACCCTCGGCGTGACCATCTCCACCCGCCCGCCGTCACCGGTCAGTGGTGCGCGTGCCTCGGTGGCGGTCGAGGCGCTGCAGGTCGTCAATTGGCTGTCTCGGATCCTCCGGCGGGGAAGTGGGACGGTGGCCGGTGGCCGAGTCGGGTTGGCCATCGACCCCGGCCTGCTCGGCACGCTGGCCCGCCACAAGCGGATCGCTTTGGTCAGTGGCACCAACGGGAAGACCACCACCACCCGGATGCTGGTGGCGGCGCTGTCCGATGGCGGGGACGAGCCGGTGGCATTCAATGGCACCGGCGCCAACATGCCGGCCGGCCACGTGTCCGCGCTGGTGGGATCCCCGTCGACTGGGGCCGCGGTGCTGGAAGTCGACGAGGGTTACCTCGGTGCGGTGATCGACGCCACGTCCCCGCGAGTGGTGGTGCTGCTCAATCTGTCGCGCGATCAGCTCGACCGGATCGCCGAGGTTCGCATGCTGGTCGATCGGTGGCGGGCGGCCCTTGGCGCGCTGACGGTGTCGTCAGATGGAGATGGTCCCCCGACGGTGGTGGTGGCCAACGCCGACGACCCCATGGTGGCCTGGGCCGCGGTGGCCGCACCGACGGTGCGGTGGGTCGGGGCCGGTCAGGTCTGGCAGCACGATGCGGTGGGTTGTCCGGCGTGTGGCGGGCGGATCGTGTTCGACCAGACCGGGGCCTGGGCCTGCGACCGGTGCGACTTCGCCCGTCCTGCTCGCCACGCCTGGCTCGAGGGATCGATGCTGGTGCTGGCCGACGGCTCCCGCCATCCGGTGGTGATCGGGCTTCCGGGCCAGTTCAATCGGGCCAATGCGGCCATGGCGGCCATGGCCGCGCCCTTCATGCTGGACACGGACCGGGGTGCACCGCCCGGAGTGGCCGATCTGATGGACCGCGTGGGCTCGGTCCATCAGGTGGCCGGGCGGTTCTCCTCGATCGATCGCCACGGCCATACCGTGCGCCTGCTGCTGGCCAAGAACCCGGCCGGATGGACCGCCATCTTCGACCTGTTGGACGAGGCCGGACCGAGGGCGTCGCCGGTGGTCCTGTCGATCAACGCCCGCATCGCCGACGGCTTCGACCCCAGTTGGCTGTGGGATGTTCCGTTCGAGCGGCTGGCCGGCAACCCGGTGGTGGTCACCGGCGATCGGCGGCTCGACCTGGCTGTGCGACTTCACTACGCCGAGGTGGCGCACACCGTGGTGGACGATCCGGTGGCCGCCGTCGATCGGGCCGTCGAGATGAGCCGACCGGCCGACGCCGGTGTCCCGTCCATCGACTTCGTGGGCAACTACACGGCCTTCGCCGACCTTCGCGGACGGCTGTGACCGGCACCGGAGATCGGAGTCGCGGATGACATCGCCCGACCGCAATGCGGCGTTGACCATCGCCGTGGTCTATCCCGACCTGCTCGGCACCTACGGTGACGGCGGCAACGGACTGGTGTTGGCGCGACGGGCGGCATGGCGCGGCATCGACGTCGAGCTGCTGCAGGCCGACTCCGACCGACCACTGCCGGCCGCCGATCTCTACTGCATGGGCGGGGGCGAGGACGGCCCCCAGGTCCGGGCGGCCACCGCCCTCCGCGACGACGGCACGCTGGTCGCGGCGGTGGACCGCGGCGCGGTGGTGCTCGGCGTGTGCGCCGGCTACCAACTCCTCGGTCGTTCGTTCCCTGACAGTGCCGATCGTCCCCACGACGGGCTCGGACTGCTCGACATCACCACGCGCAAAGGGAGCGGCACCAGAGCGGTGGGGGAGTTGGTGGGCGACGTCACCGGGGAGTCACCGTCGTTGCCCGATGGACGGCCACTGCCGCGGCTCACCGGGTTCGAGAACCACGGGGGAGTGACAACGGTCGGCGCCGGGTCCACACCACTGGCCCGGGTGCTCCGGGGAGTGGGGAACGGCGGTGGGGACGGTACCGAGGGCGCATGGAACGGCCGGGTGATGGGGTGTTACCTGCACGGTCCGGTGCTGGCCCGCAACACGACGCTGGCGGACCTGCTGTTGGGATGGGCGGTCTCGTCCGGAACGTCGGTCGAGCCTTTGCTGCCGTTGGACGACTCCGAGGAGATGGCGCTGCGGACAGAGCGGCTGGCCGCAATCGAGGCGCACAGACCCTCGGGTTGGGTCCGGCGGTTCCGGGGCCTCCGGCTCTGATCCGCTCACCGGGTGGGCTTGGGCCACTCCACGCCGTCGTCGATGTCGCGCCGGTCTGGTGCCGCGGACAGCATCCACGAACGCCGCCACGGGGCGGCATCGGGTCCCTGCAACGGTGGCGTGGAGCCGGAAGCCGCCTGCTTGCGTGCGGTCCACCAATCGGAACGGGCCTCGTTGGCCATGGTGGCCACCGAGGTCTCGATCCGGGCGCCGAACCTCCGCGTGCTCTCACCCTCCTCCGGCCACAGGGGCGGGCCGAACGTCACCGTGGTACGGGACCGGTGCAGGCCGGTGCCACCCTTGGGTAGGAGATGCCGTGTCCCGCCCAGGTGTACTGAGACCACCGGGCGCCCGGTGCGCTTGGCCAGGTAGGCGTCACCGCCGCGGAACTCCTGGGCCCACCCGTCGGGGGACCGGCCGCCCTCGGGGAAGATCACCAGGTTCCAGCCGTCGGCCAGGAGCTCGGCGGCCTGGTCGGCCGACTGCCGGTTGACCTTGGTCCGCTCGATCGGGATGGTGGCGAGGAGGAACGACGACGCGTCAGCCTTCCACCGCCGGTCGAAGAAGTAGTCCGCCGCGGCCGCCACCACTGTCCGGTGCCGGAAGCGGAGCGGAAGGCATGTCAGGAGCAGGGCAGTATCGACGTGGCTGGCGTGGTTCGACGCGAAGATGACCGGACCCTCCACCCCTTCGAGCCCCTCGGCGCCCCGGATGAGCGGCGAGGCGATCACCCGCGCCACCGGCAGGGTTACGTTGTCGAGCACCATGGCCCGGGCCAGCCGGACCGGGTAGCGGCGGGACCAGTCGGTGTCGTAGTGGACGCCGAGCTCGGGCGTGGCCGGTGGCCGTGGGACGGACTCCGGCCAACTGGGGGAAGCTAACGGGAACCGGGCCCTGCCGACGCGGGCGAGCAGTGCCGAGGGCGAGTTGCCGCGCCGCGATCGACCATTGCCTACGGTGCCCAACCCGGCGTCAGTCCGGACCGCCCGGGCCGGGCGCAACGAGTTGGACCATCCTTGCTTCGGCGTCACTGCACGTCGGCCATGAGGATCGGCGGCGCGTGGAGGTGGGTCAGGGTGGGCGAGTTGCCGACCACGTCCTTGGCCATCTCCAGCGCGTCGGCCAAGGTGGATGCCGCCCGGAACCCGAGTCGATGGACCGCGGCCTGATCGCCGCCGACGATGACCACGGCCCCGAGGTGCTGGAGCGCGTGGGCGCACCAGTACCACATGTAGAACGGATGGACGCCGTGGTAGGCGTGCCCGGTGCGGTACAGGTGGACGTACCACGGATCGGTGGCGAACGACTCCTCGAAACGCTTCGACACCTCGATGGGGTCGGTGGTCTCGATCAGGACCTGCTCGAAGAAGTCGATGTAGCTCGGATGATGAACGGGATTGAACTCCCAGGGGGTGGGATGGGTCATGATCAGCACGCCACCCTCCCGCACCAACGGCTTCCCGCGGTACATGTTGAACAGGTAGCCGAGGCCCAGGCAGGCCACCAGAATCGGATTGAGGATCGAGTTCACGTTGTAGGGACTGATGTAGGGGAGTCCCATGGTCAGGATGTCGGTCTGGCCCTCGACCACCACGCCCTGTTGCTTCCAGACGGTGTCCGTCGTGACGGCATGGACCGCTTCCACTTCGCCGGCCTGGACCGAGGTCATCCGGTGCGGCGCCTTCACCGAGTGGAAGATCTGACGGGCGTAACGCGCCGGGGTGCGGTCCAGCGCCTTGGAGGCCGCCAGATAGCCGAGGCGATCCTTGGCCCCCCACTCCCACTCCCGTTTCTGGAGGAAGGTGAAGCCGGACGGGAAGGTGTCGTTGTTGAGGGTGGTCTCGATCTGGAACACATTGACACCGCTGTCGGCGATGAGGCGGCCCATCCTCCAGTTGGACGAGTGCAGCTCGGAGTGGTGCTGGTCCATGAACGACTTGCTCTTCTGCATGGTCTGGGGATTGTGGTGGTGGCGGAGGCTCTTGTAGCTGGCCAGACCGGTGGCCACGCTCTTGTGACCTCCGTCCATGGTCACCAGGTTGATGTTGACGTAGACCAGCAGATCGCTTTCGGCGGCGCGCCTGTTGATCTCCACGTCCTCACCCTGGTCGGTGAGGCCCAGGTGGACGAGGGCCTCGGGATCCTCGGCATCGTGCTGGGTCAAGAGCCCGTTGGGGGCGAAGGCGTCGTAGATGCGGTCGCCGACGGCATGGCGGAGCTCGGACTCGGTCATACGGCGGTGGAGCGCCAGGGCCACGATCAGCGCCACGTCGTCCACGCCGGCCTCGGCGGCCATGTCGAGTACCTGCTCGATGACCATCTGTCGGATGTCGGGCCGTTCCATGGGTGGAAGCGGGAGGGAGATGTCGTCGAAGGCGATGGTCAGCTTCATGCCGGGTCGGAGCAGGGCCGGAAGCGGGTCCTTGTCGCCGAGGGGGGTGGTCAGCGCAGCCCGGATGGCGGCCGTCGGGTCCTTCAGCGGATCGATCGGCTCCGGGGCGTAGATCACCCGACTCCCCTCGGGCAGCCGTTCGAGGCTGAAGCGCTCGCCGCGCCAGAACAGCGTGGGCGGTGTGGAGCGGTCGACCTCGAGCACGAATCCGGGCCTGGGGCTCATCGGGTGCTTCCTTTCCGGTTGCGTAGATCGAAGACCACCTTCACCGCGCCCCGCCGTCCGGCCGCGCCAGCATGGGCGACGGCCTCCTCGTAGCGCTCGAGTGGATAGGACGCCGACACCAGCGACCCGAGGCCGGCGGAGCCCACCAGCTCGATGGCCAGCGTGAAGGTGCGATGGGGTGCGAGTGAAGCCGTCGACGATTCACGGCCGTAGGCGTAGGCACCGACCAGCATGAGCTCGCGGTGCCACAGTGGGGCCAGGTCGACCGAAACCTTTCCGGGCATGCCGACCAACACCACCCGGCCACGCGGACGGACCATGGCGAGGGCCTGGGTGATCGACTCCGACGTCCCGACGCAGTCGAAGACCACGTCCGCCCCGTCCGTCAATCGTCCGGCCAGCACCAGCGAGCCCGCCTCGCGACGCACGACGCGGGCCAGTTGTTCGGGGGGCACCACGGTGTCAGCACCCAGCGCTCGGGCCATCTGCTGTTGGTGGGCATGCTTGGCCCCGACCATCACCGTGCAGGGGATGTCGGGCCGCACCAGGTGGTGGAGGGCCGCCGTGGTGACGAGGCCGAGGGTTCCGGCTCCGATGAGGGCCACGACGTCGTGAGGCCGGATCCCCGCCGACAGCACGGCGTGGACGGCGCATGCGGTGGGCTCGACCATCACGGCATCCTCATCGGAGAACGACTCGGGCACCGCGTGGAGCTGCGAGGAGTGGGCGCACAGTGCCGCGGTCGACCAACCTCCTCCGGTGTCGGCGCAGAACCCGGTCTGCAGGCCCGGGCCGAGATCGCCGAAGGCCACGTTGCCACACAGGCCGGTCTGACCCTCGGCGCAGTACGGGCACACCGGGTGGATATGGCGGGGGGCACACCCGAGCACCGGCTCGATGACCGCCCGCGTGCCCGGTTCGAGCTGTTGGCCGAGGTGGTCGGTTCCGCCGGTGTCGAGGATCCCGACCACCTCGTGGCCGGGGACGAACGGGAAGCTGACGATGTCCTCGAAGTAGCGGGAGCTGCGTCCGTCCAGGGTGGCCAGATCGGATCCGCAGATCCCCGACAGCAGCGGCCGAAGGTGGAACCAGTCATTGCCGGGTAGGTCGGGCGGGCCGGCGTCGAGCAGCTGGAGGGGGCCGATCCCCGCACCCCGTCCTGAGCCCAGCAGTGAGGCCACCCGCGACGCGGCATAGCGGGGGAGGTTGCGTTCGAACACCAGGGCCTTCATCGACTGTGCCCTGCAGCCAGGCGCCGAACCGCCCCGGACAGCGCCGCGGCACTGGTGCGCCCCCGCCCGAGGGATCCTCGGCGGTCGATCGGGCCGAGGGGTAGCAGTGGCTCGGAGCCACCTTCGGCCTTGTGCCACTGCTCGACATGCCACCCTCGCCGCCGGGCGATGGCCGCCAGCTTGGCCTCGGGGTTGACCGCCACCGGAAAGCCCACAGCTTCGAGCATGGGCAGATCGCTGGCCGAGTCGGCGTAGGCCATCGACTCCTCGAGTTGCAGGCCCTCGGCCTCGGCGTAGTCCCCGAGCACCAGGGCACGTGCCTCGCCGATGGGGGGAAGCTCCTCGAGCCGACCGGTGAACTTGCCGTCGACCTCCCCGAGGCGGGCACAGACGATGTCGTCGAACAGCGGGCGCAGCGGCTCGACCACCAGATCGAGGGCTCCGGTGATGAGGATGGTGCGGTGGCCCAGGGCGCGGTGGTGGCGCACCCGGGCCAAGCCCTCGGGAAACGACTTGGCCAACAGCAGGTGGTGGAAGAGCTCCCATCCATCGTCGCGGAGGCGGTCGACGGGTGCTCCCTCGTAGCGACGGTAGAACGACCGGAGGAAGTCCCCCCGATCGCGCCGATCGAGGACCAACAGCGCCGGAGCCTCCGCCAACAGATCGGCGACGAATGCCGCCCGTTCGGCCGGGGGAAGGTGTCTGCTGGCCAGCCAGGCGTAGGAGTCGACCACGTTGGAAGCGATGAGGGTGTTCTCGAGGTCGAACGCGGCCAGGTGCCGGTCGGGGGAGAGGATGGCCTTGCGGGCCCGCTCCGCCCGCGAGGGCTGGGTCGAACGACCCGGCGACGTGCGCACCCGGGCGTGCGCGATGACCGAGGGCAGGTGGATGTCCCGGACGTAGGAGTCCCAGTCGATGGCCGCAGGGTCGAGGCACAACGCCTGGCGGTCGTCGGCATCCATGCGATCCCACAATGCCAGTAGGCGGTCCACCCGGTAGCGCGCCTCGGTCTCGGTATAGGCGCCGTACAGCTCGACGTAACCGAGGGCCCGATCGGCCAGCAGGTGCTGTTCCTCGAGAGCGGCCATCCAGGCTGCCTGTCGTCCCCGGATGGGAAGGGTGCCCACCACGCGTTCGGCCAGGTCCATGGTCCTGCTGGCCCGGGCCAGCTGGCGTTGGACCCGACCCCGACCGGGGAAGGACCACGCCGGCACCACGATGGGTTGCCCGTCGCTGTCGTACAGAGGATGTTCGGTGAACCATGCTTGGACCAGCTCGACCAGGCGTCCGTAGCGGAACGGGTTCCGGACCCCCGAGGCCACGTGATAGACGGTCGGGCCGCGGTATCCGGCGGACGCGTCGAGGAGCGCCTCACCGGCCACGGCGATGATGGCGGCGACCACCAGGTCGACGGGGATCACGTCGGTGACCCCTTCGGGAACTCCGGGAAACTCGCGTAGCAGCCCCCGGGCGTAGGAGACGATGATCGGCTCGGCCATGCGGAACCCACGGATCCACCCCGGTCGGGGCTCGGCCAGTGACGACTCGATGATCGACGGACGGATGATGGTCGTCGGGACGGAGTCGCCGAACTGGGACACGAGGGCCCGTTCCCCCAGGGCCTTGGTGTACGGGTACGCATCGGGCCAGCCGAGCGACTGGGCCCGGGCCTGACCCACCTTGACCATCTGCTTCTTCACCCAGTCCTCGCGCAACCGCTCTGCTCGTTCGGCCAGCAGGTGGAGCCCGGCGGCCCCCAGCTCGCGGCGCGCCTCCTTGGCGAACCCGGCCAGGTGCTCGGGTGAGCGCGAGTCGGCATCGGTATCGCCGCGTTGACGTCGGGCCGCGGCCACTTCGGTTCGCCAGTCCACATCGATGGTGAACCGGTTGCCGTCGAGCAGTTCCTCTCGAGCCTCACCCTGGTGGGTGCCGGCCACATACGCGGTGGAGACCGGTAGGAAGTGGACCGGACCTCCCCGGCCCTGTTCGGCGGCCAGCCGGACCGCCTCCACCACGGCGGCGGCAACCCGCGACGGGCCCAGCAGATTGACCTCGACGGCGGAGTCGAGCGGGGAGTCGAAGCTGACCGTGGCAGCGGAGTGCACCACGATGTCGCACTCCGACAACAGCTGCCTCCCTTCGTCGTCGAGCCCGAGGCCGTCGGTGGCCACGTCGCCGGCCACGGCGCGAACCCGTGCGGCCACCTCGGTGTCGAACCCGTCGCCCCATTGCTGGCGGAGGCGGTCGAAACAGTCGTTCTTCAGGATCTCCTTGGTGGCCCGCTGGGAGGGCGTCGACCGTCGTCCGGGCCGGATGAGCAGGACCACGCGGCTATCGGGAACGCTGCGGAGCAGCCGCTCTACCAGGGCGGTTCCCAGAAAACCGGTGGCTCCGGTGATGAAGAACTGCTTGCCGGCCAGGGCGTCGCGGACGCGTGTCACCAGATCTGTCTACCATATGGTAAGTGAGCGAGTCGAGCATGAGTGCCGGGGCACCCGTGGGGCGCGATCGGAGCCGACCCCGGCCGGTCCCGGCCGGGCGCGCCTCGACCGCTCGGGGAGCCAGCACGTCAGAGCGGATCCTCGACGCCGCTCTGGTCTCCTTCGCCACCCGGGGCTATGACTCGTCGTCCCTCGATGCCCTGGCGGTGGGACTCGACGTCCGCAAGCAGACCATCCTCTATTGGTTCCCGTCCAAGGAGGTCCTTCTGGAGGCGGTGATCGATCGGAGCGCCATCGAGCTGTCGACCGCCCTCGAGGAGTCGTTGGCCACTGCGGGCACCGGTTGGTCCAGGGTGGAGTCCGTGGTCCGCTCGGTGTTCCGGCTGGCGGCACGACGTCCGGAACTGCTGGGACTGGTCCGAGAGATCGGTCGGCTCGGAAACCCGGCCGCTACCCGTCTGGTCACCGCGTTGGAGCCGCTGGTGCACCGGGCCTCGGAGTTCCTGGAGTCGGAGATGGACGCCGGGCACATGCGTCGGCACGAACCGCGTCTCTTGCTGCTGGCCATCTACTCCACGGTCATCGGCATGGTGACCGAGGTCGAGGTACTGCGGGCCTTCGGCGAGGAGCCGAACGCCCGGTCGCTGGTGCGTCGCCGGACCGAGATCCTCGAACTGTTGCGCTCAGCGCTGGTGACCGACGCCGGGTAGCGGAGGTTCAGTCGGAAGCCTGGGCCGCCTTGCGCTCGCGGCGGGTGGGCTTGGGCGGTGGAGGAGGGGGTCGTTTCGGCGTGTACCGCTTGTTGGCTTCAGGCATGGACGGGCCCTTCTTCGAGCCCGTTTTCTTGGCCGCTCTGGCCGAGACCGCGGCGGAGCGGGAACGGGCCGGCGCGGTGGCGCTCTTCTCAGCCTTGGCGGCGCGGAGCGCGGCGTTCGCCTCCTTCTGGATCTTGAACGAACGGTAGAGCAGCCACGCGGCCAAGGCCAGGAAGGGAACACCGGCGAAGTAGCGCGTACCGAACACGAGGAAGACCATGAGCGCTACGAATCCCACCAGCGCGCGTCGGCCGAAGAGTGTGGCGGCAACCAGTACGGCACCGAAGGCGATCCCGAGGAGGAGCGTGGTCTGGGGAGTCAGTTGTCCCTTGGCCAATCGGAAGTGCTTGTTCTGTGTTTCGGCGACATAGATCGCGATGCCGATGAGGGCGGAAGCGCCGGCGGCGGCGAAGGAGAGGCGGCGCTCTCTTTCGTCGAGCCGCTCGACCTGCTTTTTGGTGGAGCGTGCGTTGCTTCCAGAACCGGTCGTCGCTGACTGCAAGCCCGTTCGAAGGCGGTCGAAGCGGCTGGGCTTCGGGTCATACGAATCCTCGGTGTCGTCGACCTCGTGGTCGTCGTGGTCGGATTCGGCGGGCACTCCCTAGAGGCTACCGGCCATGGCCGGTCGGTTGAATTCCGACCAGGTGCCGGTCAGTCGCCGCTCCATCAGGCAGAGCCGGCGTTCATCGGTCGAAGGACCAGACGCATCCCGGCGTTGATTTCGGGTGGGATCACCCACGAGAGGGACTCGGAGTCGAGGCCCACTGTTTCCATCGTGCCAGGCTGGGCCCCGGGCACCTCTTCCGGCTCTTCCACCTCGAGCTCGAGATGGTGGACCCGACCCGATCGGTGGCCCAACCACGCCGATAGCGCCGTAGGCGCGGACCGGTCGATGGGCGACACCAGACGGACCGCCAACGGGCCTCCCCAGTCCAGGTCCACCCACTGATGGTCCCGCCGGTCGCCGCGGCCGGCCACCCTGCCCCCCAACAATTCGACGAAGAGGGCGGCAGCCTCACCGAGGTCAGCGACGGCGTGAGTCACCCGCCGCAGGGTGGCGGCGGCCACCGGGCCGGCTCCGTCGTGCCGCTGGCGGCGGGCCGACGGGTAGTCATCGGGTGGGGGACTCGACCACGGGTGGGGGGCCTCGGCCAGCTGGACGACGACTCCCGTGGCCTGCTTGGGGTGGATGAACGCCTCCAACCACTCGGGATCGCTCACATCGATGCCGATTGGCTCGTAGCCCGCTCGCCGGGCCCGGTCGATGGCCGAGGCCAGATCGGGCACTTTGAACGTCAGGTGGTGCGGACCGGGCCCGTTGCTGGTGATGAACCGCTGGAGGAAGTCGTTGACCTCGACGTTGTTGGGCATGAGGAGCTCGACGCGCGCGTGGTTGGCGAATCGGACCTGACCGGGTGAGAACCCCGGACCGGGGCCGCCCGAGCACCACTCCGCGCCCAGGTCGACGGCGTAGCGGGTCCAGACGTCCTGCCATCGGGGCACGGCGTGGGCCACGTGGTCGAGGACGGCGCCTTCGATGGTCGCTCCATGCATCGCCACAGACTGGTGCTCGATGGCCGGTGTTGTCGAAACGAAACGCCACACCGCCGAGTCGGGCGGGTTGTGGCCCTGCGGCCTGGCCAGTACCTTCGGATCCATGGACTTCCGCGTCGACTCGGTGGTGGATTTGGCCGGGCAGGTGCGCCGTGGCCGCCTGTCCGCCGCGGTGCTGGTCGACCACGCTCTGGGTCAGATCGCCGCGCACAATCCGACGGTCAACGCATTCGTGGCCGTCGACGAGGCCCGGGCCCGTTCCGACGCCGCGACTGTGGATGCCAAAGTGGCCGCGGGAATCGACCCCGGGCCGCTGGCCGGCATTCCCATCGGCGTCAAGGACCTCGAGGATGCCGCCGGCTATGTCACCACCCACGGCTCGATGGGATTTGTCGGCAGACCGCCAGCGGTCTCGAACTCGGTGTTGGTGGAGCGCCTGGCGGCGGCGGGCTGTGTTGTGGTGGGGAAGACCAACACTCCCGAGCTCGGATGGAAAGCGGACACCGACAACCCGGTCTTCGGCCCGACGCTCAATCCGTGGAACCTCGAGCACACCCCTGGGGGATCGTCCGGGGGGAGTGCGGCAGCCATTGCCGCCGGCATGGTGCCGTTGGCCACTGGATCCGATGGCGGGGGATCGCTCCGGATCCCGTCGTCGTGCTGCGGCCTGTCGGCGATGAAGCCGTCACTGGGTCGCGTCCCGAATGGAGGGCCCACGCCCCCTGATTGGCACCATCTCTCGACCAAGGGACCGATGGCCCGCCGGCTGTCCGATGTGGTGGCGGCGTTGGATGTGGTGGTTGGACCGGACCCTACCGATCTCCGCTCTCTCCCTCGCCCCGAGGCGTCGTGGCTGGCGGCCCTGGATGACCCCAAGCCGCCGCTCAAGGTGGCATGGTCGCCGACGCTCGGCTACGCCGACGTCGATGCCGAGGTGTTGGCCATCTGCGAACGAGCCGTCGGCATCATGGCCTCGTTGGGAACAGAAGTCGTGGAAGTCGATTCGGTGTTCGACGCCGATCCGGTGGATGCGTGGTTGCAGTTGGCGGGCGCGTATAACCTCCGAACCCATGCCCCGATGAGGGGCACGCCACTGTGGGAACAGGTCGACCCGATTCTGGCCATGGTCGTCGATGGCGCGGCATCGACCAGCGCATTGGATCTGATCGAAGCAGAGGACCTGTGCCACACGCTCAATCTGCGACTGGTGGAGCTCTTCCACGATGTCCGTCTCTTGATCACCCCGACGATGGCCGCAGCACCTCCGCCGAGGTCCCTCGGCGGGTCGGGAATGATCAACGGTGTCAAAGACATCAATTGGGTCAAGTTCACCTATCCCTTCAACATGACCCGCTCACCGGCAGCATCGGTATGCGCCGGGCTGACCGCGTCAGGCCTTCCGGTCGGGCTCCAGCTGGTGGGTCCCCAACACGCCGACCTGGTCGTTTTGCGCTCGGCCGCGGCGCTCGAAGCCGCCCTCGACTTCGATTCGGTGGCCCCGTACCCGGTCAGCTCGGCGGGCTGACCTCGATTCTCGAAGCATCGGAGGGCCGGTGGAGGGCTACCATGTCCATCTGCTCGGCCATGGTCTTCCGTGCCATGGTCTGCGTCGGGGCGTTTAGCTCAGTTGGTTAGAGCGCAGCCTTCACACGGCTGAGGTCGGAGGTTCGAGTCCTCTAGCGCCCACGCAAATGGCCAGTTCAGAGGCTATATCTGGACTTCGGGGCTGGGACGGTCCCGGGTGTGCTCCACATATGCTCCACACGGCGTAACGTGGGGAGCATGGCGACGAAGGCCAGCGGGAATCGACCCGGAACCATGCGCGAGCGGACCCCCGGACACTGGGAGCTACGGGTGTTCGGTGGCTACGATTCCGTCACCGGAAAGCAGATCCGGAGGACGAAGACCTTCGTCGGTTCCGAGCGGGCTGCGGCCAGGGCGCTCGGAGCATTCGTGCCGGAGGTCGAATCGAGTGACGTGAGCCGGCGGGGCGTCACCGTCGGCCAGCTCCTCGACGAGTGGCTCGAACTGGGCAGGTCGAAGCAGAAGCCCCGGACGCTCCAGGAGAACCGGCGGAAGATCGACCACCGGATCCGCCCGCTCCTCGGCGAGCTCAAGCTGGAGAAGCTCGACGCCGCCAGGCTCGACAAGACCTACCGTCACTGGCTCGACCAGGGGCTGTCCGAGGCGACGGTGCACAAGTACCACTGCATCCTGTCGGCCGCCTGCCGTCAGGCAGTCAAGTGGGACTACCTCGACCGGGCCCCGACGGACAAGGCCTCGCCCCCGCGGATCGTCCGGCGGGAGCCGAAGACCCCGACCCCGGAGCAGCTGGCCGATCTGATCGGCATGGCCGAGGTGGATGACCCGCTCATGGCGACGGCGATCGCCCTGGCTGCGTTGACCGGCACCCGGAGGAGCGAGCTGGTGGCGCTCCAGTGGTCCGACGTGGACCTGACTGCGGGCCGGGTGAAGATCTGGAAAGGACTGACCGTGGCCAACGGGCGGCAGTACATCGGGGACACCAAGACCCACGCCGCCCGGGAGCTTGCACTCGATCCGATCGCCGTCGAGGTACTGCGTCGCCGATGGGAGTTCATGGTCGCCACGAGCACGGAGCGGGAGAGCCCTCTGGTGGCCGACCCCTATGTCCTGAGCCTCAATCTGAACGGCGGGCTGCCGGTCAACCCCGACACGCTGAGCCACCGCTTCGAGCGGCTGTGCCGCAAGATGGAAGCGCCGGCGCTGATAGAGCTCCGGCGCACGAAACCGAAAGCCACGAGCCTGGATCTGGCCCCGAGCGACCGGTGGCCGTTCACCTTCCACGGGCTCCGGCACTTCTCGGTCACGACGCTGATCGCCGCCGGGATGGACATCAAGACGGTGGCCGATCGCCACGGCCACCGCCGGGCCACCATGACGCTCGACTTGTACGCCCATGCGCTGCCCGAGCGTGACCGGGAGGCCGCCGGAGTGCTGGGCCAGGCGCTGAAGCAAGCCAGGAAACAACGCAGGTGAATCGCCCGGGCGACCGGTGAGGGTGACCACCTCGGGCTTGGGCGGAGACGTTCCGGTCTTCCGGTGCGTCAAGCGGGGTCGTCGTTCCCGTGGAGATGGTGCTCGAGCTTCGGGACCGACACCCGCCATCGCGAGCCGATCCGGATGGCGGGGCTGAACCGGCCCGTTCGGCAAGGGTGATAGAGCGTGTCGGCGTGGAGGCCGATCCGGCGCGCAGCCTCGGGAACGGAGATCAGGTCGGTGCCGTCACCGTTGCCTCCTCGACCTGGATCTCCGTTTGGACGGCGTCTCCTTCCGCCCCTTCCGTCATCACCGTCGAGTCTCTCATCACCGCGCATGCAAATGGGGTGTGACCAGGGAGTGTGACGTTCAGGGTGACGTTGGATCGGGCGGCAAATCGTGGCACGACGGGACTGCTGGTCGACCAATTCCCCCGGTCCGTCCCAATGACGCGATCACACGGGTGAAAGCGGCCCCTACCAGGCACGAGTGGGGCACCCCGCATTCGGTTCAAGTTGGACCAGCAGTTAGCTCGCTGCCGAGACCTCGCTCGCACAGTGACTGCACTTGAGGGCAGCCAAGGGCAGGCCATCGGACAGGCATTGTGGGCAAGTCTTGGTCTCCGCTGGCGGACCGAACACCGTGGTGCCTCGCTTCTTCATGAATGCCCGGTACGGCACAACAAGAACAAAATAGATCACCGCCATAAAGATCACGAAGTAGACAATTGCCGCAACGAACGATCCAAGGTCGATGCGTTGTCCATTGATCGTCCACCCGAGCCCCTTCGATGTCGCCCCTCCTCCCTGTGCCGCATTGACCAAAGGGGTGATGATCGAATCGGTGAAGGACTTGATGAGCGTGCTAAACGCCAGAGCAACGACAAGTCCAACGGCAATGACGATCAACTCCCCTTGCATCAGGAAGTTCCTGAATCCCTTCATGTCCCGACCTCCGTAGCTCAAGTGTTCTCCCGCATGACCAACCTAGCCAGACGACCAGTCGAAGTCACTGCTCTGCACCTCTCCGAATGAGTGCCCCTGATCGGGACCGGGTCGCGTATCAAGGGTGGCCGAACCGCGTGAGCCCCAGGATTGCCAGTGCTCACTCGCAATAGGCTTACAACATGCGTGACAGCGGGACTGTCCGAGAGGCGATCGAACGGCACCATTCAGAGTCAGGCATTGCCCCAGACGGTGGCATTTCCGATCGATGGGTGGTCATCAGGCTCGGTCGCATTCCGATGCCCTTTCTCAACACTGCTGCCCGCCGGAGAGCCCTTGCGCTACACGACGTGAACCATCTGTTAGCTGGCGTCGGCACTGGAAATGTCGGCGAGGCAGAGATCAGTGCCTGGGAGCTCGCCAGCGGAGGCTGTGGGCCTTACATCACCGCATGGGCCCTTGATCTCGCAGGGATGTTGCTGGGAATGGTGTGGCCGATCCATGTCATGCAGGCATTTGCCTCTGGACGGACAATGAAGAACGCTTACACATTCGGCGTGGACCAGGTACTGGACATGGACCTCACGGAACTTCGCCAGGTCCTGTCCCGACCCGGCGGCCGCAGCATCTCATCAGTCGTGGGTTCGGTCGCTTTGTTTATCGGCTACCTGGTACTTGCCGTTCCTGTTGGCGCAGCATTCCTCATCATGGTGATCTTCTTGCTGCCCATCTGGGCGTTCACAAAGGATGAGATCGCTGCCACCTGATCACGGAGGCGTTGGTCCTTACCGGGTGCCCCCGGGAGAGTGGCGCTAGAGACCCAGGTCTGCTTGCTGGTTGAAAACGGCCTCGCACCGGCACGTCGGGGACGCGCATCGGCCGGCAAGGACCGAGGCCCCTACTGCGGCGGGTCACCCACGGTTAGGTTCGGTCCGTAACACGGATGCAAGACCCATCGGCCACACGCTCCGCGCTGATCCAGTGGTATCGGGACGCCGAGCCGACCTTCGAAGATCTGAATATCTGCTCCGTTATGGCGGCAGCGACGATTGTCGGATCCGCCTCGTCGAACCTGGTCGCGGTACCGACCCTGGACACACTGACTCGCAATGCTGATCTCTGGTTCTTGACGCACCCATGTCCAGTCGAGGGACTCGGGCTGGGCATGTCGGCGATCACGGCATTCTTCACGGCGTTCGCTCGTCTGATGTTCATCAACGGCGGCGATGGAGAAGCCGCAGACGACGGAACGCTCGCCTCGCGCGTGGAGTCCACGTCCCTCCTGCTCGCGGACATAAGGGCGATCACCCTCCACTACGCCACATGAACCGGGACCGGCTCGGTCTGCCACGCCGCTGATGCCGTGGAGCCGCCGACTCAAGGGTGTCGACCACTACCGCCTCGACCGTGTCATCGCTGATGGTGCGGGCTGCACCCGGGCGGGGCGCATCCATGAGCCCGTCCAGTCGATCAGCGGCGAACC
>Ga0307373_10006461_pt1 | contig 18621 bp, 17 predicted proteins | sample OX2MG_FD_202534 | JGI IMG/M metagenome (GOLD analysis project Ga0307373, IMG submission 202534) | Soil microbial communities from Risofladan, Vaasa, Finland - OX-2 | ecosystem: Environmental > Terrestrial > Soil > Coastal area > Acid sulfate soil | place: Finland: Risofladan, Vaasa | collected...
CTCTCAACCTAGCGGTTAACAGCCGCTTGCTCTGCCATTGAGCTACCCCGGAAAGGAACAAGAAAGCGAAGAAGCAGCCCCGAACGATACCAGTGGGCTGCACACCCACTTCCCGGCCGTGCCGCCTGCGGTGGCGCCGCCGGTCAGTAGGACAGCTGAAGGGTCAGGACTCCTCCAGGTAGTCCCTGAGCAGGTGCGCCGCGTCCGGCCGGCGCAACTTGGCCAGGGTCTTGGACTCAATCTGGCGCACGCGCTCGCGGGTGACGCCGAACTCACGCCCGACCTCTTCGAGGGTGCGGATCTTGCCGTCGTCCAGACCGAAGCGAAGCCGCACGACGTCTTGCTCGCGCTCAGACAGGTGCCCGAGCGCTTCGCGGACGGCGGCGTCGAGGAGCGAGCGAGTGGCGGCATCGTCGGGCACGACGGCTCCCCGGTCCTCAATCAGATCCGACAGGCTGAAGTCGTCCTCGTCACCCACCGGCTGCTCAAGCGAGACGGTGTCCTGGTTGATACGCAGGATCTCCCGGACACGCTCGATAGGGAACTCCACTCGCTGCGCGACCTCTTCAATCGTCGGCTCGCGCCCCAACTCCTGCAGCAGCTGGCGCTGCGCCCATACCACCTTGTTGATGGTCTCGACCATGTGCACCGGGATCCTGATGGTGCGGGCTTGATCGGCTATAGCTCGCGTAATCGCCTGGCGGATCCACCACGTGGCGTACGTGGAGAACTTGAACCCCTTGGTGTGGTCGAACTTGTCGACCGCCCGCATGAGGCCGAGGTTCCCTTCCTGAATGAGATCAAGGAAGGCCAGACCGCGGTTGCGGTAGCGCTTGGCGATGGACACGACGAGCCGCAGGTTCGCTTCAATCAGCTCGTCCTTGGCCCGTTGCCCCTTGCGCACCAGACGTCGGTTGCGTGTCTGCTCGGTCGGGTCGAGGAGGTCGGATGCGGGCCCCTCGTCGTTCTCGGCCAGCTCGTGGGCCGCCAGCTTCGTCGCAGCCTCGTTGCCCACCTCAATGGCCTGGGCGATCTCAACCTCGAGCTCGGCGTTGAGCAGGGGAACCCGGCCGATCTCCTTGAGGTAGGTGTGGACCGGGTCCTCTGCACTCCCAGTCGACTCTCCCGACCCGCCGCCGCGCTTGCCGTTGGTCGGAGCCCGGCCTTCAGTTCGGGGGGCGGCCGCAGGGCGTCCCGTGCGCCGGACCTCCTTGCGCAATTCCTCGTCGACGTCGAGCTCGTCCACGTCTTCGTCGACCAGCGCGACACCTTCAGCGTTGATCCGCGCCAGGAGCGTGCCCAACACCTCGGGCGTGAGTTCCACGTGGTGCAGCGCGTCAATGAGTTCGTCCTGGGTGAGATGGCCCTTCTCTCGGCCGACTGCGAGCGCAGCGTCAAAATCGACCTGCGAGACACCGGACGGAAGGTCGTCGCCCTTCGCACTGGTCAACGACGCGCCCTCCTGCGCGTCCGCTGCCGACTCGTCCATAACGATCGCAGATTCGTCGCTCACCTGCACCATTCCAGCGTGATCATCCCTCTTTGTTCTCCCTCCCAGTAAGCCACGCTACCAACCGATCGGCCGCGGTGCGTCCCGCTCGGGGATCGTCCAGGTCAGCAAGCCAGTGCCGCACTTGGGTTGTCTGCGCTGCAGCCGCCTGCCACGAGTCGCTGGCTCCCCGCGACTCCTGCTCTATTTCCGCGAGGGCGCGGCGCACCGCGTCGTGCAGCAACACGGTGACCACTGAATCGACAGGGTCGCCCAGTTCGGGGTCGCCCATGAGGGGCTCCTCCACCGTCACCCTGCGCAACAGGTCCGCCACGTCGGGCGGGGCAGCCGCAATCGCGCTGTGCAGGTCGTCATGCTCCACCAGTGCGGTGAACGCCTCCCGCTGCAGTGTGTCGGCGAAGAGCACAGGTTGGATCCGGTCGTCCACCTCCTCGGCCCGGTGCACCGCCAGCTTCAGCGCCTCCAGGCCTGGTCCCGCCTTCTGCGCGGCGGCAAGTGCGAGCCGTGGCCCGTCGTCGGGTGCGAACTCGTCATCATCACGCTCTTCCGGATGCCGCGGCCGACGTTGGGGCGCCTCGGTCGGTGGGTGCGATCGGGCATGCTCAAGCCGCTCCCGCAAGCGCGCGGCGTCCACGCGGCAGCGATCCGAGAGCTGCATGACGTACTGGTCACGGACCAGGTCATCGGGGTGCTCGGCAACGGCGGCCAACGCGGCCTCGGCCGCCCTGGCCCGGCCTTCCGCCGTCGACAGGTCGCTGGAGCCGAGAATCCGGTCCACGCGGAATTGGAGAAACGGTCGGGCCTCGGCCACCGCTCGAGCCAACGCGTCGGAATCGGTCCGCGCCAGGTCACCCGGATCGCTGCCGCCGGGGAGGTCGGCCACGACCACGTCCACCTCGTGCTTGCGCTCCCACTCGTAGACCCGCGACGTAGCGCTCTGGCCCGCGCTGTCAGCGTCGTAAGCCAGCACGATGCGCTTGGCGAAGTTGCGCAGCAACGTGAAGTGCTCTTCCGCCAAGGACGTACCGCAGGTCGCGACGGCACGCGGCACGCCGGCCTGGAAGAACCCGATGACATCGGTGTACCCCTCGCACACCACGACCTCCCCCTTGGCGATCACGTCGTGCTTGGCCCAGTTCAACGCGTACAGCGTGCGCCGCTTGGAGTAGATCAGTGTCTCCTGGGAGTTCTTGTACTTCGGCTCCGCTCGCTCGCCGGACTCTTGACCCGGCCGGGAAGGCAGGATGCGACCGCCGAGTGCCACCGGCCGCCCCGACGGGTCGCAGATGGGGAACAGCACCCGCGCCCGGAAGGAGTCCTGGGCCCGGCCCCGACGGTTGATGAAGCCGAGCCCCGAGTCGGTGAGGGTCCGCTCGGACAGCTTGAGGTCCCGGCTCAGCGCGTCCCACTCGTCGGGTGCCCAGCCGAGGCGGAACTGCCGCACCACGTCGCCGTCGTAGCCGCGCGAGCGCAGGTAATCGCGTGCCGGCCCTGCGTCGGGGGCCCGCAGCAGGCGCTCGTGGTACCAGACGACGGCTCGCTCCATGGCGTCGAGCAGATCGGTGCGACGCTTGCGGTCCTTGCCCCCCTCGGCGTCCTCGTGCAGGGTGACTCCGGCCCGGTCCGCCAGCAGGCGCACCGCGTCCACGAAATCGAGGTGCTCCATGGCTCGGACGAAAGTGATGGCATCGCCCGACGCATGGCAGCCGAAGCAGTAATAGAAACCCTCCTCGGCGTTGACGCTGAAGGACGGGCTCTTCTCGGTGTGGAAAGGGCAGAGTCCGGTCCAGCGACGCCCGGATTTCTTCAGCGCGGCGTGCTCCCCTATCAGCGCCACAATGTCGGTCGCCGCCCGCACCTGGGCCACGTCCTCATCGGGTATGCCCATGAGTGGACGGTACCGCGGCGTTGGCCCGGACCCGATCGGGTCCTGCTCAGTTGGCCTTGGAGCCCTTGCCCTTGCCGCCGGACTTCTTGGCCGGAGCGGGTGCCGCCGCCAGGACGGCCTGCGCCGCCGCCAGGCGGGCCACGGGGACTCGGAAGGGCGAGCAGCTCACGTAGTCGAGACCCGCATCGAAGAAGAGCCTGATGGAGTGGGGCTCACCGCCGTGCTCGCCGCAGACCCCGACCTTCAGGTTGGGACGGGTCGCCCGGCCCCGCTCGGTTCCGAGGCGCACCAGCTCCCCCACGCCGTCGAAGTCCACGATGTCGAAGGGATTCGAGGGCAGCAACCCCAGGTCCAGGTAGGCGCTCATCATCCGCCCCTCCACGTCGTCGCGGCTGAACCCGAACGTCATCTGGGTGAGGTCATTGGTGCCGAAGGAGAAGAACTCGGCCACCTCGGCGATCTCGCCCGCCCGTAGCGCGGCCCGGGGCGTCTCAATCATGGTCCCGATGCTCACGTGCAGCTTGCCCGCCTTGCCGTTGCCGGCGCCGCTTCCCTTCCCGCCCTTGATGGCTTTGGTCGGCGCGTCGGCGCCCACCTTCTCAATGGCCTCCTCCACCCAGCTCCGGGCCAGTGCCAACTCCTCACGGCTGACCGTGAGGGGGATCATGATCTCAACGACGGGATGCCCACCGGCGGCCACGACCTCCCAAGCCGCCTCCATGAGGGCGCGCACCTGCATGGAGTAGAGACCGGGCTTGACGACCCCGAGTCGCACGCCGCGGGTCCCGAGCATCGGGTTGGCTTCCTTCCACGACAGCGCGGCCTCGTACAGGCGGTGCTCTTCCGGAGACAACCCGACGGTGGCCTCCTTAATGGCCAACTCCTCGGTGCTCGGCAGGAACTCGTGCAGCGGAGGGTCGAGCAGCCGCACGGTGACGGGCAGCCCGTCCATGGCGGCCAGGATGCTGATGAAGTCCTCCCGCTGGACCTGGCGCAGCTCTTCGAGCGCAGCGGCTTCCTCGGTCGGGTCGGAGGCCAGGATCATGCGGCGCACGACCGGCAGCCGGTCCTCGCCGAGGAACATGTGCTCGGTGCGGCACAGGCCTATGCCCTCGGCACCGAGCGACCGCGCGTTGGCGGCGTCCTCGCCGGTGTCGGCGTTGGCCCGCACGGCCAAGTGGCCGCGACGGATGTCGTCGGCCCACGAGAGCACCGTTTCGAAGGCGGCGGGGGGCGTGGCTTCCGTGAGTGGCACCTGTCCGGCGACCACGATCCCTGCTCCCCCGTCGAGCGACACCCAGTCACCCTCGTGCAGCGTCAGGTCCCCTGCCGTCACCGCGTGGTCGGACAGGCGTAGGACCTCGGCTCCCACCACGGCAGGCTTGCCCCAGCCGCGGGCGACCACCGCGGCGTGGCTGACCAGACCGCCGCGCGCGGTCAGGATGCCCTCCGACGCCAGCATGCCGTGCACGTCCTCGGGTGAGGTCTCGTTACGCACCAGGATCACGCGCTCGCCGCGCTCGGCCGCCGCCTCCGCATCGTCGGCGGTGAAGTAGATCCGCCCCACGGCCGCGCCCGGGCTTGCACCGAGGCCCTTGGCCCACACGCTGTACCCCGTGCCGGCGAACTGCGGGTGGAGGACCGAGTCGAGGTGGTCCTCGGTAATGCGCATCACGGCCTCTGCCTTGGAGATCCCGAGGTCGCTCGAGCGCACCATGTCGACGGCCATCTTCAGTGCCGCCACCCCGGTGCGCTTGCCGACGCGGGTCTGCAACATCCAGAGCTTGCCTTGCTCAATGGTGAACTCGGTGTCGCACATGTCGGAATAGTGCGTTTCCAACCGGGTGAAGATGTCGGTCAATTGCGTGTACACCGAGGGGAATTGCTTCTTGAGCTCGGAAATGGGCTCGGTGTTGCGGATGCCGGCGACCACGTCCTCCCCCTGCGCATTGACCAGGAAGTCGCCGTAGGCGCCCTTGGCGCCCGTGGCCGGGTCACGGGTGAAGCCGACACCGGTCCCGGAGTTCTCGTCGCGGTTGCCGAACACCATGGCTTGCACGTTGACCGCGGTGCCGAGTTCGTGCGAAATGTGCTCGTGCTGCCGGTACGCAATCGCACGCGGACCGTTCCAGCTTCGGAACACCGCCTCTATGGCGCCGCGCAGTTGCGCCGCCGGGTCCTGGGGGAAGGGAGCGCCGGTGAGCCGCTCGACCGTTTGCTGGTACGCATCAACGAGATACCGCAGCAGCTCCACGGGCACCTTCGCGTCCGAGTTGGTGCCGGCCAGCTCCTTGGCCGCCTCGAAGAGGGTCTCAAACTCCTCGCCCGGGAGGTCCAGCACAATCCGCCCGTACATGGCGATGAAGCGCCGGTACGAGTCGAAGGCGAACCGCTCGTCGCCTGTCTGCTTGGCCAACCCCTCGACGGACTCGTCGTTGAGCCCGAGGTTGAGGACGGTGTCCATCATCCCGGGCATGGAGAACTTGGCGCCCGATCGCACCGAGACCAGAAGCGGGTCGCTCGCGTCGCCGATCACCTTGCCCATGGCCTTCTCCAGGCGGCCGCGGGCGGCGGCCACCTCGGCGGTCAGGCTCTCGGGCCAGCCGCTCGCCATATGGGCGCGGCACGCGTCAGTCGAGATGGTGAAGCCCGGGGGCACCGGCAGCCTCAGTACCGACGTCATCTCGGCCAGGTTGGCACCCTTGCCACCGAGAAGGTCCTTGAGCTCCATGGGTGGCTGGGCGTGCGAGTGGTCGAAATCGAAGACGTACGGCATCGGGCCTCCTTGCCCTGGCATGGCGAACCGCGTGCGACGGCGGTCATCCGGTGGTCCCACCCCCGCCCGGGCTGCCGGTGGACGGTATGCGAGAGGGACAGCCTACCGGCCCCGGGCCACCTCACTCATCGTTCGGCCACGCTGGTCACTCCGTTGGCGGCCGGGGTCCCGGTGGCGCCGCGCCGTGTACCTGGCGCTGGAAGACCTCCTTGGCCTCGCGCATGAAGTCACGCACGATGGCCAGCTCCTCCTCCTTGAACCGCTGGCTGACCGCTCGCATTTCGTCGACGATCGGCTGCTGCATGCGCTGGAGCCTCTTCTGGGCCGCGGGGACCAACTCCACCCAGACCCGGCGGCGATCATCGGTGTCCCTCCGGCGCTTGACCATGCCGGACTCCTCCAGCCGGTCCAGCAGGAAGGTCACCGCCCCGGTGCTCAACCCACTCTCCTCGGCCAGCTGGCCCGCCGTCATGGGTCCCTGGCGACCCACCAGGTCGAGGCACCGCAGGTCGGTCCGGCTCAGCTTGAACTTCTTGGCAACCCGCTCGTCGAACTCGCTGGCCGCGCCGAAGTACCCCACGATTTCGGAGCGCAACTGCTGTACGAGGTCGCTCCTCGACCATTGCCTTGACACGTCAAACACTTTATCACTAAGTTTCTTTGTAATGGTACAAATTCCTTCAATCGCCGTGGAGGCGCACGACTTGGTCAAGGTCTTCCCCAAGGGGAAGGTCCGCGCCCTCGACGGCGTCTCCCTCGAAGTCGAGTCGGGCACCGTGCTCGGCCTGCTCGGCCCCAATGGCGCCGGCAAGACCACCGCCGTGCGCATCCTGGCCACGATCTTGAGGCCCGACTCAGGCCGCGCCGCCATCCTGGGGCACGATGTCGTCAAGGAAGCACAGACCGTGCGGCGGATTATCGGGCTGGCCGGGCAGAACGCCGCCGTCGACGAGAACCTCACCGGTCGGGAGAACATCATCATGGTGGGAAGGCTCTCCCACATGGACCCCAAAGCCGTGGCCAGTCGTGCCCATGAGCTCCTGGACGATTTCGGGCTCACCGAGGCGGCGAACCGACCGCTCAAGACCTACTCGGGGGGCATGCGCCGCCGGCTCGACCTCGCGACCGCCCTCGTGGCGCGCCCGCCGATCCTCTTTCTAGACGAACCGACGACCGGACTCGACCCCCAGAGCCGCCAGGACCTCTGGGGCGTGATCGAGGGACTCGTGGCCAAGGGCACCACCGTGCTCCTCACCACGCAGTACCTGGAGGAGGCCGACCGCCTCTGCCGCGACATCGTGGTGGTCGATCACGGGCAGGTCATTGCCCAGGGCACGCCGTCGCAGCTCAAAGCGACGATGGGCACCTCGGTTGTCTCCATCACCCTGCCGGACCCCGACATCGCGAAGAAGGCCGCCGCGCTCATCTCGTCGCTCTCCGACAAGGAACCGCTCGTCGAGGGCGGCACGGTGGAGCTGACGGTCGAAGACGGTCCGGCCATCGCGGTCGAAGTGCTGCGCGCGCTCGACGGTGCACACATCCCTCTCTCCGGCCTCCTCCTGCGCGAGCCCAGCCTCGACGACGTCTTCCTGAGCCTCACCGGCCACAAGGCCGAGGTCGAGGCGGCAGAGGAGCTCGCTACCGGCCGGGGTGGCCGCCGCCGACGGGGCGAGCCGACAACGGCAGACGGAAAGGACGCCGCATGACCGCCATCACTGCACGTACGCCCGGGCCGACTGCCCAGGTGTACTCCGCCAGCCGCCTGCGCTGGGTGTTCTCCGACATGCTCACCATGACGGCGCGCAACCTCATCGCCCTCACGAGGATACCCGAGGCGCTGTTCTTCTCGACGCTCCAGCCGATCATGTTCGTGCTGCTGTTCCGCTACGTCTTCGGCAGCGGTGCCATCCCCATCCCTGGTCACATTCCCTATGTGGACTACATGATGCCGGGCATCTTCGTGCAGTCCGTGATGTTCGGCGCAGTCAGCACGAGCGTCGGCCTCGCCGAGGATCTCCAGAAGGGTCTGATCGAGCGCTTTCGCGCGCTCCCCATGGCCCGCTCGGCCGTGCTGGCCGGGCGCACCACGGCCGACGCCCTGCGCAATGTCCTCGTCGTGATCATCATGACGGGTGTCGCCTTCATCGTCGGCTTCCGCGCCCAAACGGGCGCGATCGACTACCTCTTCGGGGCCCTCATCCTCGTCGCCTTCGCCTACTCCATGAGCTGGGGTTTCGCGGCCATCGGGCTGGCAGCGCCCAACAGCGAGACGGCACAGGTCATGGCGTTTCCGATCCTGGTTCCCCTCACGTTCGCCTCGACGGCGTTCGTACCCATCACCGTCCTGCCAGGCTGGCTTCAGGCCTTCGCCCGCCACCAGCCGGTGTCAGTCGTCATTAACGGGGCCCGCTCGCTCATGGTCGGCGGCTACTACCACTCGGCAAGCTCAATCTGGTACGCCCTGGCATGGATCGCCGGTCTGCTCATCGTGCTGGTGCCGGTCGGCGTGTGGAAGTACCGCCGAACGGCCTGAGCCTCGGTTTCCCGGTTGGGATATCCGTTATACGTATACGGGAGATAAAGAGCGGCCGCAGGTTCTATTTGTGTCTTGCATAAGGGGTTTGTGTCTGACATAATAAGGGCAGTGAAGCCGATCCGGTTCACCCGGGGATCCCGCAAGCACCGGGTCGGCAAGAAGTCCGCCTATCACGTGATCGCCATGACTGCCGCCACCATCACCATCGATCCCGACACGGGCGAGACCACGCTCAGTTGGGTCGCTGACGACGAGCGCGGTCGAGAACCTCGAGATCGTGGCGATCGAGAAACCCGACTGCTACCTCACGTCCACGTGATGCCCACGCACTATCGAAGGGAGGGCCGATGACACGGCGCAAAATCAAACCCGGAGCGATCGGGACCGACGTCGATCTCGACGCCGAGGAGGTCTACCTGGCCGACGGGCGGCGCCTGACCGAACAGGTCGCCGAGGAGTTGGCGCAGCGTGCCCTCGCCCGGCACCGGGGTCGGCCATCGGTCACGGGTGAAAGTGCACGTACTCCCAGTCTCACCGTTCGTGTTCCACCAGAAACGAGAACTGCACTCGAGGAACTCGCCAGGGCCCAGGGCAAGCGACTAGCCGACGTGAGTCGTGAGGCCCTGGACGAATACGTCTCTCGGCACGCCAGCTGAGTTGTGCTGCCCCCATGCGCGCCGGAAAGGTGTCGGGGGGGCTATCAGTAATTCGAAGGCAGATCCAGGTGAAATCGACTTGCCAACTTCTTCATGTCCCTACGATCACGATCCCGGGGTGGATACCCATTGTGATGTTCAATTTGTAGGCGAGCGCTGAGGCGAGGATAGACACCCGCATACCTCGGGAAGTGCCCCAAGCTCGACGACGAGATCGACATCGTCGTGAACTCGAGTGATCTCTCCAAGCAGCGCATCCATTCCCCAGCCGCCGTCAATCCACACCTCGAAACCTCATCGGCCTGCACCCCAACCTTCTAGTTCACGTAGGGGCGGGTGTCCTCGACCGCCGGGCCGGTGCGCACCAACCAACAGAGAAACTCGGGGTCCATGTATTACGCATCTGATCGATTGTGATACATTGTAGGTATGAGAAGCCTCCGCTTGGATCCCGACCTCGACAAGAAGGTTCAGCGTGCTGCCGCCGTAAAGGGGGAATCGGTATCTGAATTCATTCGTCATGCTGCAGCGGAACGCGCTGATCAGACGTTGGGCACTCGTCCAAGCGAGATCTTCGCCGATGTTGCGGGCGTTATTCATGGGCGCGGCGGTCGTGCTCGGAAATCTGGAAAGGCCTTTAGCGACGCTCTCGCACGCGATCACGCCGGACGGTGACCCTCACCGATGCTGGGCCGCTCATCGCAATCATTGATGCTGACGAGCCCGATCACGACCGTTGTATGCAAGCCCTCGATGAAGTATCTCTTCCCCTGGTCACTACTTGGCCAGCATTCACCGAAGCTATGTACCTCCTGGCAAGAGCTGGAGGCATTCGAGCTCAACGAGCACTCTGGCGATTGGTGCAAACCGACCGACTGGTCATCGCCAACCTCTCGCTGTCCGCAGTCGAACGAAGTTCTCGCTTGATGGACAAGTATGCGGACGTACCGATGGATCTTGCCGATGCCACCCTGGTGGCTCTGGCTGAGGAAGATGGGCATCGGACAGTCTTTACTCTCGACTCCGATTTCGGTGTGTATCGGATCCGCGGAAGGCTGCCATTCCGAACAATTCCTGCCAACTGATCGCTACCGAGTCCGACGATCCTTGGAACTGCTGGCTGTCCCCGAATGTCGCTCGGAAAGACGAGTGGGGACGCCTCCAACGCCGGGAAGGTGCTGCTATGTCAGGTCAGCGAGTGTGGCGAATTTGACGTCATGTGGAGCCTGAAACGCCGTGACCGCGGTTTGTACCGCTAGGTCGATCAGCTCATCGACTACTGCGAGGACATTGACGACGTGGTGGCCATGTTCAGCGCGGTCGGTTGCGACGTATCGGTCGCGCGGCTCGCCATGCGGTTCGTGCCGACGGTCGGGCATGGTCACGACGACCGGCACGACCAGCTCGGGTGGCTCGACTACTACTACGACCACAAGGTGCTGCTCCGCTTCAGCCGCTAGCCGGGACCCGTCCGCCCCCGGCCCTGCAGCTCGCCCACCAGATCGTCAATGGGCACCCGCACCTGGTCTGTGCTGTCGCGGTCGCGCACGGTGACCGCGTTGTCCTCCAGTGAGTCGAAGTCGACGGTGACGCACCATGGCGTCCCAACCTCGTCCTGACGGCGGTAGCGCTTGCCGATGCCTTGCGTCGTGTCGTAATCGCACATGAAGTGCGGTTGCACCCGGCGCAGCACCTCGCGGGCGAGCGGTTCGAGCGTTTCCTTCTTGGAGAGCGGCAGCACGGCAACCTGGTACGGCGCCAACCGCCAGTCCAACCGCAGGACGTTGCGGGGCTCCCCCCCGATCTCGTCCTCGTCGTAGGCCGCGAGGAGGAAGGCCATCATCGTCCGGGTGGCGCCCGCCGCCGGCTCAATGACGTGTGGCGTGTAGCGCTCGTTGGTCGACTGATCGAAGTAGTCCAGACGCTCACCGGAATGTGTGGCGTGGGCGGTGAGGTCGAAGTCACCCCGGTTGGCGATCCCCTCCAACTCGTCCCAGCCCCATGGGAAGAGGAACTCGACGTCGGCGGTACCCCGTGAGTAATGGGAAAGCTCGTCGGGGTCATGATGGCGGAGGCGCAGCTTGTCCTGGGGAATGCCGAGGTCGAGGTACCAGTTGAGACGCTCACCCAGCCAGTAGTCGAACCATTTCTGGCTCTCGTCGGGCGGCACGAAGTACTCCATCTCCATCTGCTCGAACTCGCGGGTGCGGAAGACGAAGTTCTGCGGCGTGATCTCGTTGCGGAAGGACTTGCCGATCTGTGCAATGCCGAAGGGCGGCTTCTTGCGCGTGGTGTTCAGCACGTTGGTGAAGTTGGTGAACATGCCTTGCGCGGTCTCCGGGCGGAGGTACGCCACGTGGCCCTCGTCCTCGACCGGCCCGGCGAAGGTCTTGAACATCAGGTTGAACGCCCGGGCCTCGGTCAGGTCGCGCGAGCCGCAGTTGGGGCAGACGCCTTCAATCTTGTCCTCGCGCCAGCGCTCGTGGCAGTTGCGGCAGTCGACCAGGGGGTCGGTGAAGGTGGCCAGGTGGCCCGAGGCCTCCCAGATGGCGGGGGGCGAGAGGATCGCGGCGTCCAGGCCCACGACGTCGTCGCGCTGCTGCACCATGGCGCGCCACCAGGCGTTCTTGACGTTGCGCAGCATGTTGACCCCGAGCGGGCCGTAGTCGTAGGTGGAGCGGAAGCCTCCGTAGATCTCGGCCGAGGGGAAGATGAACCCGCGGTGGCGGCACAGGCGCACCACCTTCTCCATCAGGTCATCGGTTTCGGGGGCGTCGGGCGCGACCTCCGCGGCATCGGTCATCGGGAAAGACTACCGGAGCCAATTCTGGCGCTGACCTCGTTGGCCAGCAGTCGCCCGCGCACGGTGAGCACGGCGCGGTCCTCGCGTTCTTCGAGCAGGCCGTCGAGGTCGCCGCCGTCGCCAAAAACGTCCCATGGCACCCCTCGGGGCGTACGGAGGGAAAGGGAAAGCTCCTCGAATTGACGCTGTTCGGGTGTCAGCACCTCACGACCCGCCTCGGGTGACCGGCCCGCGGCCACGGCGTCCACGTAGCGCTCGGGGGTGCGCACGTTCCACCAGCGCTGGCCGCCGCGGTGGCTGTGCGCCGCGGAACCCACACCCAGGTAGTCACCTTGCTCCCAGTAGAGATGGTTATGCCGGCACTCGTGTCCGGGCCGGGCCCAGTTGGAGATCTCCTCCCACCGGTAGTCCGCCGCACCGAGGATCGCGTCGGTCAGCTCGTAACGGCGAGCGGAGGTGTCGTCATCGGGGTGGCGGTCTGGCGTGCGTGCCAGCGGCGTCCCGGGCTCGACGGTGAGCGCGTAGGCACTGATGTGCGGTGGCGATGCGGGCAGCGCCAGTACCTGGTGGAGGGTGCGTTGCCAGTCGTCGTCGGTCTCCGTCGCGCCGCCGAAGATGAGGTCGAGATTCCAGGTGGCGAAACCGGCCTCGTGGACCGCATGGGCGATACGCGCCGCAGCGTCGGGCACATGGCGGCGTCCGAGACCGGCCAGGACGTGGGCGTGGGTCGACTGGAGGCCGAAGGAGACCCGGGTGACGCCCGCGTCGCGGTAGGTGGCGAGGTGCGCGCGGTCGGCGTCCTCCGGATTGCACTCGACCGTCACCTCGGCGTCAGTGGAACGCGGGATGGCCGCGAGAATGCGACAAAGGGTCTCTGGGTGCAGGCGCGACGGGGTGCCGCCTCCGAAGAAGACGCTGGTGGCCGTCGGGAGGTCACCTTCCTCCTGCTGGCGCTGCACGTCGGTGATGCACGCGTCGGCGTAGCGCTCCATGAGGTGGTCACGGTCGGTGTAGGTGGCGAACGCGCAGTAGTCACACCGCTCCCGGCAGAACGGGATGTGCACGTAGACACCGAAAGGGCGCGGCGCGGTGGTCACCGATGCTGCCGCCGGCTCAGAGGCTCGTGGCCGAACGCACCGAGCGGATGCGGCGATCGAGATGGACCTCCATGGCCTCGGTGGCCAACTCGGCGACTTCCTCGCCGGCCGCGGGAGGTGGCTCGCGCAGCACGGCCGCCAGGTCACCGCCCAGGATGCGGCGGACGAGCGCGAGCGCCGCGCTGCTCATGGGCCGGCCGCTCCGGTGGGCGCGGCACAGGGTGCCGCCCTGCACCAGGTCGAACGCCACCAACTCGACCACGCCATCGGGTTGACCACACGAAGCACACTCGTCGAGAACCGGCAGGGTTCCTTCGAGCACGAGCGCCTTGAGGAAGAACGACGGCGCGAGCAGGAGGGCATCGGTGGCGGGGTCGGCCAGCGCACGCAACGCGCCGACGAGCATGGTGTACAGCGCTCGGTCGGGATGGCGCTCCTGAGCCATCTGATCGGTCACCTCCAGGAGGCTGATCCCTTTGGCGACACGGCTCAGGTCTTCGCGAATGGCGCGGAACGTGTCGAGTACTTCGACCTGGTTGACGATGTCGAGGTCGCTGCGCCCCTGCCACAGCAGTAGGTCCACATGGGTGAGGGGTTCGAGGCGCGCGCCGAACTTGCTCTGCGTCCGCCGTATGCCTTTGGCAACCGCTCTCACCTTGCCGTGCTGCTCGGTCATGAAGACGATGATGCGATCCGCCTCACCGAGGCGGTACGTGCGCAGCACGACACCCTTGTCGCGGAAGAGGCTCATCAGCCCGTGGGCTCTTCCCGGCTCGGGCCGAGACCGTTCTCGTCGTCGGTCGCGGCGGCCTGCTCGGCGGCGCGCCGGCGTGCCTCGTCAATCTCGCGGTTGCGTGCTTCCTGGGCGGGGCGGATGCGCGCCTGCGCCTGCGCCGCGTGGGAGTTCCGCCCGTACAAAAGGTTGCCCCCCGCAATGAGGACGGCGAGCGCGGCAATGGTGAGCAGCGGCGTCAGGGCGCCGTGGATGCCGACGGCTAGCACGGTGGCCAGCACGGCCACGACGAGGACACCGGCGGCCAGGGCCACCCTCGCCACAATCATGGGAGGCGCCTCTCGGGGTTCTCGAGGGCCTGGGTTGGGGTGGACGCCGGGTTCACCCTCCCATTCTCACGGATTCACCGCACCGAAGCGGCGAACCCGGCGCTGGTAGTCGATGACCGCCTCGTAAAGGTGCCTGCGGCGCATGTCCGGCCATAGGACCTCGGGGAAAACCAGCTCGCTGTAGGCGATCTCCCACAGAAGGAAATTCGAGATGCGCGTCTCTCCCGAGGTGCGGATGACCAGGTCCGGATCGGGCATGTCGGGGAAGTACAGGTGGCGTCGGATCGCCTTCTCGTCGACCTTGCTGGGCGACATGCCCTCTTCCATGAGGCGCTTGACCGCATCGACGATCTCGGCCCGGCCGCCATAGTTGAACGCCATCGTCATGGTCATGCGCGCGTTGCGCTTCGTCAGCTCTATCGACTCGTCCATGCGCTTGAGCACCCGGCGCGGGACGCGCCAGTCGCGCCGGCCGGCGAAGCGGATCTGCACGCCTTTCTCGTTGAGCTCGTCACGCCGGCGCATGAGGAGCGACTCGTTGAATCCCATCAGATAGCGCACCTCGTCGGCGGGACGGCGCCAGTTCTCAGTTGAGAATGCGTACAGCGTGAGCCAGCGGACGCCGATCTCGAGGGCCCCGTCCACGACATCGAGCAGGGCGACCTCGCCGGCGGCGTGGCCCTCTGTCCGGGGCAGCCCCCGTGCGCTTGCCCAGCGGCCATTGCCGTCCATGACGCAGGCCACGTGGACGGGTACCCGGGTGCGGTCGAGTTCTGGCGGCACCGGGTCCGGTCGGGCGTGCGCTGTCGCTCCTGACGCCGCGGGTGCGGGTGAGGCTTCGGACGCGGGTGCGGAGTCGGCCACCGGTTGAACCTACCGCGCCGGCCCTGTCACCAGATGCAGGCATGATCGGGGTGTGGAGCCAGTGGAGCCAGTGGAGCCAGAGGAGGCAGAGGCGCGGGGCGTTCCGAGCGCCGAGGCACGCCAGGCCGGTGACGACGCGGTGGAGGGCCTGGCCAAGGTGACGGCACAGATGGCAACCGGTGAACGGCGTCACGAGCAACAGGAGATGGCCCGAGCCGTCGGTGGGGCCCTGGCGTCGGGCATCCACCTCGTGGTGCAGGCCGGCACCGGAACGGGCAAGTCGCTGGCCTACCTCGTCCCGGCTGTCCTCTCCGGTCGCAAAGTCATAGTGGCGACGGCGACCAAGGCGCGCATTTGACCGTTATGCAGGGGTGACCCCCTCAAGCAAGGCACCATGGGGATGAGGCAAGGCGCCTGGGCGAGGTCCTGTCTCAGAACGCCTGGCTGAGCGATTCCGAGCGCTCTGTTGGATGCAAGCTAACGGTCCAGTTCGGCGGCCTCGTTGACAGCAGCGATGAGTTCGAGCGGTGGTACGGGTTTCTGCAGATAGCGGAACACCTTGACACCCAACTCATCACGCAACGCATCCGGCGAGTAGTAAGCGAACGCTGAGTAGACGATCACCACGGGCGGCGGAACCTCGATCTGTCGGAGAACGTCCATCCCGTCGAGGTTCGGCATGTGGAGGTCGAGGACGAGCACGTCGAAGGTCTGCTCTTGGAGCAGACCCAATGCGACTTGGCCGTCTTCGGCCTCGACGACTCGATGACCGGCACCTTCGAGGATTGCCGAGAGCGACTGCCGCAGGGCCGCTTCGTCCTCGGCGACAAGTACCGAGAGAGGGTGAGGCCCAGCTGCTTCGACCGACTGTGCAGCCTCACCAATGGCGTCACCTGACTCCGAGCGACGCTGATTCGGTGGAGCGTGCGCCGCTTCGCCGTCGTTTACATCATCTTCATCGACCGCCCAAGTAACCGCCATCACGAGTCTCCACGTTCCGTCCTGCTCGCCTTCGAGGCCCGACTAGTTGGAGCGAGGCTATTTCAGGGGTGGTCGCAGAGCAATGGTGATCGGACGTTCAGAACTCGAAGCGTCGAGCACGTCCGCCGCCAGCTCCTGGCGATCCTGGAGGACCAGATCTTTCGACCCTTCATCGGGTAGACCCTCGGTCAGTTCTGCGATGCGTCGCAGGGTATTCGCTGTCTGGCGAAGGGTCCCGAGTGCTTGGCACAAGGACCATCCTTCCGCCCGCCGCTTTCCGAGCACCGCCTCACGGGCTGCCAACGCGCCCGCCGATGCTTGCCACCAGCTAACCCGCCTCGACCGGCACATCGGAGCGACCCGACGGCACGTCGTCAGGCGCGCGTTATGGGCTACCCCAACGGAGTGCCCAGCTGAACCTTTGTCGTGATCCGCGACCTAGTAGCTCAGGTCGGATGCCAAGAGCCCCGGGGAGCGTCTTGATGGACCAAGTGCTCGCGATCGTTGATTGCCGTGGAACGGCCCGATTGGGGCACTGTCGCGGCGGCGCGACACCTGCCCTGGTCCGGCCATAGGGACAGTCGTGGAGGGCCAACAATGTTCCACTCGGTATCGGGCAATTCCGCAATAATGCCGAGGGCGCATGTGACATAGGTCTCTGGTGACGCCCCGTCCATGAGCACAAAGTTGCCATATGACATTCGGACGCAAGGTTGTCGGATCGGTGGCCGTGGCCGCCGTCGGCTATGGAGTCTGGGTGCGCCCTCGGCTCTGGCGCTGGGGTGCAACCGACGAGGAAGTCTCTGGTCCGTATCCTGGCGCCGACTTGGTGCCAGAGGGCGACCGGGGGGCGACGATGGCCGTCACGATCGAGGCGCCACCAGATCAGGTCTGGCCGTGGCTAGTCCAGATGGGTGGTGACCGCGGGGGTTGGTATTCATGGGACCGACTCGACAATGGGGGTCGACCAAGTGCCCAGGAGGTCCACCCTGAGTGGCAAGACTTGGCCTTGGGCGACTACGTCAAGTACTGGAAGCGGAGTGGTCCCGTTGACGCGTGGGAGGTCGCAGCCCTTGAACCGAATCACTTCTTGGCATTGCGTGGGTTGATGGATCTGCGGGGCCGTAACCTTGATCCGAAGCAGCCCAGGCCAGCGTCCTATACGGAAGGACTCTGGTGCTTCATGTTGAACGAACTCCCTGGCGGGCAAACACGCTTGGTTATCGGCGGATACCAAGCCATGCGCCCACGGTGGATTGAGCGCTTCGTCAACTATTGGCTGTACGTCCCCGTCACCTGGATTATGCAGGCACGCATGCTGGCCGTGCTCAAGCGGAATATCGAACGACCTGCTCGTGTACGACCTCACACGGTGCCGTTTCAGACGAATCCACCGGTGGAATCCAAGAGGCTGTCGAAGACCGCATGACCGGAGGGTGCAGCATCGCGCCATGGTCGGAGCGTTAAAAGGGAGGTTCGATGAAGGTCCTCGTAACCGTTGCGTCGAGGCATGGTTCAACAGACGAAATAGCGAAAGCGATCGGCTCCGAGCTTGCGACCCGCGGGATGGAAGTTTCCGTAGTGCCTGTGCAACATGTCAAGACGATCGACGAATACGACGCCGTTGTCTTGGGGAGTGCCATCCATATGGGTCAATGGATGAAGCCGGCGAAGGAGTTTGCGGCACGCGAAGCGGCGCTCCTCGGCTCGCGCCCAGTGTGGTTGTTCTCGAGTGGCCCGGTGACAGACCGGTCTAAGCCGGATGACCCGGCAGACCGACGTCAGGGCGACCAGATCGCGGAGGCGCTCGCTGCCCGTGAACACCGTGTCTTCCGAGGAAAGCTGGACAAAGGTGGACTTAGCATCGCCGAGCGCGCGCTCGTGCGGATTGCGAAAGCCCCTTCTGAAGATCAGCGAGATTGGGAGGCTATCCGGATGTGGGCTGCTGACATCGGTGCTGCGCTGGTCGAATCGCAGCCGCTGCATCCTGCCGCAGACTGACCGTCCCGTACTTGCCGATGCCGGGTGGGTTCTAGGTGCCCCACTCGGCCGGGTCAATGTCACACTTTTCCCGGTTGGGGCTCTCCACTGCTTGCTCCCGCCGGCGGTCGAGATCGATCCGTCGGCGGGACCCCGAGCTGGTCGCCAAGGAGCACCGGCGCCTGATTCAGAGGCGGCGGACTTTGGCGTCGACCTGACCCGGGAGGGTCCGCGGGTGTCGTCGCCCTCGGGCATGATCGGAGAATGGATGAGAGCTGGGGCGGTCCCGAGGACTTCGACGACGTTGGACTCGACGACTTCGCTGGTCTCGACGTCATCGGCTCTTCGGGTGGGGCGACGGCGGATGCCCGTCAAGCAGGCGACGACGCCGTCGCCGCTCTCGTCAAGGTCACGACCCAGCTACCGGGGGGCGAGCACCGCCCCGAGCAGGAGGAGATGTGCCGGGCC
>Ga0307373_10006462_pt1 | contig 18620 bp, 11 predicted proteins | sample OX2MG_FD_202534 | JGI IMG/M metagenome (GOLD analysis project Ga0307373, IMG submission 202534) | Soil microbial communities from Risofladan, Vaasa, Finland - OX-2 | ecosystem: Environmental > Terrestrial > Soil > Coastal area > Acid sulfate soil | place: Finland: Risofladan, Vaasa | collected...
GCCATCGTCGTTGGGTGCGATGTTGGCGCCCGGGAGTGCGCTGCGAATGGCGGCCGCCACGAGGCTGCCGGCCTGGGTTGGAAACCAGCATCGGGCGATAACGTGTCCCTCGCGAGCCTCGAGCTCAAACACAAGCCAGGCCTGGCCGAACAGAGCGCGCTTCCACCATGGCGCCGAAATGGCATGGAGCATCCTGAACAATGCCACCCAGCTCGCCGAGTTGTATGCACCCTCCATGGGCGGCACGATGCGCACAGAAGTGAGTCGAGACCGGCCCAGTTCCCGCTGGAGCAGTGGTACTGCGGTCTTGACGAGTAGCCAGACAAGCGCGATCGGGACGACAGCGGCCACTACCACGTGGGCCATAACGACGACGGCGTGCCCCAGGACGATTATCAGGCCGTCAAGCGCCGCATGGATTGCGCTGATGAGCCTCATCAACTGGTCCACCCGCTGATCGACTTGCTGCTTGGACGCCTCGCCGGCACCGAGTCGTGGTGTAGCCAACGCCAGGGCCATGAAGATCGAATTCGGCATCCCCTTTCCTCTCCCTTAGTGATTACGGAAAGCAACTTCTGAAGCTCGATCGCCGGTCCAGCGCGGTTTCCGAAAGCTGCGCGCCAGGTTGAGTCGCTCTGCCAAGTGCGCATCGCTTCTGGCGAATCAGCCTCTATATATAAAATCCCCAATGAGACAGGTCCGAATTACCTTGAAGCTGGAAACATGAGCGAAGCTGACTCGAAGGCGATCGAGATGGTCAGGCTCGACGAAGCGGCGCGCCGACTCGGATGTCACGTCGAGACGCTGCGCATACGCGTGCGCGACGGCCGCTTACCAGCCTTCCGTGGACCGCACGGCGCCTACTACGTGGCCGAGCGCGATCTAGTGGAACTTCCGGAGCCGCGGCGAGGATGGCCACCCCGGCGTACCTTCACTAGAAGCCAAGTAGAGGGTTCGTGGGAGTTGGTTGATGCCATCCTGAGTCCCGCCAAAGAGTGGTCGAAACGTGAACTGGCACTTGTCGGCGAGCTCCGAGCGAGCCCGGCCGCGAACATACGGCTCTACCGTCTCATTTCGGTCCACCGTCTCCGCAGGCTGGGCCTCGCCTTTGAGGATATTGCTGAGGAGCTCGGAATCACAGCGCGCCACGCCCGTCGGCTGTTTGCGCGGAGAGTATTCATCGCCTTGCGGCGGCACCTTACAAGGGGAGATCGGGCAGAGGCCAAACGCGAACGCGAGCTCGCCCGGCGCCAGACCCGACTCGGGAGGCGCCGCGGCCGGCGGTGGCGACGTCAACCGCGATCGGAGCCCTGAGGCCGCCGGTCGGCGGATTCACTCCAAGGATGCTAACCTTGGGCGGCAACCAAGGATGCCAAAACCAAGAGCTGAAGCGCAAGGCAGGGTGCTGCCGACCGGAGAATGCTGGTGCGGCTGCGGTGCCACTACGCCGGTGGGCTCTTTCTTCCTCTCGGGTCACGACAAGAGGGCCGAGTCAGCGGTCATCTTGGTCGAGTACGGAGGAGTTCCCGAATTCCTCCGCGCTATGGGGTATGGCCCAGGCGGCAAGAATGCGCAGAACGCGCTGGCGACCTGGAAGAAATCGTCCAATCGACGCCGTTAGCACGGCAGCCTTGATGCTCACTCGTCGTTTCGGTGAGGCGGTGAGGGCGAAAGATGCTTGACGTCACGGGCGAAGACACTCCAGCTCCCGAGCAGGAAGAGGACACACTCGCCGATCTACTCACGGGAGCCGAGCGCAAGGCATCTGATCTGGAGTTGATTGTCCAACGCATGATCCGAGTGCTGGCCGGCGAGTATCACTTTCCGCTTGAGACGATAGGTCGCGATGTGACTGTCACAGTCAGTCTGGATGGCAAGAATCGAAAGAAGCGCGCCGAGCTGGTCGTATATGGCACTGGTGTGGATACGGATCGAGCAATCGAACGCATTGTTTGCATCCGGAAGCCAGGCACGAAAGCGACCGACCGCGTTTCAGGTCTCGAATCTTTAGAGGACCTCATGGACGCCGTCGCCGAGTGCGAATTCGGACTATGGACAAACGGCCGAGACGTCGCCTACCTGCAGAAACAAAAAGGGGCGCTACAGTCGCGTTTCGTTGAGCTATCGGACTTCCCGGGAGCCGGCGAGAGATTGGATGACCTCGATCGACCCGATCGGAGAATAGCTCGTATCGCTGTCGCTGAAGACTTGCGAGAGACGGTTCTGAGGTGTCACGACTACCTATACGGGAACCAGTCGATGACCGCCAACCGCGCATTCGCGGAGATGCTCAAGCTCATTTTCTGCAAGATATATGACGAGCGTCAACTCCGAGCGCGGAATACTTATCAGCGCCAGTTCTGGGTTGGAGTGACGGAACGCAACGACACTGCAGGCCAGCAACGCATCGCTACGCGCATACGTGAGCTGTTCGCGCAAGTGAAGCGAGACCGTGACCTGCGCGACATCTTCAAGCCGGCAGACGAAGTCGAGCTCGAGCCGCGACAGCTCGCGTGGGTATCAAGCGAACTAGCTCGTTACCAGTTCCTTGACGCCGAGGTCGATGTTAAGGGCTTGGCTTACGAGGCAATGGTTGCAATGACGATGAAGAAGGAGCGAGGGCAGTTCTTCACTCCCCGCAACGTCGTCGAAGCCATGGTCGCGATGCTGGATCCGAAGCCGGAAGAGCGAGTGCTGGATCCCGCCTGCGGCAGCGGGCGGTTCCTTGTTGCTTGTCTTGACCGATATAGGAACAGCCGAGCCACCGAACTCGCTGGTGCAGCTGCAGGCGAGGTTGAAATGAGGCGACTCCGCAATTCCGACTCTGTCCTCGGCGAAGCCGCTGCCTATGCGCGCTCCTGTCTCGTTGGCGTCGATCTGGATCCTGAGCTGCAACGAGCCGCGAGAATGAACATGCTCATCAACAACGATGGCCACGGGAGCATATTCAGCTTCAACAGTCTCAGTCTGACGCGCACCGACGTTAGCGCTGGTGCCGTCAAGGGAGCAGAGCTGGTCGGATTCGAGACGTTTGACATCGTTCTAACGAACCCTCCGTTCGGCGCCAACATACCCGTCGACGATCCGGACATATTGCGGAACTTCGATTTGGCCCATCGCTGGGATAAAACACCGGATGGAAGCTTTGCGATGCGCCAGGACGACTTGCAATCAAAGATGCCCCCCGAAATCCTTTTCATTGAGCGCTGCATGCAATGGCTCCGAGAGGGTGGAAGGATGGGTATTGTGCTGCCCGACGGCATTTTGGGAAATCCGGACACGGAATATATCCGCTATTGGATTCTTCAGCACTCCCGGATCCTCGCTTCGATCGATCTTCCGGTTGAAGCATTTCTCCCGCAGGTAGGCGTCCAAGCATCTCTGCTCTTCCTTCAGAAGCGACCCGCAGCCGAAGTACGCGCCGGCGTGCAGGACGAGTACCCGATATTCATGGCTGTTGTTGAATTTGTCGGTCACGACCGACGCGGCAACACGATATACAGAAGGGACCCAGATGGCTTCGAAATATTCGCCAATCGGGCGGAAACCCTCGAAGTGCGACGAGGCGGCGAGTCGGTCGTGGAGATGCGGACCCTCAGAATGCGGGTGCCCGCCGATGACCTACCAAACGTAGCCGCGAGATACCGCCAGTGGCGTGACACGGAGTCGACCAAGTCAGGCCCTGCCCGCGTGTCGAAGCGCGGATGAGCAGTTTCGTTGCAAGCAGCACCTGGATCGGCCAGGAGCAACGCCGGCTAGACGCTGGTGCGTTCCGCGATGGTGGCCCGGCGATTCGAGCCAAGTTGGACTCCCTTCGGCCTGTGGTCCAGCGTCTAGACCAAGTGGCTGACCTCGGTTACGAGGGCAGATTCGCGCGGGTATACGTCGACGATCCCAGCCGTGGCATCCCATTTCTGACTGGATCGGACATGTTGCTCCTGGACTTGAAGGGCTTGCCGTACCTTTCGCGGGCGCGCACGAGTCAAGTCCGCAGTCTTGCGGTGCGAGATGGCTGGAGTTTGATCTCGCGGTCAGGCACGATCGGGCGAGTCGCCTTTGCGCGGCGTGAGATGCTCGGCCTAGCGCTATCTGACGACGTGATACGAGCGATACCTCGCCCCGGAGAGATTCTGGCTGGTTACCTCTTCGCATTCCTATCAAGCCGACATGCCCAAGTAATGATTCATCAGCGGACCTACGGCAGCGTGGTCCAGCACATTGAGCCGGCACACATCGCTGACTTGCCTGTACCGATTCCTGACGAACGCGAGGCCGAGACGATTGATCGCTTAGTACTCGGAGCGGCTGGAGCGCGTACCGAAGCAGCGACCCTGCTCGACACCGCGAGTGCGCATTTCGATTCGCTAGGTCCCCGATTGAGGTATTCGCACGAACACGAACGTTCGGAGGGCGTCGTCGCAAATATTGGTTTAGGTCGGCGGCTGGATGCCTTCTATCATGTCGGCTGGACTTCGGAAGCCAGACTTCGGGAAGGGGACCGCTTGGGTGACCTCGGTCCCGTGTCACGCCCCGGGATGATCAAGCGCCTCTTTGTTAAGCGAGGTGTGCCGTTCGTTTCCGGTGTCGACATCTATCAAACGCGGCCATCTTTCCGAAGCCGACTCATGAAGGTGGAGGCTGAGCGCGCTAAGGCTTTCGTCACCGCCGGGCAGATTGTGGTGCAGCGGTCGGGACAAAGGTACGGGCTACTCGGCCGACCGGCGCTCATAGGCGGACGCCTGGATGGTTACGCAGCATCGGACCATCTAATGCGCATTTCCCCTGAAAGCTCGGAGGCTCGAGCGCGGATCTTTGCCTTCCTTCGATCGGAGGTTGGCCGGCGCTCCCTGGTTCGGACTAGCTATGGCACGTCGATCCCCACACTTAATCCGGAGGGCCTTGCGGAGCAACGAGTGCCGGTGTTGCCTGAAGCGCTGATAAAGGCTGCCGAGCGTGCCCTTCAACTGCGAGAACAAGCGGACGCTGACGAGGACGAGGCGATCAGGAAGGTCGAGGCATGGCTCGACTCGTAGATGTCATTGGCGCTGAAGGCCCTGCGAACGACTCCGAGCGTATGGCCGTACGCCAGTTTGTCGATCAACTCCCCGCCGATTATTTCGTTATTCCGAACTTTGTCTTAGAGGAGCGCGGTGGACAGCGATTCGAGTACGACGTTGCGATTGTCGCTCCGCACGGAGTGTATGCGGTCGAGCTCAAGGGCTGGCGCGGCTCGATTTATGGGGACGCGGTCGAGTGGTCGGTGAATGGCAGAAGCCGCAAGGCGCCGACGATGCTCATCGAACGCAAGGCGAAGGTTCTCAAATCACACCTCATCGACGCCCAACAGGCCTGGGCACGTGTTCGAGTTGAGGCGATGGTTGTCCTTACGGACTCCGCCGTTCGACTTGATTTGGCGGAGGGGAGCGGCGATCGAGTCTTCGACATGGCTGCGTGCATGAGTTTTCTTCAGAGCCCCGAGCGCATCAAACAGGGCAAAGGGTCGATCGCGGAATTCGCTCCAGAAATCGCGCGCTCCATAGCGTCCATCGGACGCGTCCGCAAGACAGAGCTGACATTTGGTGACTATGTCGTCATCGAGGCGCTCGAGCAGAGTGATGACGAGACGATCTACCGAGCTCGAAATCGAGACATGCCAGCTGCCCCCGAAGTCCTACTTCGTGTCGTTACATTGTCGCCCTACCTCCTCACCGAACAGCAGAAGTCTCTCCGGAAGGCTCAACTGTTCCGTGAGGCAGAGGCTTTGCTGACCATGGGTAGTCACCCAAATGTGGTAGCCGCCCGATCGGTGTTCACGGACGACATCGGGCGTGTCGTTCTTGTGAACGATGCGAGCGAGGGGCGAAGCCTTCGACAGCGTTTGATGAACGGAACGCCACTTGCAGTTGAAGAGCGACTCGAGATACTAATCGGCCTCGCCCGCGGTCTGCGGCACGCTCACGCGCATGGCGTCATCCATCGACAGGTGGCACCACAAAACGTGTTGCTGGATGACCGAGGGACCGCGCAACTCGCCCATTTCGGCCTTGCCAAACTCTTGAAGCCGGAAGCTGGGACCGTGTGGGAGTCCGATGCGGTATCTGCGACCATGGCGCCGTACTTAGCCCCTGAGCTTGCCGACGCAGACCTCGGTCCTCCGTGTCCTGGCACGGATTTGTTCGGTCTTGGTTGTATCGCGTACGAGCTGTTCGCCGGACACGCGCCATCCCTAGCCGGCGGAAACAAAGATTCGGTCACCTCGATGGACCGTCCCGACGGAGCTCCAGCCGGCCTTTGGGAACTACTCCCCGACCTGCTTAGGGTTGATCCCGCCGCTCGAGCAGGAGACACGGCTGCGATTGTTCAAGCACTTGAGTCTCTGAACCGTAAGGGTCGGACGCCTCCCACCGGCCCCAAGAATGAGTACAAACCTGGAGATCTAATAGATGGAAAGTTCGAGGTTCGGTCTCGACTCGGTGAGGGCGGATTCTCGAGCGTCTACCGCGTCTATCACGCCATCGAGGATCGGGAGTTCGCCCTGAAGATTTTCAACGCTGGGAGCTTCGAAAAGCTGCAGCGAGAAATCCAAGTGCTTAGGACCATCAACCACCCTCATGTAGTGAAGGTGATTTGGGCTGATCAGACGCAGACCAAGCAGTGGTATTTGGTAAGTGAGCTGGTGGATGGCCAGCCCCTATCGGACTACATAGGAACCGCAAAGAAGCTCGGGCCGCAGGAAGCTGTTCGTGTTGTCCTCGATCTGCTCGGGGCTTTAGAAGCGATTCATCCTGACGAGCAGCGTATCGCCCAGCTAAAAGAGGCGGGCTCAAACCGAGATCTCACGACCGACGAGTTCAACGAGCTCCAATCGTTGCAGCAACGAGGCGTTGTGCACCGTGACATCAAACCTCAAAACCTAATGCTTACCGAGCAAGGCGTGGTGCTGATTGACTTCAACATCGCCTCAAGAGCCGGCGCTCCAGTAGTGACCGTTTCAGGAACGCCTCCTTACCAACCGCCTGATGCTAACTACACGCGATGGACCGTGAGTACGGACCTGTTCGCCACCGGGGTCGTTCTCTTCGAGCTGCTGTGCGGCGACCATCCCTATGAAGACGGCCACCCGCGTAATGACCGATTACCTCGCGATCCGAGGTCGATGCGCCCAGAGCTGTCAGAGGAGATGTCCGAGTTTCTCCTCAAGGCCTGCGCTCCTGAATCCGAACAGAGATTCCAATCCGCTAGGGAGATGCGAGCAGCACTGGCCTCGATAGATGTCGTGGTGTCCAACACCGCATCGGAAGTTCATGTGGGACTGCCATCCCGGCTAGCAGCCTTACTGGCGGCAAGCCCACCAAATGTCAATCCGTTTGTCAGGGAATTCTTGTCTCTTGCCAGCCAGGCCCGTCTCACGAATAAGAACGCGAGAGGACTGAATGACCTGGCCGAGGTGACCTACGTTGAAACCCGCCTCGATGCGGAGCTAACGGACGCCATTCTCGAAGGCCGGCATCAGTTGGTGGTGATCACCGGCAACGCCGGAGACGGAAAGACCGCTTTCATTCAACAGGTAGAGTCGCAAGCGTTGCAACGCGGTGCTAAGCGCCTTGAGCAGTCGGCGAACGGCGGACGCCTGCGCTTCATGGCGCGAGACGTGATCACCGTGTACGACGGTAGTCAAGACGAAGACGACAAAGCCAGTGACGAGGTTCTGCACACCTTCTTTGCACCGTTTGCGGCCCAGGGCGCTTCAGATGGCTCTGTACGAGTCGCAGCCATTAACGAGGGGCGGTTGCGGGACTTCGTCCTCGGCTTTCGTGACCGGTACCCGCGGCTTGTTGACGTATTGGTGCAGCTGGATGACGCGGCTTATCGTTCGGAAGATCAAGCCATCGCGCTCGTCAACCTGAACTGGCGCTCTGTTACAGCCGGTGGTTACGAATCAATCTTCAGTCGCCAGGTGCATGCGGTAGTCAGTGGCCCATTCTGGGAGAAGTGCCAGGCATGCGATTTCCGCGCAAGATGCCCCATCAAGCACAACGTTGATACGTTGCGCGACAGCACTGCAGGTCCTGTGGTTATAGAACGACTCCGCCGCTTGGTTGACCTCGTGCGGCTTCGCCAGCGACGCCACCTGACGATGCGGGACATTCGCTCGCTCATTTCGTTTCTGCTGTTCCGAGACCGCACATGTGAAGAGATCGCTGAAGCTCTTCAAAGTGATGATCCGTTAGTGGTCGCAAACCTTGCCTACTTCCAGGCTGTGGGCGCACTGGGGCAACCGGCTGGCAGTGTTGTTGATCGCTCGGCGCTTCTGCTGGCGGAGGCGGACATTGCCCTCGTAGCTAGTCCTGTCGAGGATCGCGCCGTAGCTCTCGGCAAGTTGCCACGCCGCCTGGCCGTCCCAACGAGGGAGAGCGACCATCCAGCGGAGTTACTACTTGAGGCACAAAGGCGCGCGGGATACGGGTACGAGAGCGACGCAGCGCAGTCGTCTCGGATTCTGCAAGGACTCAGAAGGCTTGTCTTCTTCGAGCGGAGCGATGAGAAGTGGTGGGACATGGTGCCCTACCGCAAGCTCCAAGCCCTGGAGAAGGCTCTCGAGCCCAATGCTGAGAATGCCCGTCAATCCCTGGGCGCGGAGATCATTACCGCCCTATCTACGTCAGAAGGCATCGATGACGTTACACGCGCTTCTCAGGCGTTGTGGCTTGCCACCACCGACGAGACCGAAGTCGGAGTCAAGTCATACAAGCGTTTCGCCGCAAGCGACTTCAATGTCCGCATAGCCGCTGCGCAACGGCCCTATGTGGAGGCCGCCCCCGACCACCTCGAGTTGATCCACTCGCCAAGCGGGATTGCCCTGGGCGTGACTGTTGATGTGCTTGAGGTTCTCGAACGACTTCAAGAGGGTCACGTGCCTTCGCTCGAAGAGGCACGTGGATTGCTGGTCAATCTCAAACTATTCAAGCATCGCCTTCTTGCTCTTCCTACATCTTCCCTTGTACTCGTCGCAGAAGACGGTGAGTACGAGATCGCGGGACATTTGGATGGCCGTGTGGAGCTTATCGAGGCCAAGAAGTGAATTCCCTCACTAAGTCTCAAGTCGCTTTCAAGACCGAAGAGATCACCTATCTCGATCGCAAGTCAATCCTGTTGGATCGAATGCTTCTCCGACTCTTCGAGCTACTCAGATATGACGGGAGGAAGGTCCATCGACGCCGCACCCGCTCTGTTGACGTTGCCACTGTGACGCAGGCAATGCTCGATAACCCGGGCCGATTTCCAGGTTTTGCGGCCCATCCTGATATTGCCCGGGCCTGGCTCCGAAATGATCTCCTCGAGATCATGAACCGAGGGCGACGTGGCACGGAGGTCGTTGTCGGCCCACGCCCGTTTCATCTCAGCGCGTTCAAACTTGCCAATCCGAAGGCCGCCCAGGACTACGGCGCTTCTGATCAAGTTTGGGCTCTGCTGTATCACGCCGATCGTCCGATTCTTGCGCAGCTGAAGGAGTTCTTTGGTCGGGGACTGGATCCAGCGCTGGACAGATACGACAAATCGACAATCTTGGATTTGGAGACACTGGCAATTCTGGGGCTCGCCGATGACATTGAGGTGAGCCCAGCAACGGCGGCGCCGGCGGAACCGACGCGACCGCTGTGCATGGCGCAGGGTCGGATTCTGGCGGACGATCTGCGTCGTCTTCTCGCCTACGACGGCAGCGTGCCGCGCAACGTTCTGGCTGACTACATCCGCAACGTCATCGGGTTGCACTTGGCTCTACTTATGCTCCGCCTGCTTCGGCTTGTCCCGCACAAGGTTGACGAGGCCCGTCAGGCCGGTGCCTCGGTCACGTGCCCGGCTGAGGATCACGCCGTAGCGGACTGCGCCAACTGCCCCTTCGGCGCTGAGATCACGGTCGACATGACGGACGATCCTGCGTCGCCACCAGGACTCCTCGCGCGGCGATCAGCCGTCGACCATTACGGTCGTATCCCCGAGTATGTGCGGGCAGTCTTCACCGTAAACAGGCTGAAGGATTATGCCCAGGTCTTAACCGCTTCCGGAAGGCGTGCGCACGCGCGGTCCCTCGCTGACCTTCTAAGCATTTTGCACGATCCCCCGTCCGATGCTGAAGGCTTCTTTGGCGCCAGGATTGCCGATGTCCTTACCCGAGACAACGATGGAGACGAGGAAGAAGACCCAATTGTTCGCCAGATTGTGGCTAGCGACATGACCTCGATGGATCGCTTTGTGGAACTGATCTGCCTCCAGCGACTTAGGAATGAAGCCAAGCGGGTCACTGAGCTTGTGGACTCCCTAACTCAAAAGAATCGTCCCGGCGGCTTCCTTCGCCAGACTGTCGGCAGTCGCGCCCCACGATGGTTCGTCATGTCAAGCGGCCTTCTCGAGACGCTGGCTCAGATTGCAGTTGTCGAGCGAAATGAGGGCCGCCTCGATACCCGCCCAGTACTCCTGGACGACTTTGTGACCTGGCTGCGCCGTAGATACGGCTTCGTCATATATGCCCCAACACATCGCGAGGTTCCGCCAGATGAGTACGCAGCCTGGCAGCAGAACGAGCGAGCATTGAGAGATCGCCTGCATGAAATCGGCTTCTTCGTAGATCTGTCCGATGCCTATAACTCCCAGACCCTGAGGCCTCGGTATCAATTGGGGAGCTCTTCGTGACAGGCCAAAGGGTCTTGGTCGCGATGCCGGAAGGAGACGTCCAGGCTGCTTGGCTCGAAGTCCTCCTTGGGCATCTCAAAGAGGAACTGGCTCATGCCGAACCGGGACAGTGTCTAAGGGTTGGCGGCCTACCCCGCTCGCTTCTCGAGACAGCAATCGGCTCGCTCTACGCCGGGAATGGCACCACGGTTCGCATGGGGCTCGTTGACCGAACCAGCGGACCCGAGCCGTGGCGCGTTGGTGTTCACCGGATCGTGGAATATCGGAATCTGGAAGGCCCGGTCGTCCTGGCAGCGATACCCCCTGATGTGAAGCTGGCGGCCGGCGATAGCGTCGACATATCCGTATTTCGCGAAATTCGCACGGAGAGTCTTGGAGATCTGGTGACCCTGACGCTGTTGGCTCAGCTGAACGGAAGGGTGGGGGCTTCCGTCGAGCTTCTTCTTGAGGACCTTGATAGAAGGGGTTTTGCATTCTCAGAGAGTCAGCAACATGCGTTCCTCGCCACCGTCGCGAGTCAGCCTCGGGAAGTATGGGCAGTCGGTGCGTCGCTCGGGGTTCTCGGTCTCGTGCCCGATTTCGCGCTGTTTGACCAACCCGGGGAGATGTCGTTTCGTCTGGGCCAGCGGAATCTCCCGGTGGTTAAGGCGCTCGAAGGAAAGTCGGGGACGTTGCTTGAGCGAGTTCTGCGACTTCCGGTCACCGAGCAGCCCTTTCGAGAGAAGCTCTTCAAGCTCCTAACCAGTTATGGCGGTGATATCGCGCCAGCCCTCCGGGCTATAGCCACTGAACTTCAGTGGCGCGACCTGTCTCTTGATCTCTGGCCATTTGGCGACGAAGTGGTGCCTCCAGGCGAAATCCGGGTCGAGGTGTCGCCTCTCCGACTCCCACGACGCATTGACGATGGCCTGTTGTTGTGGGACCCCGGGACAAAGGTGAAAGTGGGATGGAGTACGACACCACCGCCGGCCGATGTCACCGGCCTTGCAGCTTTCCGAGTGGAGCTCGTGACCTCGGAGCGGGAGGTAGTCTGGGAGTCTCCCCTCATACGTCGGGGTACCGGCAAGTCCAGCCATCGGAGCCGGACCGTGCGTGACCTCCACGACATTGAGCCCGGCATCCACTTCTTCCGTGTCACGGCAAACGCCGAGTCTGCCGATCCCTTTCCTGTTCAACCACTGCGCAATCCTGAAGAGGGCGAGGGTGGCAAGCGGACTAATGAGACCGAAGACTTCCTTGTGCTCGCTCCCAGTGATGTCGGTGAGACTTCGGTCGCACCCACCAGAGCCTACTTCGTGGGTGGGCATACGGAGGCCGAACTGCTCGCGCGTTCGGCTGCCATTGGGTCTACGCGACCTGTCGATGGAATCGTAATGACCGACGCATCCTGGGACAACAGCATTGAGGCTGCCACCGACGTAGCCACCGCTACCCTCAGATTTGATCTGCGCCAGTACACCGTTCGCCTGAGTCAACGGCTCCGGCAGCTCGAAACTCAACTCCTCGCGACGCCAAGTCACGGCGGGCACGTCTACGTCAACCTTGATCGACGGCACGGCGACCCCGAGGTTGTGCCGCTGGTGATGCCGTCGGAATTTGTCGCGGCGCGACAAGATGCGTTTGAAGCCATTGGGCGAGCGTCGTCTCTTGAGGACGATGGGCATGCGGTTTGTCTTGTTGATCTATCGAAGGCGTCGGACCAAATCGAGAGGTATGCCCATGCGTACCTAGACTGGCTTGTGAACCGCGACGCTCAAGCGCTTCTGGTTGACGTCATTCGTGTGGACCTGGGCCACGCAGGTCGGGTTGCTCTAGTCGCTCCAACTCACCCGCTCAGACTCCTTTGGATGCTTCAGCATCAAGCCGTCGCGCGTGATTGGGTCCGACGACTGGCCGGAGCAGCGTTACCTGTGATGGATCCTATTCAGTTGTTTCGTGACAGTTTCAATGGGTTCGGGTTGCCGCCGCTGGCCGTTCTCGGTGCAAGCGAAGGCTACGTGGACGCTGGCGTCCTTCCTGGTGGATGGGGCCTGTATGTACCACCTAGGCTCAGAGACTCACGGACAATGCTCGCCTCGTTGAAGTCACGCCTCGGTGTGGCGGCGGAGCAGCGTGCCGAGACGGATCTCCAACCTCGGATTTTGGCGGACAAGTTGGAGGCATACCTCCAGCAACATCCCTATACGCCGGCCCTCGTGCTCAACGTCCTAAACCCAGGGGATGGCGGCCTTGTCGTGGCCGCGCTGATTGACCTGGAGAGCCGCATGATGCGCGCTGATCGCACCCTGCGATATGAGGTCCGACTGTTTGCGGAGGATCCGTCAACTGAAGTTGTAGGTGAGGCCTTCCGCGACTTGATGGAACCAGAACGCCAGGTTGCCGAGGCCGCCGCTCGCCTTGCGGGCCCCGGACGATCGTTCTTGTTCCCGAAGCTCGCCTGGTCGCGCAAGGCAACCGCCCGCTTCCTTGAGGACCCCGAGCGCTTTCCAGCGCATGTAACAATCATCCTCGACGCGTTTCCAGTGATGCTCCGAGTGGCACGTGTCGACCCGGACGATCGCAGCAGCTTCGTCCATGGTTTGATCCAGGAAGCCCCGCGTCGATTTGTGGGTAGGGGCGACGCCTTCTCATGGATACGGCGCCCGGCGCCACGGTCCTGCACCGAACTTGTTGGCGCTCCGGATAGGGCTGCGCTCATTGCAGGTTTGGTTGCCGAAATGGGCTCAACCCAAGCTGCGGTGTTAGCGCCCGGTGCGGATTCGGAGGCAATCACCGGAGTTTCAGCACTGGACCTCTCTCTGGCCGGCCAAACGTTGTTGTACGCGGCGCATTTGGTTTCGACTTGGGTCCTCACGGTCGATTCGAATCTCGGCGTTGACTACTTTGATGCGGCTAGTCGCCAGGAACGCCCAGGTTATCTACTGGATTTCACTCCGGAGTTCGTTGCAACAGGAGGCCGCCAGGTACTACTGACCACTCGGGCGGCGGATGAGGTCACCCGCTTGGTGGCGCCTCTGACCGAGCAGCTGGACGTAGATCCAGACGGGCCGGGACCATTGCTACTCCTCGAGGCACTGAGGTCGCTATCGGGTCGCCTCGCGATGCGCCTTATGTCGGCACCGAGCCAAGTTCAAGGTGCCCTTGGTATGGCGCTGTCGAGGATCTTCCTTGAGGCCCACGGTCTGCTGGAGGACGCGATCATCATCCCGCTCGACGCCCATCCAGAACTCGCCGTGCCAACGGAAGAGGGAGCGGCCGCCTTGCGAGGGGACCTGTTGGTGGTTTCGGTCGATGCGACCGAGCGCCTTATCGATTTCATGGTGATCGAGAGCAAGTGCCACCGTGGTACCGGGCTGGGCGACGACCTAAGGAATCGCATCGCGCAACAAGTGACGGCAAGTGCGGAGCGCCTTAGGGCGCTGTTCTGGCCTCTCGAAACGGAGGACCGAGTGGATCGCGCGTTGCGGAGCTGGCAACTCACAACCGTACTGGGCTTCTATCTCGACCGGGCTCGGCGCTATGGTTTGGTCCGACCAACGGCAGCCGCCGCGTTCCACCGATTTATTGCTGACCTTGACCGCGGATACCGTATGTCGATTCGCCGGGCAGGGCTCGTTTTCAGACTCGACGAGCAGTCCTCGTGGTTGGACGAATCCGATCCTGAGATTCCAATTTGGGTGATCGGCAAAGGCTCTATCACGAACATGTTGACTGAGGCGATCCGAGACTTCGTAGTCGCGGCGGAGGAGCCTACGTCTGAGACGGCGTCTGAGTCCGCGGGCGCGAGCCGATTGATCACGAGCACCCGCGATCGCGAGCCCACCTGGGAGGATGTCCGGCACACATTTGGTGGACCCGGCTTGGCGACTCGAAGTCGCGATGATAGGTCGGGGAGTGGCGGCGATGATGTAGCAGCGGGTGCCGATCCATCGGGCGAACCGACCGGCGATTTGAACGAGGGCGCCGAGGTCACCCGTGCAAAGGAATCCGCCACTGGTGACGCACTACATCCGAGCACCGTGAAGTCGCATTCTGAAATTGAGGGCGGCGATTTAGACGCAACAGACGGTCCGTCGTGGGATGTGCTTTTAGGCGAATCGCGGTCAACCCCTCAGTACGGCCTTTTGGCATCTGTAGCCTCCGAACCGTGGCGATCAGTAGCACTTGACCTGAACGGCTGCAACACGATCTCCGTTTTCGGTGTGCAAGGAGGAGGCAAGAGCTACACGCTTGGTTCGATTATCGAAATGGCGTGTCAGGAAATACCGGCGATTAGCCGAATCCCACGGCCATTGGGGGCGGTGGTCTTTCACTATCACCAGACGCAGGATTACCCGCCTGAATTCGTCTCGATGGTTGCTCCAAACAAGCACGCAGAGGAAGTGGAGGCGCTCAGGAAGATGGGCGCGGAGCCGGCTGCATTAGACGACGTCCTTCTGTTGACGACCCCCGACACTCTGAGTCGGCGCCGCGAACAGTTCCCCAACATTCAGGTCGAACCGATTGCCTTCTCGAGCGCCGAGTTGACGGTGGCCGACTGGCGCTTTCTCATGGCTGCAACCGGATCGGATGCGCTCTATCTGCGCCTGGTCAATGAGGTGATGCGGCTGCAGCGGGATGACCTCAACCTCGCGAGGATCAGAGACGGCTTGTCGCATGCTGGACTGAATGACGGCCAACTTCGGTTGGCAACCACCCGGCTCGACTTCGCGGCACGTTTTATTGATGATCGGCGCTCACTGCGTTCACTGATGAGACCAGGACGCTTGGTGGTGGTTGATCTGCGCGACGAGTTCGTCGAACGCGATGAGGCACTCGGTCTTTTCGTGACCATGCTCAATGTGTTCTCGGGGGCAGGTATTGACAAGGATCCCTTCAACAAGCTCATCGTCTTTGACGAAGCGCACAAATACATGGGAGGCTCGCTGATCGGCCAGGTCGTCGAGGTCATACGAGAGATGCGGCACAAAGGCGTGTCGATAGTGGTTGCGTCGCAGGACCCTGTGAATGTCCCGTCGTCGGTCATCGAGTTGTCCTCGGCGGTAGTTCTTCATCGGTTCAATTCTCCGAATTGGTTGAAGCACATCCAGCGGTCGCTGACATCGTTGGGGGAACTCACCCCAGGCGCGATGAATGCTCTCCAGCCGGGTGAGGCCTTCGTTTGGTCTAACCGATCAACGGATCCGGTATTTACTCGGCGCGCCGTCAAGGTTCGGATGCGTCCTCGTGTGACCAACCACGGTGGGGCAACGAGGACCGCCGTCGACGATGCATAGACTCCTGTAAGCGGACCTGCCGAGTAGGTGGATTCCCCTTAACCGGCAGGGTTCCAATCTGGATCGCGTGCGGGGATTCTTTGATCCATGGCGGACAACGCGGGGCGTTACAGCATCCAGGTGATCGTGGCTATTCAGCACCGGGATCGGAATGAGGCCTTAGCACACCTGCGGCGGAGGCTCGCCGAATGGATGATGGAGGACATCGATGGTAGTGGCAGCTCGCCACTGGCGGGCTCCCTGCTGCATTACACCGTGCTCAGTCATCGATACATCGGGGGAGCTTTGAAGGGGAAGCCGCACGATCGAGGGGAAGGCTCGAGGTCGTGACTCCGGGGGCCAATGCCTGGTCGAAGGAGAGATTTGAGGTGTTGGCCGGGTGAATCAAGGGAATAGCTTCGCCACTTGCATTACACACCCTTAGGTCTTCGTTGATGCGCGCCAGCGACCATCTCTGATCGCATCCAAGCCCGGGGCGTGCGCCAAGCGGCTCGCCAGCCGCTCCATGACAAGATCCGCAGCGGCCACGAGCTCGTAGCCGGCAGGCGTGGCCGTGACCAAATCATTCAGGTCGCCCGCGAAGTCACGGTCGGCGAGCTTCTCCGCTAGGTTGCCGGCGAAGTCGGAATAGGTGAAGGCGCCGCCCTGCATGTAGTGGTTGAACGCCTGAATGATTCGCTCGTCGTTTGCGTCTGACTCGATGAGGACGTGCCAAAGATCGAAAAGGTCGCGGCCCTTGCTCCGTTGATAGAGGGCGCGGAGCTTCGTGCCCATGAGTTCGTCAAGTTGGAACGTGGGGATGTCAGCCTCACCTGACCACCAGGTTGACGACACCTTGTAATTGCGATTGGTTCTTTCGAAGCAAGGCTCCGTCTCCCGAACATTCATCTCGATGTCGATCCTTATACGCCGCGATCCATCCGTGGATTCCGTGACGAAGACCATGTGGACCATCTGGCCGACCTGCAAGAAACTGTGCTCGACGAGCCCAACGTCGATGGCGATCTTTCGTAGCGCCGCCATGTAGGGCTTGATCCCCGAATGAGTGCGACGCACGTAGTCAAGATCTTCCGAATAGCGCAGGGGCTGGGGCAGATGGAGCTTGTGAAGGCAGGTCCCGCCGCGCATCGCCAACTCGTCCCTGAGCAATTCATCGTTGGCGATCTGCACCATGAGCCGCGACAAGACCAAATCCTGTTCGACGTCAGCTTCTGTCGGCCACGGTGCGCGCGCGGCCCACTCTGTGATCTGCGCGCGAGGTATCAAACGTCGGGCTCCACAGCAGCGTTGATTCGAAGTCCCCATCTGCGATCAAGCTCTCCCCGCTTGCGACCGGGAACCAGCAGCGCCGGCTCTCCTTCTTCGGGTCGAGCGACCACGCGCAACCAGTGCGAATCAAGATCTGTGCGAAATCGCTCTATCAACCAGCCGACGCGGCGGACCGTCGCCCGGTTTCGCAGGGGTGCTATGCGGGCGAGGACTTCAGTGTCGAGTTGCCCGATCTCTTTCAGAACCGTCGCAACATTACTGATGCCTCCAGCGAGGCTCGGTCGCCAAGCGAGGTCGACGACCGTCGTTTCGGAGGACGCCACTGTCATGTAACCGGTTTGAACGGTGCGGCGCTCGGTTGGCATATCGGCCACATGCTGGCTGGCAGTGAAGCGCAATCGGACTCTCTCGAAGTCGCGATCTGGCAGGGCTTGGGTCGTGACGACACGGAACGTCTGCGGCGCTTGGTGCGATGCCCCATGCAGCGCCGCGGCGTTCAGGAAGCCGACGTAGTAATCGCGTCGTAAGTGCTTCATCATCGCGTCGATGAACCACTCGGCTGGCACAACCTTCCAGGACCGAAACTCTGCCGGAACTACGACATAGAGGCCTCGGGCCGGACTAAACAGCCGGCCTTCTTTGGTCAAGCGCGCAAGCGATGTTCGCAGGACGGCGTGCTTCTGGCCGGTCATCTCCTCGAGCTCAGCGGTCGTTGCCCAATAGCGGCCCTTGGCGATTAGGACGTCGGGGGCCTCTGACGGGGGAACAGTTGTGGTCATTGTTTCGGGTAAAGTATACCCCTGAGCTACTTTACGTCAAACAATAGACTCCAGGAGGGTGGTTAGTTCGGCTAAAGTATATGGTGTAGATACTTTAACAGATCTAGACGCCATGGACCGCTTGGTAGCGCCTTGAGAGCATCGGCCTGCCTCAATGCCTCGTAGGTCAACCCGCTCCAAACGCAGCTCAACCATCATGGCCAACCTAGAGCCCCCCGGTCTCAAGCCTGGATCGGGATGCGGCACAAACAAGGCCAGCTGTTCCTGCGCGGCATTCCGCATTCAAACGATTCCTGAATCTATTGCACTCTGGCCAACACTAACGGTGGGGACGAAATGGAGGTGGACACATGAAAATCACGATTGAGATCGACGACGACGAGATTCGCCGTCTTCTCGCTCCGCTGGCTCAGCAAGTGCCCACTCCCCTGGAGCAGACGACGACAAGGCTATTGAACGTCAGGGAGGTAGCCGACCGCCTGTTGACGGCAGCTTTGGTTGCACACCGGTCGGCAGGGTTGTGTGAGGACGCTGCGGCAAGCTCGATGAGGATGGCCTGACGATCATTCTTCGGTGAACTCGGCGACCGCCTTCTTGGCACAGG
>Ga0307373_10006466_pt1 | contig 18601 bp, 13 predicted proteins | sample OX2MG_FD_202534 | JGI IMG/M metagenome (GOLD analysis project Ga0307373, IMG submission 202534) | Soil microbial communities from Risofladan, Vaasa, Finland - OX-2 | ecosystem: Environmental > Terrestrial > Soil > Coastal area > Acid sulfate soil | place: Finland: Risofladan, Vaasa | collected...
CGGCCCCAGGAGGCCCCCAGACGTGCCGAGCCGGGAAATGAAGGGAAACCCGCGGCAGCCCCCCGCCCCGCGTCCAGCGGCCGCTCACGCGGCCGCGCGGCACCGGCCGCTTACGTCTGAATTACAGAAACCACGCCCCGCTTCAAGGAGCGAGTTAAACTGCGGAAACCACGTTGAGTGTGCCGATAGGATAAGACGGAGCAGCGATACACCAGCCAGCGCAAGCAAGGTACGTTGAACGCGATGAACATTCCAACACCGCATTTTCTCCTGTTCTCCGAAGCACGGGGGGAAAACCGTCAGGACCAGTGGAGGTTTGTCCTGAAAGCGGCCGATGGATCGGCAACCATCAAAGCGGCCGACGCGGAGCCCGGCACGACCGGCGAGCGGCTCGAACTGCTGGCGGTGGTCCGGGGCCTCGAGGCGCTCGACCAGCCGTCGCGCGTGACCTTGTTCACGCCCAGCAAGTATGTCAATCGAGGCATCGCCTACGGGCTCGACGACTGGCGCGCCAACGGTTGGACCTGGGAGCGATTCGGCGAAATCGTCCCGGTCAAGAACCGGGATCTTTGGCAGCGGCTCGACCACGCCCTGATCTTCCATCGGATCGAGTTCCGACGCCGGCGCTTCGATGAGGCCCACGCGCCGCCGCGAGGCGCGCCGAGTAGCGGAATTCGTGAGAATTCCGACGTTTCGCGGGCAAGTTCGGAACTCTCACGAGTTCCACGACCGGCAACAGCGCGTGGCCGAGCGCGCCGGCACCGTCTGGCTTGGACCGCGGCCCGTCTCCGCCGGGGGGCAAAAGAGCGAATCGAGACCTGGAAACTGTGCTGCTCACAACTCGGAACCTGTTTACTGCCAAAGCCTTGGATCGGATGAAGTTGGATTGGTGGGCGGTGCCCACCCTACGGGTTGAAAACCTGCCCGACATATCCCACAATCGGCAATGTGCCTTGCAAGGAGGTTAGACATGCGGACCGCGGTTCCCTTGGATCAAATTCGTCGCCTGGTGGAAGGGCGGAACGAAAACCCGTTCGAGTTGCTGGGACCGCACGAGGTCGTCGAGGCGGGACGGCGCGCGCTGGCGGTACGCGCGTTCCTGCCGAATTCGGCGCAAGCCTGGGTACTCGACCAGGCGCATGTCGATGCGCCGCGGCCGATGCGTCGGATTCATCCGGCGGGCTTGTTCGAAGCGATCTGTCCGTTGGCCGAGAATGAAGGCACGAAACGATACCTATTGCAATTCGCCGACCAGCGAGGCCAGCGAGCGACCATGCACGACCCGTACTCCTTTTCGCAGTTGCTCAGCGACTACGACCTGCACCTCTTGAATGAAGGGACGCACTGGCGGAGTTATCACAAGCTCGGCGCCCAGTTGCGCACGATCGACGGGGTCGAAGGGGTGAACTTCGCCCTGTGGGCGCCCAACGCCGCCGCCGTAAGCCTGGTCGGCGACTTCAACCAGTGGGATACCCGCCGGCACCCGATGCGCAAGCACATCCCCAGCGGCTTCTGGGAGCTGTTCGTGCCGGGGCTGGGCGAGGGAACGCTCTATAAGTTCTCCATCAAGCACGGCGACGCCGTGTTCGAAAAGTCGGACCCCTACGGCTTCGCCGCCGAACTGCCGCCGCGCACCGCCAGCAAGGTGGCCGACCTCGACCGCTATCACTGGCACGACGACAAGTGGCTCGCCCAGCGGCCCCAGGCCAATTCCTTCGACGCGCCGCAGGCGTTCTACGAGGTTCACCTGGGCAGTTGGCGGCGGCCGGACGGCGACCCGAACCGCTGGCTCACCTATCGCGAGTTGGCCCACAGCCTGGTCGACTACGCCAAGGAAATGGGATTCACGCATTTGGAGTTGTTGCCGGTCAGCGAGCACCCTTTCTCGGGCAGTTGGGGCTACCAGCCGGTCGGCTACTATGCGCCGACGAGCCGCTACGGTTCGCCGCAGGACTTCATGTACTTCGTCGACCATTGCCACCAGAACGGCCTTGGTGTGATCCTGGATTGGGTGCCCGCCCACTTTCCCCGCGACGGGCATGGCTTGCGGCTCTTCGACGGCACCGCGCTCTACGAGCACGCCGACCCACGCAAGGGAGAGCACCGCGATTGGGGAACCCTGATCTTCAATTACGGCCGGCACGAGGTACGGAACTTCCTCTTGTCGAACGCCCTGTTCTGGTTCGACAAGTACCACATCGACGGCCTGCGCGTCGACGCCGTGGCCTCGATGATCTACCTGGATTACAGCCGCGAGGAAGGGGAATGGATTCCCAACCAGTACGGCGGGCGCGAGAACCTGGAAGCGATCGACTTCCTCAAGGAGTTGAACATCCAGTCGCACTTGCAGTACCCCGGCGTGCTGACGATCGCCGAGGAATCGACGGCCTTCACGGGCGTGTCGCGGCCGACGTACCTGGGCGGACTGGGCTTCAGCCTGAAGTGGAACATGGGTTGGATGAACGACACGATCCGATACCTGCGTCACGAGCCGATCCACCGCAAGTACCATCACGATGAGCTGACGTTCAGCCTGATTTACGCCTTCACCGAGAACTTCACGCTCCCGCTTTCGCACGACGAAGTCGTCCACGGCAAGGGCTCGCTCCTCGACCAGGTGCCCGGCGACCTTTGGCAGAAGTTCGCCAACTTGCGGCTGTTGTTCGGGTATATGTGGGCCCACCCCGGCAAGAAGCTGCTGTTCATGGGGGGCGAATTCGGCCAGTGGAACGAATGGAATTACGATACGAGCCTGCAATGGGATCTCTTGCAGTGGGAGTCGCACCAAGGGCTGCGGAAGATCGTTACCGACGTGAACCACCTCTATCGCCGCGAACCGGCCTTGCACCAGGTCGATTTCGAGGGACACGGCTTCGAGTGGATCGACTGCCACGACTACCACGACAGCGTGTTGGCCTTCATCCGCAAGGCCAAGAACCCTGCCGACTACCTGGTGGTCGCCAGCAACTTCACGCCGGTGCCGCGTCTGACGCACCGGCTGGGAGTGCCCGAACACGTTTGGTTCGAGGAGATCCTCAACAGCGACTCGACCTATTACGGCGGCAGCAACCTGGGGAACGGGCCGGGCGTCATGGCCGACGAGCGGCCGAGCCACGGGCGGCCCTACTCGATCGAGTTGACCCTGCCGCCGCTGGCCACGGTGATCTTGAAGCCACGGCGATAGTCATTGGTTCATCTTGCCTTGCTCCCTGGGTCATTTTCAAACCACACCAAAACAGCTACCAACCGTATAGAGACCAACCGATCAGATATATACACGGGTAACGTAGTCGAGTGTACACGTCGCTGCGCCGCGGCGCGAGACGCGAACGCCCAAACGCGGCTTCGGCGCAGCCGAAACTGCGCACGAAAAAACTGGCAAAACCGTACCTGTACCGACCAGGAAATCCGTCTCGGCGGATTGCCCGGCTTTAGACGCGTTAAGAATTCTTCCTCCTCAGCGTTTTTCTGTGCCCCACGCTCCGAAGCTTTCGTCGGGTAAAGGTACGGTTTTGCCAGTTTTTTCGAGACGCCCGCGCGACAAATCGGAGGCGCGTTTGAGCGCCCTAACGGCGCGCCGCGAGATGCTTCGTTATTTTGTTAGTCGACGCGGTCAGTGCGGTCAGTCAAACGGCGAAAACGCGGTGATTTATATTTTGTTAGTTCGGGAAAGCTTGGCAAGTTACGGAACTGAGTAGCCGGCGCGGTGGAGACGGCGCCAAAGCGCAACGAAGCCGAACACAGTGTCCGGAATCGAGCGCGCTTAATTTGCTGATTATACCTTCCCATGGTTATACCTCGGGCGCCGCGGAATGTGGCATCCGGTGGGCCGGCGCCGAGACGGACGACTAAATCGCCCTCCGAGCCTCGGCGCTGCGCGAAAAAAAACGATTCCGAAACCCCTCCCAAAGAGATCCAAAAGAGCGTGGGGTAGGGCGAAGGGTGGCGCGGCAATTGGATGCCGCTTTCGCGGCTCGCTCAGACGTCATGGGGTATTCGGAAGTCGTTTTTTTTCGCTTCGCCGCCGTTTTGTTTTTTTGCACGTTCGTTGCTGCGCAACGAGCGTGCTTTTGTCGGGAAAATGACCCCTACCGTTTCGTGGGCCGCTCCGCGGACCCCGCGAGCTTGCGCTGCGGGTTAGTGTGATCGCTTTGTTTCCCACGACCACCCTACTTCATGGCCGTCCTGACGGCCGGCTGGTCGGGCGGACGCTTCCACTCGATCTGAGCTTCCTTCTCGATCCCCTCGCGCCAGGCTTTGTACGCCCGCCGCAGGTCGTCGCCCCCGGCCTGCTCGTACTTGTCGTAGCTTTGGATCATGAACAGGGTGCGAAGGATCCTCTCGGACGGCGTGAAGCTCTTGACGCGCACCACGTAGGCCATCGTTTGCGGGTGGTTCAAGGCGGCGCCGACGCCGCCCTGCTCGAGGCTGAACACCGCGCGCATGAAATCGTGGCCGGGCGATCGCACGCCCGCGACCTCGCTCAGACGCGGCATCGCCCTCCCCTGATGCATCATGTCCATCGGACTGGCGGTCATCCAGGAAAAACCGCCGGTCTGTTTGACTTCCTTGGCGCGATCGACGAACACATCGGCCAACGGCTTTCTTGCCTCGTTGGCCTGTTCGGCCTTTTTCCGAGCGTCCTCGAGCGCCAGGCCGCGGGCCTGCTGGAGCTTGAACGCGCGCAGCACATCCTCGCGTTGTTCCTCGAACTTGGGTACGTACGCTTCTTCCTCCGCGGTCTTCCAGAACAGATAGCGATTGCCTTCGAGATCGCGCAGGAATTGACCCTGATTGACCGGCATGACATAGGCGACGTCGCCAAAGCGGCGTGCCGCCATCGGGTTGTCTTGATCGAGCGACGCGCCGGCCAGGTCGGGATATTCCCGATCCATCTCGTACCGCCCGAGCAACTCCGTTGCGTGCGCTTCCAAGCGGTGCCGCTTGGCCAAGGCCGCGTAGTCGGGCTCCCCCGCTTGCTGGTCATCCTCATCGTTCAGGTTGCGGAGGTAATGGCGGAATTCCTTTTGAATGGCCTGCAACTCCTCCTTCATTTTCGCCACCGCCTTCTGGCCGGCCAGTTGCTTTCGGATGGAAGCCTCGACCTTCCACAGCGGATCGAACTCGGGTTTTGGGCCCTGGCGGATGTCACGGATCAAGAGCAGATCGCTCGAAATCCGCGGCGGTGGGGGCGTGGTCTTTTGCGTTTCCTTGGCGGGCTTGCGTTTTTCGGGCGCTTTGCGGGCCGGTGCCTCCTCATCGGCCGTTTCACCGGGCGGCATATCCTCGACACCCGCCGCCGGCCCGTCGGCCGGCTCGTGGTCACTTGGGGCGCGTTCGCCGGCGCTGGTTTCGCCGTCCGGATTCGCACCGGCGGCCGGCTTGTTTTTCGCCAGGTCGTCGGCCGTGGCGCCGGTGGTGTTGGCTTCGTCGTCGTTACTGGCTTCGTCGCCGGCGCTGGTTTCGTCGTCGGTCGCCTCGGTGTCCGCTTTGTCGCCGGGCGATTGGTAAAATGCCAACTGCACCGGCGCCGTCGCTGCGACAACGGCTTGCTTTGTCGAAAGCTCGCTGCCGCCCCCGCGGGGCTCGACCATCGCCTGGGGTTCTTCGTCATCGGGCTTGTTCGGCGTCTCGGCGTCGGGCGGGTTCTGGGCGGGCTCCTTGTCGTCGGATTCGCCCTTGCTCGTGGTTTCGGCCGCTGGCTTTTCAGGGGTGGGCTGGGCCGTGTCGTCTTTGTCGTTCGAGTCCTTTTCGTCGTTCGAGTCCTTTTCGTCGTTCGAGTCCTTTTCGTCGTTCGACTCCTTTTCGTCGTTCGACTCCTTTTCGTCGTTCGACTCCTTTTTGTCATTCACCTCGGTTTTATCGTCGGAATCCTTTTCGTCGTCCGCGTCACCGCCGCCGAAATCATCACCGGCCAAATCGGTGAACCGATAAAGCCGCTCTTTGTTGTCCTCGTAGTGCTTCTTGATTTCGTCCTCGGTCACGTCGGCTTCGTCGACGAACGCGTCGTACTTGGCGACGAAGTATCGGAAGGCCGCCTTCATAGGAACCTTGAAGCCGAATTCGGGCGATTGTGGGTCCGGCTCGGTCTCCTTGCGTTTTTCGAAGAATGCGCGCAACTCCTCCTCGGACGGGTCGGAATGTGGATCGATGAAATCATCGACGTCCAGCGGCAGCACCTCGGCCTCCGCGCGCTGGTTGAGCCTCCGGTAGTAGTCCCAACGTTGGGCCGGCGTCACCTGCGTCGAGAAGAACGTCATTCTCGCCAGCCGGTTGGCCGACAATACGGTTCGCAGCGATTCGAACACCTCGGGCTGGCTCAAGCCAATGTTCTTGACCAGCGTCCCATATTGCGCCGCCGTCACTTTATTCGAGGTGCGCTCGCGCAAGAAGTCATTGATCGCCTCGTCGCTGATGACGATTCCCATTCGCTTCGCACGGTCGGCCAGAACGGCCGACTGCACGACGTCTTCCTCGGTATCGGGGCCAAACTGCTCGTCCAGCGAGATGTTGTTTCTCAGCGACCACATATAAAGCTCGATCTGCTCCGGGTACGCGGTCGCGATGACGTCGCGCATGAAGCGGTTGAGCATCCGCCGCGTTTCCCGCATCCTCAGCAACTCCGTCTCGTGGATCGGGCCGTTGACGGTCGTGACGACGACCGGATCGCCGCGGCGACCCGACCCGCGCGACTCGAGCATGCTGGACGCGACGCCCCCAATGGTAAATCCGATCATGCAGAGGATGCCAACCACGGCCATCATGGCCCGCTGGTTCTTGCGAAAGACGGTAAATGGTGACGCCATGGTGATCGATCCTTGCCGAAAGGGGCACCCGCTGGAAGGGAAGATGGCTTGACAGCCGGGTGCCACAGATATTAAGGAGAAAGCCGCCCTATTGACCCCGGACGGCCATGAATTTTAAGTGGGATCGACGTAAATGCAATCCCAAACACGAAGTATGCCCTTCCTCAACCCCTGGTTCCAACACACGCAGCATGGCTAAAAAAGCATCCAAGGCCGGTGGTACATCGCTGGTCATCGTCGAATCCCCGGCCAAAGCCCGCACCATTGGCGGCTTCCTGGGACGTGATTACGTGATCGCGGCCAGCATCGGCCATGTCCGCGACCTGCCGCAGGGGGCCAAGCAAATTCCGGCCCAATACAAGAACGAGGAATGGGCCTACCTGGGGGTCAACGTCAACGACAACTTCAGCCCGGTGTACGTCATTCCTCCAGGAAAAACGGAACAAGTGCGCAAATTGCGCGGCTTGGTCAAAGAAGCCAAGGAGCTGTTTCTAGCGACCGACGAAGACCGCGAAGGCGAAGCGATCAGTTGGCACCTCCGCGAGATTCTCAAGCCCAAGGTGCCCGTGCGGCGGTTGGTGTTCCACGAGATTACCAAAGAGGCCATCCAAGAGGCCCTGGCGCACCCGCGCGACATCGACGACGACCTGGTGCGGGCCCAGGAAGCACGGCGGATTCTGGACAGGCTGTTCGGCTACGAGGTTTCGCCGCTGTTGTGGCGGAAGGTGCGGCCCAAGTTGTCGGCCGGCCGGGTGCAAAGCGTGGCGGTTCGGCTGGTGGTCGAACGTGAGCGGGAGCGGATGGCGTTCGTCTCAGCGACTTTTTGGGATTTGCTGGGCACGTTCGCAAAGCACGGTGGCGAGGGTTTCCAGGCCGGACTGGTGAGTTACGAGGGGCGCTCGATTCCCGCCACCAAGGATTTTGACGCGGCCACCGGCAAGGTCAAGGATGCCACGCTGTTGTTGTTGAACGAGGCGCAGGCCACCGATTTGAGCGGCAAGCTGCGGCAAGCCGAATTTCGCGTGGCCTCGCTGGAAGACAAGCCCTACACCTCGGATCCCTATCCACCCTTCACCACCAGCACCTTGCAACAGGAGGCCAACCGCAAGCTCGGCTTCACCGCCCGCCGCACGATGCAGGGGGCGCAAAGTCTCTATGAAAACGGACACATCACCTACATGCGCACCGACTCGACGAATCTCACCAAGTCGGCGGTCGACGCGGCACGCGCGTTGGTGGCTTCCCTCTATGGTCCCGAGTACCTGCCGGCCCAACCGAGGGTGCACCTCCACAAGGTCAAGAACGCCCAGGAGGCGCACGAGGCGATCCGGCCGGCCGGGCAGACGTTTGCCCTGCCCGAGTCGCTCAGGGCGAGACTCTCGGCCGACGAGTTCAAGCTGTACGACCTGATCTGGAAACGGACCATTGCCAGCCAGATGGCCGACGCGCGCATGCGGCGAATCTCGATCGGGATCGAAGGCGGCGGGGCCGCGTTCAGGGTCGGGGGCAAGACGATCGACTTTCCCGGCTACTTGCGAGCATACGTCGAAGGCTCCGACGACCCGCAAGCCGAATTGGCCGACCGGGAAACCGTGTTGCCCTCGGTGCAGGTGGGCGAAACGCTCGACTGTCTCGACATGATACCCAAAGGGCACACGACGCAGCCGCCAGGCCGCTACAGCGAAGCCACCCTCACGCGCGGATTGGAGGAACGGGGCATCGGTCGGCCGAGCACCTACGCGGCGATCATCGACACGATCCTGGCCCGCGAATACGTTTTCAAGCGCGGAAACGCGCTCGTGCCGACCTGGACCGCCTTTGCCGTCTCGCAATTGCTGGAGGGGCACCTGCCCGAATTGGTCGATTACCAGTTCACGGCTCAAATGGAAGACGAGCTCGACGCGATCAGCCGCGGCGAAGCGCGCTGGGTTGATTACCTGCACTCGTTCTATTTCGGCAACGGCCATGCGGGCTTGAAGCGGCAGTTGGCGAACAAGGTCGACGAGATCGACGCTCGCGACGTGAGCCAGGTGCTCATCGGCCGGCCCTCGGCGAACGGCCAGACGGGCGAACCGATCTACGTGCGCGTCGGGCGCTACGGTCCTTTCTTGCAGCAGGGCGAGCGGCGGGCGAGCATTCCCGAAGGCACGCCGCCCGACGAACTGACGATCGCGGTGGCGTTGGGGATGCTCGATCAGTCGAGCCAGGCTGAGGAACCGTTGGGAATCTGCCCCGATACGAACAAGCCGGTTTTCTTGAAGATCGGGCGCTTCGGGCCTTATGTGCAACGTGGCATGGCCGACGACGAGGAAAAGCCCAAGAACGCTTCGCTGTTGAAGGGCATGGAGCCCGGCAACGTCGATCTGGCGACGGCGCTCAAGCTTCTGTCGCTGCCTCGCGACTTGGGGCCGCACCCCGCGGGCGCTTCGCCGCTGGCGGCCAAGCCGGTCATGGTCCACAACGGCCGTTTTGGTCCTTATGTGAAGAGCGGCGACGAGACGCGATCGCTGCCGGCCGATGTGTCTCCGTTGGACGTCACGCTCGAACAGGCCGTCGAACTGCTGGCCCAGCCGAAGCCAATGCGGCGCGGTTTCGGCGCCGCTCGGACGCCGGTCAAGACGTTCGCCGAATCGCCGCTGACCAAGCAGCCGATTCAACTCATGCAAGGCCGCTACGGTCCCTACGTCTCGGACGGGACGACGAACGCGTCGTTGCCCAAAGGGACGAGCATCGAGGATCTTTCGTTCGACCAGGCGGTCAGCCTGCTGGCCGAGCGGGCCGCTTTGGGGCCGAGCAAGAAGCCCACGCGGCGCGGCAGGGGCTCGGCGCCGATCAAGAAGGCCGCGCCGAAGAGCGCCGCCCAGAAGAAGCCCGCTACGAAGAAGAAGGCGACAAAGAAAAAAACGCGGGATAGGGGATGACTGCCTGCGTGCTACTCGTTCCCACGCTCCGCGTGGGAACGAGTCGTGAAGGCGGAATGAATCGATTACCGAAGATGGGTCAACAGGGTGTTTCGCCACGTCCCGATGCCATCGCCGGCGATTGCCCCGATGCACCGGCCGATACAAAGGAAAGGACGGACAGCGGTTCGCCTTGCCCTCGAACCCTGTCGGCGGTTATAGTTTCGCCTTTGAGGAACTTGGCAGGATGCCAGTGTGAGCGACAGGAGGTTGCTTCGATGCGCGTGTCTCCCAGCGCCAATGTGGTCCGCGAGCTCGTCAGGCGGACGTTTCGAACATTTTCGTTCCGCAAAGCGGCCCGGACGGATCTCAACGAGACGATCCTGATCGATGAAGGCCGTTGCGTCGGCCGCTCGTACCGCGCCGGTGGCTTCATGGCCATGTGGATGGTCGAGGTCGGGCTCGTCCAGTTCTACGACGCCGAAGGGAACATGCTCCAGACGGTGAACCTCTTCGAGGGGATCGAGTCGCAGCGCATGGCGGCTTAGATGCTAGCACCAGCATGCTAGCAAAGTCTTGACGTGAATGGGAAAACACCTACCATGCGCCGGGTCGAGCATTTTGATTCTCGACCGCGAGCGGCACGGCAGGTTCGTCCGCCGCGTCGCAACGAGTCCATTCACACCACACTGATTTGGGAGGGAACCCATGTTGACCCGCATTCCCCTGCACTCCGCCGACGAACGCGCCAAGGATCTGAGCGAACGGCTGGAAATGAGCACGGCCGAAATCGGCCTCACGGTGCGCACGACAAACTGTCTCGAGGAGCGAGGCATCTTCACCGTGAGCGACCTCTTGAACTGCACGCGCGACGACCTGTTGAGCATCTCCAACTTCGGCGAGAAGACCCTCGACGAAGTCTACAACGCGCTCGAAGGGATCGGCTTCTTCCGCAAGAGCCGGCAAGAAATGGCCAACGTGTAGGGTGGGCACCGCCTGGCTTGCGCAAAATGTGCCTGTTGGAGAGGGCCGTTGCTTTACTTGCCCCATTCGAATACTCGCAGGCCCGACTGGCCGCGCACGTAGATCCGGCCGCCGACCACGGCCGGCGACGTCCAGGTGGCGTCGTCGGCCAGCCGTGCGCGGCCAAGGGGTTGATACTTGTCGGGCGTGGCGGATAGAACCAGGAGTTCGCCGCGTTCGTTCAGGCCCAACAGCCGTGACCCGGCCAGGACGGGCGTCGAGTAGTAGCCGTGGTTGCCGTCGATCCAGACGGTCTTGCCGTCGGTCAAGCCAACACAGCCGAACTCGCCGCCGTTGTTCATGCCGTAGACGTAGCCGTCGCGGATGACCATCGACGACAGGTAACTCGTCATATAGCGATTTTCCCAGTCGACCTCCGCGCTCCACTGCTCGCCCGCGCGCGCGATGGCGATCGCCGTGAGCGGCTTGCCGTCGCCGCCGACCAACACCCGATTGCCGCTCACGACCGGTGTGCCGATGCTCTCGTCGTACTGAATCTGAAAGGGATGCCCCCACAGCCGCCGGCCATCATCGACCGCCAGCCCGACCACCTCCGGCCCAGTCATCGCGACGACTTGCTCTTGCCCCTCGATCGTGGCGATGATGGGCGACGAATAGGAAACGTGGTCGTGGAGCGACTTCCAGACGACGCGGCCCGTCGCGCCGTCAAACGCCATCAGCGTGCCGCCTCGTTGGCCGCCGACCGAGCAGATCAAAAGGTCGTCCGACCAGGTGGGCGAGCCGGTGTAGCCAAACAGCGGCACCGGCGCGCCCTCGCCGCCGCCGATGGGCACGATGACGTTTTCGGTGCCATTGACGTAGGCGCGTCCGCCGGCCAGTGGCTGCCGTGCCCCGAACTCGGCCGGCAGGTGAAGGTGCCAGACGACGCGGCCGTCGCGCGCGTCGAGCGCTTGTAACCAGCCGGCGATGCCCAGCGTGTAAACCAGGCCGCCTCGGACCAGCGGCGTCGCCTTGGGACCGTTGCCGTGCCGGCGGCCGACTTCGTGGGGATCGAAGTCCACCGGGTTGGTCCGCACCCACAACTCGCGTCCGGTATCGGCGTCGAAAGCCAGCGCCCGTTCGATCTTGCCGGCGCGGTCGGTGATGAACACCCTTCCGTCGACCACGGCGGGAGACGACCAACCTTCGCCGAGCTTGGCCTGCCAAAGCGGTGGCGGCGCTTTGGGGGGCCAAACGTCGGGGAGTTGCGTCGTCCCGGCGACCCCTTGGCCGCCCGGCCCACGCCAGTTGGGCCACGACTCCCGCGCTACGGCCCGGCCTTTGACCCGCCGGGCGGCCGGCTCGGCCGACGACGAACCGCACGCGGTGAGCGCCACGATACAACAGGCGAATCCAAACGACAGCCAAGCGGTGGGAAGATGTTTCATGGCAGGAATTATAAACTTCCGCGGTCGAGAATGCCGCGTGAAGTATAGCCGCGAAGGCTCGGCCATGTTCGGAATTCTCACGAATTCCGCGTTCCCCCCGTCGGCTGTAGGTTTTCAACGGGCCAAGAAACGATACTATGGCGTGTTATATACCTGCCCCACGTCGCGGAGTATTTTCGTTGCCTCGGTCCCTCGTCAGATTTTACGGCAAGAAGCGCGGCGACCGCCGCACCGGTTCGCGCAAACTGGGCAGCGCGGGGTCCGGCTGTTTTTTCGCCTCCTGCTTTCTGACCGGCTGCGCCGCCCTGGCGGTGATCCTGGTCAACTTCACGGTTCCCGAGCTGCGCGTCAATCGCGACTTCATCGAGCGCGCCTGTAAGGTCGTCGGCCACCGCGTCGACGTGAAGCAGCACCGTGACGGCCCGCAATACGCCCCGCGCTTTCGCGTGCGGTTCCATGTCCAAGACCGCAACGACTCCGCCGAGGCCTTGTATGACGTGACCGACGTCCATACCCACGACAAGGCGCGCAGCGAAGCGCTCCTGCGGCAGTTTCCCGTCGGCCAGACCTGCCGCTGTTGGCACGACCCTCGCGACCCTGGGCGTGTCGTGCTCTCCCGCGGCTACACATGGTTCGCCTGGCTGGCGCTGTTGTTCCCCGTGCCGTTCCTGGCCTTGGGTGGCGTCGGCTTGTTTTACATCGTCTGGAACTGGGACAAATCGGCCGAACGCCGCGCCGTCGACCAGCAACGGGCCGCGCGGCACGACCCGTTCGACGAGGCGGCGGGCGTCGAGCTGAAGTTTCCGTATGTTCCCGGCGATGCCAGTCTCACCGACAGTCTGGGTACCACGCTCGCCTTCCGGTTGCCCAGCGAGCGCGCGGGTTGGCAACTGCCGGCTTTGTTGGCGGGGTCGGTCCTCTGGAACGGCGTCGTGGCGGTGTTCGTCACCATGGCGGTGCAAGGACATCTGGCGGGCCAGCCCGACTGGTTTCTCACGTTTTTCCTGGCGCCTTTGGTGCTGGTGGGCCTGGGGCTGATCGTGGCCCTGGCGCGGGCCGCTCTGCTGGGCGCGAGGATCGGGCCGACGATCGTCGAGATCTCCGAACATCCGCTCCTGCCAGGAGGAATTTACGAGGTCTTCGTTTCGCAACCGGGCCGGCTATCGGTCCAACGGCTGCGGATTCTGCTGGTATGCGAGGAGCAAGCCACCTATCGACAGGGAACCAACACGCGCACCGCCGCCGAGCGCGTCTTCGAGCGCGAAGTTTTCCGCCGCGAGCAATTTGAGATTCACCCCGAGACACCCTTCGAGACGCGACTTCCCCTCGGAATTCCGGCGGGGGCCATGCACTCGTTCCGCTCCGACCACAACCAGATCCACTGGAAGCTGGTCGTGGCCGGCGAAGCCGCGCGCCGGGGGAATTTCGAGCGCAGCTTCACGTTGCATGTGTATCCGGGCCGCCTCGGGAGGGACGCCGCATGAAGGAAGTCCACGCACCCGGCGCGGCCGCCAGCCTGCATCTCGACGGCAACCGCCGCGTCTACCAGCCCGGCGACACGCTCGCGGGCGAGTACCACGTCGAGGGACTGAAGCCTGACGAGCCGTGCAAGGTGGAGCTCTCGGTCGTCTGGTACACCGAGGGGCTGGGAGACGAAGACATGGCGGTGCATTTTTTCGAGCGATTCAACACGGCCGAGCGACCCCAGATCGATCTCCGCGCGCCACAGCGCTTCAGCACCGTGTTGCCGCCCAGCCCGCTCAGTTATCTAGGATTCATCGTCAAGATCCATTGGTGCGCGCGGTTGCGGCTCTATCTGCCGCGGGGCAAGGAACTTTTTTGCGAAGTGACGTTCCAGCTTGGCTCCGTGCCCGCCGCGCGAAGCCCGACGCCTACCAGGACGAAGGAGACGGCGCCGGACGCAGGCGCCGGGCACGAGAGAGGAGAAAGGAGAAAGGAGAAAGGAGAAAGTGGGCACGACAGAGGAGAAAGGAGAAAGGAGAAAGGAGAAAGTGGGCACGACAGAGGAGAAAGGTGAAGGGAGAAAGGAGAAAGTGGGCACGAGAGAGGAGAAAGGAGAAAGGAGAAAGTGGGCAGATGGACGCGGGCGGTGGTTAGAACATGCTGAACCCTGAACCCTGAACCCCTGCCCGTGTCCCCACCTTCACACGACCTCGGACACAACCCCTTCGCCACGCGCCACGTCCGCCCGGGCGCGATGCGTTATCTTTTTCCGCCCGCGTGCGACGCGGAACAACTCGTCGAACGTCTGCGAGTCGGCGGTTGGTGGGGCCAGGTCGTGGGAGCCCACGGCAGCGGCAAGTCGTCGCTGCTTTCGGCGCTGGCGCCCGCGCTGGCCGCCGCCGGGCGCCGCGTGATCTCGCTGGCGCTGCGCGACGGCCAACGGAGTCTGGGCGCGGGCTGGCGCGACTTGAAGGCGATTGACGCCCACGCGCAGGTCGTGGTCGACGGCTATGAACAACTCAGCGGATGGAGCCGATTTCGCCTCAAACGACGTTGCCGCCGGCTCGGTGCCGGGTTGCTGGCGACGGCCCACGCCGACGTGGGATTGTCCACACTTCTGAACACCGCGCCCGACCTGGCCATGGCCCAGCGACTCGTCGCCGGCCTGTTGCCGCCGGGCGACCGAACGATCGCTCCCGACGACGTTGCGCGGGCATGGCATGCCCGTGAAAGTAATCTGCGCGAGGTGTTCTTCGATCTGTACCGCCTCTACGAGCAACGACACTGGCGGTGAAGGAGGCAAAAGAATAGAATGCGATAGGCGATCTTGCTCCGGCCGCGGTGGGCCGCGGCGGCGTGATCTGTCTTGCGCATTCCACCCGGCGACGTGCAGGTGGTGCATCTTGTCACCGAATGACGTTGATTGCGTCCATTTCAACCTCGGCCGATCCAATACGCATGTCCAAACAGCCCGAACCAATTCCGCAGTCGTTGTTCAAGCGGGACGTTGAAGGATTGGAAAGGGCGACATGCTCACGCTAGTGACAGGGGCCACGGGCCTGGTCGGCAATAACGTGGTCCGCCTCTTACTCCAGCGCGGCGCCGCGGTTCGCGTGCTTACGCGAGCAGGCTCCGATCCGCGCCCGCTGGCCGCCCTCGACGTCGAGACGGTCCAGGGCGATGTCCGCGACCTGGAATCGATGCGGCGGGCCTGTCGCGGAGTCGAGCGCGTGGTGCATGCCGCGGCCGAGGTGCGTATCGGATGGTCGGGATTGGAAAAACAGCGCGCGATCAATGTCGACGGAACGCGGCACTTGGCCGCGGCCGCGCGCGAGGTGGGCGCGAGGCTGGTCCATGTCTCGACGGTCGATGCCATGGGCTATGGCACCCGCGCCAAACCGGCCGACGAGGATACCCCGCTCAACGGTCATGTCGCCTGCCCCTATGTCGTCACCAAACGCGAGGCGGAGCATGTGGTGTTGGAGCAAGTCGAGTTGGGACTTGACGCCGTGATCGTCAACCCCGCCTTCATGCTCGGTCCCTGGGACTGGAAACCCTCCAGCGGCCGGATGCTGCTGGCCGTGGCTAAGGGCAGGTGCCTGTGGGCGCCGCCGGGCGGCAACGACTTTTGCGACGTGCGCGACGTGGCGGCCGGTATTCTGGCGGCGGCCGAGCGCGGCAAGCGCGGCCGGCGATACATTCTGGGCGGCGAGCCGCTTTCGTACCTCGAAGCCTGGCGGATGTTCGCCGAGGTCAGCGGCGGTCGGCCGCCGCGGCGCGTCGTGGGCCGGCGGTTGTTGCAAGCGGCGGGCGTCATCGGCGGGCTTTGGGGCCGAATCGCCCGCCGCGAGCCCGACGTCAACAGCGCCGCCACCGCCATGTCGGTCATGGAGCACCATTTCCAAAGTGCCCGCGCCGCCGCCGAGTTGGGCTATTCGCCCCGGCCGGCACGCGAGGCCGCCGAGGCCGCGTGGGATTGGTTTCGCCACTTTCAGCCTCACTGCCTGTCCAAGAACCGCGGCGCAGGCGAGACGCCCGCACCACAACGGCGGTTCTATACTTCACGGGGCCGACCATGAGACATTTTCCCACGAGAGAGCGGTGGCTGGGGCAGAGCCTAAGCGATGCCCCGGCTAGACCGAAGTTCCGGCTAGAAAGCGACCGGGGCATCGCTTACGCTCCGCCCCAGCCACCGTGAATGTCTCATTCTCGACCGCGTGAAGTATAAGTGAGAGAATCCTGCCGGCGGTTCAATGACGAAAGGTTGTCGCACGATTGACGCCACGCATCTCGCTCACGATGATCGGCCGCGACGCCGAGGCCACGCTTGCCCGCGCGTTGGCGACCACGGCGGACCTGGTGGACGATATCGTGTTCGTCGACACCGGCTCGACCGACGGCACGCGCGAACTGGCGGCCGCCGCCCGCGACCGGCATGGCCGGCCGGCGCGGTTGTTCTCATTTGCCTGGCGCGACGATTTTTCGGCGGCGCGCAACCATAGTCTGCGGCAGGCGACGGGCGAGTGGATCTTCTGGATGGACTGCGACGATTGGCTCGCCGAGCCGGATCGGCAGGCCCTGGCGAGGCTCTTCGACGGCCTGGGCGACGAGCACGTCGTCTACCAGATGCTGCACGTCAGTCCCGAAGCGGCGGACGGCGGCCATCCCGCCTCCACGGCGCCGCAGGACCGCTTGTTCCGCAATCTTCCCGATATCTATTGGGAAGGCCGCGTTCACGAGCAGATCGTACCCGCCGCGCTGCGCAGCGGCGGCACGGTGCGCACGACATCGATCGCCATCCAGCATACAGGCTACGACGACGCGGCCGAACGGCGGCGCAAGGTCGATCGCAATTTGCGGCTGCTCGAATTGGAAAACGCCGAGCGGCCGGACAACGGGCACACGCGGTATTACCTGGGCATGACCTACGGCATGGCGGGCCGGCCGGCCCAGGCGATAGGCCACTTGGAGCGAAGTCTCGCGATCCTCTCGCCGCGTTCCCGGCTGCGGCCGAGGCTCTACCTGTTGTTGGCCGATTGTTGCCGGTTGGCTGGGGACGCCGAGCGCGCGCGAGCCGCCTGCCGTGAGGGGCTGGCCGCGTTTCCGGGAGACGCGGAACTGATGCGATTCGAGCGCGATTTGGGCGACGGCTTGGGCGAGCGTGTCGGATGAACGTCGAAGGATACTCACCAGTCACACACTGTATTATCTGGCGATGTCCTTGTCGCGGTCCCTGACGCGACCTAAACTACTCTTGGCGCTATTGCCGCAGATTCGCCGCAGGAGCTTGTCCATCGGCGTGGAACATCACAAGAATGCTCGCCCATCGACCCGCGGGAAGCACGAGCAGGGGCAGGCGCGGAAGCGAAAGGACGCCGGCGCGGAAAAGAAAGACACGCAGCATAAGAAGCAGCAGCGCAAACGGCGTCGCCCGCAACGGGAGCCGGAGGGTTGAATTTCATGGCACAACGCAAATTCAGCGACACGATTGACCGCCTCTTTCAGCGCTGCGAATGGGAGAAGGCGCGAAAGCTCCTCGAAACGCAACGGGCCAAGCAGCCGGAAAACCACTGGTTGCTCACCCAACTCGGCGTGACATTCTACGAGCAGAGGAAATACACGCATGCCTTACAACTCTTGTTGGCGTCGTTGAAAATCATGGACGACTGCCCGTTGACCCTTTGGAACCTGGCCGGCACTCTGGACGCCCTGGGCAAGCACGCCGAGGCCGTGAAGATTTACACTTGGCTTTTGGAGAGCGAGCGGTCTCCCAAGGATCATCCGTGCTGGGAGAGCAAGCAATGGGCCGACGCTCTGAGGACCGACTGCGTGTATCGGCTAGGCGCTAGTTTCGAAAACCTTGGCAAGAAAAAAGCCGCCGATCAGTGGTATCGAAAGTACCTGGACCTCCTCGTCATCGGTGCTGACGGGACTTATTCGATCGAGGACGTGACGCGTCGAATCCGTGGCCTTCGAGGCCCTGCCAGGCACGTATCCGATGGCGGCGCGGTGCGCAAGGCGCTGAGTTCGGCGCTGCCGGCGCCTGGAACGGGACGCAAGAAAAATCAACCGCGCACGCCACCCAGATTTGATGAACGGGGCCTGCTCATCGGACGACGCGCGGCCGGCAAGGCGTGACATCGCCTTCGAATCGCAACCATACTTCACGCGGCCGGAAATGAGACATTCGCGGTGGCTGGGGCAGAGCCTTAGCGATGCCCCGGTAGCTAGTGCCTGTCGGAAAATCGGTCATTCGCCGGAAATCTAAGCCTGGAGGGGGGGTGGACTTGGCACGAAGATGGTCGCGGATGGCCGTTCTGCGCGTGGGACTCGTTGTTTCGGGCGCGTTGGGGCGCGAATTTCGCGCCACACGCGCAGCCGAGAACGAAAAGACACGTTGAACTAACCGCTTCGCGGGGGCGGACAAGACTTTCCGTTTGTCGGTGGCGTGAGTTGGCGACCGTCACGGTGCGTCCTGCCGGGGTAAGTCGCGTTGTGCTGCCGCGACGGTTTGACACTT
>Ga0307373_10006467_pt1 | contig 18597 bp, 16 predicted proteins | sample OX2MG_FD_202534 | JGI IMG/M metagenome (GOLD analysis project Ga0307373, IMG submission 202534) | Soil microbial communities from Risofladan, Vaasa, Finland - OX-2 | ecosystem: Environmental > Terrestrial > Soil > Coastal area > Acid sulfate soil | place: Finland: Risofladan, Vaasa | collected...
GCCCGTCGGAGCGTCCCGCGCCACCACCATGGAGACGAAGGCCCAGTAATCGTCCAGGGTCGAGACGAAGCCACCGTCGTGAACCGGCTCACCTCCTCGGCCGGCACGCTGAACGACGTGTCCACCATCCCCAGCGGATCGAACAGACCGAAGCGGGCGATCCACTCGTCGGGACCGAACGGCGGTGGCGGCCAGGGCGCCCCCAGTGTCATCAGCCCGAGCTCCGCCTCCGCCTCCGCCTCCGCCTCCCGAATCTGGATACGTGCCCGGCGCAGCCATCATCAACCCGAACCCCAGGCGGACGGTCAGCAGGACTTCGACGGTGATACTCCGATCCGCCGGCACGGTGTCGTCGAGTGGGCTCTCCAGGGTGCGCAAGACCGGCGCCCGGCCAACTCCGGCAGGAGTTCGTCCACCGGATCCCAAAGCGTCAAGACCCCGTCGTCGACCAGGAGCATGGTTGCCGCGGCGGCGATCGGCTTGGTCAGGGAGGCGATGCGGAAGATGGCGTCGTGGCGGAGCGGAGCCGGGTCGCCGACCGCGTCCAATCCGGCACTCACGTCGGGTGCCGAAGGAAGAGGGTCATCCGCGCTCGCTAACGGTAGCGTGCCTGCATGGCGGGCCTCGAAGACGTCGAGCGCATGCTGTCGGTCCTGCCCGAGGTGACCGAGGGCGAGCGTCATGGCAACCGGACGTGGTTCGTGCATGGCAAGGCGTTCGCGTGGGAACGGCCGTTCTCGAAGGCGGATCTGAAGCGGTTCGGCGACACGCCCGCGCCGGCGGGACCGATCCTCGCCCTGTGCACCGCCGACCTGGACGACAAGAACGTGCTTCTCGCTACCGGAGCGAAAGGGTTCTTCACCATCCCCCACTTCGAGGGCTATGCCGCCGTCCTGGTGCAACTACGAACGGCCGCCAAGAAGCCCTTGCGTGAGGCGGTCGAGGATGCCTGGCTTGCCTGTGCGCCCGAGGCCCTGGTCCGCCTGCACCTCGACGGTTCCTGAGCTTCCCTCGGACGGTCGGGGCACCCCGCACGAGTCGTTGAAGCGGAGCAGCACGAAACGGTCTTCTGAGGGCACCCACTCCCACTCGGTCATGGACGCATGGACAATGCGCACCCAGCCCCGCCGGTAGACCTCCGGCGACACACCGAGGAAAGCGATCATCGTCGCCTCGATCACACCGGCGTGGACGGCTGCCACCACCAGCTCGCCCGGGTGCTCGCGCACCACGGCACGGACCGCGCCCGAAGCCCGCTCCACGAACTCCGTCCAACTCTCGCCTCCCGGGGCGATCGGCACGGTCGGGTCACGGTCCCAATCCGGCACCCCGAAGGCGTCGACCATGGCGCTCCACTCCATGCCGTCGCAGTCGCCCGAATGGAGCTCGCACAGGTCGCATCGCTCCCGTACCGGCCCCAGTGCCGTCGGCCCCGCACCGACGACGGGCCGCAGGCGCTCTGCCGTCTCCTTTGCCCGTGGCAAGACAGACGAATAGAGCGCCGTCGCCTTCCGCAGCTCGCCGCCCTCGTAGAGGCGATCGGCCAACGCCGCCACCTGGGCGCGGCCGAGGGCGGTCAGTCCGGTGCAGCCCTTGGGCCCACCGATGACGTGGTTCAGGTTGCACTCCGCCTCGCCGTGACGCACCAGCACAATGCGGCTCGCGCCCTCCTCGGGCGGGAAGATCCGCAGGACGCCCGCCTCGGCACGATCCTTCCCCTGGCCGGTCGCGGCCCGGCTCCCGTCCTCGCTCACGCCAGGTTGCCGACGAAGTGCTCCAACTGGCGCAACGTGCGGCACTCCACCACGTCGTCGCAGTGGGCGGCGTACTCCCCCACGATCGAATCGCCCGAGCCCCAGTAGTCACGCGGCTCGGGATTGAGCCAGTACACCCGGCGCGCCCGCGCCTGGAGGTCCTCGACAACCCACGAAGCCGACGCGTGATAGTTGTTCCGCGCATCGCCCAGAATGATCACGCTCGAGCGCGAGGTCACCTGATCACCCCAACGTCGGTGGAATTCGGTCAGCGCGTGGCCGTAGTCCGAGTGCCCGTCCACCCAGATCACGTCCGCCTCCAGGTTGATGCGGGCCACCGCCTCGGCCGGATCCACCACGCCCTCGAAGAAGCGCGTGACCTCGTCGATCCCGTCCACGAACACGAAGCTGCGCACCTTGGAGAACTGCGAGGAGATGGCGTAGACGAGATGGAGGGTGAAGCGGGCGAAACTGGCGACCGAGCCCGAGATGTCGGCGATCACGAAGATCTCGGGCTTGGCCGGCCGTGGATGCCTGAACCGCGGCTCGATCGGCACTCCTCCGGTCGACAGCGAGCGCCGAACCGTGGCCCGGAAGTCGAGCGGGCCCTTGCGCCCGTGCCGGCGCTTGCGGGCCAGGCGGACGGCCAGCTTGCGGGACAGCGGCTGGAGCACGCGGTGCAAGGTGGCCAGCTCCTCGCGGGTGGCGTGCATGACGTCGATGTCCTCGGGGAGCGGCTTCCGGACCGAGCGCGCCAGTGCCTCGACGCCGCGGTCCTCGACGAGCCGCCGGCGGATCTCCGTCTCCACGGACCGGCGGAACTTGTCGATGCGCGCCTTGAACTCGTCGGCGGCCAGCCGCTCCTCCAGGTCGGTGAGCGAGCCGCCGGGCGCCCCGGCCTGCGCCTGGGCCATGAGCCGTTCCAACACGGCGTCCAGATCGAGGTTCCGCAACGTGCGGTAGAGGTAATACGTGCCGCCGACCGGGCGCCCGGGCTCCATGCCGGCGTAGCGGTCCACGGCGTTGCTCGCCACCATGTTCATGAGCCCGGCGTCGGCCGACAAAAGTGACTTGAAGAGCATTTCGGCCAGCTCCTCGGGCGTCATACCCTCGCCACCTCCGCCGCTCTGCCAGGAACGGCGCTGCCCCTGACCGGCGCCCTGGCCTGAGGGCTGCTCGGCGTCGAGCTCGCCTTCCTCGCCCCCTTCCTCGCCGTCGGTACCTCCACGCCCATGAGTCCGTACGGCGAAGAACACTTCGAAGGCCGTCTCGAAAGCCCGCCAGTGCGACGACGACTTCACCAGGGTGGCCGCCAAGGCGTACTTCAGCGCCTCGCGGTCCTCCAACGGGATGTACTTGACCGCCTCGGCGGCATCGAGATGCTCGGTCAGCGAGACGGGCAGCCCGGAGCGGCGGAGCTCAGTGACGAAGCCGGAGAGGAGGTCGAGCACGGATTCAGCTCGTCGACGCCGACAGCAGCTCCTTCGAAGCCCGCTCGATGTCGGCTTGATACTTCAACAGGATGTGCAACGTCTCCTTAGCCCCCGCGGCGTCGATGGTCTCCACCCCGAGCAGCACGAGGGTGCGTGCCCAGTCGATGGTCTCGGACACCGAGGGTGCCTTGCGCAGTTCGAGGGTTCGCAGCGAGCGCACGATGCGCGCCACCTGGTCGGCCAACTCCTCGGTGATGCCGGGCACCTTGGCCCGCACGATGTCCCGCTCGCGCTCCAGGTCCGGGTAGTCGATGTGGAGGTAGAGGCAGCGGCGCTTGAGCGCCTCGGAAAGCTCCCGGGTGTTGTTCGACGTGAGGAACACCATGGGCAACTGCGTCGCCCGCACGGTGCCGAGCTCGGGGATCGACACCTGGTACTCCGAGAGGATCTCGAGCAAGAGCGCCTCGGTCTCGAGCTCGACGCGGTCGACCTCGTCGACCAGGAGCACCACCGGTTCGGTGGCCCGGATTGCCTCGAGGAGCGGGCGCGTCAGCAGGAAATCCTCGGAGAAGATGTCCTCTTCGAGCTCGGACCACGACGGTCCCTCGTTCTCGGACTTGCCGTGCTCCCCGGCCTGAATGCGCAACAACTGCTTGCGGTAGTTCCACTCGTAGAGTGCCTTGGACTCGTCGAGCCCCTCGTAGCACTGCAGCCGGATGAGTCGGGACCCGGTGAGCTCTGCGACCGACTTGGCCAGCTGCGTCTTGCCGGTCCCGGCCGGGCCCTCGACGAGCACCGGCTTCGCCAGACGGTCGGCCAGGTACACGACGCCGCTGATGGACTCGTCGGCCAGATAACCGACCTGGGCCAGACCGCCCCGCACCGCGTCCAAGGACTCGAACCGGGGGGGACCGCCTTCCGGCAGACCCAATGCTGCGTTCCCGTTGCTCACCGGCGCACCTGCCCGTCACCACGCACAATCCACTTCAACGTCGTCAGCTCCTTCACTCCCATCGGTCCACGGGCATGGAGCTTCTGGGTGGAGATACCCACCTCCGCCCCGAGCCCAAGTTCTTCGCCGTCCACGAAGCGCGTCGACGCATTCACCAAGACAGCGGCCCCGTCCACCTCGGCCACGAAACGGTCGGCCACGGCCACGTCGGAGGTCACGATCGCTTCGGAATGTCCCGAGCTGTATTCCGCAATGTGCTCGATCGCCTCCCCGACGTCGTCGACCATCCCGATGGCCACCACCGGACCCAGGAATTCCGTCGAGAAGTCACTCTCGAGGGCCGGCACGGCACTGGGCACGTAGACCCGCACCCGCTCGTCGGCGCGAATCTCGACGCCGGCCGCGGTGAGCGAATCCGCCAAACGGGGCAGGAAGTCGGCTGCGACCGCCGAGTGCACCAGCATCGTCTCGACCGCGTTGCAGACGCCGAAGCGGTGCGTCTTGGCGTTCACCGCGAGCTCGTGGGCCATGGCCAGGTCGGCCGCGCCGTCGATGTACATGTGGCAGTTTCCGTCACCATCGAGGACGTAGGGCACGGTGGCGTGCTCAAACAGGGAGGCGATGAGGGCCTGCCCGCCGCGGGGTATCAGGCAGTCGATGTAGCCGCGCAAGCGCATGAAGGCTGTGGCCGTCTCGTGCGACGTGTCCTCCACCAGCGCGACCGCGTCTTCCGGGAGCCCGGCCTTCACCACGGCCCGGCGCAGCAAGGCGACGATGGCGCGGTTGGAGTCGATGGCCGACGATGATCCGCGCAGGAAAGCAGCGTTCCCGGACTTGAGGCAGAGCCCGGCGGCATCGCTGGTCACATTGGGACGGTTCTCGTAGATCACCCCGACCACGCCCAGCGGGACCCGCACCCGACTGACCCGCAGCCCGTTGGGTCGGACCCATCCCTCGGTCACCTCGCCGACGGGATCGGGCAGTCCCGCCACCTTGCGCAACCCTGCCGCCATGGCGCGGACACGGTCCTCTGTCAGACGGAGCCGGTCCCGGGCCGCCTCCACCATGCCGGAGGCCTCTGCCCGCTCGAGGTCGACTTGATTGGCCTCCACGAGCGTCGCCCACTCCTCTTCGAGCAGGTCAGCGACCAACCGCAAGGCGTCGTCCCGGACCGAGCTCGGCGCCCGCGCCACCACCCGGGCGGCCGAACGGACGCGGCCCGCGAGCTGCTCCAACGCGGGCGAGGTCATCGGTTCAGGTTACAAGGACCAGGTCATCACGATGAACGACGACCTGGCTGCGTCGCCCCATCCACTCCGAGGCCCGCTCCGCGTGCACCCGGACCAGGCCCTTGGCGAAGACCTCGCCGTCAGGACCTGAGATCTCCACGGCGTCATCGGGCCGGAAGGCGCCGGCCGCCCCCGTGACCCCGGCGGCCAGGAGCGACCGTCCCCGGCCGGTGAGCGCCGCCCGCGCCCCCTCGTCGACCGTCAAGCTCCCGCTCGATCCGAGAGCGAAGGCGATCCAGAGCTTGCGAGCCGGGAGTCGGCTCTCACGGGCGCGGAACACCGTTCCGATGCCTGGTTCGTCAGCCAGGGCGGCCCCGAGCACTCCGGGGCGGGCGGCATCGGCGATCACCGTCTGGACGCCCGACCACGTGGCGATCTTCGCTGCGGCCAGCTTGGACGCCATGCCGCCACTGCCTTCCGTCGTGCCGGGCCCTCCGGCCAATCGCTCGAGCTGCTGGTCGATCTCCACGACCTCTTCGATGAGCGAGGCCTCCGTCGTGCGCCGGGGGTCGCCCGTCAGCAGGCCAGGCGTGTCGGTGAGGAGGATCAGCAGCTGCGCGCCGACCAGATGGGCCACCAGTGCGGCCAGCCGGTCGTTGTCGCCGAAACGAATCTCCTCGTCAGCGACGGCATCGTTCTCGTTGACCACCGGGACGACTCCCAGGTCGACCAGGTGTCGCAACGTGCCTCGCGCGTGCAGGTACTGGGTGCGGTGCACGAAGTCCAGCGGCGCCAGGAGCACCTGGCCGGCCAAAAGCCCGTGGGCGTCGAAGCCGTCCTGCCAGAGCCGCATCATGCGATGTTGGCCGACCGCGGACACAGCCTGCAGGACGGCGGGGTCCGAAGGGCGCTGCCTGCCGCGGTCGAGCGCGTCCCAGCCCGCGGAGATGGCACCGGACGAGACGACGACAACCGTGTGACCGGCCTCGCGCAACGTCGCCAGCTCCCCGCAGAGCCGCTTCACCGTTTCACCGGTCACCGAGGACGAGCCAACCTTGACAACGGTGATCACTGGTCCTCCCCCCAAGTGAACGTCATCGCGCCGACGGTGATCTCGTCCCCGTCACGTGCCCCCGCCCGGGACAGGGCGCGGTCGACGCCGAGGCGCCGCAGACGTCGCACCACTTCAGCCTGGGCCCCTTCGTCGTTCAGGTCGGACAACCCAACGGCGCGCTCCGCCGCCCGGCCCTGGACCACCCACGCGCCCGATCCGGAACGCTGCACCGAGACACCCTCCGGGATGGGGCGATGCACCACGATCTCGCTCGTAGCGGCCACAGCGGCCTCGGCCCGCGCCTCCTGCACCATCGGCCCCAGGCGCTCCACCAGCGGCGGCACGCCTCTACCGGCCGCCACGGAGAGCACCATGTCGCAGACACCCTCCTCGTCCTCGCCGAGGTCGCTTTTGCTGCCCACCACGATGCGAGGGCGGTCGAGCAGCTCGGGGCGGTACTGCCCGAGCTCGGACAGCAGAATGCGCCGTTGCTCCGCCGGGGACACGCCGCCGACGTCGGACGAGCCCAGGTCCAGCAGGACGACGAGCACACGGGCGCGCTCGAGGTGCCGAAGGAACTGGTGGCCCAGGCCCTTGCCTTCCGCCGCACCCTCCACCAACCCCGGGATGTCCGCCATGACGAACTCGGTCCCGTCGCGCAGGCCGCCGATCCTGACCACACCGAGATGCGGTTCGAGAGTCGTGAAGGGGTAGTCGGCGATTTTGGGCTTCGCGGCTGAGACCGTCGAGATCAACGTCGACTTACCGGCATTGGGGAAGCCGACCAGGGCGACGTCCGCCATGAGCTTGAGCTCCATGTCGAGCCAGAACTCCTGGCCCTTCTCGGCCTGCTCGGCAAACGCTGGGGCGCGGCGGCGGTTCGAGAGAAAGCGCGCATTGCCGCGCCCACCCTGGCCGCCTTCGGCCACCATGAAGCGGGCACCTTCGGTATCGAGGTCACAGACGACCGCACCAGTTCGGTCACGCACGACGGTACCGACGGGCACCGGCACCACAAGATCCTTGCCCCGGGCCCCGTGCCGCTTGGAGCCCGAGCCGTGCACGCCATCCGTGGCCCGGCGGAAAGGGTGGTCCCTGAAGCCGAGGAGTGACGCCTCGTTCACGGACGCAACCAGCCAGACGTCCCCGCCGTGGCCGCCGTCGCCGCCATCGGGACCACCACGGTCCACATGGGCCTCCCTGCGCCACGAGACCGCCCCGGCACCTCCATCACCAGCGCGCGCGTGCAATTGGGCCTGGTCAACGAAGCCGGGCATAGCGGTCCAGCTTAGGAGTCTGGGGCCGGGGTCCCGGTCGTTTCGACGGGACCGGCGTCATTCCTCACCCATCTGGCGTGCTGCGATGGCACCGCGCCGGGCATCTCTGACGTCTGCTGGCGCTGACGAAAACGAGACGGCCTGGGTGGGTGGGTGGGTTGGTGCTTCGCTCTTACGAAGCCGCCAAGCGTCGGGCCCGCTTGCCAACTTCAGCGCGGGCCCGGTCACTGTCGACGGTCATGCACTGGCCGTCCTCGACGACCTGGGCCCCTCCCACCCAGACGTCGGTCACCAGGTAGCCGGCCCCAGCCCAGACCAGGTGGCCCAGAAGCTCAGCGTCATTGATCGCAGGCGTGAAACGGGCGTCATCGGTTCGTAGGCGGATGAGATCGGCGGGCCGCCCGACCTCCAATGCGCCGACCGGGAGACCGAGCGCCTCTCCTCCGCCGCGGGTGGCGAGGCGGAGCGCCGTCGCCGAGCTCACCGCGTTTGGATCACCAGCGACGGCACGGGCGAGGAGTGGGGCCAGGCGCATCTCGTCCCAGAGATGAAGATCGTCGTTGGAGGCCGGGCCGTCAGTCCCCAGGCCGACCCGGACCCCGCGATCCAAGAGCGCTCGCAGAGGGGCGATCCCCGAGCCCAGCTTTCCATTGGAGCCCGGGCAGTGCGCGACGGCCACATCGTGCTCGGCGAGCAACGAGAGGTCTGCGTCGTCGAGCCAGACTGCGTGGGCTGCCAACACCCGCCCCTCCAAGACCCCTTCCGAAGCCAGAAGTGCCGGCGCGCTCATGCCGTAACGATCCAACACGACCTCGCATTCGGCTGCCGTTTCCGAAAGATGGATCTGCAGCAAGGCGTCGCGCGCTCGGGCCTCGCCGGCGATGGTTTTCACGCCCTCCGGTGGCACCGTGTAGGTGGCATGCGGACCGAATCCTATCTGGAGTCGCTCGTGTTTCCCTGCCTGGGCGTCTGCGAGCTGACAAGCGGCGTCGAGCAGCGCCTCCCAGGTGTTGTTGGGGCCGGCACTGGGGACGTCGAAGATCGCAGGCGTATAGACGGTGCGGATGCCGGCCTCGACGACCGCTTCCACGACAGCCGAAGGATGCCGATACTGCTCACACGTCGTCGTCATGCCGTTGCAGAGCATCTCGGTCGCTCCAAAGAGCATGCCCCAGTAGACGTCCTCATCGTCCAGCCGCGCCTCGCGAGGCCAGATGGATTCGTGCAACCAACGGTCGAGAGGCAGCCCGTCGCCCGCACTCCGCAACAGCGCCATCGGCGTGTGCCCATGGCAGTTGACCAACCCCGGCATCAGAAGGCCGCCGAGTCGGCGGACGTCGGTGCCCGAAGCCGGAGGCTCCTGCCAGGGATCCCCGACCCACGAGATGCGACCGTCCTCAATCTCGACCGCGCCCGGAGCGAGGACCGTGTCGGCGTTGTCGACCGTGAAGACCGCGTCGGCCTCCAGCCGCAAAGTCACGGCGCGCCGACGTACAGCCGGTCCGAGAGGTCTCGTGAGACCCGAATGGCCTCACCGCCTCCCTCCACCGTGACCTCGACACTGCCTTCAGGATCACGCTCCCCAACCATTGCCACGACGCCCGGAATGAAGCCCCCTTCGTCGAGCAGCGTCAGCGAACCCAGGTTCGATTCCACTTCCTCACTGATACGAAAAAGCCGCACGCGCTCGCCGGTATCCGCCTCCGTGAGGGCTCGCACCGGAGCCGAGGGTGCCGGCGAGTGAGACCCCGGGATGGGGTTGCCGTGGGGGCAGGTGGCCGGATCACCGAGCAGCTCTACGAGTCGGGCCTCGACGTCGTCGGAGATCACGTGCTCCCACCGGCCCGCCTCCCGATGGACCTTGTGCCACTCGAGCCCGATCACGTCGACCAGGAGCCGCTCGGCCAAACGATGCTTGCGCACCACCTTCTCCGCCAGGGCCTGCCCGCTCTCGGTCAGCGACAAGCGGCGGCCCTCACGCTCCACGTAGCCGTCCTCGCGCAATCGGTCGAGCATCTCGGAGACAGACGGAGCGGATCGGCCGAGTCGCTCGGCTATGCGGGCCTGAATCACCGGGACGCCCTCCTCCGACAAGGAGAGCATCGTCTCGAGGTACTCCTCGACAGGCGGATGGTATTCCTCCGGCTGACGTGGGACAGCGCGTTGTTCAGTCATGGCAGTGCGCAGCAGAAGGTGGCACGTCGAGCGCTGGATTTCGGTCGAAGAACCCGGACGGAAGCAGGGTGAAGCCGGTGTACTCGACCGGCATGACCGGCCAGTCCTCCGGCCTCGGAATATGCGTGACGCCGAAGGAGTGCCACACCACGATGTCGGTGTCGACGATGGAGCGATCCGCCGCAGTCCAGGTCGGCAGGCCGGCATGCCCCTTGTGCTGGTTGGGGTAGTCCCCCGCCGCTCGCCTCTCCTCGGGATCGAACGGCGTCACCCACAGATTGTGAGACGCAAAGGCGGCGCGGCGCCCCACGCTGGAGGTTGGGTCGGCCAGGAGCGTCGGCGTGGCCCCCGGCAGCAATTTGTAGGCGGTCGGCTCCCCCACGCCGTTGCGACGGGACCGGTTGGCAATGCGCCATGACCGGCTGCGCGACGCATCGACGTCACGTTGGGCGGCCAACTCGCTCTCCAACAGTGTCACCGTGGTGCCAAAGGCGTTCCCATACGGATTCTCCGGGCTCCCCGGCGAGCCGGTCGGAACGGCATCCACCTCGTAGACGTCGTTGTCCGGCCCATCGACCTGCATGTCGAGGCGGACGTTGAAGAGATGCTGATGCAAGGGCGCCGCCAGGCCGGGGGCGATCATCCGCGCATGACCCCCGGGTCCGCTGTCGCCGACCGCCATGGTGGACATGATGCCGGTCAGCTTCACCTCGAGCTGCATGGTGCCGTCGAGGTAGAAGTACCAATAGAAGCCGTACTCGTAGTTCCCCACCGTGGCGATGGAGCTCACGACCAACCGGCGCGACCGGCGCACCTCTGTCCGGCCGGAGACCATGTCCACGTGCTTCCAGAGGATCCCGTAGTCCTCCTCATGCATGCAGATGGCGTTTGGTCGTGTGCGCGGCTTCCCCCGCTCGTCGCCGAACACATCGTCGAAGTAGCGGATCTCTCCCAGGCAATCGCAGCCGAGCGTCAGCGAATTCGCCATGCGTCCCAGACCACATTCGCCGGCATCGAACGCGCTCTTCCATGCATGCATCGGACCCGGGTGCCCGTAGGGCACCACCATTTCACTCACTGACGCCCGATAGACGATGGGACGGACACGACCGCCGTCCTCGTACCCGACGGTCCACAGGACAAGGCCCTCCAGCGGATCCATGCCGATCCGGAGCGACCACTTCTGCCAGCGCACCAAGTTTCCGTCCACCTCGAAGCTCGGTCCCTCGGGCTGAATGATCTCCAACGGCTTGAGATCGGTACGCATCGGCCCGTTGTGCTCGGGGTAATAGCTGCCGTGCTCCGGCGGGAAGGGCACGACCCCGAGATCGACCACCTCGAGCACCTCGCCACGTCCCATGTCGACGAACGCAAGGAGGCCTTCGAGCGGGCGGGCGTAGCCGTTGTCCTCTTTCGACTCCCGCAGGTACGCCAAGCAGCGGGTGATCCGCCGCCCCTCTTCGTGACCGAGACCGAACGTGCCGGCCGGCCAAGGATCGATCTGCACCAGGGATCGGTCGACGACGCCGCGTCGGTCGAGTGCGGCGTTCCATTGGGGATGGTCGTGGAGCGCTGCCAGGACCCGGATCGACTCTTCCATCTGCAGCGGCGGCCGAACGTCGCTCACGATTTCCCAGCGGTCGACTTCGCCCCTCGTCACCGAGACGATCACTTCGACCACATCGGCCTCGGGACCTTGGAGCAAGACGATGCGTAATCGCCGGTCGGGCGCCACGACCTCACCGGCGTCCACGGCGCGCACCATTTCCTTCGGCGGTTCGCACAGACCGATGTAGGCGAAGCGGACCAGCTCGCTGGCAACGATGGCGCGGCCGCTCGCAAAGACGATCTTGCGGGCAGCCGTGATCTCGTCCCCCGTGAGAGGTGCGAGCGGGTGAAGGGCCGTGGTGACAGGTGGCGAGGGCATGTTGGGCCGATGTTACGCGCCGCAACGCATGTGACCCTCTACGATCGGCCCCCATGGAGGCGGCTGCCGATCGGGCGGAGCAGAGCGCCCGGGAACTCGCACGCCGACTCGGAATCGACCACCACGATGTCCTGGTCCTGCTCGGTAGTGGGCTTTCGGGTGCAGCAGAGGTCCTGGGGGCCGGCGAGGAACCCGTCCCGCTCGACACGCTGCCATTCTTCCCGCCTTATACGGCCGGTGGACACCGTGCCTGGGGGTGGTCGGTGGAGCACCGAGGCCTCCGGATCCTCGTCCTGGGCGGTCGCTGCCACCTGTACGAGGGGCTGACCGCAGTGGAGGTGGTCCATCCCCTGCGTACGGGTCTCGCCGCAGGGTGCCGGGCCGCCATCCTGACGGCCGCCGCCGGAGGCATCCGACAAGACCTGGCCACCGGAAGCGTCATGGTGGTCGAGGACCATCTGAACATGACCGGTCAGACCCCACTGACCGGCCCCGACTTCGTGGACATGGCTGATGCGTACAGTCTTCGACTCCAGGCTCTCGCCTTGTCGGCCCCCGAACCCGCCGCTTCTGCCCTGTCTGCCCGGCCGGGTGTCTATGCCCAGCTGACCGGCCCCCAGTTCGAGACTCCGGCGGAAATCGGCATGCTCCGCACGGCCGGAGCCGACGTCGTCGGCATGTCGATGGCGCTCGAGACCATTGCAGCCCGCCAAGCAGGAATCGATGTCCTGGGGTTGGCCCTGATCACCAACTCGGCTGCGGCGGTCAGTTCGACGATCGACATTGCAGATATCGCCGACGTCGGTGCCGCAGCAGTGCCGGCCGTGGCTGCCGTTGTGCACCACGTCGTAGGCTCGTTGGCATGAGTGATCCTGTAGCGCCGACCGGTGTCGACCACGTCGCCATCAACGTCAGCGACGTGGCCGCCGCCATCACGTTCTATACCGAGACCATCGGCCTGGTGCAGAACCACACCCGCCCGGACTTCGGATTCCCCGGTGCCTGGTTGGACACCGCCAACGGACAGCAGGTCCACCCTATTGAGGCCACCGTGCCCAACAACGTGGGCCAGCACTTCGCCCTGACCTTCGAAGACCTAGGCGCCGCAATCACCGAACTCCGACAGCGGGGCCTCAAGGTGAGCGACGCCTCACTCGTGGGGGCCACGGGACGTCAGCAGGCCTTCACCATCGACCCATGGGGCAACGCCATCGAACTGCATCAGCGCTCCTGAGTCAGGAGTGCGACGACCGAGTGTTCAGTCGGTGAGGACGCTCACGTGCTTGCGGCCCCGGCGCTCGCCGAACTTCACGACGCCCTCAGCCATGGCGAACAGCGTGTCGTCGCCACCGCGTCCCACGTTCACGCCCGGGTAGACCTTGGTCCCCCGCTGGCGGACCAGGATTGAGCCGGCGGTGACGGCAGTGCCGTCGAAGCACTTGACGCCGAGGCGCTGGGCATTGGAGTCGCGCCCGTTGCGGGTGGACCCGCCGCCCTTGGTCTTTGACATGGTCTCGAACTCCTGAGATTCAGCCGGCCGCCGTGATGGCGGTGATCTCCAGCGTGGCGTAGTGCTGGCGGTGACCCCACCGACGCCGCTGGTTGGACTTGTTCTTGTAGGTCATGGCGTTGATCTTGGGACCCTTTTCTTCACCCACGACCTTGGCCCTCACCGACGCGCCCGCTAACTGCTGTGGCGTGGCGAGCACGGTTGCGCCATCGACCACGAGGACGGGGTTGAGCGACACCTCCGCGCCGACTGGCTGGCCGAGCAACTCCACTCGGACCCTCTGGCCCTCGGCCACGCGCTCTTGCTTTCCTCCGGACCTGATGACGGCATACATAAGGGCGAGATCCTAGCGCAGGACCGAGTCGTCCAGGGTCACGCCCCGGCCGCCACAGACGGCACACTCGGTCGAGAGCGTCTCGAGCAGGCCCTCCGAGACCCGCTTGCGAGTCATTTCGACCAATCCCAGCTCGGAGATGTCGAAGACCTGGGTTCGGGTCTTGTCGCGGGCCAGGGCGTTGCGGAGGGCGGCCGCAACCTTGTCGCGGTTCTCCCGGATCTCCATGTCGATGAAGTCGATGACGATGATGCCGCCGATGTCCCGGAGCCGGAGCTGGCGGGCGACCTCCTCGGCCGCCTCCAGGTTGTTCCGGTAGACGGTCTCCTCCAGGTTGGTCTTGCCCACGTTCTTGCCGGTATTGACGTCGATCACCGTCAGCGCCTCGGTGCGCTCGATGATCAAGGAGCCCCCCGAGGGCAGCCAGACCTTGCGATCGAGCGCCTTGTGGAGCTGCTCGTGCACGTGGTAGCGCTCGAAGATGGGCAGGCCCTCCACCTCGGGGTCGTAGTACTCGACCCGGTCGGAGAGCTCGGGGCTGACGGCCCGTACGTAGTCCCGCACCTGCTCGAACAGGGCCCGGTCGTCGATCACGACGCCCCGGTACTCCCCGTTGAGCTCCTCGCGCAGGATCCGAACCGAGAGCTCGGGCTCGCGATAGAGCAGCCCCGGGGCGTCGGAACGCTTGGCCTCGGCCTCAATCTGGTTCCACTGCTCGAGCAGCGTCGTGACGTCGCGCTGGAGCTCCTCGGCCGACACCCCTTCGGCGGCCGTCCGCACGATCATGCCGTGCCCAGCCGGCTTCACCTCGTCGATGATGCGCCGCAGGCGGCGCCGTTCGTTGTCGCCCAACCGCTTCGAGATCCCGAAGGCGGTCGAGTTCGGCACCAGGACGGCGAAGCGCCCCGGCAGGGAGACCTCCTGGGTGAGGCGGGCACCCTTGGCCCCGATGGGGTTCTTGGTGACCTGGCACAGGATCGTTTGACCCGCCTTGAGCACGTCCTCGATCCGCGGCTGCTGGGAGGCACCGCCCTCAATGTCCTCCCGGTCGTAGCGGACGTCACCGCGGTAGAGAACGGCATTCTTGGGGATCCCGATGTCGATGAACGCAGCCTCCATGCCAGGCAGGACGTTCTGCACCCGGCCCCGGTAGACGTTGCCGTCGATCTGGTTGGTGTCGTCGGCGATCCGGGAGACGTAATGCTCTACCAGGGACCGCCCCTCCAGCATGGCGATCTGGGTCATGTCCGGCTGGACGTGGACGCAGACGAGGTAGCGGCCCACCTGCTTCGACTTCCGGTCCCGCCCGGACCGACGGCGGCTTCGAGCGCGCTTGTTCTCGCCCTCGCCAGAAGACTCGTCCGGCTCGGCGTCGCTGAGAGCGTCTTCCCTCCGGGAAGAGGGCTCTGGCCGCTTCAGCGGCACGACGGGCGCATCTGCCTTGGCCGCCGGGGGTGCCGCCACGACAGGTGCCGGCCTGGTGTCGCCGATCTTTGGCTTCGGCCGGGGCGCTGCCCGCGGCGCTTCCTGAGGGCTAGAGCTGGTGCTGTCCCCCGCTGGCTCCGGGGGGTGACCCTCCGGGATCTGACTGATTTCCGTCTCGGACATGAGGGAAAGCCCTCCTCGCGTGCTGTGTCGCGTCGCCATCGGTTCCGAGCGCGCTCACGGAGAGCGGCTCGAACCGAGCGCCATCGCGTTCGATCCATTGATGCGTTCGACAGGCCCGTCCGGGCACCGCTGGGGTGCCCAGGGCCGCTACAAGGTCGCTTGGGCGGACACCACGCGGGTGCGTGGCCAATTCCGCCCGAAGATGACCGTCGGTGCTTGTTGGTGACAGTGCCCGAATAGCCGGGCGGATGTCGTCTTCGATTGGACGACCCTTCCGCTCCCGCGTGACTGTGAGCATGGGAGCAGCGAGCAACTTGGCCACCCGCTCCTGCAGCTCCTCATCCCGCACTCCGAGCACCTCCAGCTCCCAACTGCACGATGCTACCTCCTGCTGGAGCGAACCCTCCGCCTCTCCGATGAGGGCCGCCGCCTCGACGGCGATCCCTTCGGGCAGCAATTCGCTCAAGGCTGCAGGAAGGTCAGGCACTGTGATCTCCCCCGGTCCTGCCGCCTCGAGGCGCAGGTCGAGGTACTCACCACGGGATTCGCACCCCGTCGGCAGGGCGAGGCCGAAGCTCACCAGGGGATGGGGAACGAAGCCCTGGGAGTAGGCCAGGGGGAGCCGACTCCTCCGCAATGCCCGTTCCCACATGCGGGCCACGTCACGGTGGCTGGTGAAGCGGATCTTGCCCTGCTTGGTGAAGCGCAGTCGGAGTCGCCGCTGCCCGTCAGGGAGCACGGCTGACCAGGCGGACCGGAATGCGGTCCCCGACGCTGAGATCCTGTCCTGTGCCCTGGCTCCCACCCGCCGGGGGGACCGGTGAGGCCACGACGTGCTCCAGCCCGAAGCCGGTGCATGCCCCGCAGTCGTAACAGGGGGTCCAACGGCAGTCCTCGACGGACACGCTGGCAAGCGCGTCCTGCCAGTCCCCCCAGAGGAAGTCCCGGTGCAGTCCCGCCGAGATGTGGTCCCAGGGGAGGGCCTCGTCCTCCGCACGGTCCCTGTGGCAGACCTCCTCGACGCTGAGCCCTTCTGCGGCCAGGGCGGCCTCCCACAGGGACAGATCGAAGCGTTCCGACCACTCCTGGAAAGTCCCTCCGGCCCGCCAGACCCGTTCGATCACGGCGCCCATACGCCGGTCGCCCCGGCTGGCCAGCCCCTCGGCGACGGAAGCCGCCGGCTCGTGCCAGCGGATCGTGAGGCCACGAGTACGGCGCGCCTCGTCCCGCAGCATGGTCACCTTGCGCTCGAGTTCCGCCACCGTGTCCTGGCCGAACCACTGGAACGGGGTATGCGGTTTGGGGACGAACCCGCCCACGGACGCGACCACCGTCACGCCCTTGTGGTATTTCCGTCCGATCTCGACGCAGCGCGCCCCCAGCCGTGCGATCCCGAGCACGTCCTCGTCGAGCTCGGTGGGCAGCCCGATCAGGAAGTAGAGCTTGACCCGACGCCAACCCTGGCTGAATGCGGCGTCGACCGCGCCGTACAGATCTTCCTCGGTGATCAGCTTGTTGATCACCGTGCGCATCCGCCACGTCCCGCCTTCGGGGGCGAACGTCAGACCCGTGCGCTTCACCTTCTGGATCTCCGCCGCCGTCCCCACGGTGAACGCATCCACTCGCAGCGACGGAAGGCTGACAGAGACTCGGCCGCCGTTGTCGGGGTCGTCGACGATGTCTCGCACCGTGCCCTCTATGCCGGAGAAGTCCGCCGATGAAAGCGAGGTCAGAGCCACCTCGTCGTGGCCACTCCACTCCAGTCCGCGCCGCACCATGTCCTGTACCTGGGCGGCAGGCCGTTCGCGCACCGGCCGGGTGATCATCCCGGCCTGGCAAAACCGGCAGCCGCGTGTACAGCCCCGGAACACCTCGACGTTCAGGCGGTCGTGGACCACCTCCGTGAGGGGGACGAGAGGGCGGGCGGGGTACGGCCAGTCAGCCAGGTCGCTGATCGTCCGCTTCGACACCTCACTGGGAACGCCGGGCTCGACGGGAAGGGTCGAGACCAGCCGGCCGTTCTCGTAGGTCGGGGCATAGAGCGCGGGCACGTAGACCCCCTCGAGTCCGGCCAACGAGCGCAGGAGCCCGGCGCGCGCACGCTCTTCGGGAGGCGCAGCGTCCAGCCAGCGGGCCACGACCTCGTTGATCTCACCCACGACCTCCTCGCCGTCGCCGAGCACGAAGGCATCGACGAAATCGGCCAGCGGCTCTGGGTTGTACACGCAGTGGCCCCCGGCCACCACGAGGGCGTCGCCGCCGCCGCGGTCCGCCCCGTGCAGCGGCACGCCCGCCAGATCGAGCATGTTGACGAGGTTCGTGTAGACGAGCTCGGCGGACAGATTGAACGCCAGCACGTCGAATGCTGCGGCCGGCAGATGCTGCTCCACGCTGAACAGCGGCACCCCGGCCGCGCGCATGGCGTCCTCCATGTCCACCCATGGCGCGTAGGCCCGCTCGGCCAGCGCGTCGGGACGCCCGTTGAGAATTTCGTAGAGGATCTGCAGCCCCTGGTTGGGGAGTCCGATTTCGTAGGTGTCGGGGTAGAGCAGCAACCAGGCGACGATGTCGGGAGCATGCTCGGGGTACACAGACCCCTGCTCACCCCCGATGTAGCGGGCGGGCTTGGACACCCCGGGCAGGATGCGCTCGATCTGCGGCCAAAGGGTCTCCATCCGCACCAACCCTACGGGACGCTCAGCCACCGCCCGTGGTGGTGGTGGAGGTCGTCGTGCTCGATCCGCCGGTGCTGCCTGTCTTGGGCGCCGTGGTCGTGGTCGTGGGCGTCCCCAGGGGGGGGTTGACTGCCGGTGCCGTCTGGCTGGCCGGATTGGCCGGCGTCGGCGTCTTGACGGCGGCAATGGGGTTGGCGGCCAAATAGTCGTAGATGTTGCGCGCGACCGGAGCGGCGGCGTCGGCCCCGTAGCCTCCTTGCGCGATCACGACCAGCACGACGTACTGAGGATTGGGATTGGGACCGAAGGCCACGAACCAACTGTTGGGCTCCTCGCCCTTCTGGTTCGACGCCGTACCCGTCTTCCCGGCCAGGTTCCACGACGTGGGGAAGCCCTGGAAGGCCCCGTACCCCGTCCCCGTGGGATTCGAGATGACGCCCTCGAACCCTTGAAGCATCGCGGAGTAGTCCGCGGGTGAGATGCTCACGTGCCCAGTGACCTGCGGGGTGATCTTCTTGACCATCTTGCCGGTCAGCGGGTCAACGACCTCCGAAGCGACCTGGGGCGCATAGCGGGTCCCGCCGTTGGCGAAGGTAGAATACGCCACCGCCTGCTCAATCGGCGTCAGCACCGTCTCGCCTTGACCGAAGGCCATCTCGATGTTGTCGC
>Ga0307373_10006468_pt1 | contig 18596 bp, 17 predicted proteins | sample OX2MG_FD_202534 | JGI IMG/M metagenome (GOLD analysis project Ga0307373, IMG submission 202534) | Soil microbial communities from Risofladan, Vaasa, Finland - OX-2 | ecosystem: Environmental > Terrestrial > Soil > Coastal area > Acid sulfate soil | place: Finland: Risofladan, Vaasa | collected...
CTTGCGTATCGACATCAGGTCGCTCCTTGATCTGGGCAGGGAATGGCCGTGTGGTCTCCGGTGTCCGGGAGGCGACTGGGCAGGGGGTGGGTGCCGTGCTCGCTGGTGCGGACCTCGTTCAGGCCGCGGACGAGAGTCCAGCCGACGCGCCCGACGGCGAGCGGGACTTCGCCGACTGCCACGACGTCCCCGACGGACAGCGACCTCAGCCGCCGCTGGTAATACAGGCGGGACAGCCGGGCGGTCTCGTCGTCGCGGGGGTGGCCGTTGGCCAGCGCGAACGCGTCCTCGGCGATCGCCTCGGGGGAGCGCCCGCGCGGCGTGGCCTGGTAGGTGAAGACGCGCACCATCGGGTCGCCAGGGGTGAACCCGTCCAGCGGGGCGGTGTGCCGGCCTGCCTGGTCGCGGGCCACGTTGTGCCAGATGCTCACCGTGACGCTGGTCATTGCCGGCTCCCCCGCCCAGGTGGCCGCTGGCGTGCTGCCGGGGCCGGGCCGAGGTGCGGCCGGCGGCGGATCGCCAGGGTCTCAGCTTCGGTGAGCACGAGGGAGGGCAGGTGCGTACGGCCTTGCACCGTGGCCTTGTACAGGCGGTGTGTCCCGTCGATCAGCAGCGCGGCGGGTGGCCCTCCGGGGACCGGGACGGTGGCGATGATCACTGGCTTGGTCAGGTCGGTGGTCAGCGCGTAGTCGCGGTCGAAGCCTGGGCCGGGGCCGAGCAGCGGGATCGAGTGCGGGCTGGCGCCGGGGCCGGGGATCAGGCCGTAGGCGCGTGCCCAGAGGGTGACCGGCAGCGGCTGCGCCGGGCGCGGCGCGCGGCGCAGGAGCCGCGTCGCGGCCCGGATGTCGAAAAGCCACGGGCCGAAGATGAAGCATTGCGGCCGTCTGTCCCCGGCGGGGGCGGCGGGCCGGGGCGGCGGCCCGCCGCCCCGGCCATCGGCGGCAGGGGCCGTCATGCGGCGCCTGCCACGGGCTCCTCGCTGGCGTCGCCGTCGGCGGGCTCGTTCCCGGCGGGGGCAGCGCCGGCCTCATCGCCGGCCGGTGAGCCGGCGTTGCCGGCGAGCCGGAAGCTGCGCGGCTTCTCGGTGGCCAGCTCCGCGTCTCCGAGCTTGACGAGGGTGTCGAGGGCGTTGGCGACCGCGCCGGAGGACCGGGTCAGCTTCTTGCCGATCTGGTGCGGGGTGAAGTTCCCGGCCGGGTGGTCGCGCAGGTGCGCGGCGACCAGCTCGCGCAGGGCGCCGGGCTTGACGGCGGGTGCCTTCCTGCCGCCGGTCACGGCCTTGAGCGTGCGGCGGGCCTGGCTGGCCTGCTCGCAGGCTTCCTCGATGCCTGCCAGTGCCGCGCGGAGGTCCCCGGCCTGCAGCGCGGTGGTGACGGCCTGGGCAGCCGCCTCGATCTGGCTGGCGTGCCCGGCGATTTCCGCCGTGACGGCCGGGTCCGGTGCGGTGTCCGTCCCGTCGCCGGCGGCGGGGCTGTCACCAGCCTGCTGGCCGTCGGTGTCACCGGGCGCGGCGGCCTCGGCGGTGCCGTCCTGTCCGGGTTCCCCGGCCGGGTCCTGGCTGCCGGGGCCGTCCTGGTCTCCGGCTTCTGGGCTGCTGGCCGGCTGGCCGGTGACCGGGGGCTGGCCCTGCCCGCCGGGTTCGCTGCCGGCGGTCGCGGGCTGGGCTGCTGCCTCGTCCTCTCCGGCGGGGCCGGGGATCGCGGGGTCACCGGCCGCGCCGTCGGTGTCCGGGGACCCGGCTACGCCGGCGGCCTCGGGGGAAAGGCCGGCGGGGGCAGCTGCTGCCGGCCGCCAGGTGTCCTGGATTCCGGGGCGGCCGCCCTTGGTGCGCTCGGCGGTGCCGGCGATCTCCAGCTCGGCCAGTGCCTTACCGGCGGCGGTGCGGCTGATCCCGGCGGCGGTGGCGATGCCGGCGGCGGTGGCGCCATCAGGGCTGGCCGCTAGCGCGGCCTGGACGGCCGCTGCCGGGCCGCTGGGTGCCGGGCCGGTGTCGGGTACGCGGGGCGGGGCTGGCGCGGCGTGCGCCGCGCTGTGGGCCGCGTTCCGGGCGGCGGTGTTGTTCTTCCTGCGTGCCATTTCCGTGACTCCGTTTCTTCTCCGGCGGCATTAACTAAATGCCTGGGTTCCGTGTTTTCTGCACGACCATCGCTCTGTGCCCGGCGTGAAGTCAAGCGGTCGGCACAGATATATCTGGCTACCCCGGATAATCCGCTGACCCGATTATTAACAGGGGGAACGCGGGGCTTCCGGGCCGGGATTTACGTGCTGGATATGCACGCGATAGCAGAGCCGTAGCACGTTTTTCACGGCGTGCTTTTCTCCTGCTCCCCAGCGCCCTTTTCTTCTTGCCTCTGGGCCCCCCGCCCGCGCGGGCGGGGCCCCGGCGGGACGGGACGGTGCTGGGCGGGATGGGAGGCTGGCGACGGTGTTACTCGCTGGCGCTGGCAGTCGGGGTAGCTGCCGGAGCGGCCCGGCTCGCAGCCGGCCTTTCGGCATTCGCCGCAGACGGGGGTGGCGTCCATCTCGGGGAATCCGCAGCAGGCGCAGGTGCGGCAGCCGGAGGGGTACAGGTGCGCGCGGGCGATGCGCGCGGCCTCGTGCCAAGAAACTCTCGGCCGCGGTGTCCAGGTACGCGGTGACGGCGCCCGCCAGGGCCTCGTCGCCGGCGTCCAGTCCGAGGTCATCCGCGAGGCCGGTTTCGGTGTAGCCCGTCGCGGCGGACAGGCCGGGGGCCTTAGTAAGCGTCCATGATCAGCGGGTCGCCGTCTTGATGCCCCGCAGGACGCGGCGGTAGGTTCCCTCGGGCGTGCTGCCGTCGAAGATCCAGGATGCCGCCGCCTTGCCGGCGTCACGGCCGAGTTTCCCTGCGGCGGCGGTGATGTCGCGGGCTGCGGGGACCGTGTGCTGGCCGTGGCTCATGCCGCGCTCTCGGTTACGGTGATCGTGAACACCTGGCCGTTCTCCAGGCGCGCGGTCAGCGTGCCGCCCGCCGTGTCCAGGGATTCCATATGGACGCTGCCCCACTCCTCAAAGCGGGCCTGCGAGATGTCCACGTAGGGCGACAGCCACAGAGCGCCATGCACCCATCCGGTCGCGTCGGCCACGGTCGCCGGGGTGTCCTTCTCTTCCGGCTCCGCGCCGGTACCGGGACGAGCGGGCGGGGCTGGCACGGCGAGCGCCGCACCGGGGATGCCAGCCTGCCCACCGCCGGCATCATTCTTCTCGCATGTCATTTCATGACTCCATCTTCTTCTCCGGCGCCATTTTCCAATGGCCGGTATTCCGCGTTTTCCGCACGACCATCGCTCGGGGCAGGCATGAAGTCAAGCCGCAGATGCAGGGCATTTCCCTCTTCCCCTATCCGGATCACCTCGTGACCATCGGGCGGGGGAAACCAAGCGGCCCTATCGCTGGCTTCGTCGCCACGTATGGCCTGGGTGGCCGGATAAGCGGTGGCCTGGGGCATAAGGAGAATTCGCGGTGGCATAAGCGCTGCGGCTTGCCCCGGGTCCCGTTTGTGTATGGCGGCGCAGTCAGCCTTCCCCATCCGGCTGGCCGGGCGGGGGCGGCGGGACCTCGATGAGGCGGTGGCAGGCACGCAGCAGGATCAGCGCGGGTGACCGGCCGGCGTACGCCTCGAAGAAGCCGCGGCAGATCGCCGGGCCGTAGTCGGGGTTGTCCCCGTACGTCAGAGTCTGATGGCAGATCACATACGTGCCTTCGGCCAGTACCTGCCGGACGAATGCGGCCGTCTGCTCCGGGCCGAGGTGCATCTTGTCGCCGGGCGCAGGATGCAGGTTGAGCAGCGTTCAGACAGCAGCCGGCGACCTGGCGGCGCAGCTCGCCGTTGCCGAGCCGGCCCGTGGCCGTGGTGCGCGGGGCGGTGGTGGTCATGGTGATTCTCCGGTACGGGGGTCGAAGGGGGCGCCGGTGTAGGATCCGCGGATTCATGAGCACTCGCAGCTTGGTGACCTGCGGCGTTGTCGGAAATGAGCAAGGGGGCGGTGCCGGGTTTCCGTGTGATCATGAGCAAAGTACCCGCCATGCGGTGAGGGCGAGTCTGGCCCGCATCAGTCCGGTGGGCTCAATGAGTTCGATGCCCAGGGTCTTTCCGATCTGTTCGAGTCGGCGGGCGACGCTGCTGTGGTGCAGGTGGAGAACGTCAGCGGCCCGGCGAAGGGAGCCGGTGGCGCAGTAGGCGTCCAGGGTCTCCAGATCTACTGGATTTCCGGCCACGCGGGCGATCGCGGCCACGTCGGTGTTGTCGCGCGCTGCGCCGGGAGGTATCTCGGCCAGTAGCGCCAGCGCGCCCAGGTCGTCGTAGCGGATGACAGGTTCGCGCGGGCCGGCGAAGCGGAGGGCGGTGCGGGCTTCGCGCCAGGATCGGCCGGGGCTGCCGGCGGCGCCGATGCCCGCGTGTACGCCTGCTGGAAACCGGGCCGGGTCGATGGTGGCGGCCAGGATGACGCCCACGTCGGCGAGTGGTGCCGCCTTCACAAGGCGGGCCGGGCAGACCAGGCCGCCAACTTGGTCGAGCGGAAGCTGCGAATGCACGGCGGCGACGTGGACCGGCAGGCCCGCGGCGAACCCCAGGAGCCGTAGTGCCCGGGCTCTGGCCGCCTCGTCTGCCTCGGAGCTGATCACCAGTTCGACGAGGGCGGGGTCGGCCATGGTGGTGCGGGCCGGGCCGTACCTCTCGACGACCGCCGCGGCGGCGATGGCGAGCCGCTCCAGCAGCAGTTCGTCGAGCGGGCCGGGCGGGCCGGGGCGTTCCAGCCATGCCGTGCCGATCTCCTCCCCATCGAGGGTGACCGGCACCATGGTGGACGCCGGTGCCGGCGGGGCGGGCGCTTGCCTGCCGTCGTGCGAGGCGCGGATCGCTTGCCCCGTGCCGTGGAGCCGGATCCCGGCCGCGCACTCGGCCAGGCCCGCCGAGGCCCGGGCAAGCGCCGGGAGATCCACCCGCCGGCGCATCAGCGTGTCGTAGAACATGACGACGCGGATGGAGCCTCCTGCTTGCGAGTCCAGTCGCGACAGCCGTTCGACCAATGCCTCCATGCCAGGAGGATAGGCGACGATCGGTGCACGATTGGGCCGGAATGCGCGACGGATGGCGGATGATCTCGGGGGTGGCGACCGCGAGGATGGTTGACGTGGACCCTGAACTGGAACCATTCCTCCTGCTGTTTCCCTCGGCCGACCTGACTGACCCGGTCACCGCGCGCAAGAACCTCGCCGAGCTGGCCGCCGCGGTGCCGGCGCTGGACACCACGGGCATGGGGATCGAGGACCGCCAGGTGCCGGCCGATCCGGACGTGGCGGTACGGATCTATCGCCCGCACCAGGCGCAGGGCGCCATCGTCTGGTTGCACGGCGGCGGATTTGTCATGGGTGACCTGGACACCGAGCACTCGTCGGCCACGCGGGTTGCCGACGGCTCCGGCACGGTGGTGATCTCGGTGGGCTACCGCCGGGCGCCCGAGCACCGGTTCCCGGCCGCCCTTGACGACGCCTACGCCGTGCTGTCCTGGACGGCCGAGCACGCAGCCGAGCTCGGCATCGACCCGGAACGGATCGCGGTCGGAGGTCACAGCGCCGGGGCGGGGCTCGCGGCTGCGGTGGCGCTGCGGGCGCGTGACCAGCATGGCCCGCCGATCCGCTTCCAGCTGCTCAACCAGCCCGAGCTTGACGACAGGCAGGAGACGTGGTCGGCGCGGCAGTTCACCGATACGCACTGGATGAATCGCGGCAAGATCGCCGCGACGTGGCGGCACTACCTGGGCTCCGGGCCTGCCTCGCCCTACGCTGCCCCGGCGCGGGCCGCCGACCTGTCTGGCCTGCCGCCCGCCTACATCGCCACCGCTGAGGTCGATCCGCTCCGCGACGAAGGCATCGACTACGCGCTGCGCCTGCTGCAGGCGGGCGTCTCAGTCGAGCTGCACCAGTGGCCCGGCACCTTCCACGGATCGCACGCGATCCTGTCCGCCGAGGTGTCCCAGCGGCAGATCGCCGAACTCGGCGCAGCCCTGCGCCGTGCCCTGGCCGAGTGAGGTGGCAGGGCCTGGTGGCGGCCGTCCAGGCCGGCCGCCTTCCGTGCCGCAACGGATCAGATGAAAGACATCCGCAGGCCGCGCCGTAGCCCGGGAGGCTTCCCAGCCGCCCGCTCCGGGCAGCGCGGGCACGGGCTTGACGACCCGGTATGCCGGCGACCGGAATCATATGGCGGTTACCTCTAAATGTTGGTAACCTCCGTTTAGCGGTTACCACCGCCATGAGGGAGGGGCCGTGCCAGCCGGAACCGGAGCACGGCGCTGGTGGGCGCTCGGCGCGGTCAACCTATGCGTGCTGGCGGGGACCGTGGACGCCACGGTGCTGTCGGTGACCCAGTCGACCCTGGCCAGGGCGCTTCATGCCACGGAGTCGGACCTGGAGTGGTTCACGTCCGGTTACTTTCTGCTGGTTGCCGCCGCCGTGCTGCCGGCCGGGCTGATCGGCGACCGGTTCGGCCGCAAGAAGCTCCTGGTCGGCTGCCTCGCGGCGTTCGGCGCGGGTTCCGTGCTGTGTGCCGAATCGCCGTCGGCTGGCGTATTCCTCGTCGCCCGGCTGCTCATGGGCCTGGCCGCGTCGGGGGTCACGGTCATGGCCATGTCCGCGCTCTCTGTCCTGTTCGGCCAGGAAGAACGGGCCAAGGCTGTCGGGATCTACGAGGCCGCCAATTTCCTGGGGCTCCCGGCCGGGACGCTCCTCGGCGGCTGGATGCTGTCGCGGCTGTGGTGGGGATGGGTGTTCCTGCTCAACGTGCCCGTCGTGGCGGTCGGCCTGATCGCCGCCATCGCCCTGATCCCTGAGTCACGCACTGCGCAGCGGCCCGGACTTGACCCGCTCGGCATGGCCGCCTCGACAGCCGGACTGGTCGCCCTGACCTACGGGCTGATCCAGGCGGGCCAGGACGGCTGGGGCGACCCGCTCCCTCTGGCGCTGATGGCCGGCGGTCTCGCTGCCCTTGCCGGGTTCGCGGCCTGGGAACGCCGGACCGGCGAGCGGGGCGGCAGCCCGCTCGTTGACCCCGGGCTGTTCCGCTCTGCCTCGTTCCGGTGGGGTGCGGTGCTGGGCGGGATAGCCGGGCTCGCCATGATCGGCGCGTTGTTCGTCATGCCGCAGTACTTCCAGGCCATCCAGGGCGCCACCGCACTGGGCTCGGGGCTGCGACTGCTTCCCCTGATCGGCGGGCTCGTCGCCGGCGCGCTGCCCGCCAGCGCACTCGCCAGGGCAGCCGGGGCCAGGCTCACCGTGACACTGGGGTTTGCGCTGCTTGCCATCGGTGCCGTCTGCGGCGCGACGACGGGCACCGCCTCAAGCACCATGTTCATCGCGATCTGGATGGCCGTGCTCGGCGCGGGCAGCGGCCTGGCACTCGCAGCGGCGACCGCCGCGGCGTTGTCCCGGCTGCCGGCCGAGCGCATTGGGACCGGTTCCGCAGTGGTCCAGGCGTTCCAGCACACCGCGGGCCCCGTCGGCACCGCCATCCTTGGCAGCATCCTGGCCGTCCGCTACCAGGGCCGCCTCGACCTGCGCGGAGTCCCTGCCTCTGCCGCCGATGCAGCCCGGCAGAGCGTTTACGCCGGCCTGACCGCCGCCAGCAGGCTCGGATCGGCCTCTCTCGCCCGCTCTGCCCGCGGCGCCTTCGCCGACGGCCTAGACACCGCGCTCCTGGCCTCCGCCGGGATCGCCGTGGCCGGCGCCCTCCTGTCCCTGGCATTCTTGCCCCGGAGGACCACCGTGACCAGTTCAAGCTCCAGCCCGGCCAGGCCGGGACTGCGGGACCGCAAGAAGGCAAGGACCCGCGCCACCATCCAGGCCTGCGCGCTTCGCCTGTTCCGCGAGCAAGGCTACGACGCGACCACCATCGAGCAGATCATCGACGCGGCCGACGTCTCCGAGACCACCTTCTTCCGCTACTTCCCCGCCAAGGAAGACGTGGTGTTCGACGACGACTACGACCCGCAGCTCATCGAGGCATTCCAGGCACAACCGCCCCAGGTGCCCCTCGTGCAGGCCCTGCGCGCCGCATTCGCCGCGACCTTCGCCGGCCTGACCGCCCAGCAGCAAGCCGAGCAGAATGAGCGGATCACCCTCACCCTCACCGTCCCCAGGCTCCGCGTCGCGATGCTCGACAAGGTCTCCCAGGCCATGCAACTGCTCGCCCCTGCCATGGCCGAACGCGCCGGACGCAGCCCCGACGACTTCGCCGTCCGCACCGTCGCCGGCGCCATCGTCGGCGCCGCCATGGCGGTCGCCGCCGCCATCGCGGACGATCCGGACGCCGACCTCCCCGCCCTCATCGACCAGGCCATCGCCCAACTCGAACCAGGCCTGGTGCTGTAACGCGGCCTGTCCCCGGCCAGCCAGACCCGGCGCTGTTGACGCCCGAGGCCGTCCAGCCGCAGACCGGAACCGGCGGCCTGGCCCGCCGCGCCGACGGCTCCTCCACCCTGCAGGCCGCGCAGCCGCGCCCCTCCGGAAGAAACCCCCTGTCGTCGCTGACGAACCCGGCGGCAAATGGGTCTGCTAGATCGCTGTCGGCGTTGAACCGACAGTCGGCGGATTCTCCGCTTGGCCGGAACCCGGCCTCCTCGCGCCCCCTTCTGGATGTGAGTGCGCTGTCGCCTGTTCCCGGGCGGCCTGGAGGATCTGGTGCGCTTCGCGGATGAAGTCGCGGCCGACGTCCGTCGGGGACAAAGACGCGCTGGACCTGTCGATGATGGCGAATCCGGCGGCTGCCTCGATCTTGTGGAGCATCTGCTGCAGTGCGCCGTCGCGCCCGCCGTAGAGGGCGCGCGCCGCGGCGGCGATGCTGTCGTGGCCGGGGATCCGGGTGATCAACTCCAGCCGACTGAGGGCGCCTGTTCGCATGGTGACGGCACTCATGGCAGGCGACGGCGGCGCGGGCAGGTCCAGGTGGCCGATGCCGCTGAAGTCGCTGTGCCGCCGGATCGGCAGGCCCCAGTTCCTGGCCAGGTTCTTAAGGTAGGGGGCGCAGACGCCGCGCTCGCGGGCGAGCGCGTCGATGCTGCGGAGCTTGACGACGTACTCGCGGTGCAGCCACTCCCGGGTGATCCCCGATCCGGGCGGCGGCCGATGGTAGGCGGGCCGCTGGGGCACGGCATCGATCTGCAGCAGCCTGCGGATGGTGGCGGTGGCGCAGCCGGCCAGGACGGCGATCTCGGCCATGGGCAGGTTCTGGTGCTCGTAAAGTTCCCGGAGCCTGGCCGCGTCCAGGGTGCTGGCCCGCGACCTGGAGACAGGCAGGCCGTTAGCGGTGGCGGGCGGCGGGCCGGTGCGGGCAATCTCGCAGCAGAGCCGGATGTGCTCGGCGGTCAGCCCGAGAGTGCTCGCTGCCTCGTGCACCGAGCCGGTTCGGGCCAGCACGGCGGCGAGGTCGTCACTGGGGAGGCTGGCGGGGTCGGTGCCGGGCCAGTCCTCCCAGGTGACCCAGCGGGCGGGCGGTTCCCAGGTGACGGGCTCGGTGATGCCGTGCCGGGCGAGGCTGGCCTGGGCCTGCTGGTGCAGGAAGGCGCGCAGCGGGCCTGGCGCGGTGTAGCGGAAGCCGGTGCAGTACCAGCTGAACGGCTTCCTCGTGCCGGCGATGGCGGGGTGCTCGCCGGTGAGCAGGACCAGCAGGTACCAGCGCATGACGGCCAGGCGGGGGGCGTAGCTCTGGCTCCAGCCGTGCTGGAGGCGCAGCCGGGTGCAGGCGTCCAGGTCCAGCGTGACCGATTCCGGGCCAGTGAACAGCGCCCGCCGCCGGGCGTAGTCGATGGGGCTGCCGTGCTCGTCCAGGGCGCAGGCGATCTGGGCCAGCACGGACGCCAGCGGGGTGAGGTCGCGGTCGCGGTAGAGGATGCGCTCCACGGCATCGCGGTCGGTGACGTGAGAGCGGTTGCCGAGCAACGGGCTGGCGCGCTCCAAGTTCAGCTGCGGCGGCCCGCCGGGCAGCAGCAGGAAACTGGCGCAGCCGCGCCGGAAGGAACCGCACCGGGCACTGTGCGGCGCGTCGTCACCAGTGTCGGCGCCGCCGGGGGCTCGCGGCAGCAGCCGCAGGGTCCAGCCCGGCCACAGCATCGCGGGCATCATAGCCGCGCGGCGGGTGATGGCCCCGGCGGGCAGGGCGGGCCAGCGGGGCCGCGGGGTGGCGCTGGCGTAGCGCAGCCGGGCGTGCAGGCTCGCGTCGCGGTCCAGGCCGCCGAGCACCTTGGTGACCATGCCGGGGCCGCACCAGGCCCACCGCCGGGCTACGGCCCCGATGCCGGGGACATAGTGCCGGTTCTTCATCAGGGAGCGGTCAGCTTGCAGGATCCAGCCGAACAGCTCCTCGTGCCCGGGGCGGGCCTCATCCAGCGCAAGGCAGGCCAGCGTGGCGCCGATGGCCGCGGTGCGGGCGTCGTCGCCAGGCTCGGCGCCGTCCCGCCCGGGCAGTGCGGCGCCGATTTCGGCTAGCACGGCGTGCACCGCCGGCGGGGCCTGGCCGGGGATAGCGTGCAGGCCGCGCAGTGCACGGCAGGCGGTCGCGTAGACCTGCCGGAGCTCGGTCAGTGCTGCGGGCCGGCGGCCGGGCGAGCTGGCCATGAGGGTGGCCAGGCGCTGGTGGGCGGTCAGGACAAGGCCGCCGACGGGCAGCGGGAGTGCTTCTGCGCTGGTCAGGTCCGTCCCGCACCCGCCACGGCGGGCTGCACTGGCCGGGTTGTCGCGGGCGCAGGCGCCGCCTGCCTGCGGACCCAGGCGCCGGGCATTCCACAGGCGCGGCGGGCGGCGGCAGGCCGGGCAGAAGTCGAGCAGCAGCACGCGGTGCAGCGGGCAGGCGAACGACCACGGCAGCCGCCAGGTGACCGGCCCCCGGCCGTCATCACGCGCCAGGCACTGCGGGCAGTAGCGGGCGCGGCTCGCGCCGAAGCGCCCGATAGGGAACCGGGACGCCAGCGCGCGGCGGCCCGGCGCGATCGCGATGGCCAAGCCGTCATGCGGCTGCAGCGTCATCGCGGCCAGCGCCTGCCCGCTGACCCCGGTGGCTCGCTCTAGGACGGCGGCCTCGTGGTCATGCAGCCGCACCGCCATGTGCGCGATGCGGGCACCGCCCAGCCCGAGGTGCGCGATCAAGTGGTTGCCGGTGGCGTGCAGGCGGCGGGCGTAGGCCGCGATCCAGCTCTCCAGCGCCTCGCTGGGCAGCGGCACCACGCTGATCGGCAGCCGGTCCGCCGTCCACACGCTCACCGGACCGTTACCGTCCAGGCACAGCGGCCGGGCGGGCGGTCAGCAGCCCTGCCTCGATCGCGGCGGCCAGCTCCCTGCGGTCCGCCTCGGCGGCAGCGTCGTTGCTCACCTCGTCCATCAAGCCGGCGTCGAGCCGCTCGGCACCAGTGCGGACGGCGCGCAGGCAGCCCCGGCTGACCAGCGCCATCAGCGAGGCGAAGTGGCCGGTGGAGCGGGCGAACAGGTAGTCCGCCAGGTCATCGGCCAGCATGCCGGGATACCGCCCGGCCAGCACCAGCTGCCGCTCGACCGACAGCAGCAGGCGCCGCCATTCCTCGCGGCCCGGCTCGTCGTAGACCTGGAACGGGCGCATGCTCAGCACGGTGGTCCGCCGCCCGAACTGGGCCTGCAGCGCCTGCTGCGGCGCCCGGCCCTCGGTCAGCAGCCCCGTGCCCGCCACCCCGACACCCACGTAGACCAGGGTGACCGGGAAGGTATTGGCCAGGAACTTCAGGTGGTTGGCCATCTTCACCGAGTTGACATTGGCATGGCCAGGTGCCAGGAAGTGGATGTCGTCAACCAGGAAGACGGACGTCCTCAGGCTCAAGACCGCGTCCTTGGCCCGCTCGGCGAGCGTGTCGGCGTCACCGCGCTCGGGCAGCCCGTAGAACCGGCAGATCGCCGCGTTCAGCCCGCGGATGTGGGTGTTGCCGGTCAGCGCGATGTAAATCACTGGGACCCGGCGGTGCCCGTCGGCGGTGGTCTCGCCGCGCAGCGCGACCTGCGCCCGCCAGTATTCGCGGCCGTACTCGCGCACCGCGGTGCTCTTGCCCAGCCCCGGGTAGGCGTCGACGAGGGCGGCGGGCTTGGCCTTGTCCCCGTCGTGCCGGTTGGACTCCACGATCTCGGCCAGGCCGTCGTGCACCGCCAGCAGCTGCGGCGTCCTGATCGGGCCGATGTTGGCGTGCCAGACCGCCCGCCGGTCGTTGTAGCGCACCCGCTCCCGCCCTGCCAGCGCGGCGATCGCGGCGGCCGGCAGGTGCTCGGGCCGGGGGCGGTCCGGGCCGTCGACGAACTCCAGCCAGCCCCGCAGCCGGGTCGGCGAGTACTGCCGGTCATCACCCTCGAACACATTCGGCCCGCCAGCCTGGCCGATCATGGCGTTCACCGGCTCTCCCATGCCTCGGCGTAGAACTTGTCCTCGGAGGCCAGGCCAGCCGCCTCCTCGCCGGGGAACGCCGCGTCGCACTCGGCCTCCTCGTCATCATCCCCGCCATCGGCCTCCCTGACGATGCCGCCGGCGCCGACGCCGGCCTGCTGCCGGGCGGTGACCTGCGCGACGGCGGGAAGCGCCGCGACCTGCTCAGCCTCGGTCATCTCCCCGGCTGCCTCTCCGGCCAGACGCAGCCGTTCCTGGGACAGCCGGATCGCCATCCGCCGCTCGACCCGGTTGGCGGTCAGGCCCACGTCCCACCGGTCCAGCAGCTCGGCCAGGGCCTGCTTCGCGTCGGGGAACCGCCGGGTAGCGGCTGCCAGCTTGCGGGCGTAGGCGACGGCCTCCCGGCTGAACGGCCTGCCCAGCGCCGCCGCGTGCTCCCACGCCAGCTCGTGCCAGGAGCTGTCGCGCGGGTCCTGGAACCAGACGCGGCTGAAGTCCCCGCTGTCGACGGCGACCGGCCACCTCCCGGCATGCGGGCCGCGGACCGTGCTGCGCTGGTTGCGGAAGTCGTTCAGCGCCTCGCCGTTGTAGCGCAGCGTGTCGACCTGCACGCCGTAGTGCTGGATGGTGACGTACTCCACCTCCAGGAACTCCAGCGCCATCTCCGGGCGGTGCGGGATCATCAGCGGCCCGGCGCGGGTGATCCCGTGCTGGAGCATCTCCAGCGGGCTCAGCTCCAGCCCGGGGAACTCCGGCACCGCCAGGCCGCGATGCCGACTCCGGTGGTAGACACCCGTCCATTCCCGGATGACCTGCTCCAGCTCATCAAGGAAGAAGAACGCCTCACCCTCCGGCTTCTCGCCCCGGCTGTAAACATCCGGTCCCTTGTAGCCGGGCAGGGCTGCCAGCAGTCCCTCGCCCAGGGTCCGGAACCAGCGCTCCACCGGCTTGTCGGTCGGCGTGTAGGGCCGGGCGGGCTGCAGCGAGATACCGAACCTCCCGCACACGCTGCGGACGTGGTTCGACAGGTACACCTGCCCGTGATCGAACACGACGGTCTCCGCCGCCACCGACGGCAGCAGCGGACGGCCCCGCGCATCGGCAAGCTTGCCCGGGTCAACCACCACCGCGGACGGCACCCCGCAATAAGGCAGCGATCCGCCGTCCTCCCTGGCGTGCGACGGGGCGTGCACGGTCTCGAACAGCACCCCGGCCACGTCGGCCGACTTCGTCGACACCGGGGTCAACCGCAGCCCGGTGATGCACCGCGAGTACAGGTCCATCGCCACGCTCAGCTCGCATTGGACCCAGCGGCAGGTCACCGGTTCCATCGCAAACACGTCCAGCCGGTTGGTGTCCAGCACCACGTACTCGCCCGGCCGGGTCGCCCGCAGCCGCCCGTAGGTCCCTTGGGGCCGGTTCGCGATCGACCGCTTGCCCTTCGTGCTGCCGGTGAACGCGTTCGTGCCCTTGCCCAGCTCCCGCAGCAGCTCATACCCCGTCGACTGCGACGGCACGGGCACCATCCCAGGGCCATGCCGCTCGGCTAGCTGCTGCTCGATCTCGGCCAGTATCAGGCCGCGGACCGGCCGGCTCCCGGGCACGTGCCGGGCGATAACCTCCCGGGCCGCATCCAGCCAGCGGGGATCGGCCCGGTCAAGCACCGCGCGGGCCGGGCGCTCGGCCACCAGCCCGGCCGGGCCGTCCCGAGCCAGCGTCACCCAGCGGCGCACCGCCCAGGCGGCTTGCTTGGGCCGCGTGCCGCGATGAGTGGCATGCGCGGTCCTGAGGGGGCCCCGGTGCAGCAATGCACCGGGGCTACCCGGCGGTCGGCGACGCCCGCCGCGGCGCGGGTCCGAGGCCGGCGGCGGCCAGGATCCGGCGGATCGTCCCTTCCACCACCCGGTACCCCAGGCCGAGCAATTCCCCCTGGATGCGCTTGTATCCCCAGCGCGGGTTCTGCCGCGCCAACTGCTCCACCAGCGCCCGCACCCCGGCCGGAACCGGCGGCCGTCCCGGCGCTTCCGGATAGGTCCACTTCTTCCGCACCAGGCGCCGATGCCAGGCCGACAAGGTGCCCGGCGTCACGATCCGGTGCAGCCGCAGGCGCCCGGGCAGCAGCCTGGCCAGCGCGGCGATCACGGCGCGGTCAGCCCAGTCCGGCCTCGGACGCGCCACCTGGCGCCGCAGCACCGCGATCTCGTGACGAAGGACCAAGATCTCCACGTCCTTGGCAGCGTCGCTTCGCACCAGCAGCGCCAGCCAGCCGAACACCTGGACCATGAACAGGTAGACCAGACGGATGAGCATGAGAGCCGAGCGTAAACCAGCAGGTCAGGCCATGCGCAGGGTTTTGGCACAGCACAGGACGAATATCAGCAGCATCCGTACTGTCACAAGCCCGCGATGCTGCCAGGCCCTGGACGACTCCCGCAGCCATACTCGCAGGTCAGACTCATATGCGCTGATTTGGAACCCCACAGGTCCGCAGGGTGAAGCGCACCTACTTCCCGTCCAGCTGGCGCTCCAGCACCGCGACCTGGTGGCGCAAGACCAGGATCTCGGTGTCCTTGTCCCGATCGCTCACGGAAAGGAGACGCAGCACCGCGAACGCGTTTCGCCACAGTCAAGTAGGCCAGTCGCAACAGCACAGTCGCACATCATGCCGCGACGACCGCCCCGCCGCGGCCGTTCCCGTCCTGTCCAGGCGACGGGAGCCCGAACCTGGGACTGGCGGACGTCATGCACCTCACCTGCACGCATGCAGTTTTCGGCACACACAACGCTCCCGATCCCGCAGCCAAAAACCCCAGCTCACAGCACGAAACCGAGTTTCCGAGCGGGACACGATCCCCGCGCCGCGCCAGGCGGGGAACTCCACGATGAAGCTCGGGCGTCTCATCAGGGGTCCGGCGTCCTGATGCCCTGGCTCACGGCTCCGCCACCCGGTCGACGCGCCTGATCGTGACGACATCGCCGTCCACATAGTAGATGACCCGATACGGGCCGATGTGCAGGCGGTTGTAGATGCCCCGGGTGGAAGCCGAGGGGCGGCTCAGGCAGCGGGTCCTCGGCGAGGGCGTCAACAGCGGCGAGGACGGCACGCATGCCTTGCTGGTCACGCAGGTAGCGGCGAAAGGATGCCCTGGCTCCGTCCTCCCACTCGATCCTCACAAGCCCATCTCGGCAAGCAGTTCGGCCCTGACCTTCTCGTGAGACTCCGCGTTCGGCCGCCCTGCGGCCACCCACGCCAGGTGTGCCTCGTTGTCGGCGTCGATCTCGGCCGCCTCAATTTCCTCGGGCGTCGCGTTCCTCTTAAGGGCCCGCAGCATGCGCAGCTCATCAAGCGTGACGACGACGGCCTCCTGACCGCCAACGCGGATCACCTGATCGCCGGGGCGGATTAGCTCGTACGGCCCTGGGTCACTCGCGGAAACGCTCATGAGGCCAGGCTACGCCCCTGGGACGGCACCCCGCCTTGCCCGCGCCGAGGACCCGCGTGGCTGCGCTATCGCAGGTACACCCCCGGTGGGACCACGGTGGGTCCGGTGTGGGACCAGCTCCGAGGTGCCGCCGGTTTCGATTTTGCCCTCCTGGCATGCTGAAGGCCCGGCTGTCGCGCCGGGTCAGCGTTGTCCGGGTCCTCGGGGTTGTTCGGGCAGGATGGGACCACGCGCCTGTGGGGTTTCGGAACTCGGCCACCAGCCCTGAACTGGGCTTTTAGGCGGCTCGCTCGTATTCTCTGATGAGGCCGCCAAAGGACGGGCCGACGCTTGATCCGTTCGCAGCTCCCCTTGGATCCTCTTGTAGCTCCAGCCGTTGTTCTCGGCGGCGAGCCCCTCAATCAACGCGGCGACCTCGGCGCTGCCCGACGGCCGCCCGACCGGTGCGGATAGGTCCACTTGCCGGCGATCAGGCGGCGGTGCCAGCGCAGGACGGGACCCGGGGGACCAGTCGGTGCGCCCGCAGCCTTCCCGGCAGGAGCCGGATCAGCGCGGTGAGGACCGCGCGGCCTGCGCAGTCGAGCCGGGGCCAGGGATTGGCGCGGCGCAGCACGGCGACCTCGTGCCGCAGCACAACAGCTCGGCGTCTTTGGAGGCTGATGACCGGCCGATCAGGACCAGCCAGCCACAGACCCGGACGAACATGAGATAGAGCAGGCGCAGGGACACGGATGGCCATGATGCCGTACGGCTGGCCGTCGTCGCAGGTCACAGGACATGCAGACTTCTGGCACCCCACAGGCTCAACGGGCCCACGGACGCGTCCCCGTCGCCGAGCGAATCGACTGGGATCAGCCGCGGCCCCCTCGGATACCAGCCGCAGCCCTACGAGCAGCTCGCCGCCTACTAGCGGCGCGCCGGACACGACGACGACGTCCGCCGCGTCCTGCTCGCCAAGCAACGGCACCGGCGACCTACCCCTCACCACCCTCAGCCGTATCGCGGGCCGTCTGCTCGACGCGACCGTCGGCTACGGATACCGGCCCTGGCTCGCCGCGATCTGGCTCGCCATCCTGCTCACCGCCGGCACCGCCGTCTATGCCGTCCACCACCCGCATCAGCTGACCGGCGGCCCGGTGCCGCCCGTCAACGCCTTCACCTACACCCTCGACCTGCTCGTCCCCGTCGGCGCCTTCGTGCTCCGCGACGCCTACGCCTCCAACCGGCCACCCCAGTGGCTGGCAGACGCCCTCATCGCCGCCGGATGGATACTCGCCACCCGCCGTCATCGCCGGCATCACCCGCGCCGTCCGCCGCGAATAGCCGCGCCACGGCGCTGCTCACCCGACGGCCACCAGCCTTCCGCCCCTGCCAGTCACCCGTCCGGCGCCGCACGCTAGCTCGCCGCGGCCCATAGGCGGCCACAGTTATGTTCACGCCAGGACGCGCTCCGCCACCGGCGGCGTGCCGATAACCCTCATCTTGTGCCACCTGCCGCCGCCAGATGACGGCAGAACCCACGGACAAACGACGGACAAACGATCAAGGGCCTGACCGCTACAAACAGCGATCAGGCCCTTGACCTGCTGCTACCTGGGTAGCCCCGACCGGATTTGAACCGGCGCCACCGCCTTGAGAGGGCGGCGCGCATCAGCTGAGCGACTGGGGGCACGGTCGATCATGCCGAATCACCACCCGTTCATCAGACCGCAGCGCGACACGCGCCCGGCATGTCATCTAGGGACGGCCGTTGCTGCGGCATGCTGGAAATCCACGACCGCCACGACGATCAAATGACGGTCAAGTGACCTTGAGATCCGCTCCGACAGACCCAAATCTGCATCCTCACCTGGTCTTTCAGGTGGGCGCAGCAGGTTTCGAACCTGCGACCCCTCGCTTGTAAGGCGAGTGCTCTACCGCTGAGCTATGCACCCAGGTGCCAGGCCCGGAAGCCGACAGCTGACGAACAAGCGTACCGCCCCCCCGCCGCCGGATAATCAGATGCAGGCTTCCCCCGCCTCGGGATAGGACTATCCGCATGCCGGAACTCACCGCGCCGACGGTCCGCGTCCACGCCTCGTTCCTGGCCGCCATGAAGGAGTTTCAGGACGAGGGCCGCGGCGGCTACGACGATGCCACGCTGGTCGGGCGGGAGATCGCCCAGTACGCAGGCCGCTGGGCCGACCCGGCCGTCTTCGCGGGCTACGTCCGCTGGCTAGCTGAGGAGCCATTCGAAGACTCGCCGCGCCCGCAGGGTTACGTTCCCTCCACCACGCTGTGGTGGGTCAGCGGCGATGAGTACCTGGGCCGGCTCGCGATCCGGCACCGGCTCACGCCGCAGCTGCGCGACTACGGCGGCCACATTGGCTACGACGTCCGGCCGACGGCACGGCGGCGCGGCCATGCCACGGCTATGCTCGCCGCGGCCCTCCCGCGGGCACGCGCGCTGGGCATCGACCCGGTCCTGGTCACCTGCGACGAGGACAACGTCGGCTCCCGGAAGGTCATCGAGGCCAACCAGGGCGTGCTGGAGGACAAGCGCGGCATCAAGCTCCGTTTCTGGGTACCGGCGGCCTAACCAGCCCCGCGACTCGGCACGCCGCACACGAAACCGCCGCACGCAAGACCGGACAGAACCCCCAGGAGGACAGGATGCGGCAGGTCGTCGTTACCGGCGGCGAACGCGAATCGGCCAGACGGCCAACGGCCGCGCCGGGACGCCGACGGACATCGCGGCCCCGGTGGTG
>Ga0307373_10006469_pt1 | contig 18595 bp, 15 predicted proteins | sample OX2MG_FD_202534 | JGI IMG/M metagenome (GOLD analysis project Ga0307373, IMG submission 202534) | Soil microbial communities from Risofladan, Vaasa, Finland - OX-2 | ecosystem: Environmental > Terrestrial > Soil > Coastal area > Acid sulfate soil | place: Finland: Risofladan, Vaasa | collected...
CGGTGGAGGACAGCGGCGAGGGCATAGACCCCGCGGTCGCCGAACGTCTGTTGGAGCCGTTCTTCACCACCAGGCCCACCGGGACCGGCCTCGGCTTGGCGGTCGTCCAGCGTTTCGCTGAAGGCCATAACGGCACCGTCTCCATCGAAGGCGGTCCTGCCGGAGGGGCGCGTGTTACCGTTCGCCTACCCCACGCCACAACCGGGGAGACACCATGATCGGTGGTCGAGAGGTTCACGTTCTGGTAGTTGACGACAACGAGGGAATTCGCGACACCACCGCCACGATCCTGAGGTCGGTCGGGTACACCGTCACCGAGGCGACGGACGGGGAAGACGCTCTGGCCGAGCTCAACCAACAGCCGTTCGATGTCGTTGTCCTCGACGAGCGCATGCCCAAACTGAATGGCACCGAGCTTGTCCGGACTCTGTCTCCTGCGCCTCCGCCTCCAGTGATAATGATGGCTTCGGCTGTTGATTTTGATCTCGACTTTTGGCAGAGTCTCGGCCAGAGGGTCTTCAAGTACCTGCAGAAGCCTATCCCTCCCAAAGCGCTGATCGAAGCCGTCGGCGAAGCCCTGGACTCGTTGAGAGACATAGGCGCGTAAGCGCGCTCCAGCATCTTCGGCGCGCTGACATCCCGATCTCTTGAAGGTGCGGGATTGCCCGTGGGTGTCGGGTGTGCTCATTGAGCGCATTCTCGGCATCGCTGCAGGTAGTGTGCTCTTCGTCTTGAGTAGTGGTACCCGCGCATCGGTATCCCGTCAAGGGTTCAAATCCCGTTGGGACCGCCACGTCGCCGATCAGGAACTACTCGCAACCGTTCGGTGCCATGGTGCGAACACCTGCACAAGAGTCCGACAGAACCTGCACAAGAGTCCGACAGAACGATCCTTCGGGCGCACTCCGTTCCCTCGCCAGCCCCGGCTTATCTAGATTCCACCGAGCGATCTGTGCGCGAAGAGCGCGCCCGGGGACGGCCACGCCCGTGATCGTTGCCTGTCCGTGTAACAGCCCTTCTGGGACAGCCAAGAGGCGGGCCGAGAAGGCAGGACGCGGCTTGAGGTCGGACTGGCCGGAGGCGGCTGACACGATGTTCACCTGGCTAGCTACCCGCGGTGGGGGTGCCCCCCATGCCCTACGATTCGGCACGTGTACAGCGAGATCGCCAGCAATAAGCGCCGAAGCATCATCTTCATCAGCTTGTTCTTCGTGATCTGGCTGGCTATCGGAGCTGGCTGCGGCTTTCTATTCAAGGCCCTCTACAGCCACTCGGCCAACACCAGCTTTGCGCCTGCTCCGCCGACCAACTACGGCTGGACCCCGGTCATCGCCGGCATGTTGATCTGTGGTCTCTTGGCCGTCTGCGGGATTCTGTATTCCCTGCATTCTGGAGCCGGGTTAATACTCCGGGTCTCGGGGGCCGAGCCCGCCGACCCAGCCCAGTACCCGCAACTGCACCACGTGGTGGAGGCCTTGGCCATTGGTGAGGGGATCCCCAAGCCCACCGTCTACGTGATCAACGATTCCTCGCCGAATGCCTTCGCCACCGGGGTCAGCCCAGACAAGGCAGCCATCACCTTCACCGCGGGGCTGCTCGCCATCATGAACCGCGAGGAGCTCGAGGGCGTGGCCAGCCACGAGATGAGTCACATCAAGAACCACGACATCCGTCTCCTGCTTGTGGTCGGCACCATGATCGGTATGGCTGCCCTGCTGGCCAGCATCCTGTGGCGGAGCGCATTCTTTGCCGGAGGCGGGCGAGGCAGGGGCGGCCAGCTCGTGCTCGTGATCTTCGTCGCCGGCGCGCTGCTCGCTGTAGTCGGCTTCGTCTTCGGCCCACTCATTCGCCTGGCACTCTCGCGCCGCCGCGAGTCGTTGGCCGACGTGAGCGGTGTGGAACTCACCCGCAATCCGGCCGGGTTGCTGAGCGCCCTCAAGAAGCTGCAACAGAACGACAAGCCGTTCAAGAAGATGAATCACGCCACCGCTGCGATGTGCATCGACGATCCGTTGCAGCACCACGAGGCCTGGTACCACCGCCTCTACGACACCCACCCTCCCATCGAGGAGCGGATCGCTGAACTCGAGAAGATCGCCTCGGGCCAGTCCCTCTGACCGCCGGCCCACCCGGGAGTCTCAGCTGGTTGGCGGAGGTCCCTCAGGACCAATGGCAGGCGGCAGCCCCTCGGGGCCACCTGCGAGCGGCGGTCCGGAGGGCGCCGGGCCAGCCGCACCTGAGCCAGGACCGGAGAAATTCACCTCAGGTACTGCACGGTCCTCGTCGTCGGTGGCGAAGAACGCCACCGCCCTGAACCCGAACGGCCCCGCGATCAAATTGCGCGGAAATGTCTGCAACGCGATGTTGTAGTCGCGGGCACTGGTGTTGTAGTAGCGGCGGGCGAACTCGATCTTGTCCTCCGTGGCAGTAAGCGTCTCTTGCAGCTGGAGGAAGCTCTCGACCGCCCGCAGCTGGGGGTAGTTCTCGGCGACAGCGAACAGCGAACGCAGTGCCCCGGACAAAGCGTTCTCAGCCGGAGCGATTTGAGCCGGATCACCTGTTGCGCCGGCAGTGACCGCGTTGGCCCGGGCCTGGGTGACCGCCTCAAAGGTCCCCCGCTCATGGGCCGCGTAACCCTGCACCGTCGAGACCAGGTTGGGGATGAGATCGTGGCGACGCTTGAGCTCGACATCGATCTCGGACCACGCCTCCTGGGTCCGATTTCGCTTCTTGACGAGGCCGTTGTACGCGGCCCACAAGCCGAGTCCGAGGAGCACGACGATGACGATGACGATGATCAGCACAACCATGTGGAGCGGACCCCCCTCGGAGCTTTGGTGGCAGGAACTGTATCGGCTGTGACCCCGAACGGCCATGGGTCGGATGTCCGACCATCTCGAGAACTGCGGACAGCTCGAGCGTGTGGGGCAACGCGGGGTGCTCATCCAGCATCTCCAAAGTCTGGAGGCTGGTTGGGTTTCACCCCCGCCGTCCACGAGTATTCAGTGAGGGAAGTTCGAGGGAAACGGTCTCACTCCTCACGCTTGGCCTGCCTGGGGTGCGCCATCGCCCCCAGCGCCTGAACAGCCCGCAGCGGCGATCTTCGGGCGGCGTCTACCCCTTGCAGCCCGAGTGGCTTGGCCAGCCGCCGCGAGGGAGCCGGATAAGCGGTGGCATCGCCAACATTGCTTTCACCTTCGCCCGCGCGATCACCGTATTCGCGGGCGTAAGCACGATTGCCGGCCCTTCGACCCGCGCAAGGGTGTTCGCAGTGCCACGTCGGGACTGCCATAGAGAACCTCGGCCCAGGAGGCGCTGGAGACTGGAGACCGCGCTCAGCCGGTCGAACGGGCCCTGTCACGACGATGCAGGGAATGCCGGGGCGCCGGCGCGGCGTCGTGTGGGACCCGGCGGGGGTCGGCGGCCTCGAGGAGGAGGCGTCGCTCGGCGGTGGCCATGGTGTGGCGAACGGCGGTGGCAGCGTCGGGGTTGACCGAGATCGAGGTGATCCCGAGCCGCACGAGGAATTCGGCGAACTCCGGCCGGTTGGAGGGGGCCTGGCCGCACAGGGACGAGGTGATCCCCGAATCCTGGCAGGCGCGGACGATCCGCGAGATTGCGTCGAGCACGGCGGGGTCGGACTCGTCGAACAACTCGGCGAGCACGGCCGAGTCACGGTCCACTCCCAACATGAGCTGGGTGAGGTCGTTGCTGCCGATGGACACCCCCTCGATCCCCATGCGGGCGTAGGTGGGGATCCAGTAGGCGACGGAGGGAACCTCGGCCATCACCCACACCGGCAGCCCGCGGGCTCCGGGGTGGTCCTCGATGATGTCGAGGCAGCGTTCGAGCTCCCAGGCGGTGCGGACGAAGGGGATCATGAGGCGGAGGTTGGGGGTTTCCGCTGCCACCCGGGCCAGCACGTCCAGCTCGAGGCGGAACAGGTCGGGCTGGTCGACGTAGCGGAAACATCCCCGGTAGCCGATCATCGGGTTGTCCTCGTGCGGTTCGAACTGGTCGCCTCCCTCGAGGCCGCGGAACTCGTTGCTGCGGAAGTCGATGCTCCGGTAGATGACCGGGCGGGGCTCGAAGGCCCTGGTGATCCGGAGCAGCGACTCGGCCATCCCGTCGACGAAGGTCTGTTGCTGGTCGCGCTGCATGAGGAGGCGCGGGTGGACCCCACCCAGGGCGTCGGCCACCATGAACTCGGCCCGCAGGAGGCCGACCCCGTCGACATCCTGAGCGGCGACCTCCTCAGCATGCTCGGCGACGGCGAGGTTCACGTAGAGGCGGGTGGCGAGTTCGGCGGCCGCCGGTCCGGCGACGGCCGGTCCGGCCGCGGTGGCCGACTCCAGCTGGACCTGCGGCGCCGCCCCTTCGAGCACCTGACCCCGTCCACCGTCGACCGTGACCACCTCGCCGTCCCGCAGCACAGTGGTCGCCGTGCGGGTCCCCACCACGCAGGGCACCCCGAGCTCGCGGGCGACGATGGCCGTGTGGCAGGTCATGCCACCACTGTCGGTGACCAGGGCCGAGGCGCGCCGGATGGCCGGTACCCAGTCGGGGCTGGTCATCGGGGCCACGAGCACCTCCCCGTCGAGCAGGCGGGACCCCTCCTCGGGTGTGAGCAGCACCCGGACCGTGCCCGAGGTGACGCCCTTGGAGGCGGCGAGCCCCTGGACCAGCAGCTTCTGCGGTCCGGGGGACGCCACCGGCGCGGGTGGAGGGCCGGCCTGGAGTGTGGTGATGGGACGGGACTGGACGAGGTAGACGGTGCCGCCGACCATGGCCCACTCAGTGTCCTGCGGGGACCCATAGTGCTGCTCGACGGCCAGGCCCAACCGGGCCAGCTCGAGCACCTCGGAGTCGGTGAGGACGCGTGCCCCGCCCTCTTCGGCCGACAGCGGTATCTCGAGGTCGCCCCCGTCGGGGCCGCGGACGATCTTGAGCGACTGATTGCCGATCCGGACGCCCTGGAGGCGGAGTCCTTCCTTGATCACCTCGTAGGTGTCCACCTCGACCATCCCGGAGACGACCACTTCGCCCTGGCCGAACGCCGCCTCGATGACGATCCGGTCGGTGGCGCCGGTGGCCGGGTCGGCGGTGAACATCACCCCAGAGCGCTCGGACGCCACCATCTGCTGGACAATCACCGCCAGGGTGGGTTCGTCGGTGACCCGCTCGACGGAGCGGTAGGCGATGGCCCGCGCCCCGTAGATCGAGGCCCAGCAGTCGACGATGCGCTGCAGGAGCTCGTCGTCACCGGCCACGTTTGTGTAGGTCACGTTCATGCCGGCGAAGGAGGTACCCGACGTATCCTCGCCGGTACCCGACGACCGCACCGCGACCGGGATCCCGTCACCGAGCTTGTGGTAGGCGTCGAGCACCGCGCTACGGAGCTCGGGCGACACGCGCATTCCGGCGACGAGGCTCTGGGCCTCTGCAGCGGCCTCCTTCAGGCTGGCCGGATCGTCGATGTCCATCCGCTCGAGCAGGGTCACGAGCTTGGAGCGGATACCACTGTGCTCGATGGCGTCACGGTAAGCGCTGGCGGTCACGACGAATCCGGGCGGCACCGGAAGCCCAGCCCCGGTCAGCTCGCCCAGATTGGCACCCTTGCCGCCGGCCAGGGCGACGTCGCCGACGGACAACTCCTCGAACCACATCACCGATTGCATGCATTCCTCCTCTGCGGGCCGTGGCAGCCCGGCGAATGGGGTGCCGTCCACCTCCCCGTCGGACAGGTCAGGCCGACGCTCGCCGCCGGCGTGACTTCCTCTTGAGACCAGTCTCGTCTGAGCCAACGGGCCGGCGGAAGGGCCAAAAGTCCCATGGAGAGAGCCCCAGTGAGGACGTCCGCCCCGGATGGTGCCGCTCGCGAGGATCGGTGGGTCAGTCGTGGGCGGGGAGCAGGCCGAGGGAGCCGGCCCGTTCGAGCAGCAGGTCATGCGCTCGGGGATCGGCCACGCGCTCGATGATGCTCCGGGCCTGCTCGTGCTCGGAGCGGCCGAAGAGTTCGGCGCACCCCTGGTCGCTCACGATCGCCGTGTGCTGGAACGAGGTGACCGGGTTGGTGAGGATAGGTAGTACCGCCGAGCTGTCGCTCTTGTCGTGCCACGAGTGCAGGGCGACCACCGCGTGGCCACCCTGCGAGTGAAGGGCCCCGGAGACAAAGTCCGGCTGTCCTCCGAATCCCGAGTAGATGGATTCGCGGATGAAGCTGGCGTTGGCCTGGGCGAAGAGGTCCACCTGCATAGCCATGTTGATCGAGAGCATGGCCGGATGGGCCGCGATCCGCATCGGGTCGTTGATGACCTCGGTCCGAGTCATGCGCAGGCGGCGGTTGCCGTCGGCCCATGCATAGAGCTCCGGGGACCCGAAGAGGAACGACGCGCTGATGGGCCGGTCGGCGTCGAGTGCCCCGGTGCGCTCGAGGGTCAAGACCGCGTCGCTGATCATCTCCGACCAAATGCCGAGATGGTGCCGGTCGACAAGCTCCGCGGCCGCGATGTCGGGGATCTGGCCGATACCCAGCTGTAGCGTGGACCCGTCGTCGGCGAACGCCGCCACCCGCTCGCCGATCACCCGCTCCGCCGCAGTGGCTGGACGCCGGATGTGGGTTTGCAACGGTGTATCGACCTCGAGGGCGAGATCGATCTGGTCCACCGCGATCTCGCCATCACCGAAGGTGTAGGGCATGTTGGGGTTGACCTGGGCCACGATCAGGCCGCCGCGGGCCCGCACCCGCTCGATGGCGGCGGGGAGGATATTGACCTCGATCCCCAGGGACACCTTGCCGCCACGGGGTACCGAGGTGTGGATCAGGACCGCATCGACCGGCCGGAGGGTGTCGAACAGGCGCGGCACCAGGGACAGGCGCATGGGGAGATACACCAGGGCCGGGTCGTGCCGCACGCCGGGACCGACGAAGGGTGTCTCGTTCACGAACCCGGCACGTCGGGGCCAGTCGAGCTGGGCGTTGAGGGAGAAGGTGCGGACGGTTTCGAGGGCGGCATCGAGATCGCGGAGGAGAACCATCGGGGTGGCGAAGTTCCCCGACACCACGACCCGGGGCTCGGTCCCGGGCAGCGACGCCAGCCGCGCGACGACCTCGTTCTCGGTGACGGTCTGCACGGTTCAGGCTGCCGACCCTGCCGGCAGGCCCGGGTCCATGGCATCGAAGACGACGTCGGCCAGGCTGAACCCCGGTTCGACCCGGCGAAGGCCGTGGGTTCCGGCCGGCCGGCCGCGCAGCACGAGTGGCCGGTGGACACCGGCCGCACCGATGCCCCCGGCCCGGAACCGACGGAGGATCTCCGCCAGCGAAGTGGCAGCCATGCCTATTCTTATCCCACCCGTGGGCCGGACGACGCCAGGTAGGCGACGCATCCCTCGGCAGTCGACAACCGCCCGTAGTCCCGCTCGGGGATCTCCAGCCCGGTCGCCTCATGCAGCCCGGTGACGAAATTGAGAAAGTCCATCGAGTCGAGATCGAGCGCCTCTTGAAGGGTCTCTCCCGGCGCGACCCCATCGAGGTCGGCTTCCGGCGCCACTTGATGCAGGACCGTTCTGATCAGTTGTCGTGCTTCGTCGTTGGTCACAGTCTCTCCGGTTCCTGAAGTAGATGGTCGATCCGGCCCAAGAATCGCGCACCCCGGTGGCCATCGCTGACCCGGTGGTCGGCCGACAGGGTGACGGTGACGCACGGATGCACCCCGAGGGTGCGGTTGTGCACCCACGGCCGCTCCGTCGGCCGGCCAAAGCCGACCATGGCGACCTGGGGTGGGTAGATCACGCCGAACACCTCATCCACGCCGAGATCGCCAAGATTGGTGACCGTGAGGGTCGAATCGCTCATCTCCGAACTCCGGAGCACCCCGGCGCGCGCTCGGCGCACCAGGTCCTTCAAGCCGGCCATCAGCTCGTCGAGGGACAGCCGGTCGACATTGTGGACAGCCGGGGCGATCACCCCACCGGTGCGCAACGAGATGGCCACACCCACGTGGACGGCCTCACTCGAAGCGAAGGCCCCGTCGATCATGAATCCGTTCATTTCCGGCACGTGCTTGGCGGCGAGTGCGGTGGCCTTCACCAACAGCGCGGCCATGACGAGGCGGGTGGTCACCGGTCGCTCGAGGTTCGCCTGTTCGAGCCAGGTGGACGCCGCGCTGAGGTCGATGGTGGTGCTGAGGTAGTAGTGAGGGATCTCGCGCTTGGAGCGCGCCATGAGCGCGGCAATGGCCAGTCGCATTGCGGCCTGGCGGTTCTCCGCGGCCGTTGATGACGCCGGGCTCATGGTTGGTGCCACCGCCAAGGTCGGCTCCGCGGTCGGGTGTGACGCGGCACGACGGACGTCGCTCCCGATGATTGCGCCCCCTGGACCCGATCCCCGCAGGGCGGACACATCGACCCCGAGCTCGGCAGCAAGCCTTCGGGCAAAGGGAGAGGATCGGATGCCTCTTTCGCCAGTGGCCGGTTCGCGACGGGACGCCTCGAGGCGCGCCGGAGGCGCCGCCTGCTCCACATCGGCTCGGGTCACGGTGCCGCCCAGCCCACTCCCGTGCAGGGTGGAGAGGTCGACGCCGAGTCGCTCAGCCAGGTGGCGGACGATGGGGGAGACAACCAATGGGGGAGAGGCAGCGAGTGGGACGGGCAGGGCCGCGGGGACGGGTCCGGTGACCGGCGATGGCGCCGTACCTCGGTCCTCTGGGCCAATCACCGGTGTTACGGCGGGCGCCCGTTCGAGGGGAACGGTTATCGGCTGGCCCGGCGCGGCCCCGGCCGTCTGGGTGGTGACCCTGGCGAGCGCCGCGCCCACCGGCACCTTCTCTCCCTCATGGACCAGGAGCTCGTCGATGATGCCGTCCTCGAAGATCTCCACCTCGATCGTCGACTTCTCGGTCTCCACCACGGCCACGATGTCGGACCGATGCACGTGATCACCGGGCTTGACGAGCCACTGCGTGATCGTGCCCGCCTCCATGTCGGCCCCCAGCGAGGGCATGGTGAAGTCGCCCACTCAGCCCCCCAACTTCCGCACCGCGGCCACCACGTCGGCCATCTGGGGGATGGCTGCGTCCTCGAGGTGTTTCGCATAGGGCATCGGGACCTCGGCACTGCACACCCGGGCCACGGGAGCGTCGAGGTCGTAAAACACCTCTTCGGTGATCCGAGCGCTCACCTCGGCCGACAGGCTGCCCGAGCGCCATCCCTCGTCGACGATCACCGCTCGATGGGTCCGGGCCACCGACGCCACGATCGTGGCGGTGTCGAGCGGCCGCAGGCAGCGCAGGTCGATGACTTCGGCGGCAATCCCTTCCTTGTCGAGCTGATCGGCAGCGCCGAGGGCGGTGCGCAGTGTGCCGCCGTAGGCGATGATGGTGACGTCGCCACCAGGGCGACGTACGGCGGCGGTGCTGATGTCGACCGGGCCGACGTCCTCAGCCAGCTGGCCTTCGGTGTTGTAGAGCAGCCCGTGTTCGAAGATGAGCACCGGGTCAGGGTCCTCGAGGGCCGGCCAGAGCATCCCCCGGGCGTCCTCCAATGTGGCGGGGGAGAGCACCCGCAGCCCCGGGACATGCGCATACCACCCCTCCAGACTGTGGGAGTGCTGGGCAGCAAGCTGGCGACCTGCCCCGGTTGTCATCCGGATCACCAGGGGTACGTTGAACTGACCTCCCGACATGTAGAGCAGCGCGGCGGCATTGTTCACGATCTGGTCCAATGCGAGCAGGCTGAAGTTGACGGTCATGATCTCGACGATGGGGCGCATCCCGCCCAACGCGGCTCCGACGCCCGCCCCCACAAACGCCGATTCCGACAAAGGAGTGTCGCGGATCCGCTCAGGTCCGAACTCCTCGAGCAGACCGAGACTGACCGCGTAGCAGCCGCCGTAGGCTCCGACGTCCTCACCCATCAGGAACACGCGGTCGTCACGGATGAGCGCCTCCCGGAGTGCCTGGCGCATGGCCTCGCGATAGGTCACGGTCCCCACGATCCACCTCCGGAGTGCTTGGGATCGGAGGTCACGAACCGCTCGAGGTCCTCGACTGGCTCGGGGGTGCCGGCCTCTGCGAAGGCGACCGCGTCGTCCACCTCGGCGCCGACCTCGCCCTCGATGCGCTTGAGGTCGTCTTCGGTCAGGGTGCCGCTGGCCGTCAGTCGCCCGACCAGGGCCGGAATCGGGTCGCGGTGCTTCCACCGCTCGATCTCGGCCTTCTCCCGATAGCGGTCAGAGTCGTACATCGAGTGGGCGCGGAATCGATAGGTCCGCAGCTCGAGGAAGTGGGGACCGCCACCGGCCCGCACCGCCTCGGCAGCATTGCGGGCCGCATCCTCCACGGCGACAACGTCCATACCGTCGACCTCCCACGACGGGATGCGGTAGCTCGCCGCCTTGAGCGACAGGTCGGTCTCGGATTCGGAACGCTCGACCGCGGTCCCCATGGCGTAGAGGTTGTTCTCGCAGCAGAACAGCACCGGAAGGTGCCACAGCGCGGCGAGGTTCATCGACTCGTGGAACTCACCCTCGGCCACGGCTCCATCGCCGAAGAAGCAGGCGGTCACCGCCCGCCGCCCCTGCAGATGGTCGGCGAGGGCCAGCCCCACCGCGATCGGCAGGCCACCCCCGACGATGGCGTTCCCACCGTAGAAGCGAGTGGCCGCGTCGAACAGGTGCATCGAGCCCCCGCGCCCCCGGCTGCAGCCCTCGACCTTGCCTTCGAGCTCGGCCATTGCCTTCCGCATGGAAATGCCCCGCGCCAAGGCGTGACCGTGCTCCCGGTAGGTGGCCACCACGGCATCGGCGGATGACAGGGCTTCCATCACACCTACCGCACACGCCTCCTCACCGATGCCGAGGTGGAGGAAGCCACGGATGTCCGAGCGGCTGTACGCCTCCACGCATCGTTCCTCGAACCTCCGGATCCGCAGCATCTGCTGCAGGAGATGGAGGCCATGGTCATCCACCGCCGGACTGTCGCCCGCGGGCCCAACCTCCGAGCTTCGGAGAGGCGCCTCCTCGGTCACGCTTGTGCTGCCAAGGTCGAAGTATCGCCTTCTGGCAGGCCCAGTTCCCGTGCCTTGAGGACGCGCCGCATGATCTTGCCGCTCTCGGTGTGAGGGAGGTGCTCCTCGAACATGATCTCCCGTGGCGCCACGGCTGCCCCGAGCCGCTTCCGCGAGAAGCCGAGCAGATCGAGGCGGAGGTCCTCACTCGGCTCGTAGCCGGCACGCAGTGACACGAAGGCCTTCACCACCTCTCCCGACAGGGGATCGGGCTTGCCGATCACGCCCACCTCGGCCACCGCCGGGTGCTCCATCATGGCCGATTCGACCTCGAATGGCCCGATCAGGTGGCCGGCCGACTTGATGACGTCATCGCCGCGCCCCACGAACCAGAAGTACCCGTCCTCGTCTTGCCGGACCAGGTCCCCGCTTAGGTACCAGCCGCCCACGAAGCACGACCGGTACCGCTCGGTGTCGCCCAGATAGCCACGGAACATCGATGGCCAGCCGGGTCGCAGAGCCAGCTCCCCCTCTCGGCCCACGGCCGCCTCCGTCGCCTTCCCCCCGTCGCCCACGACGACGTGGCCGTGATCGTCGCGTACCAGCACAGCCGGCTCGATGCCCGGAAGGGGTCGTCCCATGGAACCGGGGCGGATGTCCATACAGGCGTAGTTGGCAATCATGATGCCGCCGGTCTCCGTCTGCCACCAGTTGTCGTGGATGGCCAGGCCGAGGGTCTCCTGGCCCCACATGACCACCTCGGGGCTGAGCGGCTCCCCCACGCTGGCGATGAAGCGGAGCCTGCTCAGGTCATGTGACTTGGCGGCGTCAGCACCGGCTTGCATCAGCATGCGCAGGGCGGTCGGGGCGGTGTACCACACGGTGACGCCTTCGGTCTCGAGCACGCCGTACCAGCGGTCCGCGTCGAAATCGCCTTCGTCGATGATGCTCGTCACCCCGTGAACCAGAGGCGAGATAATGCCGTAGGAAGTCCCGGTGACCCAGCCGGGGTCGGCGGTGCACCAATAGACGTCGTCGGGGTGGAGGTCGAGCGCGATGCGACCGGTGACGTAGTGTGACACGACCGCTTCGTGCACGTGGACGGCGCCCTTCGGCATCCCCGTGGTCCCGCTCGTGAAGTGCAGTAGCGCCGCGTCCTCGGGGTCGGTTGCGCCGATCTCGTACTCGGAGCTGGCCTCAGTGAGCAGTGTCTCGAGGACGAGGATCCCGTCGGGGGTGACCGGTTCCGCTTCCAGGCTCGCGCCTGACAGCAGCACGTGTCGAAGGGATGGAAGTTGCTCCCTGAGACCCACCACCTTTTTTCGGTACAAAGCGGGCGTGGTCACGAGCACGCACCCGCTGCCGAGCTCGAGGCGCTGGCGGATGGGCTCGGGGCCGAATGCGGCGAAGAGAGGGCTCAGCACGCTCCGGTGCTTGAGGGTACCCAGGGCGACCACGTACAGGTCTGCGATGCGGGGCATCAGCACGAAGACCCGTTCGCCGGATTGAACGCCGAGCGTGTCGAGGACGTTGGCGAATTGGTTCGAACGCTGGGCAAGATCGGCGTAGGTGACGTCAGTGCTCTCGCCGTGCCGGTCGAGGCAACGCAATGCCGTGTGCTGCCGTTTCGGACCGACTGCGTGGCGGTCGACCGCCTCATGAGCGATATTCAGGCCCCGGCCGCCCGGAAGGCCGTCCAGCGCCTCCTTGGCGGTGCCCCAGCTGAAGGTGGCCAGCTCGGTCTCGTAGTCCTCCATATTCGGTGTTGGGCCGCGAAGCCCGTCGGACTTGTGAATCGTCTGCCAACCCACCGCTGAACTCCCTCCTCTCCGACAGCACACACACCGGCATGTCGCGTAGCCAGGTCCCACGCTATGCCTGAGAATGACCTGCTCCCAGGGCCAAACGTCCCGAGCCTCTCCGCGCTCTCTACTGCATGGATCGGGATCTCGGAGCCGGCGGGCATGGGAACGAATGGCCGATCCTGGCCTTGTCGCTGATCGCGGAGCGGACGTTCGGAGCTCGGACCACCGTGGCCAGACGCCGCGGGACTATTGGCCCTGGCGCCGGAGGACGACGCTGCGGATACTGGATGCGAGGGAGGAGGGCAGGATGCATGTTGCCGGTCGTGTCGAGGCAGGGGCGTTGCCGGTTGAGGTCGAATTGGCCCGCGATCGGTTTGCGGGCCCACTGGCCGACCCATTCCGACCCAAGGAGCTCCAGGAGCGTCGGTGAACCTCCGGATCGTGTGCGGCACTGCCAGCCGGGCGCTGGCTGTGAAGATGTCATCGGCGTTGGGTGCCGGCCCGGTGGCGGGCGAGGTGGAGCGATTCCCCGACGGTGAGTTGCGACCGGTCGTCCGTGGCGTCTGCGGGGATGACGTCTTCATCGTGCAGTCGACGGGCCCGCCGGTCAATGACCACCTTATCGAGCTCCTGCTCTTGATCGACGCATGCCGACGTGCCCGCGCTGGCCGGGTAACCGCGGTCGTGCCCTACTTTGGCTACGCCCGCCAGGACCGGCGCCGTGAAGACGGGCAGGCGATCGGGGCAAGAGTTGCGGCAGCGGTCGTCGCGGCAGTCGACCGGCTCGTGGTCATCGATCCCCACCCCGCGGTCTTCGAGGCTTTGTTCGCTATCCCGGTCGAGACGCTCACCTCGGTTCCTGTCATCGCGCACTCGCTGCTTCCTGACCTCAGCCCGGACGCCGTGGTCGTTGCTCCCGACCTCGGGGCCGGCAAGCTCGCCGAGCGTTATGCATCCCTGCTCGGTCTGTCGGTGGCCATCGTGCACAAGACCCGGGTGACCGGCACGACCGTCCGAGCCGAAGGACTGATGGGGGACGTTGACGGGCGGCCAGCCCTGATCGTGGACGACATGATCAGTACGGGCGCCACCATCGACGCCGCAGTCCGGCTGCTCCTCGACAACGGTGCCCGCCCAGATGTCGTTGTGGCCGCCACCCACGGCCTCTTCGTCGGTGACGCCGAGGAGAGACTCGCCCGACTCCCCGTGCGTCGCCTGGTCGTCACCGACAGCCTGGGTGGGGCCGAGAGCCAGGCGCTGCCCATAGAGGTGACATCCATCGCGCCCCTGTTGACCACGGCCATCGGCCGGCTCCACCGCAACGAGCCCCTCGGTGAGCTGCCTGAGGGAGCCTAACGAGGTCGACGAACATAGGTCCTCCGCCTCTGGTCCGTGATCGGGTGGTGGCAGACGATGGGCCTGGGACCGCCCGGAGCGGCACGAGAGGGGGAGGAGATGGTGCGATCGGAGTGGAGTGGCCATCGAGTCTCGCCGCCGGAACAATCATCGGTCGCGTCCTCCGGCCAGCGGGGTTGCCCGGTACGAGGGTGGTTTCATGTCCTCTGACACCAGGAGCGATGCCGATCGCGTGCTGGATGAGGTCAAGTCCGTCTTTGCCGACCTCCACGGGGGGAGGGCGGCCGCGGTGAGCCTGCAAAGCGCCCCGGTTGGCTCGATCTTCCGGACCCCGGGCCTCAAGATCCGCCGGGCCGCCACTCGGGAAGCGTTCGAAGCTGGTCGGCTCACTCCAGGTTCTGCGCTTCCCCTCGCCCGATCTATCAGCATCAGCCGGTGGCGCCGGCTGGCATCAGCACGCCGTCTCGGTGGTGCGGTGGCGTCGGCGGCCTTCGGTGCCTACGTCTGGGTGCTGTTGGCAGTGATCGGCATCCCCCTGTGGGTCGCAGTCCAGCTTCCTATAAGTCGTCACCTTCGGTGGACGCTCACGCGGTTCGCCGGCCGGACATTGTCGAAGCTCACCGGTATCCACCTGCGGGTCACGGGTACGTTCCCTAGCGGTGGGCCCGCGGTCGTCGTCGCCAACCACTCGAGCTTCGTCGACGCGTTGGCGCTCCTGCTGGCGTTGCCCCCAACTGCTGTATTCGTGACCAGCAGCGACATGGAACACCAGCGGTTCATCGGCAGCTTCCTGCGCCGACTCGGCTGTCCGTTTGTTTATCGCGGCAAGGCGGATCGGAGCGCAGAAGATCTGAAGGTCATGATCGGCCTCATCGAAACCGGTCATGACCTGGTTACTTTCCCCGAGGGCTCGATCGCTGCGGTTGTCGGTCCCCGACCCTTCCACCTCGGCGCTTTCGCCGTCGCCATAGCCGCCGGATGTCCGGTGGTCCCCGTCGGGATCCGCGGAACGCGAGACATTCTGAGACCGGGAACATCATCGCCGCATCGCGCCGACGCCGAGGTAGTCATCGGGTCGCCCATCCAGCCTGTTGGAGAAGGATTCTCCGGTGACGTCGACCTCAGCCATTGCGCCCGACAGGCCGTTGTCAAGCTCAGTCAACAGGTCGTGATCGACCAGAGTGACGCGGACCGATGAAGGTCCAAAGGGCCCTTTTCAGGGCCAATGTCCACGAGGCACCCTGAATGACATGACAGCTCCTGAGGCGACGGCTGGGGCCGGGGTTGATGCCACGGAGCCGATGGCGCGATTGCTTCGTGAACTGCGCACATCGCCGGAAGGCCTGTCGAGCCGAGAAGTTGAGCGTCGGCTGGTCGTGTACGGCCACAACCAACTCATCCGTCGCGCCGGTCATCGGATGTGGCGGGAACTCTTCCGCCAGTTCATCCATCCACTGGCTTTGCTTCTGTGGGCTGCCGCCGGATTGGCTTGGCTCGGGGGCATCGTGGCGGTGGCGGTGGCCATTGTGGTCGTCATCATCCTCAATGCCTTCTTCGCGTTCTTGCAGGAGATGCAGGCTGAGCGAGCGGTCGAAGCTCTGGTGGACTATCTCCCGCAGCGCACCACGGTTGTTCGCGACGGTGCGATCCACGTCGTGTCGGCGGTCGATCTTGTTCCGGGCGACGTGATTGTGGTCGATGAGGGGAGCCGAATCTCAGCCGACGCCCGGCTCCTCACCGGCAGTGTCGAGATCGATGCATCCACTCTCACCGGTGAGTCAGCTCCGGTCACTCGTTCTGCCGAACTGACCGATATCGACGTGCCCCGGCTCGAAGCTCGCGATCTGGTCTTCAGCGGTACCACCTGTACCGGTGGTGAGGCTCGAGCGATCGTCGTCGCCACTGGGATGCACACCGAGCTTGGCCGGATCGCGGCACTGTCGCAGCGCGTCCACAATGAACAGAGCCCGCTCGAGCATCAGGTCCGTAACGTCGCGTGGCTGATTGCCATCATCGCCGTGGCCATGGCCCTCGCCTTCATGCCGGTGGCCACCCTCGGCGGCGGGATGAGCGTCCGGGCCGCGCTGGTCCTCGCGGTCGGGCTGATCGCCGGCAACGTGCCGGAGGGCCTCCTGCCCGTCATCACGCTCGCGTTGGCAATCGGCGTTCGAGAACTGGTGAAACGGGGGGCAGTGGTCAAGCGGCTCAGTGCTGTGGAGACCCTGGGGTCCACCGATGTGATCTGCACCGACAAGACCGGAACGTTGACCGAGAACCATATGCGCGTCACCAAACTCTGGACCCTGGCTGGCGAGCGCGCCGTGTCGTCGTCGTTCACGCCCATCGCCGCCGATCTGCGGGATGACAAGGCGTTGCAAGCGATGCTCACCGTCGCCGTGGCGTGCAACAATGCTCGGCTCGATGAATCGGGACCGGAGGGGGATCCGACTGAGGTCGCACTCCTGGAGATCGCCGCCCGGGCGGGGACCAGGATCACCGAGGCCGGCCGCGAGCGACATCGCGAGCGGGCGTTCGACTTCGATCCCGAGCGCAAGCTCATGTCGACGGTGGATCGCCGCAACGAGCGGCTATGGGTCGATGCCAAAGGAGCACCCGAATCGGTCCTTCCCCGATGCACGGCGGTGATGAATCCGGATGGCGAGATCGCGACGCTCGACGACGAGGGACGGCGTGCGGTCCTGGACCAGGTCGAGGCCACCGCGGCGGACGGGTTACGGGTGCTCGCCATCGCCATGAGGGATCTCGGAGCCGCTCATGGACCCGTCGACCGAGATGACGCGGAGCGCGACCTATGCCTGGTGGGACTGGTCGGCATGCTCGATCCACCGCGCCCAGAGGTTGCCGATGCGGTTGCGCGCTGCCACAGCGCCGGGATCCGCATCGTCGTCATCACCGGTGACCACCCGCTCACCGCCCGGGCCATCTCCCGGAGCGTCGGGATTGGATCGGATGCAACGGTCGTCGTCACCGGTCAGCAGCTCGACGGCATGAGCGAGCCGGAGCTCGATCAACTCCTAGGCTGCGGGGAGGAGATCATCTTTGCCCGCACGTCACCGGAGGCGAAGCTTCGAATCGCCGACGCCTTGCGTGCCGAGGGCCACATCGTTGCCATGACCGGAGACGGTGTGAACGACGCGCCGGCACTCCGACGGGCTGACATTGGCATCGCCATGGGAAAGAGCGGAACCGATGTCGCTCGCGAGGCGGCGACCATGGTGCTGACCGACGACAACTTCGCCACCATCGTGGTCGCGGTCAAAGCGGGACGGCGGGTGTACGACAACATCCGCAAATTCATCTTGTACATCTTCGCCCATGCCACACCCGAGATCGTTCCCTATCTCGTCTTTGCCCTGGCACGGGGGTTGGTGCCACTCCCACTGACGGTCATGCAGCTCCTGGCCTTCGACGTGGGCACCGAGACACTCCCCGCTCTCGCGCTGGGGAGGGAGCAGGCCGAGGCGGACATCATGGACCGACCGCCGCGATCACGTGAGGAGGGGGTGATTCGACCCGCCATGCTGCTCCGAGCGTGGTTGTTCCTTGGCCTCATCGCCGCGATCCTGCAGATGGGCGCGTTCTTCTACGTGTTGATGGGGGCAGGATGGCATCCCGGCGCGCCGGTCGCGGTGGGACGCCCATTGCACCACGCCTACCTGCAAGCCACCACGATGAGCTTCTTGGCCATGGTGATGAGCCAGATCGGTACAGCCTTCGCCGCTCGGACCGAACGGGCATCGCTACGCTCCATCGGCGTGTTCTCCAACCGGCTGCTCCTCTGGGGCATCGGCTTCGAGTTGGCACTGAGCGCGTTGTTCATCTACGTACCGCTGTTCCAGCACGTGCTGGGGACCACGGCGCTGCCTGCTCATCTGATTCTGCTCACGTTCCCGTTCCCGCTGATCGTGTGGGGTGCCGACGAGCTCCGACGCTATTTTGTCCGCCGACACGTGGTGGGTCGGATGCCGCAGGCACCCGGGGCCACGAGCCAGGTCCGGCGTTCAGGCGGCGACGGCGCAACTCAGTCAGCGCAGGGTCCTGTGACCCTCGTCCCTCGTGACGGGAGCGTCGAGGCTTCACCCTGAAGACAGAGGCGCCGAGCGCAACGCTGTGCTCCGTGGTCGGCGGCCAAGGCACCTCTGGAATGCAGGCATCGTGGCGTTGTGTATGTGCGACCGCCGGGCCTGCGACCTCTACTTCGCGGTGGGGTCACCGGTTGGGGTCGATTCCAAGAGGACGCAACGGTGTCCACCCGGGCATCCCGTCGTTCGTCGATGGGCCAGCCCCAACCGGACCAGCGCTGCCTCGAGGTCCCGTTCGTCACATCCAGCCTGAAGTGCGATGCGCTGAATGTGGGCGAGACCGTCTCGTTCGCGTCCGGTGAGTAGATCAAGGTGTCGAGCCGC
>Ga0307373_10006471_pt1 | contig 18593 bp, 19 predicted proteins | sample OX2MG_FD_202534 | JGI IMG/M metagenome (GOLD analysis project Ga0307373, IMG submission 202534) | Soil microbial communities from Risofladan, Vaasa, Finland - OX-2 | ecosystem: Environmental > Terrestrial > Soil > Coastal area > Acid sulfate soil | place: Finland: Risofladan, Vaasa | collected...
GTCACTCTCGATCTTTTGCGAAGCAATTTCACTCCTCGCGCCCGATAGTCGAATTTGGACTATTTCATCTTCGCCATTACCTTTCAATACGAGATCGGGATGGGAAAATCGACTTTCTCACTGGAGTACCAGATGTTTCTTGAAGCGTTAGTCGCCGCTCGAAAGGAAGCGCGCTTGACGCAGGAGCAGCTCGCCCGACGCTTGCGTCAAACGCAGTCTTGGGTGAGCAAGGGGGAACGTGGTGAACGACGGATAGACGTTACCGAGTTGCGAGATATTTGCCACGCTCTTGGGCGTCCCTTTCCTCTATTCGTCGCGAGGCTGGAAAAAACCCTGTCTCAGAGGCGCGGTAGACACCCAGCGCAGACATCCCCGCCTGGCGGCAAGGCCGGTTCTTAGGCAAATGCGGAGCAAGAATGGCGCTTATCACCTTCAAAATCTTTCGGCAGCAATTCCACGAGAAATTCCGCAAATACGAAGTAAACTGGGAGGTGTCCGGTTTCTATGGCGTAGATGGTAAAATCTATGCCTTCGGCACCGATACTAAGGTCATCTCCACCGTATTCGAAACGCTATGTTCGCCGCTAGTCCACGAAATCGCCGAAGATAACGGCTATTCCGTTGAAGCTTCTGAACAGACCATCTATCCCGATTTCACGTTGGTTCCTCCCGCGAAAGGCGGACTGAAAATCGCCATTGACGTGAAGACGACATATCGCCGAAGCGAAACCAGCAAATTCAAATACACTCTTGGTTCATACACTTCATTTTTACGCGACCCGAATGCCAAAAAGAATATCAAGTATCCGTACAAGGAATATGGCCATCATTGGATTGTGGGATTCCTATATTCTCGTCGAGAGGGTGTCAGAGCGAAGGTCTATTCTAACAGCTCGAAGGTCAAGGCTGATTGCCCTTACAAAGATGTAGAGTTCTTCGTGCAGGAGAAATATAAAATTACAGATATAAATCCTGCCAGTGGGAATACCACAAATATAGGATCGTTTTCTACGAATGACATAAACGACCTTCGCGCTGGATCTGGCCCCTTTGCAGAGCTCGGAAAAGACGCCTGCGATGATTACTGGAGAAATTATTCGAAAGTTCGTTCAGAACGGCCTTATTCGACCATCGAGGAATGTCTGAAATGGCGCTCAAGCCATACACAGTAATATTATATAGCTCTCTCTGCATTACGGAAAATAGGAATAGCCCATTATATTATGTCGAACTTCGGCAAGTCGCTTAGCGAGCAATGAATAGCATCTCCTTTTTCGACGAATCAAGCGACAGGGCATACTTGTAATTAGGTTGCTCAGTCACGATAACTTCGCCCTTATAGTGCTTAAGAAGTGCGACAATTTCTTCGACGCTTGGGATGCCCTTGTTACCATAAGATAGAACTATGGTCGAATCCGCATACCGCTCGAAACAGTTTTGCAATGCGTCGGTGATGCGCTTCGGATCTGACCAGCGGGAGCGGTCGCCCTTCAAGGGAAGATGTTTGCGAGAGTAGTCGATTTCCGCTCTCCATCGTGGATAGATGACCAATCCCTCAAGAAAATGATAGAAATCGCGGTAATCGACTGTTGTCCCTTTGGAACTAACATAGGGTGGGTCTAGGTAAACGAGATCAAATTGCCCCGGTATTTCCGTTGCATCGCAACAGATCGCCCTACAGCGGAACCCGGAATCAAAGACGGACGCGTTGGCCTCCGCCACGAATTGCTTATAGTGATCTTCAAAGGGGGTGTCCCAGGTTGCCTTATTGCCGAAGCTCCGTTCGACGGAGGCCAGGCGCATGTACAGGTTCTTTCGGTGAAAGAGGTTGTACGGACGCTTTACGATGCATGACTGGAACAGTGCGTAATATGCCAGGGCCTTCTTATACTTACCAGGTAATCGCGCAATATTCTGACATATTAGATCGAGCCACAGATTTTCGGCGGCGGTAAAATATATGCCTCCAAATAGCGTAGCAATTAGATCGTCATACGAGTGGTGTGGATCGCGAGTCAGAATGAAAGCTACATTCTCTGGAAGCAGTTCGACGTGAGAATTCTCAATCAGTGCAGTGCCGATTAGGTGATTGAATCGAAGGTGGTCGTTGTAAGTGACTTCTTTACCGTGCGCCTTCAGAAGGTAGGCGATTGATCCGGTACCGCCAAAAGCGTCCAACGCGGTGCTAAATTCCACGTGTTGAAGGTTCAGCCAAATCCATTCAAGGAGCTTGAGTTTGCTGCCCTGATAACGGGTGGAGGGTGGCTGTCTGAGAGAAGGTTCATCCCTCAGCAGAGGTAGTTGGGCCAGGTCGCGCTTCGTCCTCATTGGTATTCGCGATTCTTCAAAGTAATGAGCCTACCAGACGTCTCCAATTATGTCGAAAGTGTCGGAGCGGGCGAACATAGGTCCCAACGCGCCGAGTGAACCCCTCGCTTTTGCTCGGCGCTCAACGCGCCTCCAGATGCAGGTTGCCGAAATCGTCGCTGCGCAGCGTGAACTCGGGCGCGACATAGGCCGTCGCGCTCAGCTCGACGATAATCGCCGGTCCGGCCACGCGCGCGCCCGCGCCCAGCGCCTCGCGCGCATAGACCGGCACCTCGCGCATCGCACCGCCGACGCTCGCCCGGATGCGCCCGGTGGGAGTGAGCCGCGCCGCCGCCCGCGCGATCCGCGCGGCGCCCACCCGCGGTCCGTTGGCGATCGCGCGCAGGCGCAGATTGACCACCTCGACCGGCGCCTCGGGCGCCGCGTAGCCGAAGGTCCGGTGATGCGCCGCGTGGAAATCGGCGATGAAGCGCGGCCCCAGCGTGACCTCGATCTCATAGGCCTGCCCGCGATAGCGCAGGTCGGCGCTGAGTTGATTGCGAATCGCCGCCGCCGGCGCGCCTTGCGCGACCAGTTCCGCCCGCGCCCGCGCGATCAGCGGACGCGCCCGCGCGGCCAGCCGCGCCAGCTCGGGCTCCGCCTCGCGCACCGTCAGCGAATACTCCCGGCCGAGCGGCGCACCCAGTGCGCCCCATGCGCACAGCAGTCCCGGATTGCGCGGCAGCACGATCCGCTTGATTCCCAGGTCGAGCGCCAGCTCGCACGCATGCATCGGGCCGGCGCCGCCAAACGCCATCAGCGCAAAGTCGCGCGGGTCGAAGCCGCGTTCGACCGTGATCACGCGAATCGCCCGCTCCATGTTGGCGTTGACCACGCGGATCACGCCGAGTGCCGCCGCCGCCGCGTCGCGATGCATCGCACGGCCGAGCGCCGCCATCGCGCGCGCCGCCCGCGCCGGATAGAGCGGCATCCGCCCGCCGAGGAAATTCTCCGCGACCAGCCGCCCGGCGGCCAGGTCGGCGTCGGTCACCGTCGGCCGCACGCCGCGTCCGTAGCAGGCCGGCCCCGGATTCGCGCCCGCGCTCTCCGGACCGACCGTCAGCGAACCGCCGGCGTCGACCGCCGCGATCGATCCGCCGCCCGCGCCGACCGTGTGAATATCGATCACCGGCGTGCGCACCGCGTAGCCGCTCGGATAGCTCAGCGTGCGGATATGCGCCGCACCGTCGTACAGCGCCACGTCGGTCGAAGTCCCGCCCATGTCAAAGGTGATGAACCGATCGACGCCCATCGTCCGCGCCAGCGCGCCCGCGCCGACCACGCCCGCCGCCGGCCCCGACAGGATCGTCCGCACCGGCTCCTCGCATGCCGTGCGCACGCCGATCGCGCTGCCGTTCGATTGCATCACGCGCAGGCGCGCCGCGCCGATCCCGCGCTCCAGGCGCTCCAGATGTGCGACCATCCGCGGCGCCACGTACGCATTGATGACCGTGGTCGAGAGCCGTTCGTACTCGCGGTACTCGGCCAGGATCCGGCTCGAGACCGAGAGCGGACGCCCGATTGGCGCGAGCGCGCCAGCGATCGCCGCTTCGCTCCGCGGATTGGCGTAGGCATGGAGCAGGCAGACCGCAAAGGCCTCGGCGCCGCTGCGATGGGCCTGCGCGCGGATTCGCGCAAGTTGCGCCTTGGTCAGCGGCGCGATAATCCGGCCGTCGAACAGCGTGCGTCCGCCGACCCCAAAGCGCATTGCGCGGGCGACCAGCGGTGGCGGCCGCGAGGGTGCGAGCGCATAGAGCTGCGTGCGGTTCTGCCGGCCAATCTCGATCAGATCCTCGAAACCGGCGTCGGTGAACAGGGCGACGCGCGCGCCCTTTTTTTCCAGCAGCGCGTTGGTCGCGACGGTCGAACTGTAGCTGACCGTCGCCGCGCGCGCGCCGCCGAGCAGGGTTGTGAGCCCCGCGATTACCGCCGCCGCCGGATCGTCGGGCGTCGAGGGCAGCTTATGCACCCGCAACTCGCCATCGACGATCGCTGCCAGGTCGGTGAAGGTCCCGCCGGTGTCGATCCCGACGATCGTCACTGCCGCTGCCGCCGCATCGGGCGGCGCTCGCCGCCGAGGCTTCGCTTTCGCCGTGTCCGTCACGCCGGCCGCAGCAGGATTTTGAATTTAGGCGACTCGGCGGCGGCCGCGAACGCCGCCCGGCTCTCGTCGAGCGGGTAGACTCCGTCGATCAGCGGGCGCGGATCGAAGCGTCCGGCGGCCAGCCATTCGATCGCCGGCGCAAAGCGCCCGCAGCGCGATCCGACCACGGTGATTTCGTTGATTACGACGGGCGCGAGATTCAGCGCCGCGCCGGCCGCCGCCGTGCTCTTGAGCACGATTGTCCCGCGCGGCTCGACCAGCTCGAGCGCCCGCGTGAACCCCGCCGAATTTCCCGTGCAATCGATCACGATGCGATAGCGATCCGTGCGCCGCTCGTCTGCGCCGTCGAGATACACCACGATCCGGCCGTGCGCACGGTCGAGCGCGGCGATCCGCGCGAGCTTCTCGCGATGCCGTCCGGCGACCGCCACGGCGTAGCCCGCGCCGCTCAGCACCATCGCGACGATCGCCGCCAGCCGCCCGTCGCCCAGGATTAGCACGCCGCCGCCGGTCGGCAGTTCTACCTGGTCGAGAATCTCGCCAGCCGCCGCGATCGGCTCGACCATTACCGCCGCCTCGTCGCTGACCGTATCGGGTAGGCGATGCAGATTTGCGTCGGGCAGACTGAGGCGCTCGGCAAACGCGCCGTCGCGCCCGAGAATGCCGAGCACCGTGCGCCGCCTGCAATGCCGTTGCAACTGCGCGCGGCAGGCGTCGCAGTCACCGCATCCCGCGTTGATCTCGCCGACCACCCGCGCACCGATCATCGACGGGTCGTCCGAATGGGTCACGCGCCCGGCGAACTCATGCCCCGGCACGCCGCGATAGCCCATGTAGCCGCGCAGGATTTCGCGATCGGTGCCGCAGATTCCCGCCAGACTGACCGCGACGATACTCTCGCCGGCCGCCTGCGCGGGCTCCGGATAGTCGTTCACGAGCTTGAGTTCGCCGTCAAAAAATAGCGCTCGCATGGGACCGCATTGAAACAGAAAAGCCGCGGGGCAGGCTACCCCACGGCTTCACCGAACGTGATAGGTGAATTTGATCTGCCGCGCGCTTTTTCCAAGCGCCCTCGTCGGCGCGATCGTTACGCCGCCGGCTTGCTCGCCGCGCTCTTCTCCGTGCTCGATTTGGCCGCCGTGTTCGATCCGCCTGAACTGCCGCCCGAACTCCCACTGGCGCCGCCGTTGCCGGTCGCACTCGTTCCCGACGAACCGCTCGACGCCGACCCGGTCGAGCTTGCACTTGAACTGGCCGAATCCGACCCGGTCGAGGAATCGGACTTCGATTCAGACTTGGATTCAGTCTTGGCCGCGGTGCCGGATTTCGCGTAGTCGGTCGCGTACCATCCGCTGCCCTTCAGGATAAACGATGATCGCGACAGGATTCGCTCGACCTTGCTCTTGCAGGTCGGGCACTTCTTGAGCGCGTTTTCCGTAATCCTCTGAGTGACCTCAAAGACTCCGCATTTTGCGCATTCGTATTCGTAAATCGGCATAGGATAGTCAGGTCTCTCGTCCGAAAAGCTACGATTCCCCTTTACTTTACGTAACCACGACCGATCTGCTTGTCAACGCGGCCGGTCGCATTCCCTAATTTTTCGTGCTCGTCTCAATCGTCGGCGCGCACCCGCTTTTTCGCCCCCGCGATCGCTGCCCGCGCCGCGATCGCGACGCATTGCGCCGCGCACCGCATCGGATCGTCCGTCGCGATACGAATCGTCTTGCGCCGCCCGCCGGTCCCGCGCACGATCGCGATCGACGAGCGCGCAAGCTTGAGCTCATGCGCCAGTAGCGCGATCAGCTCCTCGTTGGCCTTGCCTTTTGCGGGCGGCGCGTTGATCGCGATCACCATTCCGCGCGCCTCGGCGCCGATAATTCGCCGCCGCGCCGCGCCCGGCCGCGCGAGCACTTCGAGCGTAACGCAGCCGTCGCCGCGTTTGAGCCACGCCGGTTCGTCCGCCGCCGCGGGCGGCGCCGCCCGCGCGCGCATCAGTTGAAGCCGAAGACCAGGATCCGGGTCAGCGTCGGAATCAGGTACTGCTGCAGGAATTCGATAGCCAGGATCACGATTACCGGCGTGAAATCGATTCCGCCGAACGCGATCGGGATATGCCGGCGCACGAAATCGAAGACCGGCTCGGTCAGCATGTAAAGCGTCCGGACCACCGGATTATACGGATTCGGCTCGATCCAGGACATCAGCGTCGCGATGATCACGATCCAGAAGTAGAGGTAGAGCGCGCCCTGCAGGATCTGCGCGATCCAGAGTACAAGATTGGTCCAGACAAACACTTAGTTGATATCGGCTTTCGCGCTATTTGCGTCCGAGCTCGCGTGATCGCTCGGCGGCGGCGTGCAGCGCGTCCGCCACAATAGCAGAAAACCCGCGCTCATCGAATCGCCGCAGCGCCGCCTCGGTCGTGCCGCCGGGCGACGCCACCACGCGAATCAGCTCGGCCGCCGTCAGAGCCGACCGGCGCATGTTCTCCTCCGCGCCGCGCATCGTCTTGAGCGCCATGCGCAGCGCGAGCGCGGCCGGCAGCCCTTCGCTGACCGCCGCGTCGGCAAGCCCCTTGATGAACAGGTAGGCATACGCCGGACCGCTGCCCGACAGCGCCGTTACGGCGTCGAGCAGGCGTTCGTCACTGAGCGCGACGGCGTCGCCGACCGCGCGGAAAATGCGTAGCGCAAAGGCCTCGTCGGCCTTGCTCGCGCCCGGCGCCCGGACCAGCGCGGCCATCCCCTGGCCGACCATCGCCGGCGCGTTGGGCATCACCCGGATCACCCGCGCGCGCCGGCCAATCGCCGCTGTCATCCGCGCAATCGTGATCCCCGCGGCGATCGAAATCACCAGTCGCCCGCTGCCGGCCGTTTTATGCGCGGCGGTCTTGCGCGCTGCGGCGCCGCTCGCCGGCGCCATCGCCTCGGCCAGTTCGGCCAGCACGTCGTCGATATGCTGCGGCTTGACGGCAAGCAGGATAGCGCGCGCATTGCGCGCCACCGCGCGATTGTCGGCGGTGGTCTCGACTTTCAGTGCGCGCGCGATTTTGCGCCGCCGGGCGGCGTCGACGTCGGCGATAATCAGATCGCCGGGCGCGAAGACCCGTTGCTCGAGCAGCCCGCGCGCGAGCGCTTCGGCCATATTGCCGCCACCGATAAAGCCGAGTTTTTTCATCCGCTCCGCTCACCGAAGATCGCGCGTCCCACGCGCACGATCGTCGCCCCCTCCGCGATCGCCGCCGCGTAGTCGCCGCTCATCCCCATCGACAGCTCGCTTAGCGCAAGTCCGGTCGCGCCCGCAAGGCGATCGCGCAATTCGCGCAGCTCGCCGAACCAGCGCCGCGCGCTCGCCGCCGCGGCCTCCGGCGGCGGTATCGTCATCAGCCCGCGCACGATGACCTGGCCGCGCACCGCCGCAATCAGCTGCTCGGCCGCCGCTGGCCCCACGCCGTGCTTCGACGCTTCTCCGCCCAGCTTCACTTCGATCAAGACCTCCTGCGCCGGCGCCGGACGAACCCGCGCGATCGCCGCCGCCAGCCGCTCGCTGTCCAGCGTATGAATCAGCGCGAAGTTCGCGACCGCCGCGCGCGCCTTGTTGCTCTGCAGATGGCCGATCAGATGCCAGCGAAGCCCGTCCAGATGCGCGGTCGCCGCACGCTTGGCGATCGCCTCCTGCACGTAGTTCTCGCCGAATTCGCGTGCCCCCGCTGCATACGCCGCCGCGATCGCCGCCGCCGGCTGGGTCTTGCTCGCGAGCACCAGGGTTGCCGCATCGGCCGCCCGCCCGCTGCGCGCGCAGGCCTCGGCGATCGCCGCGCGCACGACGCCCAGCCGCTCGGCGATTCCGTCCCCGGCACCCATCTCGTCCGCCGCGGTCATTTCAGGCGGACCGCCCGGCCGGTGCCGGCGTTATCCCATGGCGCGCCAGCGCCGCGATCACTTCGCTCACCGGCAGACCCATCACGTTGTCGCGCGAGCCCTCGACCTCGGCGATAAAGCCCGCGCCGGCGTCCTGAATTCCGTACGCGCCGGCCTTGTCGAGCGGCGCGCCGCCGGCCACATAGTCGTCGATCTCCTCGTCGGTCAAGGTCCGAAAGCGCACGCCGCTCCTGACCGCGCGGCTCTCCACGATCGCACCGTCGCGCGCGATCGCGTACGCGGTAATCACGGTATGCAGGTTGCCGGAGAGCGCCCGCAGCATCGCGCGGGCCTGCGCCGCGTCGGTCGGCTTGCCGAAGATTCGCCCCTCGAGTACGACGATCGTATCCGCCGCCAGCACCGTTGCGCCGCCACCGCGTCCGGCGACGTTGAGCGCCTTCTCGCACGCCATTCGCTCGGCAAACGCCTCGGCCGCTTCGCCCGCGCGCATCACCTCGTCGATTCCGCTCGCGGCGATTTCAAAGTTGAGCCCGGCCGCGCCCAGCAGCATTTTGCGCCGTGGCGAGGCCGACGCCAGGATCAATCGCGAACTCCTCATGATGATCATCGCCGCACGTGCGCCAACGCGCGCCGCGCGAACCTTCGACTTGATGCCAGAGGGCGTCCGCGCGCGCAAGTGGACCACTGCCCCCGGCGCACGCGACGTCACTCGTGGCGGATTCGCGCCGCCTGATTCATCCTACCCGATTGAAGCATGTCGGCCGGTCAGCTAACCAAGTCTGGATGAGTTTTTTTTGCCGCCGCGCGAATCCGCGCTTCGCCGTCCTCGCCGGCACCGCCGCCGCCCTCGTGATCGTTGCGCTCTGCCACGCCGTTGCGGCGCAGATTTTTCCCTTCGAGCGCAACAAGGTCGTCGACTTCGATCCGCGCCAGAGCTTCGCCGACGGCTACCGCGCCTACCAGGCCCGCGATTGGCCCGGCACTATCGAGCGGATGCAACTGGTGGCGACGCGGGTTCCCGACCTCGCCGATTACGCGCTCTTCTACCTGGCCCGCGCCCAGCGCGCCAACGGCGATCCGTCCGCCGCCGCCGCGACGATGGAGCGTCTGGCGACCGACTATCCGCACAGCGTCTTCGCCGATCAGGCGCGCTTGACTTATGCGCAAATCGAGATCGATCAGGGCCGTCCCGATCTGGCCCTGCCGGCCGCCGCGGCGGCCGCCAATGGCACCACCGACACCGGCCTCGAGCAAAACGCGCGATTGCTCTGGGCGCGTGCGTTGCTGGCGACCGGCGACTATCGCGGCGCCTATGCTCAGGCCCAGGATCTGCGCGCGGGCTTTCCCTACGGCGCCAACGACGCCGCGGCCCGCGCTCTGGTCTATGCGATGCTCGCCGCGCATCCCGACGTCGCCGATCACACGTCGCTCGATTACTGCCGCGGTGAGGCCGCTCTGCTCCTGCGCGAGGGTCAATTCGCGCTCGCCCAGGATCAGATCGACGCGGCTTTGGCCCTCGCCCCGCCGCCCACGATCCACGCCGAACTGCTCTGGATGGAAGCCGCGGCGACGCGCGCCGATCCGGCCGCCCAGCGCACCGCACTCGCGCGCTACCTGACGTTCGCACCCGCCGGCTCCGAGGCGGCGGCGGCGCTCAACGATCTCGCCCATTCGTGGTGGCATGCCGGCGACACTGCGCGCGCCCGCGACTACTTCACGCGCGTCGTGCGCGAGTTCCCCGGCAGCGCGCGGGCTCCAATGGCGATGTTCGAGATCGGCCGCACCTACGAGGACGATGGCGACCTCGATGCGGCGCGCGCCCAGTTCCAGCGCCTCGCCGCGCGCTATCCCGACAGCGAGATCGCCGCCGACGCGCGCTTTCGTGCCGCCTTCATGCTCTATCTGCTCAAGCGCTACGACCTCGCCGGGGCCGAATTCGCCGCCGCGGAGCCCCGCGCCGCCAGCCCCTCCGAACGCGACATGCTGCGCTACTGGCAGGCCCGTGCGCTCGAACGCAACGGCCAATCGACCGCCGCCCGCGTGATCTATCTGCGCCTCGCCGCAAGTATCGATAGCAACTACTATCCCGCGCTCGCCGCGCTGCGGGTCGGCGCGCCGCCCATCGATTTTCCCGCCGCCGCCGCCTCCGATCCGGTTGCCACCGCGATACCGTCGGCGGCCGGCGTTGCGGAATTCCACCTGGCCCGCGTGCTTGCACTGCGCGCGCTCGGCCTGCGCGACCTCGAGGCGCCCGAGCTGCGCCGCCTGGCCGACGACAGCGCGGGCAATCCCGCGCTGCGCGATTTTGTCCTCGCCGAGTACGCCGCGGCGGGCGCCTGGTACGACGGTATCGTCGCCGCCACCCGCCTCAGCGCTCGTGGCGAACTCAATACCGATGTCGCCGAGCGGATGCGCTATCCGCGCGGCTACTGGGATCTGGTCAGCGGCGCGGCCGCCGCCAACCACCTCGATCCCTATCTGGTGCTCGCCCTGATCCATCAGGAGAGCCTCTTCAATCCCGCCGCGCGGTCATCCTCCAACGCCCAGGGCCTCATGCAACTGTTGCCGGCCACCGCCGCCAAATGGGCGCCCAAGGCCGGCGTCGACAGCAGTTCGCTCGATCTCTACGACCCGCCACTCAACCTGCGCGTCGGCACGGTCTACCTGCGCCAGCTCTTCGCGATGTTCGGCGGCGACAGCTTCAAAGCGGTCGCCGCGTACAACGGTGGCGAGCACGCGGTCGCCGGATGGAACGCGAAATTTTCCGGCGACGACGACGCGTGGGTCGAGAATATCGGCTACCGCGAGACCCGCGATTACGTCAAAAAAGTCATCGGCGGCCTGCGCGAATATCGTCTCATCTATCAGGCCGGCTCGCTGGCGATACCGGCTACCGCCGCCTCCGCGCCGCCTGCGAACATGCTACCGCCGCCTTTGTTGAATACGCCGCGGCCGTCCGGCCCGATGCGCCTGCCGCCCGCGCCGCTCCCGCGATGACCTCCCGCCGACTGCAAGCCCTGCGGCGCACGCGCCCGCTAGAAAACTCTGCACAACTCAGCTTGTCCTTCTGAACGGCGTCTGCAACGTGAAGAATCCCGGGGTTTTTCGCTGCGCTCAAAATGACCGAGTAGGCCTTATGCAGAGCTTCCCTACCGATGCGGTCGGCCGTCTGCATATCGCGTCCGACGCGCCCATCGTCGGCATCGACGTCGGTGAAAATACGCTCTTCCTCGCGATCATCGCGCCCGGCGACACGCAGGTCCGCTTCCACGAAATCGATGTCGCGGGCGCCGTCGCGCACTCCCCCGACGATCCCCTTGCCCGCCTCGCCGACGCGATCGTCGCCGCCGCGCCGATCCTGTGCCGTGCCGGCGCCGTCGCGCTGATCGATTCGCCGCGCTGGCCGCGCGATCTCGATCTTTCCGCCGCCGGCCTCGCGCCCAAAGGCCGGTGCCATCGCGATCATCCGCCCGGCCGCATCATCGACGCCCGACTGCACCGGATCGTGCGCGCGATTCGCGCGGGCTCCCCGCCGCGCCCGGTGTTGGGCCTCTGGATGTTCCCGACGCCACCGTTGGAATATTTCGCGCGCAGCGCCGCGGCCCCGCGATGCCCGCCGCATCTCACTTGCCTGGCCCGCGCGCTGTTCGGCGGCCAGCACGCCGCACGCTCTGGCGCGCCCGCCCCGACCGGCGGCCAGACCTTCACGCGGTTTATGCTCACCGGCTTCGCCGCCTTCCGTGCGCTCGAGGCCGTAGGTGTGGCGAGCTTCGAATCCTATCCCGACCTGGTCTATCGGGTGTGGACGCGCGCCACCACGCTCATCGCCAAGCGTCGCGGCAAGTCGCACGCGCTTGCCGCACGGTCTATGATTGTGCGGGCGATCGCCGGGGAACTGCGCATCGCGATTGGCGGCGGGCTTGCGGGACTCGACGAGGCCGACGCCGCGATGCTCGCGCTGGGTGCCGCGGCGGCCGCCCGCGACGGCGCAATCGCGCTGATCGGCGCGCCGTGCGAAGGCCGTTTCGCCCTGCCGCTCAGGTCGTCCGACGCGGCGCATGTGGCCTTCGCTCTGGCGCTCGCCGACTGATTATGGTTGACGTGCGTTGGCGTCCGTTAAAAGCTGTGTATGCACGTCCGGACAAGGAGGGATGAGAAGAGGACATGAAAGATAGAAGACACTTGCTCTACGCCACACTCGCGCTGGTCGGTGGAATAATCGGCGGCGCGGCCTCGAATCGACTGCTGCCGGGCGAAGGGATTGCCAGCGCCGCCGCCCGCGCCGCGCGCGAGATCAAGGCCGAAAAATTCGTCGTGGTCGATCGCAATGGGTCCGCGCGCGGCGTCATCCAGGTCAACTCGCGCGGCGTCGCCGACATCGCTCTCGACGACGACACGGGCCACCCGCGCGCGGAACTCAGCGTCAGCGCTCAGGGCTCCGCGAAGGTCGGCTTCTATGATCAGAATGGCGCCCAGCGCGTCACTTTGGGCGAAACCCCGTCCGGCCGCAGCGGGCTCGCAATCTACGCCACAAACGGACGCCAGATCGCCGGCTTCACGGTCGCCGAAGACAACCAGTCGAGCGTCACCCTCTATGATCCCAACAACGGTCGCGCACGCGTCGGTCTGGGTGTCGCCGCGAACGGTGAGCCGGCCCTCGTGCTGTTCGACCAGAACGGCCGCGACCGCGCCGAACTGCACGTCAGCCTCGACGGCCATCCGGGTCTCGCGCTAGCCGATGCGAACGGTAAGAGTATCGCCGGGCTACCCGTATCGGAAGCCCCACAGCCGCAACAGTAAGCCTGTTACCGAACTATCTCGGGAGGAGAGTTGCAATGTATTCGTCGGGAAAAAAATTGGCCGCTATCATTATCGCCGCGGCAGTACTCTTCGCCGTGGCCGGATGCTCGGGCCAGCCGCTCAGCACACGTGAAAAGGGCACCGGTATCGGCGCCCTGCTCGGCGCCGGCACTGGCGCGATCATCGGTGCCGCTGTCGGCGCTCCAGGCGCGGGCGCCGCAATCGGTGGCGCGCTCGGCGCCGGTACCGGCTTCGTGGTCGGCAACGCGATGCAAAATCAGGAAGTCCAGCAGAACCAGACTCAGTCACAGCTCAATTCGCAGCAGCAGGAGATCGAAAGCCAGCGCCGGCAAATCGAGCAAATGAAGTCGCAATCCGAAACCGAATGAGCCTCCCGCCGCGTGACGGCCGGCCGTTTCGATCGGCCGGCCGCTCGCGCCGCGGCGTACGATACGCGGCGCGGTGTACCGCTGCGCGCCGCCGCGCGGCCGGGCTCCGGACCATCGTCTGCGCCGCCGCGCCGCATCCCGTCGGCCCGCGCGGCCGCCGACCTTGAATCGCCGCGCGGTGTCGCCTTGGGACGTGACTTTAAAGCGGTCTTCTTCGATCTCGACGGCACCCTCGTCGATATTCACGGACCGCTCTTTCGCGCCGCCCGCAACGCCGTCGATCGGCTCGGCCACGGCCCGCCGCTGACCCGCCAACGCTACCGCGAGGCGCTGGCCCGCGACGATCTGTTGCTCGGCCTGCCCGACCATCTGCGGCCCCAGTTTCCGCAGTTGCTTTTCACCTGCTTCGTCACCGAACTCGATCGCACCGCACGGCCCGAGGTCCTGCCCCACGTCCTCGAGACGCTCGCCGAGCTCAAGCGTCGTGGCTACGCGACCGCGGTTATCACCAGTCGCCCGGGCGATTCCGGCCGCCTCATCCGAAAGCTCGCGCGGATTGGGTTGGCGGATCGCCTCGACCAGGTCCTGACTCAGCCCGAAGCCTCGCTCCTCGCTCTCGACAAGACCGCAAGCCTCAAACTGGCCGCGACCGATGCGGCCCTTGCGCCCTCCGCCTGCATGTACGTCGGCGACGAGCCGCGCGACGTGATGGCGGCCCAGGGCGCGGGCTATGGTGCCACCGTCGCGGTCGCCACCGGCGCCGCGACCTTCGCCCGCCTGCGTGATCATCCGCAACATCGGCCCGACCATACGCTGCATTCGATGGGCGAGCTGATCGCGTTGATCGATCGGCTCCAGCACGAGCCCGGTCCGTAGTCCGCATTTGCTCGCGCCGAATCTACGCGTCTAACCGTCTCTTTGCCCGCCTCGGCATGACCTTGACTTCGCTATTCTCTTCGAGTAATTACTCTATTAAGTCGATAGACTTAATATGTTGACGCACAAATCGAAATACGCGCTCAAGGCTCTGATTGTCCTCGCCCGCGAATTCGGCCGCGGTCCCGTGCTCATCTCCAACATCGCCGCGCGCGAGGGTATTCCCCGCAAATTCCTCGAACTAATCCTGCTCGAGCTCAAAAACCACGGCATCCTGCAGAGCAAAAAGGGCAAGGGCGGCGGCTATACCCTGGGCCGGGCGCCCGCCGCGATTCACGTCGGCGACGTGCTCCGCGTGCTCGACGGGCCGCTCGCCCCGACTCCTTGCGTCAGCCGCACCGCGTACATGCGATGCGCCGAATGCCTCGACGAGCGGACCTGTGGCGTGCGCCTGGTGATGAAACAGGTGCGCGACGCGACCGCGACCATCCTCGACGCGACCTCGCTGGCCGACATCGTCGTGCGGGTCGATCAGGCGGCGCATGGCAAACCCGCGCTGACCTACTCGATCTGAACGCCGCGCGATCAAACAGGCGACCTGAAACATCGAATGACCTGAAGGATGTAACGAAATGAAATCCGCGAGCCCATTCGACCAGCCCAATCCGCCCGGCGAGCCGCTTCCCGACAATCTCGAACGCGTCATCCGCGAGGTCGTCCGCGCTATCCGCAACGTTAATTTCGGCTCGGTCGAAATCGTTATCCACGATTCCCGGGTCGTCCAGATCGAACGCAAGGAGAAATTCAGGCTCGACCGCGCCTGATTGCGCCAGCGACGAAGTGCCGAGATGCCAACCGGTCTACCGGAGCATCCCCGGACCAACATCATGAGGTGTGACGAACTGACCGGAATACCGGAGGTCGTATTTTTGACCAGGGAGACCTTCGGTGACCAAGCAACGCTCGTTCGCATTCGCACTCGTGGCCGGCCTAGCGCTGGTCGCGCCGGCCCGGGCGCACGCGCAAACTGAATCGATGATCCAGATGCAGAATCAGATCGATCAACTGACCAGGAAAGTCGAAGAGCTGGAGCAGGCCAACCAGCAGGTTCACGGCCTCGACCAGCGCGTCCAGATGATCGACCGCAAAATGGACCTTGAGCAGCAGAACGCGCGGGCCGCGCAGACCCGCGCCAGCCGCGCGCCCAGCGTCGAGTCCAGCGCAAAGGGCTTTTTCGTCCATTCGCAGGACGAGAGCTACAGCCTCCGCATCGGCGGATGGCTCCAGTCCGACGGCCGCTTCTACACTACCGATACCAAGCCGACCGGCAGCGAGTTCCTCATCCGGCGCCTGCGCCCGTATCTCGACGGCACCGTGGCGAAGTATTACGACTTTCGCTTCCTGTTGGATTTTGCCCAGGGCACGACGACTCTACAGGACGCCTTCACCGACCTTCACTACTGGCCCGGGCTGCGGCTGCGCGCCGGCAAATTCAAGGAGCTCGTCGGCCTCGAGCGGATCCAGGACGACCGCTACGTCAAGTTCGTCGAGCGCGCCCTGCCTTCGCAATTGGTGCCCGATCGCGATATCGGCTTCGCCCTCCACGGAGTTCTGCTCGACCAGCGCATGGAGTATTCCGTGGGCCTCTTCAACGGTACCTTCGACAACACCGCCACCGTCGCCGCCGACCATAACGATGCCAAGGATATCGCCGGCCGGGTCTACTTCCATCCCTTCGCCGGCTCTGATCCGCGCTACGCCGCCAAGCTCGGTCTGGGCCTCGCGGCCACCTACGGCGACGAGCGCGGAGCGACCCTCGACACTTACCGATCAGCCGGCCAGACGGTCTTCTTCACCTACGCCAAGGGCGTCTCCGCCTCCGGTCCGCGCTACCGCATCGCGCCCCAGTTCGACTACTACCGGGGGCCCTTCGGCCTGCTCGGCGAATACGTCGACAACACCCAGCGGATGCGCCTGACCGGCTTCACCGGCACTACCCGGCCCCGGCCCTACGGCAACCTGCCGCGCAAGGCTGTCAGCGACCAGGCGTGGCAGTTGACCGCGGCCTGGCTGCTCACCGGCGAGGATAATTCCTTCGACGCGATTGTTCCGCGCCGCGACTTCAATCCGTTCGGTGGCGGATTGGGCGCATGGGAGCTGGTGGGACGCGCCGGTCAACTCCTGATCGACCGCAGCGCCTTTACCAACGGCTTCGCCTCCTCCACGACTTCCACGCGCGAAGCCATCGAATGGGCGCTCGGCGTCAATTGGTACCTCAACCCCAACGTCAAGGCCCAACTGGATTACTCGCGCACCGCCTTCACCGCGGGCGCCAGCGACGGCCACGACCTGCCCAACGAGAGCGTCATCCTGAGCGAGATGCAATTGCAGTTCTAGGCGCCCGCCCATGGATAATTCATCGATCGATCGTCGCCCAACGCCGCCCCCCGGGCTCCGCCGCACGCTGATCGTCCGCCTGACCGCCGCGCTGTCGCTCGCCGTCGCGATATTCGGCGCGGTCCTCGGTCTCCAGCGCACGGCAGGCGCCGAGCAGACCATGCTCAACGCCTCGTTCGACGCCACGCGCGAATTTTATCAGGCGTATGACGCCGCTTTCGCCGCGCATTGGCGGGCGACCACCGGCCACGACGTGACTATCAATATCTCCAACGGCGGCTCGGGCATGCAGGCCCGCGCGGCCATCGACGGACTCGAGGCCGATGTTGTCACGCTGGGCCTCGCCTACGATATCGACGCGCTTAGCCGCAAGGCCCAACTGCTCCCCGCCAACTGGCAGAGCCGCCTGCCCAATCACAGCTCGCCCTACACCTCGACCATCGTGTTCCTGGTGCGCAAGGGCAATCCCCACGGTATCCACGACTGGCCCGATCTGGTCAGACCGGGTGTCGCCGTGGTCACGCCCAATCCGAAAACCTCGGGCGGTGCGCGCTGGGCCTACCTGGCCGCGTGGGGCTACGCGCTCCAGGCGCCGGGCGGCTCTCCGGCCGCCGCTCGCGAGTTCGTCACGAAGCTCTACCGCAACGTCCCGGTGCTCGATTCGGGTGCCCGCGGCGCGACCACGACCTTTGCCGCGCGCGGCATCGGCGACGTCCTGATCTCATGGGAAAACGAGGCCTGGCTGGTGCTCGATCACTTCGGCAAAGAACAATTCGAGATCGTCTATCCCTCGGTCAGTATCCTGGCCGAACCGCCGGTCGCGCTGATCGATAAGGTCGTCGATCGTCATGGCACGCGCGCGGTCGCGACCGCGTATCTCGATTATCTCTACTCGCCGGAGGGTCAGGCGATCGCCGCCAAAAACTATTTTCGGCCAAGCGACCCCGCCGCCGTACACGACGGGCCATCGTTTCCCAAAATCAAACTGTTCACTGTCGATACGGTCTTCGGCGGATGGGAAAAGGCGCAGGCCGTCCATTTCGCCGACGACGGCGTCTTCGACCAGATCTATCAGCCCGGCAGCTAGCGATTATGCTTGAATCCATCCACCAGCGCGGGCGGCGCCCATGAGCCTCAAGCGCCGCCGCATCCTGCCCGGCTTCGGCCTTACGATGGGCTATACGCTCGCCTACCTGAGCCTCGTCGCCCTCATCCCGCTCTCGACGCTCGCCCTGAGCGCCTCCAGCATCGGCTGGGCGCGCTTCTGGCACGTGGTGCTCGCCCCGCGCGTGATCGCAGCCTTCCGCCTGACTGTCGGCACCGCGCTCGCCGCCGCGCTGATCAATTCGGTCTTCGGCCTGCTGGTCGCCTGGACGCTCGCGCGCTACGAGTTTCCGGGCAAGGGCGTGGCCGACGCGCTGGTCGATCTGCCGTTCGCGCTGCCCACCTCCGTCGCCGGCATCACGCTCACTTCCCTTTACGCCGCCAATGGCTTCGTCGGCCGATGGCTCGCGCCGCTGGGAATCAAGGTAGCCTTCACCCCGCTCGGCATCATCGTCGCCCTGACTTTCATCGGGATGCCCTTTGTCGTGCGCACCGTCGAACCGGTCCTGCAGGACCTCGAACTCGAAATCGAGGAGGCCGCCGCAACCCTTGGCGCGACCCGCCTCCAGACCTTCCGCCGCGTGATCGGCCCGGCGATCCTGCCTGCCCTGATCACCGGCTTCGCCCTGGCCTTCGCGCGCGCGCTCGGCGAGTACGGCTCGGTGGTTTTTATCG
>Ga0307373_10006473_pt1 | contig 18589 bp, 15 predicted proteins | sample OX2MG_FD_202534 | JGI IMG/M metagenome (GOLD analysis project Ga0307373, IMG submission 202534) | Soil microbial communities from Risofladan, Vaasa, Finland - OX-2 | ecosystem: Environmental > Terrestrial > Soil > Coastal area > Acid sulfate soil | place: Finland: Risofladan, Vaasa | collected...
GGTCTCGACCCCGGCCGGCTGGGCGAGCTCGCCGCCCATGCTCACATGGCCGCCGAGGTCCCGGCGTGACGGCGCTGGGCCTCTCCGCCACCATGGGCGCTGTGACCGCGCGCCGGCTGCGACCCGCCCGCCGGTCCGCGCCCCTGGTGGCGTCGGCGACCGAGCGGGTCGCCGACGGCCACACCCCGGTTCTGCTCGCTGAACTGCTGGCGCTGCTGCGACCGTGCCCGGGGGAGACCGCCCTCGACGGCACCTGCGGGGGCGGGGGCATGACCCAGGCGCTGCTCGATCACGTCCTCCCTGGCGGTCGGGTCCTGGCATTGGACCGGGATCCGGCCGCCATCTCCCGGGTTCGCGATCGGCTGGGATGGGCGGGCCCGGCCCTCACCCTCGAGACCGGGTCGTTCGCCGACGTCGACGCGATCGCGCGGCGCCACGATCTCCAGTTCGATGTCGCCCTGCTCGACCTCGGCCTCTCCTCGCTTCAGCTCGATGATCCCGAGCGCGGCTTCAGTCTGCGGCGTGACGGACCGCTCGACATGCGCTTCGACCCCAGCGCCGGGGGGGTGACCGCGGCCGATCTGCTGGCCGAGCTCTCCCCCGACGCGCTCGGCCAGCTCTTGCGGGACAACGCCCAGGAGCGGTTCGCCGGTGCGATCGCCCGCGCGGTGGCCCGACAGCGGACCCGGGGCCCGCTGACCCGCACCGGCGAGCTGGCCGCCGTCTGCGAGCGCGCCATCCCCCGCCACCTGTGGCCACGCCACATCCATCCCGCCACCCGCACCTTCCTCGCCCTGCGCATCGCCGTCAACGATGAGCTCGGCGAGTTGGAGCGGGGGCTGCGCACCCTCATCAGTCTTCTCCGGCCCGGTGGGCGTGTGGGAGTCGTCTCCTTCCACTCGCTCGAGGACATCTTGGTCAAACGTCTCTTCTCACGTCTTAGCACCGTCTGCACCTGTCCACCTCCCCAACCGGTCTGCACCTGCGCTCACCGGGCCACCCTCTCCTTGCTCAACCGCCGCGCCGTGATGCCGGGCGCGGCGGAGCGCCTGCGCAACCCCAGGGCTCGTTCCGCTCGCCTGCGCGCTGCGGTGATGCTCTGGAGTCCGGAGCCGTCTCCCGACTGACCGTGGCCGGGGGCCGGTTCCGCGCCCCCCGCGGGTGACGCGCAGGCGCGCTGCCGTCGCCCTCCCGTTCGTCCCGTCGTCCTCCACCCGCCCCCTCCACCGGATTCCCCACCCCTGTGCGCACCTCGATTCCGGCACCCTCCCCGCGGGTCGAGCTCCCCGCGCTGGACGGCGTCGACGTCAGTCCCCGCCCCTCCCGTCTCGCCTCCCGGGGACGGCGGCGGCATCGCGCGACCGGCCGGGCCGCGCTGGTCCTGCTCCCCGCGGTCGCGGTGCTGGGCGTGGTCGGGACGCTGCTGGTCGCCGAGTCGGCGACGGCGGCGGCGGTGGGCGAGCAGATCGCGTCGCTCCAGACCCGGGGCGGTGCGCTCCAGGCACGCGCCGACCTGCTCCAGAGCACGCTCGCCGAGGTCCGCTCGGCGGGCGCGGTAGAGGCCGGCGCCACCGCCGCCGGGCTTGGCCCCCCGCTCGCCTGGGCCAGGCTGGTGCCGGCGGCGACCGGGCCGGCCGACCCGCTCAATCCGGTGCTGCGGGTGTTGGGCGTCCTGCCCGCGGCCCCGGCGCGCCCGCTCGCCCGCACCCGCACGATCACGGGCGGCTGAGCCGGTGGCGAGCCGTGCGGGGCGGTGGACGCCTCCCGCCCCGGGAGGCCCGCGCGCGGACCGGCGCCGGCCGGGTGAGCGGGCCGTGCGCGCGCCGCGAACCCGCATCCTCACCGCCTGCGCCGCAGTGGCCGCGCTCGCCCTGGCCGCCCGCTGCGTCGAGATCCAGGTCCGGATGGGACCCGCCCTGGCCGCGGCCGCGCTCGCCCAGCGGCTGGTGCAGGTCCAGGTCCCGGCCACCCGCGGCCTGATCCTCGACCTCCAGGGCCAAGTGCTGGCCGGCAACCTGCCCACCTACGACGTGGTGGCGGACCCGGCGGTGATCCCGGCCGCGCAAGTGGGGTCGGTGGCCGACCAGGTGGCCCGGGCGCTCCATCTCGCCCCCGCCGTGGTCGCAAAAGAGCTGCGGCGCCCGCTCCAGTTCGAGTACCTCGCCAAGGCCGAGTCGGCGTCGGTGGCCACCCGACTCAGCCAGGAGAACCTGGCCGGGATCTCCACCACCTTGGTGATGCAGCGGGTCTACGGCCCGGGGCCGGTCCCGGGCACCAGCCTCGCCGCCAACGTCCTGGGATTCGTCAACGCCTCGGACCAGGGCGCCTACGGTTTGGAGGGGTACTACAACCAGGTGCTCGCCGGCCGGGCCGGTTTCCAGACGGCGCTCCAGGACGCGCTCGGCAACGATCAGGTGCTGCGCCACGCCGCCCACCGGGCCGCGGTCCCCGGCCGCACCCTCCAGACCGCCATCGATGGCCCGGTCCAGTACGCGGTCGAGCAGGACCTCGCCCAGCGCGTGCAGGCGGTTCACGGCAGCTCCGGCACCATGATCGTGATGAACGTGCACACCGGCGCGATCGCGGCGTGGGCGGACTACCCCTCCTACAACGCCGACCAGTACGCCACCACCAACCCCGCGCTCTTCCGTGACGCCGGCATCGCCGACCTCTACGAGCCGGGGTCGGTGATGAAGGTCGTGACCTTCGCCGGGGCGCTCCAGGACGGTGCGATCACCCCGAATCTGCACTTCAACGAGACCGGAGTCGCGGTGGTCGACGGCTACGCCATCCGCGACTGGGACCTCAAGGCCCACGGCTGGATCTCGATGAACTACGTGCTGGAGGACTCTCTCAATGTGGGCGCGATCCACGTCGAGGACCTGGAGGGGACCCCGCGCTTCTACGCCAACCTGCAGCGCTTCGGCCTGGGCCATCCCACCGGCGTCGACCTCGCCGGCGAGGACTGGGCGCCCTTGCCCCCGCTGAGCGCGATGTCGGCGGTGCAGCTGGCCACCGCCAGCTTTGGCCAGGGGGTGGTGGTCACCCCGATCGAGATGCTGGCGGCGATCAACGCGGTCGCCAACGGGGGGGTCTGGGTCCAGCCCCACCTCGTCACCGCGATCACCGGGGGTGGTCGGCCCCCAGCCCCGTTCCACCCGGTGACCCGGCGCGTGATCAGCCCGACCACCGCCGCGACGCTGGGCCAGATGATGGTGAAGGTGGTCGACGCCCCGATCGGGTCGGGCTTCATGGCGCGGATGTGGCCGACCTGGCGCGGCCAGATCGCGGGCAAGACCGGGACGGCGTCGGTGGCGCTGCCCACCGGGGGCTACGGCAACCAGACCATCGACTCCTTCACCGGCTTCTTCCCCGCCTCCCATCCCCAGTACTCGATCCTGTGCATCATTCGCGACCCCCAGGTGACCGCGCCCCTGCGCGAGGGGGCCTTCGACGCCGCCCCGACGTTCAAGCAGGTGGCGCAGGTGATCATCGATGAGCATCACCTCGTCCCCTAGGATCGTGAGCGTGACCCCGCTGGCGGCCGCCGCGGCCACCCTGGCCGCGGGCTGGCTGGCCTATCCGCCTGCGATCGCCGGGATCCGTCGGGTCGGGCTGACCCAAAGGATCAGGCCCGAGGGCCCGGCCGCCCATCGGGGCAAGGCCGGGACGCCGACCGCCGGCGGGCTGGTCTTCTTGGTCCTGCCCGGGCTCGCCTGGCTGCTGGCCGGGCGGGGCCCGGGCGGCGGGCTGCTGGTGGCGGCGGCGGCGGGGGGGGGCGCGATCGGTCTGGTCGACGACTGGTTGACGGCCCGGGGCCGGGTTCGCGGCCTGCGCGTGCGCGCCAAGCTGGGCGCCCAGCTGCTGGTCGCGGGAGCGGTGGCGATCGGCCTCGCCCGGGGCGGGCCCGCGCCCCAACTGGGACTCGGGCTGGGGGCGGTGGCGCTCGGCACCGGCCTGCTCGCGCTCGCGGCCGCGGCCGGCGTCGCCACCAGCAACGCGGTCAATCTCGCCGACGGGGTGGATGGCCTCGCGGCCGGGCTGGCGGTGCCCCCGCTGGCGGTCTGCGCCTGGCTGGCGGCGGTCCAGGGCCGCGGCGGCGCGGCGGTCGTCTGCGCCGCCGCCGCCGCCGCCTGCCTCGCCTTCCTGCGCGTCAATCGGCCCCCGGCCCGCATCTTCATGGGCGACACAGGGGCGCTGGGCCTGGGGTTCTTGCTGGCCGCCGCCGCCACCCAGGTGGGACTGCTGCTGCTGCTGCCGCTGCTCGGCCTGGTCTTCGTGCTGGAGGCCGGGTCGGTGATCGTCCAGGTCGTCTACTTTCGCCGCACCGGCGGGCGCCGGCTGCTGCGGATGAGCCCGCTTCACCATCACCTCGAGCTGGGCGGGCTCGGGGAGTGGTCGGTCGACCTGCGGCTCTGGGGCGTGGGCGCGCTGGCGGCCGCCGCCACCGCCCTGCTGGCCCTCCACGGCGGCCTGGCGGCCCCGGGCCGATGATCCGCCCGGTCGACCGCTGGCTGGCGGCAGCACCCCGGGCGCGGGTGCCCGACGCGACCCGGCTGCGCGCGCTCGCGCAACGGGTCCAGGTGGATCCCTGGCTGGTGCTGCTCACCGCCACCCTGTGCGCCTTCGGGCTGGTGATGGTCTATGCCGCGAGCGCCTCGATGGCGGCCGCCACCTACGGCAATGCCAGCTTGTTCTTCCACCATCAGCTGCTCTGGATGGGCCTGGGCACGGTCGCGCTGGTCGTCGGCGCCCGGGTCGACTACCATCGGTGGACGCGGCACGCGGGGCTGGTGGCGGCGGGGATGCTGCTGCTCCTGCTGGCGGTGCTGGTGCCCCACGTCGGGGTCGAGGTTCTGGGCGCCCGCCGCTGGATCCACCTCGGTCCGATCGACCTGCAGCCCAGCGTGGTGGCCCAGCTGGGGGTGCTGATCGCCGGCGCCGCCTGGCTGGAGAGCCGGACCGAACGGCTGCACAGCTTCGTCGACGGCGCCGGCCCGTTCATGGTCCGGCTGGTGGTGGTCGCGGGCCTGGTCTACGAGGAGAAGGATCTGGGCTCCACCATGCTGGTGGTGATGATCGGGATGGTGCTGCTGGTCGCCGCCGGGGTGAGATGGCGCCAGCTCGCCCTGATGGCCTTGTCCGGCATCGGCGTGGGGGTGCTCCTGATCAAGGCGGAGCCCTACCGGGTGCAGCGGTATCTCGCCTACCTGCACCCCTTCGCCCACCCCCTGGGCTCCGGCTACCAGGCCGTGCAGGCGCTCTACGCGCTGGGGTCGGGCGGGGTGGTGGGACTCGGGTTCGGTCAGAGCCTGCAGCGGACCCAGTGGCTGCCTGAGGCCCACACCGACTTCATCTTCGCCATCATCGGCGAGCAGCTGGGACTGATCGGGTCGCTCCTGGTGCTGGCCCTCTTCGTCGCTTTCGCCGTTCGCGGCCTGCAGGCGGCCCGAAACGCTCCGGACCGTCTCGGCGTTCTGCTTGCCAGTGGGATCACGGTCTGGCTGACCGGCCAGGCCCTGCTCAACATCGGCGGGGTCACCGACAGCATTCCCAGCACCGGCGTGCCGCTACCGTTCATCAGCTACGGGGGCTCGGCGCTGGCGGTCTCGATGGCCGCCACCGGGATCCTCCTCAACATCTCGGCGCACGCGCGCCGACGGCAGGAGACTACCCGTGCGCGTCGTGATCGCGGCTGGAGGGACCGGCGGCCACACCACCCCGGCGCTGGCGGTGGCGGAGGCGCTGAGCTCGGCTGACCCCAAGGCGGCGATCACCGTGGTGGGGCGGTCCGGCGGCCCCGAGGCGGAGTGGGTGGAACGGGCCGGGCTGCCCTTCGTGGGCCTGCCCCTGCGCCGGCCCGGCGACCGGGGCCGGGTGGCCACCGCGCGGCTGCTGACGCGCCTGCCCCCCGCCTACCTCGCCGCCCGCCGGCTGCTGCGCGCGGCCGAGCCGGACGTGGTGCTGGCGGCCGGCGGCTACGTCTGCCTCCCGGTCGCCCTGGCCGCCCTGGGGGCGCGCCGGCCGGTCGTGCTGCTGGAGCAGAACGCCCGGCCGGGCCGCACCGTCGCCCGGCTCGCCCGCCACGTCCACGTGGTCGCGTCCGCGTACCGGGACACCCAGCAGCTGCTCCCGGGCGCTCGGGTGGTCTGGACCGGCAACCCGATCCGCCGCGAGGTGACCGACCGGCTGCCGTCGCCCTTGCCCCCGGCGGCGACCCGCCTGCTGGTGATGGGAGGCTCCCAGGGGGCGCACCGGCTCAACTGCGCGGTGTGGGCCGCGCTCGCGCCCCTGCTCGGCGAGCGGCCGGCGCTGACCGTGACCCACCTCACCGGCGGGGCCGACGCCGACACGGCCCAGTCCCAGCGCGCCGCCCTGGGCCCGGGCCTGCGCGACCGCTACCATCCCCGGCCCGCCACCAGCCAGGTCGGCGCGGCCATCGTCGCGGCCGACCTGGTGGTGATGCGCGCGGGCGGCAGCTCGATCGCCGAGGTCGCCGCCTGCGGCCGCCCGATGGTGCTGGTCCCCTATCCGTACGCCGGGGCCCACCAGGTCGCCAACGCTCGTCCCCTGGTCGAGGCCGGGGCCGCCGAGTGGCTGGCGGACGCCGAGTGCACCGGGCGGGCCCTGCTGGCGGCGGTCGCCCCGATCGTGGATGACCCCCCCCGCTGGACGCGGATGGCGGAGGCGAGCCGGGCGTGGGGCCGTCCCGATGCGGCCCAGGCGGTGGTGGCCCTGCTTGCTGGGGCGATGCCGCCCGGGCCCGGACCGTGACCGTGGGGGTGGAGGCGGCCCTGCGTCCCGGCGCTCACTGGCACTGCCTGGGCATCTGCGGCTACGCGGTCTCGGGGCTCGCCCTGATCGCCAGGGCGGCCGGCCGCCGGGTCACCGGGAGCGACCAGGACGCCTATCCGCCCACCACCGAGATCCTCCGCTCCGCCGGGGTCCCGGTCGACCCCGGCCACGACCCGGCCAACCTGCTCCGCCACGGGAAGGTGGACCTGCTGGTGGTCGGCAATCAGGTCCGGCGCGGCAACCCCGAATGGATGGCCGCGCGACGGGAGGGGATCCCCGAACTCAGCGAGGCCGCCGCCTACCGCGCGCTCACGGCCGAGCGCACCCGGGCGGTGGTGTGCGGCACTCACGGCAAGACCACCACCGCGGCCCTGCTGGCCCAGATCCTGGACGCCGGCGGGCTCCGGCCCGGGGTTCGGCTGGGGGCGACCGCACGCAATCTGGGCGCCAGCGCCCGACTCGGCGACCCCACTCCCGGCAGCCCCTTCGTGTTCGAGGGCGACGAGTACACCACCACCGCCCGCGACCGGCGCGCCAAGTTCCTCTGGTGGGACCCCCAGGTGGTGGGCCTGCTCAACCTCGAGCTCGACCACCCCGATGTCTACCCCGACCTCATCCACTACCGGCGCCCGTTCCACCAGCTGGTGCAGGGACTGCCCGGGCACGGCCGCCTGGTGGTGAACCGCGACGACCCGGAGGCGCTGGCGGTCGCCCGAGCCGCCCCCTGCCCGGTGGTGACGGTGGGCCGGGACGCCGGGGACTGGCACCTGCGGGCCGCGCCCACGGTGACGGGCGGGATGACCCGCCTCGAGGTGCGCGCGCCATCGGGGGAGCGCATCACCGTCCGGGTCCCCCTCTTCGGCCCGGCCGGCGCCACCGACACCCTGGTCGCGCTGGCGCTGGCGGACGCGCTCGGGGTGGGCGCGGCCGCGGCGGCCGCGGCCGCGCCCGGCTACCTCGGGCTGGCGCGCCGGCTGGAGTGGCTGGGATCGGCCGGCGGGGTCGAGGTGGTGGACGACTACGCGCATCACCCGACCGAGGTGGCCGCCAGCCTCGCCGGGCTGCGCAGCCGATTCGGCCCCGCGGCCCGGCTCGTGATGGTCTACGTTCCCCACACGTACTCCCGTACCCGGGCACTGCTGGACGATTACGGGGGCGCCTTCCGGCTCGCCGACCGCGTCCTGCTGGGGCCGCTGGAGCCCGCCCGCGAGCGCCGCCGTGCGGGCGCGGTCACCTCCGCCGACGTGGCCGCCCGGGTGCGGGGACCGCGCCCTACCCTGGTCGACGACGCCGACCAGGCGATCCGAATCCTCTGCCGGGAGGCGCGTCCCGGCGACGTCATCTGCTGCTGCTCGGTGCGGGGCTTCGACGGCTGCGCCCCGCGTCTGCTGGCGGAGCTCCGCCAGCGGCCCCACACTTGCATCGTGGCGCCGGATGCGCCACCGTAGACGAGCTGGACCCCGGCGGGGTCCCCGCGTCCGGCGCTCCTCATCCCCCCCACGCCCTCGCCGAGGATCATGATGCCCGACCCCTGGCCGACCGGCCGGCGCCCGTCCCGGGCCGGACGCTCGGCTCGTTCCCTGCCCTCTGGGGTCTGGCGCTCGAGCCGGCTTGGGGCCTTCGTCCCGGATGAGCCGGCCCGGCGCCGCCCGGCGTCGCGGGCCCCCCGCGACGGCTACGCGCGGCCCGCCGGGCCGCGCCCCCGCGCCGACCGCCCGCGGCGGCGCCAGGCCGCCCCCTGGTGGGAGCGGCTCAGCGCCGACGCCGCCGCCGAGCTGGAGCGGCGGCGGACCCTGCGCCGCGACGCGCGCCGCCGCGCCCGCCCCCGCCTGCGCCGGGTGCGGGCCTCGGCCCCCCGGCCGGTGGGGCTGCTGGTCTGGTGGGGGGAGCAGGCGGTCGTCTTCCGGCGCACCGCCGGGGCGGCGATGGCCCTCTTCGTGGCGGCGGTGGTGGTGCTCGCCCTCCCCGTGCTCCACCTCCAGCGGGTCACCGTGACCGGGGCCGGCGGCCTCTCCCGCGGCACGGTGCTGGGGGCCAGCGGCCTCACCCAAGGGGAGAGCATGCTGTTCGTGCGCGCCGGCCCCGCCGAGCGCGGTGTGCTGCGGCTGCCCGGCGTGCGCGCCGCCCGGGTGCGGGTGCTGCTCCCCGACCGGGTGGTGATTGCGCTCCAGCTCTGGACGCCGGTGCTGGTCGACGTGCGCGCCGGCCTGGCCGCGCCGATCGCCCCCACCGGCGCGGCGCTCGCGGCCGGTCGCCCCCTGGCCAGCCTGGCCCCCCAGCTGGCGCGCCTCCCGCGGGTGGTCGAGCTGGGCCGGGCCACCCCGGTGCGGGCGGGCGCCCCGGTGATGGAGGCCCGCTACGCCCAGGCCCTGGCCGCCCTGGTGGCGGTCTTTCCCCGCGCCTACGGGGTCGCCGTTCGCGAGGTCGCGATCTCCGGGGCGGGCAGCCTGCTGGTCTACACCAGCGCCGGCTGGGTCGCCGACCTCGGGCCGGTCCTCACCCCCGCCCAGCTGCGGGGGTTGGCGCCCCGGCTCGAGGCCCTGCGCACCCTGGCCACGCGGGTCGACCTGACCCGGCCCGGAATCGCCGCGATCGACCTCCAGGACCCCGCGCAGGTCGACGTCACCGACGGGCGACCGGCTGCTGTTCCCGCCGGCGGTCCGCCGGTCCTGCGGGCGAGTCCGGCCCGCGCGTGACCGGGGCGCCCCGGCTGGTCCCGGAGCCCGGCGGGGCGGGCGCTGCGCGACCGGTCACCCCCAAGGGCAGGGGCGACCAGCCACCGCGCCCACAACATCCTGTGGATGACCGCCCTCCGCGGGCTTGTCGTCGGGGGCCGGAGCGGCTACACTGGCGAGGTCGCCGGAGCCCGCCCGCGGCGGCTCCGGCGGATCCGGGCGCGAGGGTCGCCCGCGCCCGGCGCCATCCTGTCCTGGCCGTGCTGCCGTTCCACGTCGTACCCGTTGCTCTTGCGAGGATGCCCGCCCTGAACGGCCTTGACCGCGCCCGCCCGTCCCGCGCCGCCCCCCCCGTGCGGTGGAGGCGCCCGCCGCGGTGAGCCTGCGCCATGTGGTCGCGCTCGACGTCGGCTCCCAGTCGGTCCGCTGCGCCGTCGCCGAGGTGGTTCCCGACCGGATTCGCATCGTGGGGGTGGGGGAGGTCCCCGCCCGCGGCGTCGTGCGCGGGGTCGTCGCCGATCCCGCCGCCGCCAGCCAGGCGATCGCCGAGGCGGTGGAGGGGGCCGAGCGCGGCTCCGGGGTCGAGATCGACCAGGTCGTGGTGGGCCTGGGTGGACCCCACCTCGGGTGCGCCACCCGCCAGGCCAGCGTGCGCGTGCTCGCGCGGGACGGGCGGGTCGGGCCGGGCGATGTCCGTCGCGCACTCGACCAGGCCCGCTCGGGGCCGGCGGGGGAGGGGCGCGAGGCGCTCCACCTGGTGCCCCGCAGCTACGTCGTTGATGGGGGCGAGCCGGTCCGCGACCCGGTCGGAGCCGCCGGCGAGCGGCTCGACTGCGTCGCCCATCTGGTGACCGCCGCCACCGCCGCCACCTCCGCCCTGGTGGATGCCGTCCACGCCGCCGGCCTGGCGGTCGAGGACGTGGTCGCCGCCGGCCTGGCGGCGGCCGAGGGGGTGCTGCGCGACGTCGAGCTGGAGCGGGGAGTGGCTCTGGTCGACTGCGGGGCGGCCACCACCACCGTGGTGGTGCTGGCCGGCGGAGCGGTGGTGCACACCGCGGTACTGCCGGTGGGGGGGCGCCACGTCTCCCAGGACCTGGCGGTCGGCCTGCGCTGCGATCCGGAGCAGGCCGAGGCGGTCAAGTGCCGCCACGGCAGCTCCAACCCGCTCGCCGCCCAGGGGTCGGAGCTGATCACCCTGAGCGGCCCGGGCGTGCTCGGCGCCCACGAGGTCTCCCGCCGCCTGCTGGCGGAGATCATCGAGCCCCGGGTGCGCGAGATCACGCGCCTGGTGGGCGACGAACTGGGCCGCGCGGAGCTACCGGGACCGCTCGCCCGGCTGGTGCTGACCGGGGGGGCGGTGTGCCTCGACGGGTTCCCCGAGACGGTGCACCGGCTGCTGGAGATGCCGGTGCGGGTCGCCTGCCCGGAGGGGTTGGCCGGCCTGGATGGTCAGCTGGGCCATCCCCGCCATGCGGTGGCCGCCGGCCTGCTCCGCTGGGGCTCGCGCCAAGAGCTCCGCCGGGAACGCCACAACCGCCGCAGCCCCGGCGGCGTCGGGCGCATGAGCCGCTGGCTGCATGACCTCTTCTGACTCGGCGGGAACGCCCGCGTGCCGCTCGACCCCCACCCCACCCACCCCGTCGTCGAGGAGACGTTGATGCCGCAGGACGAGCTCGATCGCACCATCGCCGGCAACGCCCGCATCAAGGTCGTGGGGGTCGGGGGGGGCGGCAGCAACGCCGTCAACCGGATGATCAAGGCCAAGCTGCGGGGGGTGGACTTCATCGCCATCAACACCGACAAGCAGGCGCTGGACGCCGCCGAGGCGCCCACCAAGGTGCACATCGGGCGCAAGGTGACGCGCGGCCTCGGCTGCGGCGGCGACCCCGATGTCGGCGAGGCCGCCGCGGAAGAGTCGCGCGACGAGCTGAGCCGTCTGGTTCACGATGTCGACATGGTGTTCGTCACCGCCGGGATGGGCGGGGGCACCGGTACCGGCGCGGCGCCGGTGATCGCCGAGATCGCCCGCTCCAGCGGCGCGCTCACGATCGGTGTCGTCACCAAGCCCTTTCCCTTCGAGGGCCGCAAGCGGATGGCGGCGGCGGACCGCGGCCTGGACGCGATGGCGGGTCGGGTCGACACCCTCATCACCATCCCCAACGAGCGCTTGATCGCCGTCACCGACCGCAAGACCACCATGGTCGACGCCTTCCGCAAGGCCGACGACGTGCTCCGCCAGGGGGTGCAGGGGATCAGCGACCTGATCGTCTTCCCCGGGCTGATCAACTTGGACTTCGCCGACGTCAAGGCGATCATGCAGGGGCAGGGGGCCGCGCTCATGGGGATCGGCCACGGCAGCGGCGACAACCGCGCCGTCGACGCCGCCCGCGACGCCGTCGCCTCGACCCTGCTGGAGACCACGATCGCCGGCGCACAGGGGATTCTGGTCAACATCACCGCCGGCCCCGACCTCACCCTCTACGAGGTCAACGAGGCCTGCGAGCTGGTGCGCTCCAGCGCCGACGCCAACGCCAACATCATCTGGGGCACGGTGATCGACGACCACATGGGTGGCGACGTGAAGATCACCGTGGTCGCCACCGGCTTCACCGGCGGGCCCGGCCAGTCGCACGCGGACCGATTCCGGCAGAGTCGTCCGCAGGAGCTGATCGAGCCGCCGGCGGGGGCGCGTCGCGACCCCGAGCCGCAGCCGGCCAGCCCCTTCGACGAGCTCGACATCCCCGCCTTCCTGCGCGAGCGACGCTGAGCCTGGCCGCCGCCCCCGCTCGGGGGATGGAGCGGCGGCCGGCCATGCTACGCTCGCGGCGACGGGTCGCCGGTCGCGCCCCGACCTGTCACCGCTGGGGGAGGACCGCGCTCCACCGCCCCGTGCACCCGCCGACGGGACGGGTGGGGGAGTGTGTGCCCGTCGCCCGGCGCCCTCCGCCGGGCGCGCCGTACACCGGGACCCTGTCAGGAGCCGATGAGCGTCTTCGCCCCCGTCACGCCGCTGTTCGACATTCCCAGCCTGGAGGCCGAGGTGCTCGCCTTCTGGCGCGAGCAGGACGTCTTCGCGGCCGGGCTGCGGGCCCGCCGCGACGCCCCCCGCTTCACGTTCTACGAGGGCCCTCCCACCGCCAACGGGCTCCCCGGCATCCACCATGTCCTGGCGCGCGCGTTCAAGGACTGCGTGCTCCGCTACCAGCAGATGCGCGGGCTCCGGGTCGAGCGGCGGGGGGGGTGGGACACCCACGGCCTGCCGGTGGAGCTGGAGGTGGAGCGCCAGCTCGGCTTCACCCGCAAGTCCGACATCGACGCCTACGGGGTCGAGCGGTTCAACCAGCTCTGCCGTGAGTCGGTCACCCGTTACATCGGCGAGTGGGAGGAGCTCACCCGGCGGATCGGCTTCTGGCTCGATCTCACGTCCGCCTACCGCACCGACAGTTCCGACTACATCGAGTCGGTGTGGTGGAGCCTCAAGCAGATCTTCGACCGCGGCTGGCTCACCCAGGGTTATCGGGTCAGCCCCTACTGCCCGCGCTGCCAGACCTCGCTCTCGACCCACGAGCTGAACCAGGGCTACCAGGAGAATGTGCCCGACCCGGCGGTGACGGTGCGCTTCCGGCTGGTGGACGAGCCCGGCACCAGCCTGCTGGCCTGGACCACCACCCCGTGGACCCTGCCCGGCAATGTCGCGCTGGCGGTGGGGCCGGAGATCGTCTACGCCCGGGTGCGGCAGGGGGAGGAGGATCTGATCCTCGCCCGCGACCGCCTCGACGCTCTGACCGGACCGTACCAGCTGCTGGACGAGCGAGTCGGCTCCGAGCTGGTGGGGTGGCGCTACCGGCCGCTCTTCCCGGAGGTCGCCCCGCCCGAGGGTGCCTTGCGGGTGGTGGCGGCCGACTTCGTCAGCACCGAGGAGGGCACCGGGATCGTCCACACCGCCGGAGCCTACGGCGAGGACGACCTCCAGCTCTGCCAGCGCGAGGGCATCCCGGTGCGCCACACGGTGGGACTGGATGGCCGGTTCCTGCCCGAGGTGACCGCGTTCGCGGGCCAGTTCGTCAAGGACGCCGACCCCGCCATCATCGCCGACCTCAGCGCCCGCGGCCTCTGCTACCGGGCCGCCGAGATCCGCCACACCTACCCCTTCTGCTGGCGCTGCGGCACCCCCTTGCTCTATTACGCGCTCACCTCCTGGTTCATCCGCACCACCCAGGTGCAGGAGCGACTGGTCGCCGCCAATTTCGAGGTCGCCTGGGTGCCCGCCCACCTGCGCGAGGGGCGGATGGGCAACTGGCTGGCGTCGCTGCAGGACTGGAACCTCTCCCGGGCGCGCTACTGGGGCACCCCGCTGCCGATCTGGGTGTGCCCGGGGTGCGGGCGCCAGCAGTGCGTAGGCAGCCGCGCCGAGCTCGGGCTGGCGGCGGGGAGCGACCTCCACAAGCCCTTCATCGACACCGTGACCCTGGCCTGCGAGTGCGGCGCCGCCATGCAGCGGGTGCCCGAGGTGATCGACGGCTGGTACGACAGCGGAGCGATGCCGTTCGCCCAGTGGCACTACCCGTTCGAGCATCAGCAGGAGTTCGCCGGGGCCCACCCCGCCGATTTCATCTGCGAGGGGATCGATCAGACCCGCGGCTGGTTCTACACCCTGCTGGCGGAGTCGGTGATGCTCTTCGACCAGCCCGCCTACCGTCACGTGATCAGCCCGAGTCACGTGGTCGACCGCACCGGCCGCAAGATGTCCAAGTCCTGGGGCAACGTGGTCGACCCCGTGCGGGTGCTCGACCAGTCCGGTGCCGACGCGCTGCGCTGGTGGTTCTACACCACCGTCTCGGTGGGCCAGGAGTACCGGATCTCGCCGGAGCGCGTCCACGAGGTCGTCAACCGCTTCCTGCTGATCCTCTGGAATGTGCACAACTTCCTCATCACCTACAGCGTCGTCTGCGGCTACGACCCGTCCGCGCCGCCACCCGACCCGGCCCAGCGCACCGTGATGGATCGCTGGCTGCTGGCTCGAGTCGGCGAGACCGCCCAGGCGGTGCGCCGGCGGATGGACGGCTACGACGCCAACGGCGCCTGCCGGCAGCTGGCCGCCCTGCTCGACGACACCAGCACCTGGTACGTGCGGCGCTCGCGGGCGCGCTTTCGAGATGATCGTGACCCGGAGCGCGCCCGGGTCGCCTGCGCCACCCTCTACACCGCGCTCGTGCAGCTGGTGCGGATGCTGGCGCCCTTCATTCCCTTCATGACCGAGACGATCTGGCGCAACCTCACCAGCGGCCAGCCGGATCTGCCCTGCTCGGTCCACCTCACCGACTTCCCCGAGCTCGACCCCGCCCATGCCGATGGCGAGCTGCTGGAGGGGATGGCCCGCCTGCGCCGGCTGGTTGACGCCGCCCGCCCGCAGCGGGAGGCGGCCAAGATCCCGGTCCGCCAGCCGCTGGCCTCGGCGACGGTGGCCGGCGACCCCCTCCCGCCGGAGCTGGAGGAGATCCTGGCCGAGGAGCTCAACGTCCGCGCCGTCCACCACGCCGACCTTCCCCAGGACGGCCGCCCCACCGTGCTGCTCGACCTCACCCTCACCCCCGAGCTGCGGGACGAGGGCTGGGTGCGCACCCTCACCCGGCGGATCCAGGATCTGCGCCGTCTCGCCCGGCTGCAGCCGGGCGAGACCATCGAGGTCCGCTTCGCGGCCGGCGAGCCGGTGGCGCGCGCGCTGGAGGCCGCACGGGCCCAGATCGCGGCCCAGGTGTATGCCGATCGGATCGAGCGCAGCCGGAGCGGGCGCCGTCCCCAGGACGGGCAGGTCAGCGAGGGGGTGCTCGCGGAGGAGCCGTACTGGGTGACGCTGCGGTCGGTCGGCACCGGTGGCCTGCCCCCGGAGGCGCCCGAGCCCGCCGAGCCGGGGCCGCCGGAGGGCCCGGGCTCGCCATCGGCCGCCGAGCGTCCATAATCGGAGCCCACACCCCGTCGGCGCCCGGCCGACGGCAGGAGCTCCTCCATGCCCCACGAGAGCGCAGCCACCCGCGACGACGAGCTGGCGGGGATCCGCGGCCAGCTGGAGGGGGAGCGCGCCCGCCTCGACGGCGAGCTGCGCGGGCTCGCCGGCCCGGGCGGAAACGGCCGCCGGGACGCCCCCTTCCCCGAGCACCCCACCGAGCACGCCGGCGACATGGCCGAGCACGAGCGGACCCAGGCGCTCCAGAAGACGCTCCGGCAGATGCACGCTCAGGTGGAGGAGGCGCTGGGGCGGATGGGGCGCGGGGAGTACGGCCGCTGCCGCAGCTGCGGGGCGGAGATCGCGATCGAACGGCTGCGCGCGCTGCCCCACGCCACTCGCTGCATCCCCTGCCAGGAGGCGGGCCGCGGCTGAGGCGGGTCCGCCCGACGCCCCCCGCCCCGCTCGGAGCCCCGGGCGCGACGGCGGCGGGCCGGAGCCGTCGGCCATCGCCGGCCGGGCCCGGCGGTGGCCGCCCTGGCTCATCCTGGCAGCCGTCCTGGTGCTGGTCGCCGACCGCCTCAGCAAGATCCTGGTGGTCAGCCACCTGAGGTTGGGGGTCGCGGTCTGGCCCCAGTCCCCGGTCACCCTGCGCCGGATCGAGAACCGCGGGGCGGCCTTCGGGATTCTCCCCGAGGCGCAGTGGCTGTTCGTGGCGGTGGCGGTACTGGTGATCGCCTACATCGCGACCCACTGGCGCCCGCTGGCCGGGGAGAGCTGGCTGCTCCAGCTGGCGCTGGGGACGCTGGTGGGGGGCGCGGTCGCCAACGCCGCCGACCGGGTGGTCCAGGGCTACGTCGTGGACTTCATCGCGGTGCGCAACTTCGCCACCTTCAACGTCGCCGACTGCGGCATCACGGTGGGGGTCGTGATCATGATCGCCCGGCTGGTGCTGCGCCCGAGTCCGGGGGCGCCCGATGGCTGATCGCCAGGCCGGCGCCCGCCTGGTGGGTGGGGACGCCGACGGCTGGCGGCTGGACCGCTGGCTGGCCCAGGCGGTGCCCACCGGCCGGGGCGCCGCCGCCGAGCTGGTGCGGACCGGGGCGGTCACCGTCAATGGCACAGCGCCCCGGCGGCCGGCGGCGCCGGTGCGGCGGGGCGACCGGGTGAGCTGGCGTCCGGTGCCCCCTTCGGCCGCCGACCCCGGCGCCGACGCGATCGCGCCGGCCGTGCAGCTGGTGTACGCGGACGCGGAGCTGGCGGTCGTGGACAAGCCCGCCGGCCTCACCGTCCACCCCGGCGCGGGCCGTCCCCGGGGCACCCTGGCCGATGGCCTGCGCCAGCTCGGGGGCGGCTGGTCCACCCTCGCCGGAGCCGACCGGCCGGGGATCGTCCACCGGCTCGATCGGACCGTGAGCGGGCTGCTGGTGGTGGCCCGCACCGAGGCCGCCCACCGGCATCTCGCCGCCCAGCTCCAGGACCGCTCGCTCGGCCGCGAGTACTTCGGCCTGGTCCACGGGGTCGTCCGCGAGGACCGGGGACGGATCGAGGCCCCGATCGGGCGGGACCCCCGCCGCACGCTGCGGATGGCGGTGGTCGCGGGCGGTCGTGAGGCGATCACCGAGTTCGAGGTGCTGGAGCGGCTCGCCGGCCACACCGCGCTGCGGCTGCGGCTGCTGACCGGCCGCACCCATCAGCTCCGCGTCCATCTCGCCTACATCCGGCGGCCTTTGGTGGGCGACCCGCTCTACGACCCCGGACCCGAGCGCCGCCTCGGCCGTCCCATGCTGCACGCCGCCCAGCTGCACCTGATCCACCCGGACGGGCGGCCGCTCGCCTTCCGCAGCCCGCTGCCCTCCGACCTGGGGGAGGCTGTGGGCGAGCGGGGGGGGATTCCCGGCGAGTGGCCGGGAGCGGCGCCGGCGGGGCGATGCGGGTGAGCCCGGAGGCCGCCCGCGGTCGCCTGATCGTCATCTCCGGGCCCAGCGGGGTGGGCAAGGACACCGTGATCCGCTCTCTGCGGGTGCGCGCGCCCTGGCTCCACAAGTCGGTCTCCGTGACCACCCGCCCCCCCCGTCCGGGCGAGCGCCACGACCACGACTACACCTTCGTCGATCTCCCCACCTTCGCGGAGCTGCGCCGCTCCGGAGCCTTCTTGGAATCCGCCCAGGTCCACGGCGCGGCCTGGTACGGGACGCTCCGGGAGCGGGTGGAGGCGAGCCGGGCCCGGGGCGAGGACGTGCTCTGCAAGATCGACGTCCAGGGGGCGGCCCAGCTGCGGGCCCGCGAACCCGAGGCCGAGCTGATCTTCCTGCTGCCGCCCTCGCGGGCGGCCCTGATGGAGCGGCTCACCGGGCGCGGGACCGAGAGCCCCGCCGAGCTCGCGACCCGTGCCCGTGACGCCGACCGCGAGCTCGCCGAGGCCGAGCGGTACCCTCACCGGGTCGTCAACGACCGGGTCGACCGGGCGGTCGACGAGATCCTCGCCATCCTCGGCCCGGCCCCGCCCGACCTCCGCCCCGCCCCGCCCGCGCGCGTGCCACCATCATCGCCATGACCGATCCCACAGAGCTGGCGGGGCGTCGCATCCTGGTCCACGTCTGCGGCGGGATCGCGGTGGTCAAGGTCTTCGAGCTGCTGACGGTGCTGCGCCAAGAGGGGGCCGCGATCCGGATCGCGATGAGCCCGGGGGCCTTGGCGTTCGTGGCGCCGATGACGCTGCGCGCGCTCGCGGGGGCGCCGGTGGCGACCGGGCTGCTGGGCCCAGCCGTCGGCGCCCCAAGGGGCGCCCCCGCCGAGACCGCCGACGCCGGCCACGGCATGGCCCATCTCGAACTGGCCGAGTGGGCCGAGTGTCAGCTGGTTGTGCCGGCCACCGCCGACATGTGCGCCCGGCTCGCGCTCGGGCTGTCCGATGAGCTCGTGAGCGCGACCGCGCTCGCCTGCCCGGCGCCGCTGGTGGTGGCGCCGGCGATGGAGGCCGCCATGTGGCGGCACCCGGCGACCCGGGCGAACCTGGCCACGCTGGCGGCTCGCGGGGCCCGGGTGGTGGGGCCGGTCCCGGGCCGGCTGGCGTCCGGCCGGGAGGATATCGGCCGGCTGGCGCCGGTGGCGGAGCTGGTGGCGGCGGTGGCGGCGGCGCTGGCCGCCCCCTCCGCGGGCGCGGCCAGCGCCG
>Ga0307373_10006475_pt1 | contig 18588 bp, 13 predicted proteins | sample OX2MG_FD_202534 | JGI IMG/M metagenome (GOLD analysis project Ga0307373, IMG submission 202534) | Soil microbial communities from Risofladan, Vaasa, Finland - OX-2 | ecosystem: Environmental > Terrestrial > Soil > Coastal area > Acid sulfate soil | place: Finland: Risofladan, Vaasa | collected...
CGCGGAGCGAAAGACGACCCATCATGCGCGAGTTTTCTGATAGGCACTTATTCGATTTCGGCCTTGACGCGGTGCGGTCTGGCACCAAAGCACGGCCGCAGCCGCCGCGGGAAAGCCGACGATCAAGGCTGCCAGTATGCCGAGGGCCTCGACGCGCCAACGACGATAGCCGAACCGTACCTGCCTCGGCAATCGGCCGGTCGGATTCGGGTCCGATTCGCCAAGGAACACTCGTTCGTCGTCGTCGAAGTAAGCGAAGCTTCGCAGGGCGATGTCACCGTAACGTGAAATGGTCAGGTACGAACCCAGCGCCGCCGCCAGCTTGGGGCGAAAACGATCCTGGTTCGCGTCGGTGTCGGGCGATAATGGCTTCTTCGAGGGTTTCTTCGGAGGGCAATCGCTGCAATACCAGCCTGGCTCCAGCCCGGCGGTTTCGTCGGCCACGGCTAACCAGCGTTCGGCCCGCCGTCGGCTGGCGTGGGCCGCGCGGTCGCGGCATTGGTGGGCGTGAAACTCTCCGTAGGCGAGGAAAAACTCCTCTTTGCCATTGCCGGCCACTTGGACGCTGAAGAGCATCTGCGCGATCATCACCAGAGGCAGAATGAAATTCGGGAGCGGCTTGTTGCGCTTCGCGGCCGCCGAAATCACAAGCCCCAGGCCCAGGGCAGCCAGTCCAACGAGCAGCAGGACCAGGGCTGGCCGGAAACCACCCAAGAGCATTCCATCTGACAACGGCGTGCGGCGCAGTGCGACGAGCGCGGTGAAGAAGACCAGCGTTTGCACGACCGACAGGGTGCCCAGCACGATCATTTTGGCGGTCACGTACGGTCCCACGCGAAGAAAAAGGAGCCGTTCATGATCGAATACTTCGCGTTCGCTGACGATCGACATCAGGCCCAGGCTGGCCCCCATCCAAACGCACGAAAGCACGCTCAAGAAGCCGAGCATCGTCTTGTCGTCCGGCTTGATCGCCATGTGCAAAGCCGTGGCGAAGCAAAGCGGCACGGCGAAAGACGGCACGAGCACGTGTGGCAGGTCCCACTCCGTACGCCGGTTGCGGATCAGGGCCATTTCGCGACGGACGAGCAGAACCGCTTGTGCGAGCCAGCCGTTAATGGACAAGGCACGAGGCCGCTTCGCCTGGCCTCGTTTCCCATCCCTCCTTTCCTCCTGGCTCCTGACTCCTGGCTCCTGAACCTGCTGCTTTGACGCTGTGCCCAATCTGTCGAAATCAATCTCCGCCAGATTGCCCGACGGGGTTTGTTCGCGCAAAGTTTCCGGGGGACCGTCGAAAACGGTTTGCCCTCCGCGCAGAATCAATACCCGGCCGAAGTCGGCCAGGCGGTTCAGGTTGTGGGTCACGACGATCACGGTGCAGCCACGATGGCTGAGCGTCTTGAGCAGCCGGGCGAGGCTTTCCTCGCGCGCCCAGTCGAGTCCGCTGCCGGGTTCGTCGAGCACCAGCAAGCCGGGCGTGTTCACCAGCTCGGCCGCGATCCGCACGCGCTTTTCCTGGCCGCCGCTGAGCTCGCCCACGCGGGCGTTCCAGCGCGTCCGTTCCAGGCCGACCTGCCGCAAGAGCGACGAGGCATCGAGGCCGGGCCGGCCGCGGAACGCCGCGCTGAACGAGACCACTTGCAAAGGCGTCAGATCCTCGTGGATCGCCTTGTCCTGCGAGACGTAGCCCAGCCTGCCGCGAAACCCATCGGGATCGTCGGCGGGATTACGGCCGTCGGCCAGAATGCGACCCTGCTCAAGATGGCCCGGCACTCCGATCAGCGCCTTGAGCAAAGTCGACTTGCCCGCGCCGCTGGGCCCGGCGACACCGATGAACTGCCCCGGAGCGATGCTCAAGTCAAGCGGTCCGAGCCGCCCAGCCACTCCGGCTTCGACGAAATCGAGACGCATTCCTTCGATCCCGCGCACCGGCTCGAACCGCCCATCGGCCTCGCTGAAGATCCAGGCGAAGGGCCCGATTTGAACCAGATCGCCGGCCGCCAGGCCACGATCGGTTCGCCGTGGACGAACGTCCCTTCGGACGAGCCGGCATCGGCGATCCAATACGAACCGTGAGCGGCGGCACAAACGGCGACGGCGTGGTGGAACGATACGCCCTCGTCGGCCAGCACCATGTCTTGCCGTGGATCGGCCGCGTCGCGACCGAACCGCACCGCCGCACGGGCTTCCTTCAACGTCTTGAATTGACCCAGCCGGCCGATCGGGCGCGGCGCGGGGGCGGACGTCAACTCCGCCTCCAACCATGCCACGAGCCGCCGCTCGCAAAAGCGGACCTCGCCCGGCAATTCGAGCGAAATGCCCGCGTTTTCGATCGCCAGCGGACCGCAAGCCGCCTCCAACTTCACGCGCAGCGGATCCTTGCCATCGACCGTCAAATCGAGCGGCCCGTCGCCGTTGGCCCGGACTTCGGTCTTGCCGCCGGGCCATTCGACCACCAGGCACAGGCGAGGCCTCCATGCGCGGTTGCCCACCGCCAGCGCGGAACGAAATTCAAGCGTCTCCTCCACCCACCCGAGCGGCAGCCCGCAGTGCGGGCAAGTCCCCTGAATTCCAGCGGATTCAGCTACGTGCCCCGGAATGCTCACGAATTCCGCTACGGGTGGCACCTGAATTCTTGCGGATTCAGCTAATTGCCGATCGTGGCAGAGCGTGTGGCACGACGGGCAGGCGAACCACATGGCCGGCGAATCGCTCGGAGCACTCACTTCGCCCCATCTCCGTCGGCGATTGGCGCCAGCTCGGCCTCATAATAGGTCTCGATCGAGAGGTCGTGAATGCTGGTCGTTCCGAACAAGAGATGGTCGGTCGTGGCCCACAACGATTCGGCACGCCACGACGCGCGAGCCCGTGTCACCAGCCTCGCCTCTTCTGAAAAGTCGACGGTCCCCTTGATCGGCTCGATTTTCAATCGCTGCTCGGCGCCTTCTTCCGGCGCTTCGATCTCGATGTCGCCGCCGATGATTTCAAGTACGGTCGGTTGTCCGCCCGCTCGTTCGCCCGTGGACGATTGTTTCAGGTCGATCGTCCCAATCGCGCGGATCTCGTCGCCGAAGTTGAACAGGCCCCCGACGTCCTGACTGCTGGGTGTGAACACCTCGCCGGCGCCGCGCTTGGCGCCCTCGGCGATGAAGTAGTCCATGAAAGCGCTGCTCCCGTGGGCGACGCGGTCCAGCAGATCGGGATCGAGCCGGCGGCCGTCGAGCACTTTGATGTAGGTCACGCCGAGTCCCGAAACATATTCGATCTCCAGCCGTTGACCCGACAGGTCGCGGATGCGCTCGACCAATTCCAAGTGGTCGTCGCCGATGCCCTGGCCGCGTTCGCTAAGAAAACGGTTGAAGCGGGTCAATGCGCGCCGGCCGCGCGGGTCGACGGCGCCGGCGAGTTGCTTGACCTTCTTCAGCACGCGGTAGGCCGCGTGCAACGGCAACAACGTTTCATCGAGTTGCTCCCACACGACCTTGAGGATCGGCGAGTCGGGAAAATGGAATTCCAGTTCCCGATCGGAGACGGCGCGAAGCTCGTCGACGGTCTTGAAGTGCTGCTCGAAGACGACCGCCGTACCGCGGTTCTCCTTGACCTTGGTCTCGACGACCACACGGTACTCGTAATCGAAGCTGGCATCGGACTTGAACACCCAAGCGGTGTTCGACCCTTTGCCGTTGGCGTGAAAGTAGGCGATGCTCCTCACCGTGCGTCCGACGGGATAGAACTCGGCGACGTCGCCCTTGGACACCTTCGTCGGGCGCTTTGCCGCCGGCGGTTCGGGGAGTTTCAATTCGGCAACGGGCGGGGTCTCCGGATGGGCGTTCCGTTCGGCAATCCGCAGATTGCGTCGCGCTTCGTCTCGCAAAGCGTCATTGGTGTCGTCGGCGTCGGCGGGCGACTCTTCCAAGAGCTTGTCCCAGGCATCCTGGGCCTCTTTCCACTTCCCTTCGGCTTGTAGCCGGCTGGCCTTGTCGCGCAGTCCATCGAGTTGCGCCGAAGCGTCGGCGTCAAGCGTCGGCGGCTCCGGCCGCGGCGCGGTGGGCCACCACTTCAAATAAGCGACCGTGGCCAGGGCGAGCGCCGCGACGACCGCCCTGGGCCCCCATCCGAGTTTTGGTTGTTCAGGTTGGTTCATTGATAGTGACCGCGCGTTGGGGGTTAAAGGATACTGGCCGGTGTCGACTAGGGCGCCTCCGTGGTTTCACTGCGCTTTGCGATTTCGACCATCAGCTTAGCTGGCAACACCCCACCGAACTCAACAACGTCCTGTTTGCGAATCGAACAAAGCCAGTCGCATACCACGACGGTTGGTTTCCGAAGTCGCGATTTGGTGGTCCCCTCCCGGTTCCAGGGCAACATGACTTTGTTCGGCGGAAGAGGATCGTCAATTCTCGTGGAACCGACGACCACGGCAAACGGCTCGTCATCTTTGATTTCCTCCGTGGAAGTAAGCACGACCGCGGGGCGTCTCTTCGTGGTCTTTCCGTCGGGGCTTGTCAAAAGTGCCCAGACGACACGGCCTTGCACGATCGCCGGCATCGCTTCGCCCCCATTCAAAACGGCGACTCTTCTTCATGTTCGAACCATTCCGGCGGCGGAGCTCGCTTGGCTGCCAAAGCCAACAGCCGCGCGTTTGAAGGAACGATGCGCTTAAGTTCCTCGACGGCCGCCGCGTCTTCCAAATGGGCTTCGACGACCAATGCGGCCTCGACGGTCGGTTTTGCTTCCGCAATCGGACCATCGTAGGCTTTGGAGGCTGCAGCCTTGACGAAGAATGGCAAAGCCAGCGTCTCGGTCCCATCAACGATCAGGTGGAACTGGTACGCGCCCAGTTCCCGAAATCCTACCATCAGGTTCGTCACGATGCTCGTCCCGGCCGGCCCTTCGGGATTTAGACTGCTTCGTTTCGCGTTCAACTCCAAGTCCTCGCTCATGGGCAAGCGCTCACCATTGGGCGTCGTCAGTTCGACCCGAAACTTGTGTCCGGTGCTCGGTTCGCCTGGCCGCAGGAGCAACCGGGCCACTAAAGCCAGCGGAGGCCCGACGAAGGGCAACGACGTCGCCTCCAGCCCGTCGACGTCCGCTCCAAAAATGCAAAGCCGTCCGTCCTGAAGTTGACCGGCGGTGTTCGCCAAGAATGCGTAGGACAGTTCCATGATTTCCTCCCGGTATTCGACTTGCCTGGTGCCCTCGCCGAATTTGCGACGGTATGATCAACCTCATTATACGGCACGCGACGGGAAATGAGACATTTTCTCATGAGAAAGTGGTTGCCGCAGGTGCGAGAGCGCAAGCGATGCACCGGCTAGATATACTTCACGCGGCCACGAATGAGACACTTGCTTCAAGTGGGACGGCCTTCCTAGTTGGACAGCGCCACTTTAGAAGCTAGGTAATATGAATCGACGTAAGTCGTTTCCTGATGGTGCCGACATTTTGCCCATTGAGACAAGTGGCGCTGTCCAACTAGGCCGTCTGCCTAAAGGAGTTGGCGGCGCGGACGGCCTAGGAAGGCCATCCCACGACTGGCCGCGTGCAGTATAGCGACCGGGGCATCGCTTAGGCTCTGCCCCAGCCACCGTGAATGTCTCATTCTCGGCCGCGTGCAGTATCAGCGCATGGTTGCTAATTCGCGGCGCCGCTCAAGGCCTTCTTGGCCTGCTGCTTGATCTTCTTGGCTTCCGTGGCATCGACATTCCAGCCGCGCGGCGGCCCGGGACAATGGACGACCTTGAACTGCAAAGTCACATTTTCGTCATTCGACGCCACGGCCCCAAATTGATCCAACGACCAGATGGCCAGGGGGCCATCGACGACGTGCGAGATCAAGTTGGGACGTGCCAGCAGCACGCCGCGATTGAACAACCCTTTTTCTCCCTCGAGCACCAACTCGATCGCGTCGCCTGGCCGCCAATCGAACGCCAGTCGGCCGTTCGCGTCGTCCTTCAGGTAGTCATGCTCGCTCTCGTATTCCTGGTTTTCGCCTGCCGCGAGCGTCCAGTCGTGCGCCGGCGTACTGGCCTGCGCGCGTCCCGACGCGCCCACGGTAATGACGCGGGTCGTACCGAGGCCGGCCTCGCGCGCCGCGTAGCCGCGTTCGATCCGTAGCGTCCACGGCGTGCCGGTTTGCGCCGCCTGGTACCAGCCCTTGAGCACCTTCTGTACGACTTCGTCCGGCTCATTGCGGATCACCACATCGGGGTCGGCGCCCGGCGCCGCGCAATTCACCCACACGCCTGCCGCCGTCCGCAACGCTTCGAGCCGTAGATTCGCGCGGCCGAGCCAGTCCTCCCAAGGCTCGCGACTCGCCGAGTCGCACAGCCGCTTCAACTCGGCGTCGGCGGACAGCCAGGGCTTGGCGCGCCGGCGCAGCGCTTCGATGCTCGCCCGCCACTCTTTGATCCGCGCGGCGACCGCCGGCTCCTTGATCAGCCACGATTCATAGAGTCTCGTGACATCGTTCGCCTGGTACGGGTGCTTGACCGTGACTTTTTCCTCCCAGGCATTCCTGGCTTTCCTGCCGTCCTCAGCCGCGGCCTGGTCGGCGCTCTGCATGCCGGCACCGCTCGCCGGCGGCGGCACGCCCGCCACCTGTTGATTCAGTTCCGCCAGGGCGGCTCGGATCTCCCGCAGCTCTTCGTTTTTCTCGTTCACGATCGCTTCATCGAGCTGGCGTTCCATCTCGGTAATTCGGTTCGCTTGCGAGACGTTCGTCGCCTTGGCCTTGGCCAATTGGTCGCCGACTTCGATGCCCTTCCGCCTGGCGTCGGCCAGTTCCGTCGCCTGGCGCCGTACGAGGACCGAGAGGTAGACGCTCAAAGTACACGAGACCATCGCTACCGCGAGCGCCGCCGCCAGCCGGCGGATCTGGGCGCCGCGGCGCGCCGCATCCCATGACTTCAGTCGCCGCAATACGTCGCTCGCGTCGGAAGGCGACGCTTGAGATTGCCAAGTCCCTTTTGGCCCCAGCCGGCCGAAACCCGATGGGCCGGGCGCCGGTTGACCCAGGAGCAGTGCTACGACGGTGATGAACCGCCGAACGGGATTCGTCTGGTCGATCAACTCGCCCAGACGCCTGGGGCGGTGCCGCCGCGCCAATCGCATTCGTAGCACCGGTTCGATTCTTGCCCAGAATTCGTCGACCGAACTCGCCCCGTCAGCATGTTCCAACAACTCTTGGCGCCCCCCCAGGGCCAATTCACACGCGGAGAGGGCCAACCCTCGCAGGTCTTCCATTGGGCTCAAGGTTGCGGCGGGTTCGAGCACACCCAGCGACCGATAGACGCGCGATTCCGGATCTTCGACGCGGTGCCCCGACCAGGCGGCCAGCGCGCCCGCTACGGGACCATCGAGCCACACGGTCACGTCGTCCTTCTGATCATCGGATTCTTCGACGTAGATATTGCACGGCCGAACGTCGCCGTGGACGAGGTGGCGAGCATGCATTTCGGCGAGGCCCGCGAGCACTTGCTCGACGATCGACAGCCAGGCCGCTGGTCCGAAGGCGTCGCTTCGCTCGGCCATGAGCTTGGAAAGCGCTTCGTCGTGCCGATGTCCAACCAAGAACATGCCGCTCGGCGTCGTCGAGCCGGTCTCGACGGGCAGCGAAACGTGAAGAAGTTGAAGCCCGACGCGTTCGGCAAGCCAGGCTTCCAATCGCGGCTTCCAGCCAGGCCAATCGTCCCAGCCGTCGCTGGTCGAGGCCGGCGGCAGGAACTGTACCAGCCGTTTTTTCGCGGCACCGTTCCGTGAGTCGGTGGCCTCGAACTCGTCGCCGAGACAACCAGCGCCGCGTCGCGCGCGATCGAGCTTCAGCCCGGCCGGCAGCAGCTTCTGGTACTCGGTCATCTCCATGGGCTTACCTTAGGGACGAACTGGGAGGCAAAACCCGATCTCTTCTGTACGGAACGCCCTCCGTGGCGTTCCGCGGAAGGCCAACGAGTGCCGTGTACCCATTCGAGGAACGCCACGGAGGGCGTTCCCTACAGACACCATTGCCCCGGCAATCGCCTCCAAGCGGGTGGTCGTCATTTCTCAGGCACATTCCAGCCTAGCGTTTCAAGCACCCATTGGAACAAATCCGCATCTTCGGGACGTTCGCCGGGTAAGGCCAGTAACTTGGTGTGGTTCAAATCGAAGATTCGCTCGCCGTCGGAGCCTTTCAGCCGGGCGCTGGCGACGGCCACCGCCCCGTCGCCGCGTCCGTCGCGCAGCTCGTCGCTGGCCAGCGCATCCAGCACCACCTGGCGGAATTCCTCGGGGACCTTCCGGCGGCGAAAGAAGTCAGTCAACTCGCGTTCGATCGCGGCGCGTTGTTCCTCCGCCAGAAAACTACGGCGGCCGATCGCCACATAGTACCGCACGCCCGCCGGGTGCCGCCCGGCCTCCAGCTCCTCGAGGAACTCGCTTCCAGGCCGCAGGTCTCTGGCGGCCTCGCCCAAGCCGTCGCGCAGGTTTTCGCCGCTGAACAGGGTGCCTGCGGGCAAAGCGCGTACCAGTTCGATCGACTCCTGGGCGCCGGCCAGGCGGGTGCCATGGTTGGGTGTGCCGAGCATGAACAGATCGGTGACGCACGTCGGAGCATGGTCGGCGACCTCCAGCGCGTACCTCGCGACCAGCCCTCCCATGCTGTGGGCGACGATCACGAGCTTGAGCCGCTCGTACCGCTTGCACAGGTCGCCCAATTCGCTCCTCAACCGGTCGCCGCTCCAGGCAATCGGACCGTCGTTCGGATAATCGAACAAGAGGGCCTGAACCTCCGTGTCGACACAGGCCTTGGCGAAGGGTTTCAAGTCGGCCGCGTCGGCTTCCAGGCCGTGGACCAGCAGCATGGTCCGGCGGTCGGGGTCGAAGCCGTCGGGCAGGTGAAGCCCTTTTTCGTCGGGCCACTCGCTTAGCGGGAGGTGCAGCAGTTTTTCGAGACGTTTCCGCAAGCGGCGCCGCACGCGGTCGTCTTCGCGGTTGGGCACTCCGATAATCAGCTTGTCGTCGTCGATCGAGACCCTGATGAGTCCGGCTTCGCCGGCCAGGACCAACGCCGCGCGTTCCAGCGTGGTCAGCTCGATCTTGCGGTCGCGGATGCGTTCGAGCGGATAGTGCGCGTGTAGTTTGCGGTTGCACTCGGCGCAGAATTCGCGAGGCGAGAAATAACGCCCTTCCTGAAGCGGAATCGTCAGGTCGATGAATTCATCGGCATTGGCCGGTGCGCGACTGAAGATCGAGACCGCGACGACGGCGAGGCAGGCGACGAGACGCAAGGGTCGAGTTCTTGGGGATGCGGCGATCATCGAATATGGAATCGGCTCGCGCACCGGCGAGGTACTCAGTTTCCCGTGCCATGATCGAGTCGCGCCAGCGCGTCGCGTCGAACCTCGGACCAAGGTGTCGTTTGCGCCGTCCCAGCGTCGAGTTCGGCGGTGCGACGTTGAATCTCACGAGCCCATTCGTCGGAAAATGGCGATTCGGCTTCGGGGGGCACCGAATCCCAGAGCTCCTCGATCAAACGCAGGCGATCCTGCTCGGGCAATCGTTTCGCGGCGGACAAAACGGAAATAAAGTCACCCATCTCGATACCATTGGTTGGATCGGACCATCGCGACCCTTGTGCTCGACGGGTACAATCCGCGAACCGTCCGTAATTCCACCACATCGCACTCCGCCGGTCAAGCGGATTCGAGATTCGGAAGTGTCCTAACAGTGTGGTGGTTGGGACACTTCCCGAGATTCGTCCCCACTGCCGAAACCGGCCCACCTTTGGCCGGGTAATATGGACTGTACGGACAATCTCCCCGCGCCGCCCCACGCCTCCATTTTAGCCGCCAACGGACTTTCCAACGATGAAAAACTCTCTGAATGTGCCGTCGCCACTGTCTCGGCTCTCGTTATTGGCCGCCTGCCTCGTGGTGTGTACGCTGTTTACTCTCCCAAACGGGCTTGTGGCCGCCGACCCGATGAAATTGGCCCCCGAGTCGGCCGTTTTGTTCGTTGAGCTGGCCCGCCCGGAAACGATTCTCGACCCTGCTCTCGATCCCGCGACCCGGGACCTGTTCAAAGGGGTCGACGCCTACCGGAAGTACCTCGAATCGCCCCAGTACGCGCAGCTCCTGATGGTCAAGCCGGTCGTCGAAGCTCGGCTCGGCACGTCGTGGCAGGCGGCCGCGCGCGACATCCTGGGCGGCGGCGTCTATCTGGCCGTCGACGCCGCCAACTCATCGGCGCTGCTTTTCGTCCGCGGCCGCAAGCCGGAATTACTGACCAGGCTCAACGACCTGCTGATCGAGTTGATCGAGGGCGACGCCAAGAACAATGGCCGGCCTTCGCCCGTCAAGTCCGAGGAGCACCATGGCGTTCGGGGCTGGACATTCGGCGGGGAGGAAGCCCACACGATCATCGACGACCTTTTGGTCATCAGCAATAAGTCCGACGCCCTGAAGGGGGTGATCGACCGCTGGCGCGACCCCGACGCCAAGGGGTTGGCGAGCGTGGCTGCATTCCAGCAGGCGCGTGGCGAACAGCTCGCGGGCGCCGTCGCCTGGCTTTGGACTGATCTGGCCGCGGTGCGCAAAGTGCCGAACGTCGAAGCGGCGTTGGCCAAACGCTCGACCAATCCCTTGGGCGAACTGCTGATCGGAGGCGTAATCGACGCGGCCCGAGACGCACCTTTCACCACCGCCAGCCTGCGGCTCGACGGCGGACACATTCGTTTGCGGGCAGAGCTTCCACGTGACGCCTCGAAAACGGCCGCCTCACGAGCCTGGTTCTTCGCCGCGCAGGCAGACCAGGGAGCGCCTGCCGCTTTGTCGCCCAAAGGGACGATCGGCACGCTGACCGCTTTCCGCGACCTGGCCGGCCTTTGGTTGGCGCGCGACGAGTTGTTCGACGAAAAAACAGTGGCCGGCTTCGCCCAGGCCGATACGCAATTGGGGCTGTTCTTCTCGGGCCTCGACTTTGGGCCCGAAGTGCTCGGCGAGTTGCTGCCCGGCTTTCAGTTCATCGTCGCCAGGCAGGAATTCAGCGCGGAGGAACCGGTGCCGGCCCTCAAGCTGCCTGCGATGGCGCTGGTATTGAGTACCAAACACCCCGAAGAATTCGCCGGTCAACTGTTGCTGGCGTACCAGAAAATCGTCGGACTGACGAACATCGTCGGCGGACAGCAAGGACAACCACAGTTGATGCTTTCGACCGAAGAATGCCAGGGGGCGACGATCAACAAGGCCGTCTACATGAAGCCTCCCAAGGGGACCGCCAAGGACAAGGCGCCTACCAACTACAATTTCAGCCCGGCGTGCGCCCGCGTTGGCGAGCACTTCATCTACGGCTCGACGGTTGGCATCGTCCGGCAGCTCATCGAGCGGCTGACGCATGGGACGATGCCCGCGACCGACGGCAACATTTCGCTGGCGCTCGAATCAGGGCCTTTGGCGGCGATTTTGGAGGACAATCGTGAGCTGCTGATTACCCAGAACATGCTCTCCGAAGGTCGCAGCCGCCAGGAAGCCGAGCAGGCAATCGCAACCTGGTTCCAAATCGTGCGGCTGCTTGACCGCGCCCAGGTTCGGCTGGTGGCCGACGCGAAGGTGGTCTCGCTGGAGCTTTCGGCGGAGATCGCGCCGCGCTAGGCAAACATATACTCGTTCCCACGCTCTGCGTGGGAACGGCTCTTCGGCCGCTCTGCGGCCACGTTTTTCATAGAATCCCATGCAGCGCACCGCCGGGCGCGGCCAACGCGTCGACCCGGCGGCTAATGGCGGGGTCATCGACCAAGGGGGGCGCGTGGTGCGGCTTGGAACGCGCGTCGATGACGAGACTGCCGTGACATCCCCAATGTTTCTCATCGACGAAACTTCCGATCCCATACACGTCGGCCGCCGGGTTCGATCGGGTAAACGTGACCCAGAGAAAATTGTTCAGCGTGCGCGCGGCGAACTCGCTGTCGTCCACGACCACCGCCAATGGGAATCCATGAAACGCGCCATCGTTTCCGCATCTTTCGCAAAACCGCTCGACCGCCTGGTCGCGGCCGGCCGCGTCGGCCGAAAAGGGCGGACCGGTCAGAACCAGCACGCCGGGCAGCGCGACGCGCGGCTCGCGAAACCCCTCGGCCAACCGAGGTCCGTTCGGCGGAACGACGGCCAGCTCGCGCCGTGGCGGCCCCACCGCGGCGATGACCACCTTCGAGCCTTCGTTCAACGCGCCGCCGGAGTAGTCGAGCGTGTCGATCGTCGTCCTGGTCTGAAAGTGCAGGTCGCGGCACCAATCGACGCGCTGGAGCACGTGCCGAAAAAAGGCGGGAATGTCGTGGATGTCGAGGCCGGGGTGGTCTTCCTGGGCCACGATCCAAAGGTACTTGGCCAGCGACATTTGTCCTTGCCCGAGGATCGCGTTGGCCTGCGTCAGCAGTTCCTGCGGCCGCCGGCGCTCGGCGTAGGGCACGTATCGCTCGCTGCCGATCGCCAATAGCAAAGGATGTACGCCGGCCGCGTCGACCGCATGCACCGCCCGGACGCCATGCACGACCGTCGGAATCACCGGTCCTGTCAGCTCGTGAACGAATTGCCCGAACGCCGTATCTTCCTGCGGCGGTCGGCCAACAACGGTGAAAGGCCAAATGGCGCCGGCACGATGGTACACGTGCTCCACCCGCAACACGGGAAAGTCGTGCGCCAACGAATAGTAGCCCAGGTGATCGCCAAACGGGCCTTCGGGAAGCTGTCTCTCGCCATCCACATGGCCCGTAATGCAGAAGTCGGCCTCGGAGTGAATCGGCGACAAGCCGGGCCGCTCGATCAACGGCACCCGCCGGCCGCCCAGCGCTCCGGCGAAGGCGATTTCGGGGAGCCCTTCGGGTAACGGCATCACGGCGGCCACGGCCATCGCCGGGGGTCCGCCGACGAAAATGCTTACCGGCAGCCGATCGCCCCTCCCGATCGCCTCGGCGTGGTGTACGCCGATGCCTCGATGAATTTGGTAGTGAAGGCCGACATCCTCATTGGGCCGGTACTGATTGCCCGACAATTGCACGCGGTACATCCCCAGGTTCGAGTGCCGCCAGCCGGGCTTCTCCGCGCTTTCGGTATAGACCTGGGGCAGCGTGATGAAGGGTCCACCGTCGTTGGGCCAGCAGGTGACCCGCGGCAACTGGTCGATCGCGATTTCATTTGCCAGCACCGGCCCGCTCGAAACGCGCCGCGGTCGAGCGTGCGTCGCCGCGCGCAGGGCGCCCAGGAACCGCCACGGGCGGCGGCCCAGGTTGCCCGGATCGACCTTCAGCTCGACGAGCCGCCGCACATCGTCAAGCGTGTCGCGGAACAGATAGCGCAGGCGCTCGATCGAGCCGAACACGTTGCTGACCAGCGGAAAAGCACAGCCTTTGGGGCGCGTGTAAAGGACCGCCGGACCGCCTGCGGCGTACACGCGCCGCTGGATCTCGGCGACCTCCAGGTAGGGATCGACCGGCGCATCGAGCCGCACCAAATGGCCGGCGGCGGCCAGATCGTCGAGGCATGCTTTGAGTGTACGGTAGCCCATGCGTAGATTGTCATTGGTCATTGGTCATTGGTCATTGGTTACTTGTAATCGGCCCTCCGTCAAAAGCCAATGCGTCTGCGACGTTACCACGCCAGGAGTGGGAACGAGGACTCGGCAAATGACAAATGACTAATCTGCAACTCGTTCGGGGCACCCGCGCGGCGGGGCAACTCGCTCCCACGCTCTGCGTGGGAACGCCTCCCCGGACGCTCCGCGTCCCCGATCCAACGCAGAGAGTCGGAGTACCAACCGCGGACGTCGCGCGGCGTCAGAAACGTTCCCCGGCGGGAACGAGGTTCATGGAAACCTGCGAATAACCATTTGACAACCCGCACACGGTCCCCCATGATGACGGGGGGTCGGGCGGTCGTTTTTCCGCAAGATTCGCATTTCTTTGGCGAAGACCAATTCAGATTCGGTCGTCCAGCGAATATCGGAGTCGCCGATCATGACTACGTTCTATGTTGTTTGCGCTGTTTTGGGCGGGACCGTTCTTGCTTGCCAGTTTGTGATGACGCTCTTGGGTCTGGACCACGCTGACGTGCCGGATGACGTTCCCCATGATTTCGGCCATGACCTTGCTCACGGCGGTCAGGATTCCGCCCACGACGCGCATTCGGACCATAACCAGTCGTGGTTTTTCGGGGTATTGACGTTCCGTACAGTGGTGGCGGCATTGACGTTTTTCGGCATTGCCGGACTTGCAGGCACGTCGGCCGATTGGCCTACGCCCTGGACTTTGGTGGTCAGCACGGGGGCCGGCGCGGGGGCCATGTTCGGCGTACATTGGATGATGCAGGCATTGCACAAGCTCCGTGCTGACGGCACGGTTCGTATCCAACGCGCGGTGGGCCGGCCGGCCAGCGTTTACCTGCGTATTCCGTCGCGGAAGAGCGGCGTCGGCAAAGTACAAGTGAACGTGCAGAACCGCACGATGGAATATGAGGCCATGACTTCCCAGGAGGAGGAACTCCCCGTCGGAGCGCGGGTCGTGGTGGTCGACGTCGTCGGACCTGAAACCGTCGAAGTCGAATTGGCGCCCGACCATGAAAGGACCTCCCATGTCTAATTTCTGCCTCTTGGGTGACGCTTTATTGGGCCAGATCGGTTCACCGGGCTTGTGGTGGGGCGCGGCCTTAGTCGCAGCGGTGGTCATTGCCTTCATGTTCGCCGTGCAGTTGGCGACGCGTTACAAACGTTGCCCAAGCAACCGCGTGCTGGTGATCTATGGCAAGGCGGGCGCCACTGGCGATACGTCAAAGTGCATCCACGGCGGCGCCGCGATGGTTTGGCCCCTGATCCAGGACTACGCCTGGCTCAGTCTGGAACCGATCCAAATCGAGATTCCGCTTCGAGGCGCGCTATCTGCTGAAAACATTCGAGTCAATGTTCCCAGCGTGTTCACGGTGGCTGTCGGCACCAGCCCCGAGGTGATGACCAACGCGGCCATCCGCCTGCTGGGCCTGAACACCCCACAGGTCAAGCAACAAGCCGAGGAAATCATCTTCGGCCAGATGCGGCAGGTGATCGCCTCGATGCGGATCGAAGACATCAACCGCGACCGCGAGACGTTCCTCGAACACGTCCAGCGCTCTTTGGAGCCGGAGTTGAAGAAGGTCGGGCTGGTGCTGATCAACGTCAACATCACCGACATCACCGACGAGTCGGGGTATATCGACGCGATCGGCCAAAAGGCCGCGTCGCAGGCCATCCAACAGGCCCGCGGCGACGTGGCGGAACAGTTGAAGTTGGGTGAAACCCGCGTTGCCGAGGCCGAACGCGACAAGGTCGTGCAGGTCGCCGAGGCGACCAAGCACCGCGAGATCGGCACCCGCGACGCGCAGCGCGAGCAGGCCGTGCGGATCGCCGATCTGCAGAAGGCGCAAGCCATCGGAGAACAGACCGCGGCGTTCGAACGTGAAGCACAGGTCAAGGACGCCGAGCGGACGATGCGCATCAGGCTGGCCGACGCCAACGCCAAGGCGATCACCGGCGAGAACGAAGCCCAGGCCGAAATCGCCGCATCGCAGGCCGCCTTGCTGGTCAAGAAGGCCGACGCCTACGCCATAGGTGAGACTCGCAAGCGCGAGGCCGAAGCCTCCGTGTTGGAGGCCCAGAACCGGGCGATGGCCAAGGCCGCGCTGGCCGAGGCCGAGCGTGTCGAGGCCGAACGCCGAGCCGCGGTGGAAGCCCCGGCCAAGGCCGAGAAGGCCAAGCTCATCGTGCAGGCCGAGGCCGAGGCCGAAAAGCGCCGCATCGAGGCCGAAGGCGAGGCGAAAGCCATCTTCGTCAAGCTCGAGGCTGAGGCGCGCGGACAGTTCGAGATCCTGGCCAAGAAGGGCGAAGGTCTGCGCGAGATCATCTCGGCCTGCGGCGGCGCCAAGGAAGCCTTCCAACTACTGATGCTCGAGCACCTCGACCACCTGGCCCAGGTCTCGGCCCACGCCATTTCGAACATCAAGTTCGACAAGGTGGTGGTCTGGGAGAACGGCGGGCACAACGGCACCACGAACACCGCCAGCTTCCTGCAAGGCATGGCACGCACGTTGCCGCCCATGATGCAGGTGCTCAAGGACATCGGCGGAGTCGAGTTGCCCGATTCGTTGGTTAAGCTCGGCCAGTCCGAGGGAGCGCCCGGCGAGTCGGCCAACGGTGTGCATGCCAAGGACGAGAACCAGCCCGCGGCCGTCTCCTGAGGCCGTAATTCATTCCCTCTCAATGTCCAATATCCTCTTGTACCGCGCTACTTCCGCCGCCTTGTGACCTTGACCGACGCGACTGTAATCCACGCGGAGGTTTTCCAGCATGCGCACCAGCGTGGCGCGTTTCGGACAAGGGACGATGTACTGCTCGAGATTGATCCGCCCGTTGGCGAGGCGGATCGCCTGGGCAAGCGTTTCGCGCGGGACGACGCGCGCGCCGTTGTACGGGTCGAATATGATGTCGCCGCGGTCGAAGCCCGCGGGCGCGCGTGAGCCGTCGTACATGACCATGTAACGGTGGTTGGGGAGAGTCAGCCCGACGATGGGCACGCGCAGCCGTTCGGCCACCGCGACGACCACGTGCGAAAGCGTGATCGGCAAACCACGCTTCGTGCGAAGCGCCAACTCCAGCGAGCTGTTATCGGGGCTCTCGCCGACCATCACTCCTTTGAAACCTTCGTCGCCGAAGAGTGCGGCGCGCAGCGCCTCGACGACTTGCGCGGGATCGGCCTTCGCCGGATCGACGTCGTCGCCCAGTTGCTGGCGGACGGCGGAAGCCAAGGCGTCGAGTTGCCCGCTCAGCTCTTCGCGCCGCACGAGCGGATTGCCGATCCGGGCGACCAGCCACATCCCCTGGTCCAAGTCGATCTTGAAGTCGACCTCTTGCGCCGCGAGTCGCTCGAAATCGGCCGACAAGGCGGCTTGCGAGATCCGGTCGGCGATCCTGATGACGCGGAAGCTGACTTCGTGCGACGCGCCTTCTCGCCGCGTGCGCAGCGCGGGCAAGGCCGGCGCGCCGATTTCGAGCAACCGCCGCTCGGCCGCTGCGCGCACGCTGAAATGGTCGTCGTCCAAGGCCGTGATCGCGCGTTCGATGCGGTCGGCCTGTACGAAATGCTCGGCATGTCCATGCAGATCGTCCGTCGATACCGGCCCAGTTGCCGTCGCCGGCTCGGCGGCCAAGGCCGCGCCGATTTCCAGCACCGCGACGAACCATGACAGCGCGAGCATGGTTTTGACCCTCGACATCCGTGGGGCAGGTTTCTAACCTGCCATAAAACGGTATGGCAGGTTGAAAACCTGCCCCACGTTCGAAACTACGCCGTCTTCGGCTTGGCGATGTTCACGTAGGTGTGGACGTGCGGCGAGCCGCGGAAGTGCCAGACGAAGCCCGGCCCTTCAAGACGCCAGATGTCCCACTCGTGGTCGTTGCCCAAGTCGCCCGTCTGGTAGAAGGCGGCATGGAGCTTTTCGAGCCCCCCCTCGGCCTTGAGCACGGCCAGCGCTTCGTCGACGTCCTCCTTGCGATAGGGGGCCAGGATCACCTTGATCACCTCCTCGACCAGGCCCCTCTGGTCGCCGGACAGCTCGCCCACGGCGATGCCTGGGAACTTGCCCGCCGCCCCCTGCACATCCACCTGGTCCTCGCGTGGTGCCTGGGTCAGCAGGGCCTTTTCACGCTGCTTGCCATCGAGCGCCGCGAATACCTCGTTGGCCTTCCTGGTCTGGTAGTAGAAAACATTGCCGGGCAGCCCCTTCGTGCCGTCGCCTTCGCCGTGGCCATAGATGATCGGCCCGCCAAAGGCCGCGTTTTCGACGCTGTCGCCGTCGGCGCGGATCGTGAGATGGCGGCCGGTCATTTCGAATTCGAACCCGCCGCTGCCCGGCTCGCCGAAAAGGGCCACATGGTACTGGCTGACGCCGCCGTCGTCGTCATCCATCTGCTTGAGGAACCGCTCGTAGCCGTCGGGGCTGGTCACCCCGCGGAAAATCTCGTCGATCGTGAGCTGCTGCTCCTTGGTGAAGAAGTCGCCGATCTTCGGTTCGGTGATCGCCCAGTTGGCGTTGATCTTGTGCCGTAGCGGGTGGTCGAAGGGAAAGCAAATCGCCTTCCGCTGATCGGCCGAGAGCGATTCGTACAAACGCTTGGCGGAGGTTTCGGCCGCGCTGGCCGAAGTGGGCGACGCCGCGGCCGGACGCAAACTCGCGGCCAAAGGCGCCACGCTCGCCGCCACCGCCGCCGTGCCGAGAGAACGCACGAACTCCCGCCGGGTCCAACCGCTTTCACATTCCGGACAAATCACCTTTCGGTTCTCGTTCATCGCCAACACTCCTTTCACTCCGGGAATGATCAGACTCACGTGCCCGTAGTTTACACTCCGCCACGCGAGAAAGCACCTGCCCGGTACGAAAACCGGATTTTTTTCAATCACCCGCTTCAATGCCAGAATCGTCCTGTCGCGTTCTGTAGGGAACGCCCTCCGTGGCAATCCTGTTCGGCACGAGATTTTATCCGGCTTTAGCGGGGGCGTGGAAGGCGCATGCTAGCGTTTCGTAGAGTTTATGGAAGCAG
>Ga0307373_10006476_pt1 | contig 18585 bp, 16 predicted proteins | sample OX2MG_FD_202534 | JGI IMG/M metagenome (GOLD analysis project Ga0307373, IMG submission 202534) | Soil microbial communities from Risofladan, Vaasa, Finland - OX-2 | ecosystem: Environmental > Terrestrial > Soil > Coastal area > Acid sulfate soil | place: Finland: Risofladan, Vaasa | collected...
TCGCCCGTCCGCTGGAAGAAGCCGGCGTGCCGATCCTCGGCACCAGCCCGGACGCCATCGACCTGGCCGAGGATCGCGAGCGCTTCCAGGGCCTGCTCCACGCCCTGAAGATCGCCCAGCCGGCCGGCGCCATCGCCCGCTCGCCGCAGGAGGCGGCGGAGGCCGCGCGCAAGGTCGGCTTCCCGGTGGTGATCCGCCCCTCCTACGTGCTCGGCGGCCGGGCCATGGAGATCGTTCGCGACGAGGAGCATCTGGCGCGCTACATCCAGAGCGCCGTCGAGGTCTCGGGCGCGGCGCCGGTGCTGATCGATGCCTATCTGTCGCGAGCCACCGAGGTGGACGTCGATGTTCTCAGCGACGGGGAAAGCGTCTTCGTCGCCGGGGTCATGGAGCATATCGAGGAGGCTGGCGTCCATTCCGGCGACAGCGCCTGCTCGCTGCCGCCGTTTTCGCTCCGGCCTCAGACCATCGAGGCGATGAAGCGCCAGGCCGAAGCCATGGCGCGGGCGCTGCACGTGCGTGGACTGATGAACGTGCAGTTCGCCATCGAGGAGCCGCTCGCCGAGAGCCCGCGCATCTTCGTGCTGGAGGTGAACCCACGCGCCAGCCGCACCGTGCCCTTCGTCGCCAAGGCCATCGGCGCGCCCCTGGCGGCGATCGCGGCCAAGATCATGGTCGGCGAGAAGCTGGCCCCGTTCCAGCTGCGCAATGGCGCGCCCGACCACGTCGCGGTGAAGGAAGCGGTGTTCCCGTTCGCGCGGTTCCCGGGCGTCGATACGGTGCTCGGACCGGAGATGCGCTCCACCGGCGAGGTCATGGGGCTCGACTGGCGCCGCGAGGGCGAGGATCTCGCGCCCGCCTTCGCACGCGCCTTCGCCAAGAGCCAGCTCGCCGGCGGCGTGGTGCTGCCGCTCGCGGGCTGCGTCTTCGTCTCGGTCAAGGATGCCGACAAACCCTGGATCGCCGAGCCGGTGCGGCTGCTCGCGGCGCGGGGCTTCCGCTTTCTCGCCACCGGCGGCACCGCGGCCTACCTCGCCGACCAGGGCTTTGGCGTGGAGCGGGTGAAGAAGGTGCTGGAGGGCCGGCCGCACGTCGTCGACGCCATGAAGAACGGCGAGGTCCAGCTCGTCTTCAACACCACCGAGGGCAAGCAGTCGCTGGAGGATTCGTTCTCGCTGCGCCGCACCGCCCTGATGATGAAGATCCCCTATTACACCACCAGCGCCGGCGCGCTCGCCGCGGCCCAGGCGATCATCGCCCTGGCGGACGGCGTACTCGAGGTGAGGCCGCTGCAGAGCTATGCCTGACGCCGCGAGCCCGGTGAGCGCGGTCGTCCCCTGCAAGGGGCGCCTGGCGCATCTGAAGATCACCTTGCCGCTCCTGATGGCGCTGCCGCTGCGGGAAGTCGTGGTGGTCGACTACGACTGTCCGGAGGGAACCGGCGACTGGGTGCAGACGACCTTCCCAGCGGCCCGCCTGGTCCGGGTCGCAAACCAGCCCGGCTTCAGCATCTCCGTCGCCCGAAATCTCGGCGCCAGGGTCACCACCGCGCCCTGGATCTTCTTCGTCGACGCCGACACCAAGGTCTTTCCCGGACTTTGGGACGAGATCGCGCCGCGGCTGGCGCCAGGCGCCTTCTTCGTCGCCGAACCGCGCCTCTTCGACCTGTGGGGCACCTTCGTGACGGCGCGGACGGACTTCGACGCGCTCGGCGGATTCGACGAGATCTTTCAGGGCTGGGGCGGGGAGGACGCCGATTTCCTCGAGCGCCTGGTGATCCTCGGCCGCCGGCCGCTGCGCTTCGATGCGCGTCTGGCCGAGGCGATCCAGCACTCCGACGAATTGCGGATGCGCCACCACCAGAACAGGGACCGCCAGCTCAGCGGCCTCGTCAACGACACCTACCGCATGATCAAGAACGATCTGGCCCGCCAGGGCGCGCCCCTCGACGAGGCGATGCGCCTGCGCCTCTACGGCGAGGTGCGCGAAAGCATGGCCGACGGCGCCCGCGCCACGACCTACGAGGTGCGCTTTCGCGACTACCCGATGCACGATCACGTGCTGACCGCGACACTGAAGTACCAGCTCAGACCTCAGGACGGCGCGGCTCCAGCAGACCCGCCAGCTCGATGAGGTCGTCGGCGCAGTAGTCGAACGCGTCCGGCGGCCGCTGCGGCTCCCGGCCGGATCCATTCTCCAGCGGCCGGTGCACGTAGGCGGTCCTAAACCCGCGCGCCGCCGCGGCTCTCAGGTCCGCGGGATGGGCAGCCACCATCAGGCACTCGGCCGGCTCCAGCCCGAGCATGAGCGCGGCGCAATCGTAGGCCCTGGGCTCGGGCTTGTAGGCGCGCGCCACCTCGGCGCCCAGGATCACGTCCCACGCCAGCCCGGCGCGCCGGGCCATGTTCACCATCAGGGCCACGTTGCCATTCGAGAGCGTCGCCAGGACGAAGTGAGGCTTCAGCCGCCCCAGGCCCTCGATGACGTCGGGCCACGGATCGAGGCGATGCCAGGCCCGGTTGAGGCCTTCGACCTCGGCGCCCGAGAGGACGATCCCGCGTTCGCCGAGCAGCGCCAGCAGGTTCTCCCGATGCAGTTCGTCGAGCACCACGAATGGCCGCTCCCCGGAGCGCACCGCCTGCATCGCCGGCTGGTAGAGGGCGCGCCAGCGGTCGGCGAAATCGCCCCAGTCGAGCCTCAGGCCCTTGGGCGCGAGCAGAACCTCGGCCTCGCGCGCGATGGACGAACGCCAATCGACCACGGTCCCAAAGACGTCGAAGGTCAGCGCCTTGATCGCCCGACCCGAGGGCCGGGCCGCCGACCCACGCAGAACCGTCTCGTCCGACATCCCGGTCCCTCCTGACGCCGGGTCAGGCTTGGCGCGTTGCAGGGCCGGTGTAGAACCGGCCTCGATTTGGTCAACTGACGGAGGGCGTCATGGGTCGCGTCGAGGGGAAAGTGGCTCTGGTCACGGGCGGCGCCAGCGGCATCGGGGCTGGGTGCGCCGAGGCTCTGGCTCGCGAGGGGGCGCGCGTCGTCATCAGCGACATCCAGGACGTCAAGGGCGCCGAGGTGGTCGCAGCCATCGAGAAGGCCGGCGGCCGGGCGCGTTTCGTGCGCCACGACGTCACCAGCGAAGACGCCTGGCTCGGCGTCGTCGCCGACATCGAGCGCCAGGAAGGCCGGCTCGACATCCTGGTCAACAACGCCGGCATCGGCCTCGGCAGCGCCTCGATCACCACCATGACCCTGGAGGACTGGCGCCGCCAGCAGGCGATCAACGTCGAGGGCGTCTTCCTCGGGATCAAGCATTCGCTGCCGCTGATGCGCAAGGCCGGCCACGGCGGCTCGATCGTCAACATGTCGTCGGTGGCGGGGCTCAAGGGTTCGCCGACGCTGGCCGCCTACTGCGCCACCAAGGGCGCGGTGCGCCTCTTCACCAAGTCCATCGCCATGGAATGCGCCAACGCCAAGGACGGGGTGCGCGTCAACTCGGTGCATCCAGGCATCATCGAGACGCCGATCTGGCTGGGCATCGCCGGCGTGGGCCCGACCGGCGCCAACGCCCCGCCCGACCTCGACGCCATGTCGGCCATGGCGGTGCCGCTGGGCGTCAAGGGCCTGCCTTCCGACATCGCCAACGGCGTCCTGTGGCTGGCGTCCGACGAGTCCCGCTATGTCACCGGCGCCGAACTCGTCATCGACGGGGGCCTGTCGGTGCGATGAGGCGGGCTTTCGCGGGCGCGCCAGCCGCGCCGGCGAGGCCCTACCCGCTCGCCAGCAGCACCATGGCGCCCAGGCCGATGACGCCGGCGCTGGCGAGCCTGGCCGCGGTCACCTTCTCCTTCAGGAACACCACCGCGATCACCACGCCGAAGAGGATCGAGGTCTCGCGCAGCGCCGCCAGGCGCGGGATGTCGCCCAGGCGGAACGCCCATAGCGCCAGGCCGTAGCTGACGATCGAGAGCGCGCCAGCGACGATCCCGGCCCGCCATTGGGTGCGCGCCGTCAGCACGAACGTGCGTCCCCGCCACGACGCGAAGAGGCCGCCGATGACGGCGCCGTCGATCAGGAAGCTCCAGGCGATGTAGCTGGGCGCGGTCGGGGCGGCGCGCACGCCTTGCGCATCGGCAACCGTGTAGAGCGCGATGCAGGCGCCCGTCAGCAGCGACCACGCCAGCGCCGGACGCGACAGATGCCGCCCGAACGCGGCGATCGTCACTCCGACGCAGACGCAGGCGACGCCCGCGGCGATGGCCAGGGTGATCGGCTCGCCAAAGAGGCTCACCACGATGATGGAGGCAAGGCCCGGCGCGGCCCCGCGCATCAGGGGATAGGCCACCATCATGTCTGCGGCTTCGAAGGCCCGGATCAGCGAGAAGAGGTAGACGAAATGGATCGCGCCCGAGACCGCCAGCCAGCCCCAGGCGGGCTGCGGCAGGGGCAGGACGAAGACCAGGGGCAGCACCATCAACCCGGACGCCCCGTCGATCAGCGCCCGGCTCGACATCTTGTCCGCGCCCGACTTCAGCGTCGCGTTGACGATGGCGTGCGCCGCGCCGGAGACGAGGACCATGGCGCTGGCGAGGCCCTGCCCGGTCATCTCTCCTTGTAGGCCTCGCGTGCGGCCCTGAAGGTTGCGAACGGGAAGGCGATCGGCGCCCCCGCCAGGGCGGCGGCCAGCATCTCCAGGTGCGCCTCCCAACCCGCGCAGGCCTTGCCGGCGTCCTCGGCTCCAGGCACGCGCAAGGTCAGGGTCAGCCGAGCCCCCGCCCCATCCGGGGCGATCTCGATGCGCACCGGCCGCTCTGGCTCGCCGGGCCGGCTCCAGGAGAACTCGACGAGGCGCGGCGCCTCGACGGCCGTCACGGCGCTGTCGATCACCGTGCCGGAATCCGCAAAGTCGAGACACACGCGCCCGCCCGCCTTCGCCTCGATCCGTCCGGGCGCCAGCCACAGCGCCAGCAGCGTCGCATCGGTCAGCGCCCGCCAGAGTTCGGCCGGCGGATGATCCAGGCGCCGCGTCAGCACCGTTACGGTGAAGGCGCCATCCATCAGGCCCACTCCACCTCGGCCCCGAGGCCGATCAGGTTCTCGACGAACCTCGGGTGGGCGCGGCGGATCGGATCGGCGTTGAGGATCGTCGACGTCCCCTCGATGCTGGCGGCCAGCATCAGCAGGGCGATGGCGACCCGGATGATGTAGGGACTCTCGACCTTGGCCGCCGCCAGCCTGCCGCCGCCGAAGGTGATCACCCGGTGCGGATCGCAGCTCACCGCGTGAGCGCCGAACTTGGCCAGTTCCGAGGTCCAGCCGAGCGCACCCTCGTAGACCTTGTTCCAGAACATCATCTGGCCCTCGGCGCGCGCTCCCAGAGCGATGAAGATCGGCAGCAGGTCCACCGGCAGATACGGCCATGGGGCCGCCTCGACCTTGGGGAGGATATAGGAGGTGAAGGGCTGGGCGATCCGCAGCGGACCTTCGGCCCGGGAACACGACCAGCCGTCGCGATGGGCCACCGCGACCCCGAACTTGCCGAAGGTGCGGTCGATCAGCGGGAACTGCTCGGGGTGGGCGTTGCGCACCGCCACCTCACCGCCGGTGATGGCGCCCAGAGCCAGGAAGGTGGCGATCTCATGGAAATCCTCGGCGAAGTCGTGCTCGGCGCCGCCAAGCCGCCCGACGCCCTCCACCGTAATGCGGCTCGTGCCCACGCCCTCGATCCGCGCGCCCATCTTGGCGAGGAAGGCGCACAGCTCCTGTACGTGCGGCTCGGAAGCGGCGTTGGTGAGCGTCGAGACCCCGTCGGCCAGCGCCGCGCAGAGGATGAAGTTCTCGGTGGTGGTCACCGAGGCATAGTCGAGCCAGTGGCTCGCCGCCGCATAGGGACGGCCATTGCGGGCGCGGTTGGAGAGCGCCAGGGCGCCGTCCTCGGCCGCCACGTCGACGCCGAAGGTCTGGAACACCTCGATGTGCGGGTCGATCTCGCGCACCCCCAGGGTGCAGCCCTTGACGTCGCCCTCGATCCTGGCCTCGCCCAGCCTCGCCAGCATCGGCGGGATCAGCATGATCGAGGATCGCATGCCCTCCGGCAGGCGCGCGGCGCCGGCGTTCAGCCGTGGCGGATGGCGCAGGGTGGCGACGCCGGCCTCGAAATCCACCTGCACCTGGCTTCCCAGCCGCTCGAAGAGCGCGAGGATTTGGCGCGCGTCGGTGATGTCGGGGAGCCCGCGCAGGGTGACCGGTTCGTCGGTGAGCAGGGTGGCGCAGAGGATCGGCAGAACGGCGTTCTTGTTGGCCGAAGGAACGATGCGCCCGCTCAGGCGTCTACCGCCTCGCACGATGAGATTGGCCAAGGATGCGCCCCGCCGCTTTTCGAGGGAACTGGATGACGCCGCCGCACTTAGCCCAAAGCCTCTCCGAGAGCGAGGCCGTAGAAGTCGCGGGCGCCCGGTCCGCCGCCCCTTGAGTTTCAGGACGCTCGCCCCTACTCTTTCCACCCCCGGACGCCAGCGCCCGCGGCCGGAGTTTGATTCTTCGCAAAGGGCGAGTCGAGCCAACACCCGAATGGAAAAGGCGCCAATGACCGTCGAGGGCTATCAGGCCCTCGACGAAGAACTGAAGCGTTTGAAGACGCAGGAGCGGCCGAGCGCCATCGCCGCCATCGCGGAGGCGCGCACGCATGGCGACCTCTCCGAGAACGCCGAATACCACGCCGCCAAGGAGCGGCAGGGCTGGGTCGAAAGCCGCATCGCCGAGATCGAGGATCGGATCGCGCGCGCCCAGATCATCGACATCTCGAAGCTGTCGGGCGATCAGGTGAAGTTCGGCGCCACCGTCAGCGTGGTCGACGAGGACACCGACGAGGAGGCTCGCTACCAGATCGTCGGCGAGCACGAGGCCGACGTGCGCTCGGGCAAGATCTCCATCGCCTCGCCGATCGCCAGAGCCATGATCGGCAAGGAGCGGGGCGACGTCGTCGAGGTCAATACCCCCGGCGGGGTCAAGGCCTACGAGATTCTCAAAGTCGAGTGGGCCTGAGGCCCTGATCCTCGCCGTCCTGCAGGCGCGCACGAGTTCCAGCCGGCTGCCGGGCAAGGTGCTGATGCCGCTCGCCGGCGCGCCGATGATCGTGCGCCAGATCGAACGCATCCGGCGCGCGCGGCGCATCGAGCGCCTCGTCGTCGCCACCAGCACCGATGCGAGCGACGACGCGCTCGCCGAGGTGGTTCGCCGGCAAGGGACGCAGGTGCATCGCGGACCGCTCGACGACGTCCTCGCCCGGTTCGTCGGCGCGCTCGACGCGTTCGGGCCGGCCGAGTACGTGGTGCGGCTGACCGGCGACTGCCCGCTCGCCGATCCGCAGGTCATCGACGCGACCCTCGCCCATGTGCTCGACGCCGGCGTCGACTACGGCTCCAACACCCCGCCGCATCGCAGCTTCCCCAAGGGACTCGACGTCGAGATGATGACGGCCGATGCCCTGCGCCTGGCCGCGACGCGGGCCGCGACGGTCGAGGAGCGCGAGCATGTCACCTGGGCGCTGCATCAGCGGCCCGACCTCTACCGGCAAGCCTTCCTCAGCCAGACCGCGGAGGAAGGAGACGTGCGCTGGACCGTGGACTACGCCGACGACTACCGGTTCGTGTGCGCCGTCTACGATGCGCTCTACCCCGGCAACCCCGGCTTCGCCTCCGACGACGTGCGCCGGCTGGTGCGCTCCAGGCCCGATCTCGTCACCTTCGGCGGCGAGCGCCGCGTCTGAGCGGCGTTTCGGGCCCGGCGACCGCCAGCCATGCCCCGACGCGCCCTGACGGACGCGCCTGGGGCCGGACGAGCCGCGGACGCCGAGAAGGAGGACGCGCGCCCTTTAGTGATAGACCTCGAAGAGGCCCGCGCCGCCCATGCCGGTGCCGATGCACATGGTCACCATGGCGTAGCGGATCTTCGGGCCGCGCCGATGCGCCTCCTGCAGGACGTGCCCGGTGAGCCGCGCGCCGGTCATGCCGAACGGATGGCCGATGGCGATCGAGCCGCCGTTGACGTTGTACTTCTCCGGATCGATGCCCAGGGTGTCGCGGCAGTAGAGACACTGGCTGGCGAAGGCCTCGTTCAGCTCCCAGAGGTCGATGTCGTCGACCTTGAGGCCGTGGCGCTCCAGCAGCCGGGGCACCGCGAACACCGGCCCGATGCCCATTTCGTCCGGCTTGCAGCCCGCCACGGCCCAGCCCATGAATCGGCCCATCGGCTTGATGTCGCGGCGCTTGGCCTCGTCGGAATCCATGATCACCACCGCGGCCGCGCCGTCGGAGAGCTGCGAGGCGTTGCCCGCGGTTATGAACTTGCCCGGACCCTTGACCGGCTCCAGCTTGGCCAGGCCCTCGCGGGTGGTTTCGGGGCGATTGCACTCGTCGCGATCGACGGTGTAGTCGACGATGGTCTCCTCGCCCGTCTCCTTGTTGACCTTCTTCATCTTGGTCTTCATCGGGACGATCTCGTCCTTGAACTTGCCGGCCTGCTGGGCGGCCGCCATGCGCATCTGCGATTCGTAGGAGAACTCGTCCTGGTATTCGCGGGCGATCTTGTAGCGCTCCGCCACCACGTCGGCGGTGTCGATCATCGCCATGTGGAAGTCCGGGTACATCTGGGTCAGGCGCGGATCGTTGTTTTCGCGGTCGCCGCCGCCGCCGCGGAAGCTGATGGACTCCACCCCGCCGGCCACGACGATCTTGGCGCTGTCGTCCTGGACGTAGCGCGCCGCCATGGCGATCGACTGCAGGCCCGAGGAGCAGAACCGGTTGACGGTGACGCCCGCCGTCGTCTGCGGCAGGTCGGCCAGCAGCGCCGCGGCGCGGCCGATGGCGCCGTTGGAATGCGCCACGTTGCCCATGAAGACATCTTCCACCGTCTCCGGCTCGACGCCCGAGCGCTGCACCGCGTGCTTCACCGCGTGCGCGGCCATGCTGACCGTCGGCGTGATGTTGAAGCCTCCGCGCGCCGACTTGGCGAGCCCCGTGCGGGCGTAGGAGACGACGACCGGATCACCCATGAATATCCTCCCAAACAGGCGTTCGAATGCGTTCTACTCCTCCATGAACCGCTGGCTAGGGAAAAACAATCGCGCGAGTCGGCGCCGAAACCGGCTCATGCGCCGGGGCGGTCCTGGCGCGCCGGCGCCCGCGCTGCGGACGAATAGCGGACCTCGGCAAAGCCGAGCACCGCCGCCGCCGCCATCGCCGAGGCGAAGGCGTAGAAGTACGGGACCGAACGGCTGAGCGAGAACAGCACCCCCATGACGAGGTTGGAGACGAACTGGCCGACAGCGCGCGCCACCGAGAGGAATCCCATGCCGCGCGAGAGCGTCGGCGCGCCGACGAGCGAGGAGATCAGCGTCGGCTCGAAGGTCTCCACCGCGCCCATGCCGGCGCCGAGCACGGCGATGAAGAGGTAGAACGCCAGCGCATTCATGTGGAGGAGCACGCTGAGGCCCACCAGCCCCGATCCGAGGGCGGAGGGCAGGTAGCCGAGGAGCCAGAGCGAGCGCAGCGGCGAGGCTTTCAGCGCGCCCAGCAGATAGCCGCTCGCCGCCGAGACCGCGAGATAGACGACATAGGCGAGCACGCCCAGTTCGTAGCCCGAGGTCGTGGCGCGGCCGCCGCTGGCGGTGAGGATCGGAAAGCCGAGATTGTAGAAGCTGAAGCCGTAGAGCACGGCGCCGGCGAGGAGGCAGACCAGCAGGGTGCGGTCGGCGCGCGCGCCGGCGACGCCGGCTTCGCCGCGCTGCGCCAGCGAGGTCGTCTCGGGATAGAGTTGGGTGCGGCGCACGAAGAACAGCAGGCCGGTCGAGACCGCCAGGGGCGCGATGGCGCCCAGCATGATGAGGCCGATCGGCCAGCCCAGCGCGATCGAGAGCAGCGCCGCCAGCGCCGACAGCATACCGCCGGCGATGTCGAGGGCGTGCAGGAAGCCGAAGGCGAAGCCCCGCTCGCCGGCCGCCGTCACCTGGACCAGCAGAGCGCGCCTGGGCGGGGAGCGGAAGTAGCGCGCCCACCAGCCCAGAATGAACAGCAGGCCCGAGAGCCACGCAACATGCGTCAGACCGCAGAGCGCCATCAGCGGAATGAAGCAGTTGCCGATGATGGCGATCCGCTTCCTGTCGAAGCGGTCGCCGGCCAGCCCGCCGAGGTAGGAGACCAGGGCGCCCGCGCCGAAGGCGATGGCGGTGACGGCGCCATACCAGTAGACCGGCGCGTGCAGGACGAAGACGAGATAGAGCGGATAGAGCGCCGCGACGCCCTGATAGCCGAGGTCGGCGAAGAAGGCCGACAGGCAGAGCAGCACCCCGTCGCGGGTCATGCGCCGGGCCGGAGAGATGGCGGCGAGCCTGGTCATCGCGCTCCTTGCGGCCAGAGCGAACGGCGCTACGGACGAGGCGAGCCTACATGCGGGTCTGGCGCACTGCCATGGTGCGGCGACGGATTGGCCGCCTGACGCAGCCGGAACGAGGGAGAAAGGCAGACCTTTCTCCCTCCTGAGACCCGTAAGTCGCCCCGGCAGGGGTTGATATCACTCATCGTCGCGATATCTCGCGCTGCGATGCTTTCGTCACATTCGACCAGCGACTCCTGACAATCGCCAAGCGGCTTGGCCTGCCGGCGCGAGCGCCCTGAGGCGCGCGTACGCCCTATTTCGTCATGGCGCCGCGGACGTGGTTGGGGTCGGCGAAGAAGCTGGTTCGGATATTGTTGACGATTCGGTAGCTGGGCGCTGCCCCGCGCCGCCGCAGTTCCCGCCAGCCTGACTTTGCCGGCGTCGCCGATCAGCCCGGTGAGATAGATCACGTGGCCAGTGGCCGCCGTCACTTGCACCGAAGTCACCCGCGGATCGATGCCGGCGCCGACGAGCGCCCTCGAGACGTTCCGCGCCGCCGCGAGATCGGCGGGTGCGTTCGACGGGGTCTGCGCCAACGCCCAGGAGCTGGCGAAGAGCGGCAGCAGCGCCAACAGGAACTGCTGGCGCTGGGCTTCAGGAAGCCGGTGGTGGTCTTCTTCGTCGGCAACGGCAGGTTCGATCCTGGGCTCTTCAACCGAGAACCGCTCGACGCCTTGGCCGGCCAGGCGGAGTTCGCCTGGGTCGGCGCCAATCTCGAGAACCAGGTCACGCCGGACCAACTGGCGCTCGAGCGCCAGTTCAACGTGACGCATGTTTCGCCTCGGTCAATACGCCTGCGACCCGCTCACTGCAGCCGAATGAGACCCGCCGCTTCCGCGGGCGTAAAGCCGCAGGCGTCGAAATAGAATGGGCCAAGCTGCGGCTCGAAATCGACGTGCACCCATTCGCACCCTGCCGCCCTCGCCTGGCTCACGGCCTCGCGGACGAGCTGGGTCGCCAATCCGCCGCGCCGCAGCGAAGGCTCGACCATGGTGTCGAGGATGAAGGCGTGCACGCCGCCGTCCCAGGCCAGGTTGACGAAGCCGGCAAGGCGCCGAGACCGGCGCATGCAGGCCCATCCCAGGCTGAACCTCGTCACCTGGCCCCACCAGTCGTGTCGTCCCTGGGCGTGCCCGAAGCACTCGGCGTGCAGCGCATTCAGCTCGTCGTTCGAGAAGGCGGCGCGCCATTCCGGAGGCTCGAACCGGTCCGGCGCCATCATCGCCCGCTCACGCCGCCTTCGCCTCGGGGGCGCGGCCGATCCAGATCTGTCGGCTGACGGCCATGAGTTCGCCCTCGGCCGAATAAAGGGCGGTGCCCGAGAGGCGCTTGCGGCCGCTCTGCTCGATCGGCCAGGCGGCGACGATGCATGGCTCGCCGGCGCCGGGCCGGCGGCGCACCTCGCAGGTCATCGAGCCCAGCAGGCCGCCGCCGCCTTCCTGCACCACCCAGGCTACCGAGCCCGGACAGTCGAGCGCGGCCCAGACCACTTCCGTCGCCACCAGGCCGGCCGTGTCGGCGAAGCTGGCGTCGGGGGTCCAGACGCCGGCGACGAAGCCCGCCGGCGCGCCCGCAACCTGGCCGGTGAAGACGCGCAGACCCTCGCCGTCGGCGAGCTGGTCGCCGCAGGTGAAGCAGATCGGATGAAAGCTGCGCTTCAGGCCGGGAAAGCCGCGGCCGGCCTCGAGCGCCGCGGCGAGACTCGGAGCGGCCGGCGCCTCGCCGAGCGAGCCGGCCTGCGCCGGCGCGGCCTCGCCGACCAGGGCGCCCGCGCCATCCAGGAGCTTCACCCCGGCGCCGTCCCGCACCAGGCTGAGCGGCGTATCCAGGGGCACCGGCGCGCGCAGGAATGCGGTGCAGGCGCCGGCGATCTCGCGGCCCAGCATTCCGCAGGCATAGCCGCCGTTGGCGGAGTTGGGCGGCCCGCGGAACTGGGCGGCCACGGTCACGAGCCTCGTCAATCGGATTTCCTCTCAAGCGGCGCCGCCAAAGGCCGAGCGCAGATGCCCGGCGCGGGTCAGGCCGTCAAGGCGATGCGCGCGCCGCGGCCCTCGTCGCCGCCGAGCCAGTCGGCCTGGGCGCCGGCGAGGCGTTCGGTCAGCGCCTCGTGCTGGCGCCACAGCGCCTGCGGCAGCCGCTCGCCGAACTTGCGGTAATGCGCGGCGATCAGCGCCGCCTCGCCGCGCCAGTCCTCGGCGTCGATCGAGAACAGCAGCGACAGCGCGTCCAGGGAAAGCTCGAGGCCGCCGACGTCCAGCGAGCTGCGCGTCGGCAGCCGTCCGATCGGCGTCTCGATCGCGTCCGCCGTGCCGTCCAGGCGTCCGAAGATCCACTTCAGCACCCGGGCGTTGTCGCCGAAACCCGGCCAGACGAAGCGGCCGCGCGCGTCCTTGCGGAACCAGTTGACGAAATAGATGCGCGGCAGCTTCGCCGGGTCGGCGCCTTCGCCGATCGCCAGCCAGTGGGCGAAATAGTCGCCCATGTGGTAGCCGCAGAACGGCAGCATGGCGAAGGGATCGCGCCGCAGTTCGCCGACCTTGTTCTCGGCCGCGGCGGTGCCTTCCGAGGCGATGTTGGAGGCCAGGAACACGCCGTGCGCCCAGTCGAAGGCCTCGGTGACCAGGGGCACGGCGCTGGCGCGCCGGCCGCCGAACAGGATGGCCGAGATCGGCACCCCGGCCGGATCCTGCCATTCCGGCGCGATCGCCGGACACTGGCCGGCCGGCGCGGCGAAGCGGGCGTTGGGATGGGCGGCCGGCTCGCCCAGCTCCGGCGACCAGGCCCGGCCCTTCCAGTCGGTGAGGCCCTCGGGCGGCGCGTCGGTGAGGCCCTCCCACCAGACGTCGCCGTCGGCGGTGAGCGCCACGTTGGTGAAGATGGTGTTCTGGGCCAGGGCGGCGATGGCGTTGGCGTTGGTCCTGGGGCCGGTTCCGGGCGCGACGCCGAAGAAGCCGGCTTCCGGATTGATGGCATGGAGCCGCCCATCGTCGCCGAAGCGCATCCAGCAGATGTCGTCGCCGACGGTCTCGGCCTTCCACCCGGCCATGGTGGGCTGCAGCATGGCGAGGTTGGTCTTGCCGCAGGCGCTTGGGAAGGCCGCGGCTATGTAGCGGACCGCACCCTCGGGCGAGGTGAGCTTGAGGATGAGCATGTGCTCGGCGAGCCAGCCCTCGTCCCTGGCCATCACCGAGGCGATGCGCAGCGCATAGCATTTCTTGCCCAGCAGGGCGTTGCCGCCATAGCCGGAGCCATAGGACCAGATCTCGCGCTCCTCGGGAAAGTGCACGATGTACTTGATCTCGTTGCATGGCCAGGCGACGTCGGCCTCGCCCGGCGCCAGCGGCCTGCCCACTGAATGCACCGCCGGGACGAAGAAGCCGTCTTCGCCCAGCGCCTCCAGCGCCACTTTGCCCATGCGCGTCATGATGCGCATCGAGACGGCGACGTAGGCGCTGTCGGTGATCTCGACCCCCAGCGCACTGATGCGCGAACCGATCGGGCCCATGCAGAAGGGGACCACGTACATGGTGCGTCCGCGCATGGCGCCCTCGAAGAGGCCGTGCAGATCGGCGCGCATCTCGGCGGGGTCGAGCCAGTTGTTGGTGGGCCCCGCGTCCATGGGGTCCTTGGAGCAGATGAAGGTGCGGCTCTCCACGCGCGCTACGTCCTTGGGGTCGGAAGCGGCGTAGAAGCAATTCGGGCGCTTTTGCGGATCGAGGGCCTTCAGCGTGCCGCGCCGCACCAGCTCGGCCGTCAGCGCTTCCCACTCCGCCTGCGAGCCGTCGCACCAATGGACCTGGTCCGGCTTGGTCAGGGCGGCGATCTCGGCCACCCACTCGATCAGGCGCCGGTGCCGCGTCGGCGCGGGGCCAAAGCCCGCAATGGAATTGCTCGCCGCCACCTTGCGCCCGTCCCGCATCGCCTCACCAACTGTTGTTTTCTTGAGCCCCGGAACGGCGCAGTTGCAAGCACCGTTCCCGAGCTTGGCCGTACGCCTAACGCAATGAGTCGTTGATCCCGGCAAGAGCCGCAGCGCCAGGGATGAGTTCCCGATCCTCCAGCTGGTTCAACGGCTTTTGAACGGTTCCGAGGTTATCGTGAAGGTCGCGCGCGTCCGGATCGACGAAGAGCAATCCGGTAATGATCTCGCCGCGGGCCTGGTGCAGCTGCAGTTGCGTCAGCGCCGCGACGCGGTCGGTGGGGTCGTAGTCGGCCGCGAGCTTGCGCAGGCGCAGCACCGATCCGTCGTGCTGGGCGACGATCTCGATCTCGCCGGGGGCGTAGTCGGCGGTGATCTCGTCTCTCGCCTCGATGATGTCGAGCCGGTTCACCGCGGCGTTGTGCTCGCGCACGTAGTCGAAGCTCTTGGTCGAGCCGAGGTGATTGTTGAACTGCACGCACGGGCTGATCACGTCGATGAAGGCCGCGCCCTTGTGGCTGAGCGCGGCCTGGATCAGCGGCACCAGCTGGGCCTTGTCGCCCGAGAAGCTGCGCGCCACGAAACTCGCGCCGAGCTGCAGGGCCAGGCCCACCAGATCCACCGACTGGTCATGGTTGACGACGCCGCGCTTGGACTTCGAGCCGGGGTCGGACGTGGCCGAGAACTGGCCCTTGGTGAGGCCGTAGACGCCGTTGTTCTCGACGATATAGGTCATGTTGACGCCGCGCCGGATCGAATGGGCGAACTGGCCGAGGCCGATCGAGGCCGAATCGCCGTCGCCCGAGACGCCGAGATAGATGAGGTCGCGGTTGGCGAGATTCGCGCCGGTGAGCACCGAGGGCATGCGCCCGTGCACGGAATTGAACCCGTGCGAGGCGCCCAGGAAGTAGTCCGGCGTCTTCGACGAGCAGCCGATGCCGGAGAGCTTGGCCAGCCGGTGCGGCGGCAGATCGAGGTCGTAGGCGGCCTGGATGATGGCCGCGGAGATCGAGTCGTGGCCGCAGCCGGCGCAGAGCGTCGAGACCTTGCCCTCGTAGTCGCGCCGGGTGAACCCCAGTCCGTTGGGGGCGAGCAGCGGATGGTGCAGGCGAGGTTTGGCGATGTAGGTCATTCGGCCACCTGGGGCACGGGCGTACGGGCGTGGCCGCGGATGCGCCGTAGGATCTCGTCGGTGATGAAGCGCGCGGTGATCGGCGAGCCGTCGTAGCCCAGCACGGGCTCGAGCTTCGCCGGATCGACGCCGCCCTCGACCATCACCAGGGTGCGCAGCTGCGCATCGCGGTTCTGCTCGATCACGAACACGGTCTCATGGGCGGCGATGAAGGCCATCACCTCGCCGCAGAACGGAAAGCCGCGCACCCTCAGCGCATCCACGTGGACGCCCTGCCCTTCCAGAGCCTCCAGCGCCTCGTGCATCGCGGGCGTGGTCGAGCCGAAGTAGATCGCGCCGTGCGGCGTGCGCCGCTTCGCCGGCCGGATCACCGGCGCCGGAACCAGGCTCTTGGCGGTCTCGAACTTGCGCAGCAGCCGCTGCATGTTGGCCACGTAGACCGGGCCTTCCTCGCTGTAGCGGGCGTAGGGATCGCGCGAGGTGCCGCGGGTGAAATAGGCGCCGCGCCCGGGGTGCACGCCCGGCAAGGTGCGATAGGCGACGCCGTCGCCGTCGACGTCGAGATAGCGTCCGAACTCGCGCCCGGCCTCCAGCTCGGCATGGGTCATCACCTTGCCGCGATCCAGGCGGCGCGCGTCGTCCCAGGCGAAGGGACGGCAGAGCCACTCGTTCATGCCGATATCGAGATCGAGCATGACGAAGATGGTGGTCTGCAGCCGATCGGCCAGATCGAAGGCGAGCGCCGCGAATTCGAAGCATTCGGCCGGATCCTCGGGGAACAGCAGCGGGTGCTTGGTGTCGCCGTGCGAGGCGTAGGCGGCCAGCAGGATGTCGGACTGCTGCGTGCGGGTCGGCATGCCCGTCGATGGCCCGCCGCGCTGGACGTCGAAGATCACCGCCGGGATCTCCGCGAAATAGGAGAGCCCGACGAACTCCTGCATCAGCGAAATGCCCGGCCCCGAAGTGCAGGTGAAGGCCCGGGCGCCGTTCCAGCCGGCCCCGACCACGATGCCGATGGAGGCGATCTCGTCTTCGCCCTGGACGATGGCGAAGCGGGCCTCGCCGGTCTCCTCGTCGACGCGCAGCTTCTGGCAGTGGGCGGTGAAGGCTTCGGCCAGCGAGGTCGACGGCGTGATCGGATACCAGGCGCACACCGTCGCGCCCCCGTAGACGGCGCCGAGCGCCGCGGCGTTGTTGCCGTCCACGTAGATGCGATCGCCCACCTGGTCGCTGGCGCGCATGCGCAGGCCGATGGGCTCGAGCGTGCTGGCCGCAGCCTCGCGGCCGAGGGCGAGGGCATCGAGATTGGCCTGGATCAGCTTGGGCTTGGCGCCGAACTCCTCGTGGACCAGGGCCTCCAGCACCTCGGGGGGAATGCCGATCAGCCAGGCGAGCGCGCCCACGTAGATGATGTTCTTGAAGAGCTGGCGCTGGCGCGCCTCGGTGTAGGCGCCATTGCAGATCTGCGTCAGCGGCACCCCGATGGTCTCGATGTCGGTGCGGAATTTCGCCGCCGGCAGCGGCTTGGTGCAGTCGTAGAAGAGATAGCCGCCGGGCTCCACCTCGGCCACGTCCCGGTCCCAGGTCTGCGGGTTCATCGCCACCATCAGGTCGACGCCGCCGCGCCGTCCGAGCCGGCCGGCCTCCGAGACGCGCACCTCGTACCAGGTGGGAAGGCCCTGGATGTTCGACGGGAAGATGTTGCGCGCGGCCACCGGCACGCCCATGCGCAGGATCGCCTTGGCGAACATGCCGTTGGCGCTGGCCGAGCCCGAGCCGTTGACGTTGGCGAACTTGACCACGAAGTCGTTGACGGCGGCGAGGCGGGTGGTCGGGCGGTTCATTCGGCCGCCATCCGCGCGGGGCTCGGGCAGGCGCCCTCGGCCTGGGTCATCTCCAGGAGGAACTTCTGCATGTCCCAGGCGCCGGTGGGGCAGCGCTCGGCGCAGAGCCCGCAGTGCAGGCAGACGTCCTCGTCCTTGACCATCACCCGCCCGGTGGGCAGCGTCTGCGAGACATAGAGATCCTGGGTGAGGTTGCGCGCCGGCGCCTTGAGCTGCGCGCGCAGGTGCGGCTCGTCGGCGTTCCCGGTGAAGGTGATGCAGTCCACCGGGCAGATGTCGACGCAGGCGTCGCACTCGATGCACAGCGGCGTCGCGAACACCGTTTCGATATCGCAGTTGAGGCACCGCTGCGCCTCGCGATAGCCGAGCGCGGTGTCGAACCCGAGCTCGACCTCCAGCTTCACGTTGCCGAGCGCCAGCGCCTTGTCGCGCAAGGGGACGCGGTTGCGCAGGTCGTTGGAGATGTCGTTGTCGTAGCTCCACTCGTGGATGCCCATCTTCTGCGAGACGAGGGTCACCCCGGGCGGCGGCCTATCGGCGACGTCGAGCCCGCTGAGCAGCTTGTGGATCGAGACCGCGGCCTCGTGGCCATGCGCCACCGCCCAGATGATGTTCTTGGGGCCGAACGCCGCGTCGCCGCCGAAGAACACCTTCGGGTGGGTCGAGCCCATGGTGACCTCGCTCACAACCGGCATGTCCCAGCGGTCGAAGTCGATGCCGATGTCGCGCTCGATCCAGGGAAAGGCGTTCTCCTGACCGACCGCCACCAGCACGTCGTCGCAGACGATGTGCTGGTCCGGCTCGCCGGTGGGCGCGAGCCGGCGCCGGCCGTCGTCGCCCTGGACCGCGCTCACCTTCTCGAAGAGGACGCCGGTCAGCCTGCCGTGCTCGTGGGTGAATTGCTTGGGCACGAGCCAGTTGAGGATCGGGATGTCCTCATGCATCGCGTCCTCCTTCTCCCAGGGGGACGCCTTCATCTCCGCGAAGCCCGAGCGCACCACCACCTTCACGTCCGCGCCGCCGAGCCGGCGCGAGGTGCGGCAGCAGTCCATGGCCGTGTTGCCGCCGCCGAGCACGATGACCCGCTTGCCGATCGAGGCGACATGGCCGAACGAGACGCTGGAGAGCCAGTCGATGCCGATGTGAATGTTCTCGGCCGCCTCGCTGCGGCCGGGGATGTCGAGGTCGCGCCCGCGCGGCGCGCCCGAGCCCACGAAGATCGCATCCCAGCCTTCGGCGATCAGCCCCGCGAGGCTTTC
>Ga0307373_10006477_pt1 | contig 18584 bp, 20 predicted proteins | sample OX2MG_FD_202534 | JGI IMG/M metagenome (GOLD analysis project Ga0307373, IMG submission 202534) | Soil microbial communities from Risofladan, Vaasa, Finland - OX-2 | ecosystem: Environmental > Terrestrial > Soil > Coastal area > Acid sulfate soil | place: Finland: Risofladan, Vaasa | collected...
ACCCTCGCGCTCGCCCTGGTTCGCACTCGTGCGGTCGCCCTGGTTCGCACTCGTGCGGTCGCCCTGGTTCACGCTCGTGCGGTCGCCCTGGTTCGCACTCGTGCGGTCGCCCTGGTTCACGCTCGTGCGGTCGCCCTGGTTCACGCTCGTGCGGTCGCCCTGGTTCGCGCTCGTGCGGTCGCCCTGGTTCGCGCTCCGCTAGAGAGGGAAAAAGCATGAGCGTTTTCCTCTCTGCCCTCTTGAACAACCTGCAACTGTATGGCTATCCCGCGCTCTGGGTCTCCATTTTCATTGCTGCTGCTGGTGTACCGCTCCCTATCGTGTTCGTGCTGCTGGCAGCAGGCGCGTTTGCCGCACTGGGTGATTTCAATATCGTCTTGCTGACCGCCATCTCGATCAGCGCGGCGGTCGCGGGTGACAGTCTTGGATACCTGATCGGGCGTAAATGGGGTAGCAAGGGGTTGAGCTGGTTGGAGAACTCCAAACTGGGGAAACGCTTCCTCAAGCCAGGCTCAGTTGACCGCTCGCGCCAGTATTTTACCAGGCACGGCGGTTGGGCCGTTTTTCTCAGCCGCTTTCTCGTTGCTGCCCTGGGCGGCATCATCAACTTGCTGGCCGGCTCGGAACTGTACCCCTATCGCAAATTTCTTCTCTTTGACATTGCCGGCGAATTGTTTGGCGCTCTCATCCCGCTGGTTTTGGGATTTGCCTTTGGCGCGAGCTGGGAAGCCGTGGGAGATATCTTCGGCACCTTAACACTTTTCGTGCTTGGTGCGCTGGTCGTGACCTATCTTTTTATTCTGCTCCTCCGCTATACGCGGGGAACGCAGCAGGCCGGTAAGAACGAAGTTAGCGTTAGCAATAATTCCCGGCGCGCGTCGGAAATGGCCTCCATCATAGAGCCTCCCGCGCAATCGCCCCGCAGCCAGTAGGGATGCCCGGAGAGTTTGACACAGCCATACCCCAGGCCATACAATCTGTGCAGAAGGAAATAAGAAATCAACTGTTGTCGAAAACACAAGAAAGTCCTGTTATCATGCAACAACCTCAACCCCCGCTGGCGCAACCCCGTAGAGCTTCTGAACCCTTGCCGGAAGCCCGCGAGGTCGTCGATGGCATCTGGAAAATCACTGTCCCAATCCCTTTCCCCCTGCGTACCGTTAATGTGTACGCGTTGGTTGGCAAAGATGGATGGGCTATGGTTGATACGAGTATGGGGACGCCTGATACCCGCGAAGCTTTGTGGAAGGGACTGGAACGGGCGGGCCTGGCAATTGAAAACCTGCGCACCATTATCCTCACTCACCATCATCCCGACCACGTCGGGCTTTCGGGAGAACTCCAGGAACGCAGCGGAGCGGACGTCATCATGCACCCGATCGATGAAGCCGCCATCCGCGTGATCTGGTCGGGCAAGATGCCCGAACGCTTCGGGCGCGTCTCCAATTTCTTCGGCCAGCACGGTATGCCGCCGACTGATTTCTGGTTCACGCTGGTTGAGCCGGACGTGATGCATGATCTGATCCGCGTGCCACCGCATGAAGCGTTCACGCTGGTTGAAGATGGGGCCGTTGTTACAGTGGCCGATGAGCAGTATCGAGTGATCTGGACGCCCGGTCACTCCGACGGGCAGGTCTGCTTCTTGCGCGAGCGGGACGGCGTCTTCCTGGCCGCCGATCACGTCCTGCCGCGCATCACCCCCAATATCGGCCTGTATTCTGAAAAAGATCGCCCGAACCCTCTCGATGATTATATCGCTTCACTGGCGAAAGTCTCCCAACTGCCTGCCACCATCATTTTGCCAGGGCATGGTGAGCCATTTAGCGGCCTGGCAGAGCGCACCGCCGAAATCACCAGGCATCACTACGAGCGCGAGGCGCAAATTCTGGCAATACTGGACGAACAGCCGCAGCATGCCTACGGGGTAGCGGAACAACTCTTCAGCCACCGCTGGAGCAATAGTGAAGCGCGCCGTATGGCCGTTGCCGAGACACTTTCGCACCTGGAACACCTGCGTTTCAGTGGTCAGGTCGATCAGCATCGCGCCAGCGACGGGCTGCTCCTGTATAGCGTCGTATAGAATACCTACCCCCCATTCGTACCGCCTGGGAAGCCACTTTTCTAACTACTCGCTTGCTATAAAGTGGCTTCCCAGGCGGTACCATGCTATCAGGCAAGCCCTGAAGCGGCTTCACGCCTTGTATTTCACAGAATCGCGTGCTATACTCCTAAGCGGCAGTGAGTAGTGAAGCCGCTCTACAAGCCCAACAGTAGCATATTGGGATGAGATGCGACGAGTGTTAAACGTTGTAAGGAGGATTTCGAACCTATGGCGACACAGAAAACTCAAAAGGACGAATCGACGATTGTCGGTCGGCAAGAGATCACCAAACGCATTGCTTCACAGTCAGGGCTGACCCAGAAAAAGGCAGCCGAGGTACTTGAAGCGACTCTGGATTCTATTCGCGAGTCACTCCAGGAAGGCCACGAGGTACGCCTTGTCGGTTTTGGCTCATTCAAGGTTCGCCGGAGCGCTGCTCGCAAAGGCGTCAACCCCCGCGACCGCAAGGAAATTGTCGTTCCCGCGAAGGACCGGGTACGCTTCTCCCCTGGTAAGGAACTCTCGAACGCAGTTGTGCATGAGTAGTGTGGGCATCGCTGGCTAATGCCCACGATGAGCACGGATGGAAGGATTCCCTTCATAAAGTAGTAGTATTGCTCGCTGCCAATTTTCTGTTGATAGCCCGGGACGACCACGAAGGCCACCCCGGGCTATGCTATATATTCGGTCGGCAAAAATCCATCGGGCTATACATTGCCGCCCTCCATGGAGTAAAATAGATCACAGAACGGACGCGATAAATCGGGTCCTTACGATGTGAGGAACAGACCTCGATGGTTTCGAGAATGCAGGTAATCAGTCAGGCAAACCTGCTGCATTGCAAAAAAAGAGAGAGTAGGTCTATGGCGATAAGCAACGCGACTCTGGCAGGGCTTACCCGAACACAACTATTGGAAATGCACTATATGATGTCACTTCTGCGCCGCTTTGAAGAGAAGAGCGCAGAAGAATACACGCGCGGGAAAATTGGTGGTTTCATGCACCTGTATATCGGCCAGGAGGCCGTCGGTGTAGGAAGTATCACTACACTGCGCCCGGAGGACAGGGTGTTGTCCAGCTACCGCGAACATGGACATGCGATTGCGAAGGGTGTTGAGCCGGGAGCAGTGATGGCGGAACTCTTTGGGAAAAGTACCGGATGCAGCAAGGGCAAAGGCGGTTCCATGCATATGTGGAGCAATGAACTGGGTCTATTTGGTGGAAATGGTATCGTGGCCGCGCAACTGCCCATCGCGGCAGGGGTAGCTTTTGCCGCACAATACCAGGGCAAGGAGAGCGTGACGCTGTGTTTCTTTGGCGATGGGGCTGTCGATGAAGGCGCATTTCACGAATCGCTGAACCTGGCGTCGCTGTGGAAGCTGCCCGTCGTGTATATTTGCGAAAATAACCAGTACTCGATGGGTATGGCCGTGCAAAAAGCCTGGGCCGTTGATTCGCTGCAGCCGCGCGCCGCCGCCTATAATATGCCGTTCGAGCAGGTTGATGGGATGGACGTGATTGCCGTATACGCGGCAGCCAGAAGTGCCGTAGAACGGGCGCGCAGCGGTGAAGGCCCCACTCTGCTGGAAATCAAGACCTACCGTTTTCGCGGCCACTCCATGACCGATCCTGCTTACTACCGTACCCGCGAGGAAGAACATCAATGGCGCACCACCCGCGACCCCATCGGCATCTTTGAGAAGAAACTGCTGGAGCAAGGTATGGCGACGCAGCCAGAATTTGACGAGAACGACACCAGGGCTACACAGGCCGCTGAAGACGCGGCGGACTTTGCCGAGAACAGCCCGTTTCCCACCCCGGAAGCACTATTCGCCGATGTCATGGTCGATAATTCTACCGCGCTTTCGTTCCGCAGGGATGATCTTAAACATGTCTAAACGATGCGCAGCGTGAGAGGAAATAGAAGAGAATGCGTACTTTAACCTACCGTGATGCACTGCGCGAGGCCATTCGCGAAGAAATGCTGCGCGACGAGCGCGTCTTTATCATGGGTGAAGACATCGCCGGATATGGAGGCACCTATGCCGTCAGCAAAGGACTATTCGAGGAGTTTGGCGAGAAGCGCGTGCGCGATACCCCGCTGGCGGAAGAAGTGATTACGGGCCTGACTATCGGGGCGGCGCTGGGCGGCCTGCGCCCCATCCTCGAACTGATGACTGTCAACTTCAGCCTGCTGGCCAGCGACCTGATTATCAACAGCGCGGCCAAATTCCACTACATGTTTGGCGGCCAACCGCAGCTTCCGCTGGTTATTCGCATGCCAGGCGGCGGCGGGGCGCAGCGCGGGGCGCAGCACTCGCAAATGTTGGAGACCATGTACGCGCATATCCCCGGCCTGAAAGTAGTGACACCTGCTACACCATACGATGTCAAAGGGATGCTCAAATCTGCCGTGCGCGATCCCAACCCGGTGCTATTTATCGAGCATGAACTGCTCTACAACATCAAAGGCGAAGTGCCAGATGAAGGCGTCGAATATACAGTCCCACTTGATCGCGGAGAAGTGAAACGCGAGGGACGTCACGTGACTATCATCACTTTCTCGCGCATGCTGCATGTCACCATGCAGGCCGCGGAAGACCTGGCGAAAGAGGGCATCGACGCGGAAGTCATCGACCTGCGCAGCGTCAGGCCCATCGATATCGACCTGCTGGTAGACTCGGTGAAGAAAACCAACCGCGTCGTTATCGCCGAAGAGGGCTGGAAATACTATGGCACCGGCCAGGGATTGGCCGCGCTCATCTACGAGTACGCGTTCGATTACCTTGACGCGCCCATCCAGCATGTAACGGGCGCGGATGTACCCATGCCCTATTCAAAGCCCCTGGAGCGTATCGCCATGCCCAACAAAGACGCCATTGTAAAAGCGGCTAAAACGATTGTACCGGCAGCCCTGACACGCGCATAAACCATTTGGGATATACATAAAGGAACAAGACTGTATGAAAACAGTAGAAATGCCCAAGATGGGCGATACAATGGAAGAAGGCAAAATACTCCGCTGGATTAAGCAGGAAGGTGACGTGGTGAAAAAGGGCGAGTCACTGGCGGAGGTCGAAACCGACAAGGTTAATATTGAAATCGAGGCCTTCGCCAGCGGCGTGCTGCGCAAGATACTCGTACCCGAAGGTAACTCGGCCCCCATTGGGGCAGGAATTGCTCTCATCGGCACGCCGGATGAGCCACTACCGGATGGACTTGCAGGCAGCGCGAACGGTAAAGCTGGTGCGTCTTCCGTTCCGGCTGCGCAGCAGGCGCCGCCGAAATCGCCATCCCCCGCGCCGCAAAACCTGGCTGGGCAGGCGGCGATACAATTGAAAGACGCACCAGGAGCATATGACGCCGATGCGCAGGGACGCGTTTTCATCTCGCCGCTTGCTCGTCGTTTTGCCGTAGAGCAGAGTGTCGATTACACGCGCATTCGCGGCACCGGACCCAACGGGCGCATCATCAAGATGGATGTTGAGTCAGCCCTGGTACAGCCCCAGGCAGTACCAATCGCGCCATCAGCTCCGCCCGCCCCTGTTTACGCGCAGGTAGCCGAAACAGTTGAAGCGCCCGAAGCGCTTCCAACAGCGGTAGACAGTGGCGATTTCATCGAAATACCGCTTACCGCCATGCGCCGCACCATCGCGCGACGCCTGAGCCAGAGTATGCAGACCGCGCCGCACTTCTACGTAACGAGCGTGATCGATACCGGCAAACTGGCTGACCTGCGCAAGCAAATCAACGCCTACGCGGCTGCCGATCCCTCACTCGTCAAGATCAGCTTCAATGACCTGATTATCAAGGCGGTGGCGCGTACACTGGTCCAAATGCCCCAGGTGAATATCTCGTTTACCGAAGAGAAACTGCTCCAGAAGAAGCAGGTGCATATCGGTATGGCTGTTGCACTGGAACAGGGACTGATCGTACCCGTCATCCACAATGCCGACCAGCGCGGCATACTTGATATCGCGCGTGAAGCGCAGCGATTGGCGGAGGCCGCGCGCTCCGGCAAATTGCGTCCAGAAGATCTCTCCGGCGGCACCTTCACCGTCAGCAACCTGGGCATGTTTGATGTTGATAGCTTTACCGCCGTCATCAATCCGCCGGAGTCGGCAATCCTGGCGGTTGGCTCGATTACTCCAACTCCGGTGGTCGTCGATGGGCAAGTAGTAGTGCGAGATCGCATGAAAGTCACGCTTTCGTCCGACCACCGCGCCATCGATGGCGCGACGGCGGCGCGTTTCCTGCAAGCGTTCAAACGCCTGCTTGAAGAGCCATTCGGGCTGCTGCTGTAGATGGGAGATGTGTTTATGAGCACGCGCACCATCAACGGCGTCACGCTGGCGCTACTCAAGGGCAACATTGTTTTAAATCAGCAATCCCTTTTTGCCCAGCGTACCGCGCAGCACAGCGATTTCGCCGTAGTGAATGTTGAGATGCGTGATGCAGATTTGCCCGATGGCCTGGATGGCGGGCATTTCACCCAGAGGCTTGACTGTTACCACGCGCTGCGATAAGGCTTTGCCGCCATCATCAATGCTGGCAAGGTAGTCTTCGTATTCTCGCCATACCTGCTCGACATACTGCATAAAGAGGGCTGTATCGGCGATATGAAAGGCGCGCGCTTCCCCGCTAGCCATACCTGTTCCCTGCGCGCGCGGGGGAAGGCCGAGCCGTTCGTGCCAGTTGCCCTCAGCCCAGATAGTCGGGCGTCCCTGCAAAATGAAGCGCAGGATATTGTCCTCAGTGCGCGCGTAATGCCAGACCAGGAATGCGATAGAGTTCGTGTTTCCGTCGATCGTGTGATGCCACTCTTCAGGCGTCAGGTCCTCAAGGGCCAGGCGCGTCCAATTGTGCAGACGAGTCTGTTCGATGCGAAAAAAGTCGATGATGTCCATGTAAGACTCTCCTTCGAGCATGATCGTGTCTTGAATTACTACACAGGTGGTATCATTGTACCCGCTTCTCTCTGGAAGAGGAAAGCCCTGCCCAGGGAATGCGCCCCTGGGCATCAATGCCGCGCAGGTGGAAGGCGTCATTGAAGCTTTCCAGCCGCCAGCGCAACGGTCTATCGGGGATGGAATAGCGCGCCCAGTGCGTGATTGAGGTGTTCGCGGGATCAAAACCAGCCTGGGGATAATGCAGCGTATCCGCGTGGAGAAAGTAGAGGAATGACGCGCCGATGATGCCGCCGTGACACACGATAACAATCGTTTTGTCTTCGTATTCCCGCGTAATACGGTCTAGCACGGTGCAGGCGCGTAATACAAACGTTCCCCAACTTTCTCCGTTGGGCGCAACCGGGCGAAAAGGCGTTTCGCGGAAATTGACGCCGCCATAAACGGCCCGGTACTCTTCTATACTCATGCCATCCGAGTCGCCATTGCGCAACTCCTGCACTTCATCATCCAGGATGATGGGCAATCCCAACGCGGGCGCGATGATTTCAGCAGTCTGGCGCGCGCGGGTAAAGGTGCTGGCGATAAGCACGTCGGGAACGATTTCACCCGTAGCGGCCAGGCGGTCGCGCAGGTGTTCGGCCTGTATAATGCCACGAGGCGATAGGGGCGTGTCTCCGATGATGTGCTGCACCGCGCCGAGGGCTTCTCCGTGTCGTATCAAATAGAGGTGCGTCAAACGATTACTCCCTTTAACATTCTACAGCTAGCTAATTATAACACTACGGAGGTTCGTTCGGGGAAGATATGAAAATAAGGGTCTATGTGATATGTGTAAGCGCATTACTTACTATTAAAAGTAAAGTTACTACAAGAGAGATAGTATTTCAAGAGAGCAAACCAGGTTCCTCGCTTCCTGATATGATAGCTACGGTGTGGCAACAAGCATGTTTATCGCTTCAATCAACTGCTGGCGTTTAAAGGGTTTGCCTATGATGGGAGTCTGTGGGAAGTCTGCCTGCACGCGATTAAGTTCCTTTTGGCTTGCAGCTGAAAGCACGATGCATGGGAGATGCTGCGCGGGATAATCCTGCTGGATGCGATGCATAACATCCAAACCTGAGAGTGTCCCTGGAAGCAAGAGGTCAATAAGAGCTATGTCATAAGGAAATGAATAATCTGCGGTCTGAAGCGCATTTAAGAGCGAATCACCTATCCTGTGGGGAAAGACCTGGTGTCCTTCCATCCTTAAAATGGTTTGTATGTACTCACTGTTTATTGGATTGTCCTCGAGTAGCGCGATCTTCATCGATAATACTCCTTCTGGAATGTTCCCTTACTAAAGAGTAAATCGGCATCTGAACTCGATTGCAAAAGGGTTACTAAAGAAAGACATATCCCCAGGGAATATTTAACCATTATTTAACATATCCATAAAGCATAGTTAATGCGCGAGTGATACGGTTTAGATGGAAGGCAACGGGGGAGATGAAGACCTGTTGTACACCATGAACAGTAAACAGTATGCAGTGCTCGCAGGAATCGAGCAGGAGGAATTATGTCGAAACAAAAACGCCTTGCGCTCTTATTAGGGGTCGCAGTGGTGATCAGTGTGTTTATTTCAGCCTGTGGTGGGACCAGCGGAAATAACGGTGGTGGAACTAGTACGCCCACCGCAACCTGTCCCTCTGTTTCCGGGTTGACGGGAGCAGGCTCAACTTTTGATAACCCGCTTTTCTCACAGATGTTTGCCCCAAGCAACTATCCGACGACCAAATGCGGCACCAATGTCAACTACCAGTCAGTTGGTAGTGGCGCTGGCATTAACCAGTTACTCAGCCACACAGTGGATTTTGGTGCAACGGATTCACCAATGACGGATACGCAGCTCGCTCAGAGCACAGGTGGATTGATTATCCACATTCCAGTGACGCTGGGCGCGGAAGCCATCTCCTATAATCTTACAGCGATTCCCAGCACAACGCACCTCCAGTTCACAGGACCGGTCATCGCTCAGATTTACCTGGGGAAGATCACTTTCTGGGATGATGCTGCCATCAAAGCGCTAAATCCTGGTGTTTCTCTGCCACATGAAACCATAAGCGTCGTTCATCGCTCTGATGGAAGTGGTACCACCAGTATCTTTACCCATTATCTTTCAGCCATCAGTCCCGACTGGTCATCGAAGGTAGGCGCGGGTACAACTGTCAACTGGCCTGTTGGCGTTGGCGGCAAGGGCAATGCGGGTGTTGCAGCAGCAGTCAAAAGCACCGCCGGCGCAATTGGCTACCTTGAGCTGGCTTACGTCCTCTCCAATAATATTACGTATGGAGTGGTACAAAACGCAGCCGGGAACTATGTTGCTCCCTCGCTGGATGGCGCGAAAGAGGATGCGGCGAATGTGACGACCATTCCAGCCGATCTGCGCTTCTTCATAGTAAATGCGCCCGGGGCCAATTCCTACCCCATCTCGGGTTTCTCATGGGTGATCGTGTACCAGCATCAGAGCAATGCCACCAAGGGAGAAGCCATCGCGAACTTGCTATGGTGGATGACACACGAAGGTCAGCAATATTCGACGCCGCTGTCTTATGTGCCACTGCCCGCCGCCATTGTGACCAAAGACGAGGCGCAGATTAAGTCAATGACCTGCGGCAGCAATAACGCGCCTTGCTATACCGGGATCGTCAGCTAATATCATCGCTGGAAGGGAGGGAATATCCCCTCTCTTCTTTAGCGGGGTACTTCTTTCCTGTTGTTCGTAGCGCACCAGAACAAGCACAGGAAAGAATTTCTTCAATACGACGAGAGAAGCAGATTGCTGGTGCAAGAACGAAAGTGGTGTTGTATGCAACAGAGCTTTTCTGGGGCGAGAAGTATAGTCCGGCTGTTTGGAGGGCGGAGCCGTCGGCTCAGCGATATGCTCTTCCGCGGATTTACCCTGTTGCTCGTCCTGATTGTGGTAGCGGTGATTCTGGGAGTGGCATGGATACTCGTGAGTAATTCGATGCCGACGATCCAGCATTTCGGCTTGAGTTTTCTGAGTAATCAGGCCTTTGATCCTGTTCACAACATATTCGGAGTCGCCCCGGCTATTTTCGGGACACTTGTGACCTCGGCATTCGCTCTCATTTTCGCTGTTCCCATCGGGGTAGGAACCGCTATTTTTCTGGTTGATTTCTGCCCGCGCCCTCTGCAAATGCCCCTTTCGTTCATTGTTGAATTGCTGGCGGCGGTTCCCAGTGTCATCTACGGCCTATTTGGCTTTCTCGTCCTGGCCCCATGGCTTCAGACATCGGGCCAACCCTGGCTTCAACGGTACCTGGGCTTCCTGCCCTTCTTCCAGGGTCAGTTTCACGGATTAGGTTTACTGGCGGCGGGAATGATTCTGGTGATTATGGTGCTGCCCTTGATTACCAGTGTCTCACGCGAGGTGATCCTGACGACGCCAACAGCACAGCGTGAAGCACTTTTGGCCCTCGGTTCGACGCGTTGGGAAGTCATTCGCTATGCTGTGCTTCCCTACTCGCGCATCGGCATCACGGGTGGAGTGATTCTGGCCCTGGGCCGCGCGCTCGGTGAAACGATGGCCGTGACGATGGTCATTGGGAATCAGGCATCGGCTATCAGTCCCAGTCTTTTCAGTACAGGCTACACGCTTTCGAGCGTGATCGCCAACCAGTTCGGTGAAGCTACGCCGGGCCTCTTTTTCTCAGCAGTGATCGAAGCCGGCTTGCTAGTGTTTATTATCACCTTAATCACGAATGTCATAGCACGTATCTTGATCTACAGAATGGGGCGTGTAGGAGGACTCGCAGTATGAGTACAGTTGTAGAAAATCCACCTGTTGCTAACCCTTTCCAACCACCGCGGACGGCACACAATGCACGCCGACGAGCAAGTAATATCCTCATCATCGTCTTTTCACTGCTTGCAACAGCATTTGCTGTCGTCGTTTTGCTCTTTCTGCTGTTGTATGTGCTGCGAGCAGGGCTGCCCTTCATCAATGTGGCCTTGTTTACCAGGATTCCCACGCCCAATGGAGAGCCAGGCGGAGGCCTCGCCAATTCAATTCAGGGATCGCTTATTCTGGTCGGCCTGGCATCGCTCTTCGGTATCCCGCTTGGTCTTTTCACAGGTATCTACCTTTCTGAATTTGGGCGCGGATCTATCGCTTTAGGGGTACGCTTCCTGGTCGATGTGCTGAACGGCATACCAACAATCATCTTCGGCCTGTTCGCCTGGATTTTTATTGTTGTTCCCCAGCAAAGTTTTTCGGGCCTGGCAGGCGGAGTAGCCCTGGGAATTATCATGATTCCGATTGTTGCCCGCACTTCCGAGGAGGTGCTGCGCCTGGTGCCGAAAGAACTGCGTGAGGCCTCTCTTGCCCTCGGCGCTACAGAGTCACGCACGATTCTGCGGGTGGTTATTCCGGCGGCGCGTAACGGTATCATCACTGGTATTGTTCTGGCTATGGCTCGTGTAGCTGGCGAAACTGCCCCGCTCTTAATGACGGCTTTTGGTAACCCGTTCTTTAATTCTGACATTACACAGCCCATGGATGCGTTGCCTTTGCGCATCTTTAACTTCGCGGAAAGTCCCTACCCGGCGCAGATCAACCAGGCATATGCAGGTTCACTCGTCCTGATCGTGCTCATTCTCCTTACTTCATTTGCGATACGCTGGGCCACAGGAGGGTTTCAACGTAGTGGGAGATAAATACTTCAGGTTTGAGGATAAAACGAGTATCTGCACAAGAAGATGTAGGGGAAGAAGGAGGAATCCATGACAATACAGGTGCGCAATCTGAATGTGTGGTACGGGCACTCACAGGCACTCCATGACGTGAATCTCACTATTGAGTCGCAAGGTGTCACTGCTATCATTGGTCCATCAGGATGCGGGAAATCAACTTTTGTACGTTGTCTGAATCGCATGCACGAGGAAATAGACGGAGGCCGCGTGGAAGGTGAGGTGTTGATTGACGGAATCAACATTTATACGCGTGCAATCAAGCCGATCTATGTACGAAGCCATATCGGGATGGTGTTTCAGCGCCCCAATCCACTTCCGACTCGCAGTATCTTCGAGAATGTCGCAATTGGCCTTCGCCTTAACGGCCTGGCTAGCGGAACATATCTCAAAGAGAGAGTAGAACACAGCCTCAAGCAAGCGGCTTTATGGGATGAGGTCAAAGATAGGCTGGATGATACTGCTTCGCAATTGTCAGGCGGGCAGCAACAGCGACTATGCATTGCGCGCGCGCTAGCTATCGAACCGAAGATTATCCTGATGGATGAACCCTGCTCGGCTCTCGATCCCATTTCGACTTTTCAGGTCGAAGAACTGATTCGGGAACTCAGCAATTCCTATACCGTCGTCATCGTCACGCATAATATGCAGCAGGCCGGGCGCGTGGCGGATAGGACGGTCTTCTTTTTGCAGGGAAAGCTAATCGAAGAAGGAGAGACCGAGAAGTTCTTTGCCCATCCCGCGAAGAAAGAGACCGAAGATTACATTACCGGACGCTTTAGCTAAAAGCAGAGTTTATCAGGGCGTAAGAGAAATAGGCAATAGAGAGTGCCTTTATACCTGTGGGAAATGAGGATAATACCATCATGAATGCTTCAGCAGATGCAAGGATACACGACGGAGGAGGGAATCTCCCACTTCCCGAAGGCGCAAATATCTTCTCGCGCAAAGTCGCGCGCAGCGGCCATATCTCATTTGAAGGACATCCCTATTTCATCAGTAAGGCCCTGGCGGGACGATACATTCGCCTGGTAGTGCTGGCTGATCGCATTATCATCGATGCCGCCATTCCATTGCATAAGGAGTACCCTCTGGCATAACATAGCATATAATAAGGTATGTCAGATTTGGTGGGATGCATCTGGCACATCAGGAGGTTCTGTGGACACTCAAATAAATAAACCCGCTCAGGAGGCACCAGCGGTGGAATTTGAACTTACGCCTGTTCCCAAGCCTACTGGGACTCCAGGCGTACCTAAAGTTACTGTGGCCGAAGCTGCAACGGTGGTAAACCAGGATGCGCAAGTTAAAATAGATGTGCGAAACACAAATTTCTGGTATGGATCAAAACAGGCCCTTTACGATATCTCTATACCCATTCGCGAAAAACAGGTGACAGCCCTCATTGGGCCATCCGGCTGCGGCAAATCAACGTTCCTGCGCACGCTTAATCGCATGAATGATCTCATCCCGAATACGCGCGCAGAGGGCGAGGCCCTCTATGATGGTCTAAATATCCACGATAAATCGTTAGATGTCGTTTCCCTACGCCAGCGAGTTGGTATGGTCTTTCAACGACCCAATCCATTTCCTAAATCTATCTTCGAGAATGTAGCCTACGGCCTGCATGCTCAAGGCAAACCGAGGAAATATATCAAAGAACGAGTTGAAGCAAGCCTGCGCGGAGCCGCCCTGTGGGACGAGGTGAAAGATCGTTTGAAATCCTCGGCTCTGGGTCTTTCAGGCGGACAACAGCAGAGGCTGTGCATCGCGCGCGCTATAGCAGTCAATCCTGAAGTGCTGCTGATGGACGAACCGGCGTCCGCGCTCGATCCTATTGCTACTTTGAAAATCGAGGAACTTATCGTCGAATTAGCTAAAGATTACACCATTGTGATTGTGACACATAATATGCAGCAGGCCGCGCGCGTATCGCAGTACACTGGATTTTTCCTGAATGGCAGACTGATCGAGTACGCGCCGACGGTTGACCTTTTTGAACATCCTAAGAAAAAAGAGACGGAAGACTATATTAGCGGGCGTTTTGGTTGATCGCGCCCACCCATGGTTGATTATGTAGGGTCGCGATTGATCGCGTCCACTGGATATGATGGAGGTTTGCTGTGGGAAAAAAAATACTGGTTGTTGATGATGAAGCGGTGCTGGTAGAGACGATTGCATATAACCTGGAGCAGGCAGGCTACCTGGTAACAACGGCAGCAGACGGAGCCAGCGCGCTGGAGGTGGCCCATCGCGAGTCGCCCGACCTGATTATACTCGATATCATGTTACCCGAAATGGATGGGTTGGAGGTGTGCCGCCAGTTACGCCGCGAAGGAAATACGGCGACAACCCCCATCATCATGCTTACCGCCAAAGGCGATGAAATCGATAAGGTGGTCGGGCTGGAGGTCGGCGCGGATGACTATGTGACCAAACCCTTTGGCAGGCGCGAACTGCTGGCGCGCGTGCGCGCCCTGTTACGACGCTCCGAGTACGTTCCCGCGCAGGAAGAAGGAAACGCGCAGAATACGCCCACCGAATCACAACGACCGGGCCGCGAACTGCTGGCCGGGCCAATACGCATTGACCTGGCCGGGCGGCGCGTCAATTGCCGGGGCAAAGAACTCGAACTGCAGCCCAAGCAATTTGACCTGTTAACCTACCTGGCACGCAATCGCGGCACAGTCTTGACACGCGACCAACTGCTGCACAACGTGTGGGGCTACGACTACGTGGGCGACACGCGCACCGTCGATGTGCATGTGCGTTGGCTGCGCGAAAAGCTCGAAGAGGACCCCGCCAATCCCAAACTGATCCAAACCGTGCGCGGCGTAGGCTATTGCTTCCGCTGGTAGGCCGCAACGCGTACCAGGGCGGGGACAAGCCCGGCCCGTACCCGCCCTGGTATGTGGTATGATAGAAACAATTACCAGTCGATTTTCCCTATGTTTTAAGGAGCGAATTTATCTTGGAGCCTTTGACCACGAACCTTACCCTGTCCCCTGGTGCCTCGATTGACCTGCATATGCATACCACCTATAGCGATGGACGCTGGCCTGTCGAACAGTTGATTGATTACCTTGCTGCCGAACACTACGATATGGTAGCCATTACCGACCATGACCGTGTAGATACGATTGCTGGAAATCAGGAGTTGGCCGCGCAAAAAAATCTGCCTGTGCTGGCCGGTGTGGAAATGAGCACCGAGTGGAACGGTAGTATGGGCCATGTGTTGTGTTACGGTTTTGATCCGCACAACAATGAATTGCTGGCTGTGACCGAAGTGGTTGTGCGCCGCCAGCTTGAAAACACACACAGCGTCTACGACGAGTTGCGCCGCAAAGGATTCGAGTTTCCTCGCCAGGACGAGGTATTGCAGGATAACGGCGGCGAGGTACGCCTGCCGCGTGACAACATTCGCCTGCTGCGCGAACATGGCTACGCCGCCGACTGGCAGGCTGGCCTGCGCATCATCCGCGAAGCCGGGTTTGTCTCCATTCACGCGGATATGGCGCAGACGGTTGATGCCGCGCACCGCAGCGGAGCAGTCTCGCTCATCGCGCATCCCGGTCGCCGCGAACAGAATTTCACCTTCTACGATATCGACCTGCTCGACAAACTGCGCGCCGAGGTACCCATCGATGGTATCGAAGTCTACCATCCATACCACAGTCCCGAAATGATCGAGGCCTACCTGGATTACGTGCGCAAACACAATCTGCTCATGAGCGCCGGCTCCGACTCCCACAGTCACCCCGGACGCATGCCCATCAAGCGCCACGCCGAGATCAGCCGCGACCTGCTTGAGCGCGTAGGAATATATATATACAACAAGTGACAAAAAACATATCCCCCTTTTTCGCAAGGGGGATATGTTATGTTGTTTATGTGAGCGAGCTAACCCAATGCTTCTCTACCTACCTCGACCGGCAAAGCCTCTTCCGTGTCATAGTCTGCGGGTGATGTGAGATCACTCCCGCGCCGCAGGCCAATCACATTGAAGATAGGCGTCAGGACGATCGACAGGATGAGGTTCAGGATAATCATCGAGAACGCGATATACATGAGCGGGAAACTCGCGCCGCCAATGGAAACGGCGTAGACCGACTTGAGACCCGCGGCAAAGAACAGGATCGTGCCGAGTACTTCTGCCACAAGCCAGCCGATCAGCAAGGCCCAGCGATTGAACCAGTGCGTATAGAGGCCCAGGAAGACAGCCGGGAGGGTCTGGAGAATCCAGATGCCGCCGAGCAGTTGGAAGTTAATCACCTGCGTCGTCGGGATATAGACGATAAAGAGCACCGCGCCGAACTTCAAGACAAGCGATGCCCATTTGGCAGCAGTGGACTCCGCGCGCTCAGAGGCATTGGGGGAGATGTACTCCTTGTAGATGTTGCGCGTGAACAGGTTAGCGGCCGCAATCGACATCACAGCAGCAGGAACCAGCGCGCCAATCGAGATGGCTGCGAAGGCGAAGCCCGCGAACCAGGATGGGAACTCGGCGTTGATGAGCAGCGGGATAGAATAGTTCGGGCCCAGACTGACCGGTGGCTTAATGCCCGCCGCGATTGCCATGTAGCCGGTGAGGGCCAGCAGGCCGAGCATCAAGGAATAAATGGGTAACAGCGCGGTATTGCGCTTGACCACGTTCTTGCTGTTGCTACTCAAAACGCCTGTCAGGGAGTGCGGATAGAGGAACAGGGCCAGGGCAGAGCCAAGCGCCAGCGTGACATAAGCCCAGGTCTGTTTTGGACTAAGAAACTCGAAAAACGTGGTGGGACTCCCCGCGTGCTTCTTCGCCACGGCTGCAAAGATGGCGCCAAAACCGCCCAGTTTAGCTGGCAGCACGATAAGAATAACGATCAGCACGGTGAAGATCATGATGTCTTTCACCATGGCAATCATGGCAGGCGCGCGCAGGCCGCTCGTGTAAGTGTAAGCCGCCAGGATGAGGAAGGCGATTAGCAACGGAAGATCGACTTGGAATCCGCCAATCGATACGTTGAGCGGAATACCCAGAGCGGCCAGCGAAACCTGAATGCCGAACATCTGCAAGGCGATGTACGGCAGTGTCGCGATGATGCCGGTGAGCGCGATCGCGAGAGCCAGAGTTCTGCTGCCGAAACGATCTTTCACAAAATCGGCGGCGGTGACGTAGCCGCGCTGCTTGCAAACCGACCAGAACTTGGGCATCAGGATAAAGATGATTGGATAGACGAGGATGGTATAAGGAACCGCGAACCAGCCATTCAACGCGCCCAGTCCGAACATGGCAGCGGGAACGGCAATGAAAGTGTAAGCGGTGTAGAGATCACCGCCGAGCAGGAACCAGGTGACACCGGTACCGAAACGCCGACCGGCCAGGCCCCATTCGCTGATCTGGTTCAGGTCGCCACGCCTCCAGCGCGCGGCAACGAATCCCAGCACCGTCACGAACAGAAAAAAGATGATAAAGACGGTAAATGCGACCGGATTAAATGTAAACATGGAAGGCTTCTTCTCCTTAACTTCACAAACAGGCTAACATCATTGCCGCCTGTACTACAGCAAGCCGCATACGCGCTGACTCGTCGTCGTCAGGCTCCCAGGAAATAGAGCACAGCCGTCAGGATGGCCGTAATTATAACCCAGAGGAGCGGGAACCAGTAGAAGAAAGGTATGCCGATAAACGTTGGGTCGTTGTGGTTATAGAACGGGGGATACAGCAACACAATGAAAGGAATGATCAGGAAGACGCGAAGCCAGGTACGCCTTTCCGTGCGTGTCCGGGGTTGGGTACTCACAGGGTTTCTCCTTTCGCGCTTAGCGCAAGATAAAGCGAGACGTAATGAGAATGATTACGATAGGGAAAACGTGTGCATCCGAGTGGTAATTGGTACCTCCTGTTAATGGGTTTGAGGTGGTGTGAATCGGCGATTGTAGAAAGCGCCTATCCCCTCACAAAGAGATATGGACTAACCTACTGTATAGTTAGTACAACATAACTGAGAGAATGTCAATAACATATTATAACTCATTGACCTTTTGCCAGGCTAAAAGCATTCAAAGACGGCTTATCTAGCAAAACTTCTGCTCCCCAGGGAGGATTACCTAAAAAAACTCGTATCTGAGACTCTGTACCTAAAAAAGCATCAATGTTAAAGGAAGAAGCTAAGGAGGAACTGGGTTTTCTCGCTCTGGAAGCGCCATCTGATAGTCATGCAAATAGCCGCGAATTTGCTTCTGATGTTTCTTCCATAAATCCTCTTCCAGGAAAGATTTTGCCTCGAAAAGCGCAAGACCTTTATAATCATCCGGGGTCCTCTTCAATACATAATCAACCCATACAAGCTGACCGACACCAGAACGACGCATTGAAGCCTCAGGTGTGCGGTGATCCGCGTCAAAGCCAAGAGCCTCAAGCAGAGGCGTCAATAACATATCTTTGGTGAGATTCTCCGGTTTACCATGTCCTGCTTTGCCAGGCATGAGGTGTCTTAATTGCCCCTCCACTTCCGGTACTTTTTTAACTAATCTCTCTAGCTCTGCTTTGAAATCATCGAAGCCTGGCATTGCACATACTACCTTTCATTTTCGCCATCTTAACAAGAACGTAGTATCAAGTCAATAACATAAAAGCAAAAGCATAGAAATCGTTCAGACCTGACCGGAACGCTTTACCAACTACTGCTCTCTACTCGAACGACCTGCTCGAAGTACACCAGTTCATCGTATCCCTCGTACCCCTCGTCAAGCACCTCCACTTCTACTACGCGCAAGCAATTGCAGACCTCCTTTATCTTTCCATGCCATTCGAGTTCAGGATACGTTGGAAGCTCTTC
>Ga0307373_10006480_pt1 | contig 18580 bp, 14 predicted proteins | sample OX2MG_FD_202534 | JGI IMG/M metagenome (GOLD analysis project Ga0307373, IMG submission 202534) | Soil microbial communities from Risofladan, Vaasa, Finland - OX-2 | ecosystem: Environmental > Terrestrial > Soil > Coastal area > Acid sulfate soil | place: Finland: Risofladan, Vaasa | collected...
ATGCGCCCCACAGGCTATGCCCGGGTAACAGGAAAAAGTTTTGATGCCATATGTCTGAATAAGTCTTGCTGACGTACGAATACGATACGCGCGGCACGATGGACATGGTGCTCCCAACGGGAATGCTGTATTGGAGGGTCCCATTGCCGCTATATTCGGGCGAATAGGGCAGCGATTCGCCACTCAGAGTCACATCGTATGATGGGTCGCCGGGATAGCTTCCAGTGTAGTCGGAACAGCCGTTTGGCGAGTTGTCAGGAGCCACACCGGGCGCGCACTGGGCCGTAGTCCCGAACTCCGTGCCCGACGGGAACGCGTAGGTTGCGGCATCGGTAAAGGGTCCGAGTATCGACTTATTATAGGCTCCATTGAGATTGATACTGAGATGGCCCACGTTCGCCTGCATGGATGCTTCGATTCCCTTGAGAATGGAGAAAGGGATACTCGACTCGTTCGTCGATCTGGGGATCTGCGGATCGAAAACCGAGTGGATCATGTCCATGTACTGCATGTAGTAGCCACCGAGCTGCACGAGCACGTGCCCGCCGGCCAGCCGGCCCTTCCATCCCAGCTCATAGTCGTTGACATACTCGTAATGGGCAACCCGGTTGACCCCAAGGTTCTCTTCACCCGGCTTGTAACCGCGCGCCATGAATCCATAGAAGTATTGCCCCGGCAGCGGCGTCCAGTTCAGGTCGACCTTACCGGTTACAACCCTATCCGAAGGGGGTCCACCGATGGGTTGGTTGCTGAAAGCAAGCGGGCGTCCACCAGGCTGGAAAATGCCCAGCCCTCCGAGGGCGACCTCGCTGTCCCAACCGTTACGCAGCCCGGCCACGAGCTGCAGCGTATGCGTGAATTGCCAGGAAACCTGGCCGAATATGCCCTCGTTCCTCGGCGTGATGTATTCGCCGTCGATATAGAAAGCATGTGACGGAGCGGCCATCGAGTACGGCGCGTTGGTGTTAGTACTGTAACTGGCGAACTCCTCGCCGGTGTAGGTGATATTTGCGCCGGTTACCCAGCTGAATGGGCCGGTCGTGGGCGAAAGGATGTCCAGTTCCCCGCTGTAGACGTGACTTCTGTTGATGGTGTTGCCGTAACTACCGACATTCAGGATGTCGTTACTGGTGCTACTGACCGTGTTATCGGAAATTTCCTGGTCACCGGCAATGAGACGGTACTGGATACCGCTCGCGGTCGTGTATTGCAGCTGCTCGCTGATTTGCATGACGTCGTCATTCCACAATGTACCTGACGAATACCAGTCGTTGCGTACATACGGCGACCCCGAGTAGCCCGGCGCCCAGATATTATAGCAATTCGGTGCGGTCCCCTCCCCTGCGGGACAGGGCTTTCCGGGCAGTGGGTTGAAGGTGCCGATATCGGGCTGGCTCGGGACACCATGGCTGTCCTCGTAATCGAACTCGATCTTCGTCAGCGACTGGAAGTTATCGGTCGGCTGCCACAGGATGCCCAGGCGCATGTCCTTGTCATCGACATTACCCGGATCGTACAGCGCCTTATTGCCCGCGACGGGATAGGTCGGTCCGATCCCGGTCACGCCCAGACAGGGGTACGCACCTGGGCACAGATACGGTCCCGCCCCATAGGGGCCGTTGACCTGTGAATAGACGTCGCGGAAAAAGCTGCCGCGCGTCTCCTCGTTGACGGCCAAACGCAGCGCAAGGGTGTCGGTCACGGGTAGATTGACGGCAACCTGGGCTCTTTGCTCACTGTAGGTGGCCACCTGAGCATTAATGTAACCATTGATGCCGCGGAAGTTGGGATTCGCCGAAGTGATATTGATGGCGCCGCCGGTCGAATTGTCGCCAGCGAAGGTGCCTTGCGGGCCACGCAGGACCTCGACATCCGCGATGTCGAAGTAGGGTGCATTGGCTCCCGTCCCCTCCGTGTTGTTGGGCAGTCCGTCGCGAATGATGGCGATACCCGGTTGCTCGATGCCACCCTGGTTGGAGTTGCCCACACCGCGGATGTCCGCGGTACTCGATGCGCCGGTGGTATAGATCACCAAGTTTGGCGCGACCTGGCCCAAGCTGTTGATGTCGACAACCTGTGTCTGCTGCAGCTGGTCGCCCGAAACGGCCACGATTGAAATCGGCGTGGACATGATATCGGTCGCGCGGCGCTCGGCGGTGACCACCACCTCCTGAAGCACGTTCCCACCGGATGCGTTGCCGCCCGCCGCCGCGGTCGTGGTCTGGGCAGTTGCGTTTTGGCCCAATGCGGGTCCCGCCAAAATCAGCGCACCGCAGAGTAATCCCCTGGCTCTACCGATCATTATTCTAACCTCCCGTTTTCCGCTAATCCCGACTCACGGCTGCGCTGTTGCTACAAGACAACACAGTGCCCAACTGGGGGGGAGTCTACAACAAAAGTATAGTGAAGGAAATACAGTAGCGCTCCTCGGTGGTGCCCGCTGCAGCCGTCGCGGGTTGACCCCTGCCACACAGAGAGCACGCCGACTTCACGGTGCGCCCGTTGAGGACGGGTAGACCGGCAACGCAACGCGGGTTCCGAATGTCGCCTTCAGTCCCTCGATCGCGCACTTCTCATCGCCGGCACCCGCGCCGCTGACGCCCATCGCACCGATCATTTGCCCGTCAACGACGATTGGGATGCCTCCCGAGTTGGTGAAGAATTTATATAAAGCAATTTGTCGTGGGATGCCGGCAGGGTTGTTTTTGAGCTGTGCCGCACGGATGGATGTGGGTTGGCGTGTTTTCAGTGCAGTTTGCGCTTTCAGCAGTGCGGTGCGGATATCGTTATAGACTTGGCCGTCCATACGCTCCATATGCACCAACTCGCCTTCATCGTCGATGATATAGAGCGACATCGTATCGCCCTTCGACGCCGCCCAATCGCGGCAGACTCGGGCGACCTTCTTTGCGGCCGCAAGCGAAATCTGATTGCCATCGAAAATCGCCGTCGCAGCCTTGCCACTGACGACGAATTGCGCCTTGAGGCTCGATCTCGGTCGTGTGGTCGCAGCAAAGCGCGGAACCGGTGCCTGGCTCGGACGGTGATTCCGCGGCCTCGGAAGATCCTGCACCAGCGGTGCGACCGAGCGCCCGATCACCTGAATCAGCGCCCTGTGCGCACAAATCTCATCGCTCCACACCGGCACTCTCGGTGCAGAGCCGCCCACCCCGACCGCGCCGATCAGCTGTTTGTTGACCACGACGGGAAGGCCCCCTGAATTAGCAAACAGACCGAGCTGGATCGCCTGAAGCTCCTGGGTGGGGTCTTCAATGACGCGATTCATAAGGACTTTGCTCGGCTGGCGATCCATGAGAGCCGTTCGCGCCTTCATTTCGGCGGTCGCGATGGCGAGATACCCTTGGCCGTCCATGCGATCCATGTATACGTCATTGCCGGCTTTATCGAGCACTATGACGCTAATCAGCACGCTGTGAGCCGTAGCGGCATCCTCGCAAGCCTCTGCAATGCGCTCGGCGGTGGCCAGATTGATGGTGGTGAAGTCCTGTATCTTGTCAGCCGCTGTGCCGGTGACGACGAACCGCTCCGGGACGTTCTGCGCCCGTGCCGTCGCGCTGAACACAACTGCGCCAATGGCTGCGAAAACCCAATGGACGATCGGGAATTTCATTCTTACCCCGGCGCCGACCGGAGCCGGTTCACAGCTTCAGGAGCTAGGGGAGTTTGACCCGGCCAGCGGTGGGGGAGTTTGGGTGGCCGCCAGGGACTGCGCATCGGCGTGGCCGCGATGAAAGCCCCGATTGGGCAACGCAAGTACGAGGACGCCCGAAATCACGTACAGAACGAACAGCACCGCAAAGCTCTTGCTCTGAGCCGCGCCGGCGACAAGCGCGATGGCAAAAGTCGGAATGAAGAAGCCTCCCGCCATCTGCAGCAAACTCACGATGCCTCCCGCGCTTCCTCCGTATGTCGTCCCGATCTCGGCGAGCATCACCGGGAACGGTATGATCAGCGGCAGCATGCCGTTGGCGATAAAAGCGCCGACGGCGACGCAGATCCACGTCATCGGTCCAAAGGGAACCACCAGTGAGGCGACTATCAGGGCGGCTCCGATGATGACGGATATCGCCAGCCACGCCTTTATTGCGGGGAGCTTATGCAGGACGACCGGCATGAAGAACCCGCCCAGAGCGCCGCCGAAACCAAACGGGATTCCCAACAGGCCGGCCGCAGCCGGAGTTACCCCCTTGATCTGAGCCAAGGCGCTCGGCAAATTGCCCGCCGTGCCGATCCAGGCGGCGAAGAAAAACAGAACCGCAGTCCCGGCAAGCCACACGTAGCGGTTTCTGGCTGCCACACCGAGGAATTCGAGCACGGGCTGCGGCGGGGAATCCGGTTCGCCTGCGGGTTTGGCCCTGAATCCGAAGAGAAAGCAGAGCGTTGCGACCGCAAGCAGTATCCATGCAAAGGCAAAAGCCGCATCGACGCTCGAAAAGAGCGATGCCGTGCCCTCACCGAGGCCAACGCCCAATCCGGCACAGCCGATGAATGTACCCATCGCGATCGACATCTGCTCGTGCTTGAACCATGAGCGCAGGATCTTCGGGCCAAGAGTGTTGATGAATACCCCCGACAACCCGAAGACGAGCATCCAGGCAAACAAGCTCACGAAATCGGTAGATGCGTAGGTACGGCCCACGAGCCCCGCGGTGGCAACGATCAGCAGCGCGCTCCCGACCACCATGGTCCCAAAGCGGTCCGCGACCATGCCCACGGGGATGCCGAGGATAAAGTTCAACAGGAACGGGGCAAATAGGCACATCCCAAATTCAATGGGACTGAGGTGAAACGTGCTAAAAATGTTACCGGCAACCCCCGCCAGTTGAAATTCCGCGTAATTGGCCGTGAAGAAGAGAAAACTCATGATGGCCAGGATCACCCAGCGATACGGATTTTCTCCGCGAGCAAACTGTCTCATGCGGCTACTTCTACTGTGTTGGTGACCAAACTATTTCGAGAGAGGCCTTTTTTTGAGCCCGACTCGACCGTTGTGCTCCGATACGGTCATTTATGCCCCATCCGTCAACCGTCGGTGAATATCCTTATATACCCATAAAATATAAATATAAAGAGTGCAATTGAGGATCGCGACCGCGATCGCCTGCGATCTCAGTGGCCAGATTTCGCCTTACGCTGGCCCGATTTCGCCGGAGCGCGCGCAACCGGCTGAGCCAGGTTCGCTGCGGGCCGCTGGAAGAGAAAATTCGTGCAATATTGCTTGCACTTCTTCGGGAAGGTGGGATAGAGCTTGAGGTATTGCGCCTTCAGCCTGTCGCGGTATGCCGGATACATGGTCTGTGCGCCACCCTCCGAAGCGTATTCGGGGACATGGAAGACCTTCATCATTTGATCAAGGAGCGGATTTTTGCCCGGCAGATAAAACGGCACGGCGCCCTCTGCAACGCCTTCATAATTGACGATGCAGGGCGGCCATGCCGTAGAGGCGGGGCGGGCGGTAGACCTGTTGAAGAAGCGCGAGTAAACGTAGGGCTGGGTGAAATATACGGGGTCGTGCAGCACAAAAACCATTACCAGCTTGTCGCCATGAAGGATGAAGGTACTGGTCAAAGTCGCCTGATCGCTGTAAAAGCCACCGTTGTTGCGGGCGGGAGCCATCTTCAGGTGCGAGGTATCGGCGATGAGCGTATCGCCCTTCCAATGGCCAGTGGTGAATGCACCTCGGGAGTAATCCAAGTATTTGGAGGGCGGCTGCCTGCCGTCCATCCAGATCGTCATTCCTCCCTGATCCTCCGTCGTCTGGAGCCTCCAGGCCACGATCTGATCGGTGGCCTGTCCCACCACCGGCCAGATCCTTACGGGGAATGGTGCGGTCATATATTTCCACTGGCCGTACAACTGGCAGACGCGCTCCGGCTCCGCATATATCGATGCCGAATACGACTGTGCCAGGGCGCGACCTGCGGCGCTGAGAGGCATGCCGGTCCAATCGTCGGTGAACGGGCCTTCGTCGACCTCCAGGGGGTTATCGGTGGCATATGGAACCCACGATCCGGACAAGTCGACCGGCTCCTGCGCCACAACGCCCTGCGCCCGAACAGGCAAGGCAGCCGAGGCGAGAATGAGCGCAATAGCGCAGGTCATTCCGCGCATGGCGGAATTCGCTGCCCGAAACCGCGATTGATTGCTGGCCATGTTCGTTCCTACCACATCGCCGAGCAGGCCGAAGGTTCCCAACCCGCGGCGCTCGAGAGCTTTAGAAAATTATTGTCGGTGACGAACGGACTAAACAGGTACACCGGGTCAGTGACGTAGCTGGTCACCACCATCAACCCGTCCCCGTTGCTCTCTTGAACCGGATCGTAGTATTCCATTACCTGGGTTTTCTCGCTGTAGGGGACGCCGTTCTTACGAAGATATCCCTCCTTCAGATTGCTGGTCGTAACCTTCAAGGATCCCCACACCGCCTTGCCGGCGGAACGGAAGCCGCCACCCTGGCGCTGAAATTCCCACTGGGCCACGGAGTAGCCCTGCCAGGTCCTTGGGCCGTGAGCGGCGGCCATCGATGGAACGAAGTGGAAGAGGCGCGTCTGCTCACCCGCATCCGTCTCCATCTTCAATGTTTGGTCGTCCTGCCACGTTATGTGCAGATGTTCCGGCACACGCATAATCGCGGGCGCCCCGTAGGACTTGCATTGCAGGCCCGCCGCCGTGTCCTTCGCCGGATCCCAGGCATCCATGACCTGAATTCCGACCGGCCTCAGGGGAACGCCGGCATAATCGCCGGGCCTGGGCGTGACCATGCGATATACCCAGTCCTCCGTCGTCACGAGCGATTCCCAATAGCCCGTCAGATCAATGGGCGCGGCAGCTTTGGCGGTTGGCGGCGGGCCGCTCGGCCCGGGCCGACCTTGTGCGTGCACGGCCGTTCCCGCCGCCAGCGACACGAGCAGGACAAACGTGATCCGCGCAGTTGATTTCAATGTCAAATTTCGCCTCATGCGCCTAGCCCTTCGTCGCTCCCGTTGACCCGCTTCGTCTTCTTCCGCGACAGATCCTTGTAAATGGCCTCGATGAACATATTTGTTGTCCACGCGCCAGTGCTCGATCCGTATTGGGGATACGCTTTGGCAGGCTTCGCCGCCTCGATCTGCTTCAGCGTCATATGGTGTTTAATCATGTCAGCGACGGTATCGCGGATGATCACGATCATGTCGCGATAGTCGACGACCTCCCACTGGTCGCACACTCGCCCATGAGAGGGTATGACATAGGTGCCATCATAATCATAGACGAGAGGGCTCGGGGGAACCGCAATCTCCATGAGATCGTTCAGTGCGTCGATCTCACCGTCGATGCTCCCGCCATCAGCCAGGTTAATCACGGGAAACCGCGTCTTGTCCATGACATCTCCGGCCATCACGATATCGGAGCGGCGGAAGAACACGAAGCTGTCGCTGTCGGCCGCGCGTGCGTGTGTCACTGCGATCGGCTCGCCGTTGAAGTAAAAGCTGCGGAATTTTCCGAGGTAAGTATCCGTGGGCCAGCCGGCGGTCGGAAATCCCGAGGTTTGGGCCAGCCGTTCTAAGACGTTCGCGCGGGCAAAGATCTCGGCACCGGGTCCCTTCGGAGGACGGAAAAAAGTCACACCGGCTGCAGCCACTGCCGCGTTTCCGCCGACGACTTCCGCGTCTGAGTTGGTATCGATTACGTAGCGAATGGGTAGCGGCGTTATCTTCTTCACCGCCGCCACCAGACCGACGGCGCCGGCCTCGGTCCCCGCATTGACCACCACAACGCCGTCGCGGCCAATCTGGACGCCGATGTTTTCCCCGTCCCCCACGATCATGTAAAAATTCTGTCGAATCCGCACTACGTTCAAATCGCCGTTCGCCGGCTCCGCGGCGCGTGCGGCAATCATGCCAAGCCCTACCAACATCCCTATGGAAAGCGCGGCGGCCACCGCTCGGTGGACGATCGCTCTCGTTGCTTGCGTCACGGCCCCTCCCAATGTTTTCGCGGTCGTTTACCGTTTGCGACCGTCGATGAACTTGCTAAAGACGAACCCCCATTGTAGAGCTGCAGTTTCGGTCCGGCAAGCGTGTATGAGTTGCGATTCTGATTGAAGCCAACCTATTTTTTGGCCACGGCCGAAATCGTTGTTCGCGATCGCGAAAGACGAGACAGCGATACCGTGCGCAGCATGTGAGGATGTGAACCGGCGCGCCAGCGGCAAGCGCGCCGGGCTCACAAATAATGAGCGCTAGCGGCTCAAGGCACTCGAGCGGGAGAACTTCGAGTTGACCTCAGTTGCCCGAACCCTTGCCCGAACCCTTCCGCGGCGGCGGAGGCCCAAAGCTCGTGGTGCAGTAGAGCGTGCACTTCTTCGGGAAGGTGGAATAAAGCTTGAGGTACTGCGCCTTCAGCTTATCGCGGAACGCCGGGTACATGGTTTGCGCGCCTCCCAGCGAGGCCTCTTCCGGGATATTGTAGATTTTCTTCATCTGACCAACGAGGGGATTCTTACCCGGCAGATAAAACGGCACCTGGCCCTCGTCGACGCCTTCGTAACCGACAATGCACAGGTCCCAATCCCTACCGACGGGACGGTCAGTCCTTACATAGGTCACCGTGTAAGGGTAAGGCTCAGTGAGATAAATGGGGTCGTTTATTATATAAGCGGCGGCCAATAAGTCGCCGTGGGGGATAAACGTCGTGGTCATTGTCGTCTTATCGCTGCTGAAGGCGCCGCTGCGGCGCAGAATACCTGCCTCCAAATGCGTCGACTGCGCAATGAGCATATCCCCCTTCCAGGTGCCGGTAGTGAATCCACCCCGAAGATGCAGTGCGTCCTTCGAGGGCTGCGGCCTGCCGTCCATCCAGATGGTCATCTCCGAGTGACTCTCCGTTCCTGAGAGATGCCAAGCGACGACCTGTCGGGTAGCGGGATTCACCTGCGGCCAGATATTCAGGTTCCATGGCCCTATTGCGTTACTGAACAGCGGCTCCTGCCTGCAGATACGTTCCGGCTCGGAAAGCGATGATGGCGAATAGGACAGTCCCAGGGCGCGGCCGGAGTCGTTGAGAGGAATCCCGGTAAAGTCATCGGCGACCGGGCCGGCAATGCGCTCCATGACGTCCTCGTCTTCCTGCAAGAGCCACGATCCCGACAGGTCGGACTGCGCTCGAAGAGGCAGCGCAACTGTGGTGAGCAGCAGGGTCATAGCGACGGTCATTCCGCGTACGGAATTGGCTATCCGACGCTGCGACTTATTGGCGACCATGTTCCCTTACCACCTCGCCGAGCACGCCGAGGGCTCCCAGCCCGCGGCGCTCGACAGCCTTTTGAAATTCGAGTTGACGATGAACGTCTTGGTCAAATAGACCGGGTCAGTCACGCTGCTGGTCACCAGCAGCATTTGATACCCGGTCCCTTCCTGAAGCAGATCGTAGTACTCAACCAATTGCGCATGGTCGCTGTACGGAATTCCGTTCTTACGAAGGTAACCCGCCTTGAAATCAGTAGTCGTCACCTTCAGGTTTCCCCAGACCGGTGCTCCGGGGCGCGCGGGGCGGCCGCCTCCCGTGTCGATGCCGCGGTGCTGTATCTGCCACTCGGCGAGGGAATATCCCTGCCATGTCCTTGGGCCTTGGACAGCATCCGACTTGACGAAGTGGAACAGGCGCGTCTGCTCGCCTGCGTCCGTCTCCATCTTCATCACTTGATCGCCCTGCCAGGTAATGTGCAGATGTTCCGGGACACGCATAATGGCGGGCGCGCCGTAAGATTTGCACTGTTCGCCCGCCGCTTCGTCCTTGGCCGGATCCCACGCGTCCATCACTTTGATTCCGGCCGCATTCAAGGGAACGTCCTCATAGTCCCCGGGCCGGGGCGTGACCATGCGATAATTCCAGTCCATGGTGACGACCGAGACCCAGTAGCCCGTGAGATCAATCGGGGCGGCGGCTCGCGCGGTGGGCGGTGGGCCGCTCGGTCGTCCCCGGCCTTGTGCCTGAACGGCCGTTTGCGCCGCCAGCGACACGAACAGGACCAGCGCAATCCGCGCAGTTGAGCTCAATATGAAACGTCGCGTCATGCTGGCTAGCCCTCATCGCTCTTGTTGACTTTCTTCGCTTTCTTCGGCGCCAGACTCTTGTAAATAGCGTCAACGAACATATTCGTTGTCCACGGACCCGCTGTCGATCCGAATCGCGGTTCATAGGCTTCGGCCGGATGTGCCGCCTCAATCTGCGCCAACGTCATATGCCGTTTCATCATGGACGCAATGGTGTCGCGCAGAATCACCATCATATCCCGATAGTCGACCACCGCATCCTGGTCGCACAAGCGTCCATGGCCGGGTATGACGTCGGTACCGTGATATTCAAAAAGGAGAGGCTGCGGGCCCACTGCCAGCTGCAGAAGGTTGTTCAGTGCGTCAATCTCGCCCTGAACGCTTCCGCCATGAGCCACATCGATCACGGGAAACCGGGTCATATCCAGGACATTGCCGGCATACACGACATCGGAGCTGCGGAACAGAACGAAGCTGTCGCCGCTGCTGTGGGCCGCCGGTTGGTTAAAAACCAGGACCGGCTCGTGGTTGATGTACAAAGTCGTACGATTACTCAGGTAAGCTTCGGTCGGCCAGGCATTCGGGGGAGATCCATCGTGGGCCATCTGTGCCAACACATTGTCGTGAGCCAGAATCGATGCGCCGGGGCCAATCGGAGCGTGGAACAAGGTCTTCCCGGCCGCAGCCACTGCCGCGTTTCCGCCGACGGATTCCGCGTCTGCGTCGGTATCGATGATGTATCGAATGGGCAGCGGCGAAATCTTCTTCACGGCCGCCAGCAGGCGGTCGGTCCCGGCCGCGGTACCCGCGTTGACGAGCACGACACCGTCGATACCAACCTGAACGCCGATGTTTGCCCCGTCACCGGCGATCATGTACACGTTCTTCCGAACGTGCAGGACGTCCAGGCCGCCGCTTCCCAGTTCCGCGGCGCGGCTGGAAACCACGCCAAGCCCCACCAGCACCACCATGGAGAGCGCCGCGACCACCGCTCGGTGGACGGTCGCTTTCGTTACTTGCGTCACAGATTAACCCCCACCTACTTCGCGGTCATTGCAGACCGTCGATCAATATCCACTGTAAAATACTTTCAGTTAATTCTCAATTTTAAAGGAGCATCCGGATTTAGCGTCCGGCGTCGGAATGGTGTCTCGCCGCGCTGTATGCGTGGCTACGCAGCGCGGGCTGCTCGGCGATAATGGCGCTAGCCGACACGGAGGCCGGCTAGCGCGACGGCCTGATCCCTCAATCTTGCGCGGTCCTAGGAACGGCGAGACCGTAGACCTCGACCTGCCCGACAACGGAGTAGCCGCCCGGACCATGGCCGCTGCCTGGCTTGAGGTCTGCGAAACCGACCTCATCAACCTTGGAGAGGTCGATCTTGCCGACCAGATTGCCGACGGTAACCATGCGCTTGATATCGAGCTTGAGCCAGTGCAAGTCCGCGTACGAGATCTCGCTCACGAGCCGGTCGACAGTCGTACCGGTCGCCTGGTCGCCGACCCACCACGTGCCGTCGGCAAGCTTCACGATGGGCCGTATGTGATGGAAGCCCGCCGTCTTGGTACTCAAACGGATGCGTGCCAGGCCGCTCAGATTGGCAAAGTTCTTCTTGTCGCGAAAGGCCACGGCGCAAGGGGAAGCGCACAGCCCCGTCCAGATGGCCAGGGGACCCTGTTCGTCCTCGAGCAGGATCTGCCCCGCCGGAACGAATAATTTGAGGTCCAGATCGGGATTGTCGTTCGACTCGCTGGTGAGCGGATGCTCGCCCTTGGCCGACGCCTTCCACCCCTCCTTGAAGAGAAGTGCTGGACGCACAGGCGGGTGAAAATTGCCGCGATGCTCCTCTGGCCGCGGGCCATTGTTCGGCGCCTGCGCCCATGCGAGCGACGTGATCAGACAGAGTGAAATCAGCTCGACGATTCTTACGATTCGATGCAGCACAGCGTCCCCCCTTCGATTGGCCCAGCATTGCCGCTCTATCGCGTTTGCGGACCGGTAGCATACCACGGGTCGCGTTATCTCGGCCGCCTCTCTATATGATGTTAATATGCATTCATGGGGCGCAGCGAGCCAGCCGGCTCTGCTGGAGTTCATAAGGAACAGGCCACACATCCTGCGGGGCCAGCTGTCGACATTTGATCATGCCGACACCGACGTATTGCTCGCAGCGCTGCACGCGAAGGCGCCAGAGCCAGGGGACTAAACGCAACGGAGGGGAATATGCAATTTGAGCGCATCAATCCGCTGACCAACGAAACCGCCAGCCGCGCCGAAGCAATGACGGCGAGCGATGCACGAGCGATTGCCGATCGCGCCGCGCTTGGCTTTGCCAAATGGTCCGCCACCGGGCCGAACGCACGCCGGGAGGTGTTGATGAAGGCGGCGACGGCCCTGGAAGCGCACAACCAGGACTTCGTGCAGGCCATGATGGCCGAGACTGGCGCCACGGCGGGCTGGGCGATGTTCAACCTGATGCTGGCGGCGGGCATGATCCGCGAGGCCGCTGCGCTGACCACACAAATCAACGGCGAGGTGGTTCCCTCCGATAGGCCCGGCTGCCTGGCCATGGCCTTGCGCGAGCCGGTCGGGGTGATCTTGGGCATCGCCCCGTGGAATGCGCCGATCATTCTGGGCGTACGCGCGATCGCCGTGCCGCTCGCCTGCGGTAACGCGGTGATCCTGAAAGCCTCCGAGACCTGCCCGCAGACCCACAGCCTGATCGCGCAAAGCTTTTCCGAGGCGGGCTTCCCGCCGGACGTCGTCAATCTCGTGACCAACGCACCGCAGGATGCCGCGGAAGTCGTGGAGGCGCTGATCGATCACCCGGCCGTCAAGCGTATCAACTTCACCGGATCCACCGCGGTAGGCAGGATCATCGCCAAACGCGCGGCCGGGCATCTGAAGCCCTGTCTGCTCGAACTCGGTGGCAAAGCGCCACTGCTGATACTGGAGGATGCCGATCTCGATGAAGCCGTAAAGGCCGCGGCCTTCGGTGCCTTCATGAACCAGGGCCAGATCTGCATGTCCACCGAGCGCATCATCGCGGTCGAGCCCATCGCCGAAGAATTCGCCCGACGCTTCGCTGCCAAGGCGCAGTCAATGGCCAGCGGGGATCCTCGCGAGGGCAAGACACCATTGGGCGCGGTGGTAGATCGCAAGACGGTACAGCACGTCAACAGCCTGATCGATGACGCCACCACCAAGGGCGCGCGCATCCTCGCTGGTGGCAAGGCCGCTAGCGTACTGATGCCGGCGACGGTGGTCGATGGCGTGACCGCCACAATGAAACTGTATCGCGACGAGAGCTTCGGCCCGGTGGTGGCCCTGATCCGGGCCACCGACGAAGCCGATGCAATCCGTCTGGCCAACGACAGCGAGTACGGCCTGTCGGCCGCGGTGTTCACACGCGATACGGCCCGCGGCTTGCGCGTAGCGCGCCAGATACGCTCCGGCATTTGCCACATCAACGGTCCGACCGTGCAGGATGAGCCGCAGATGCCCTTCGGCGGTGTCGGCGCTTCCGGCTACGGCCGCTTCGGCGGCAAGGCGGGGATCGAGCAGTTCACGGAGCTGCGCTGGATCACCATGGAGACCCTGCCCGGACATTTCCCCATCTGAAGATTCAGATCCAACTGCGAGGTCAAGCGATGAATAGCCAGGAGACCGTGACGGCGAAGAGCACGGAACGGGACAGTGTTGCCTACCAAGTCAGTGATCGCATCGCATGGGTCAAGTTCAACCGCCCCGAGAAGCGCAACTGCATGAGCCCTGCGCTCAATCGGCAGATGATGCGCGTACTCGATGATCTGGAGTTTAATGCCGATGTCGGGGTGCTGGTGCTCTCGGGAGAGGGCACGGCCTGGTCCGCCGGCATGGATCTGAAGGAATACTTTCGCGAAACGGAGGCCCGGGGTCTGGGCGCAACGCGCGCCGCACAGCGCGAGGCCTATGGATGGTGGCGCCGGTTGCGCTGGTACCACAGGCCGACCATTGCCATGGTCAACGGCTGGTGCTTCGGCGGTGGCTATGGGCCGTTATTTGCGTGCGATCTCGCCTTTGCCGCCGAGACGGCGCAGTTCGGGCTCTCCGAGATCAATTGGGGCATCCTGCCGGGCGGTGGCGCCACCAAGGTGGCTCGCGAGCTGGTCAGCTTTCGGCGCGCGATGTATCACGCCCTGATGGGGGAGACCATCGACGGACGTACGGCCGCCGAGTGGGGCCTCGTCAATGAGGCCCTGCCGCTCGCCAACCTGCGCGCCCGTGTCGAACAGGTCGCGCGCACGCTGCTCGAGAAGAATCCTGTCGCGCTCAAGGCCGCCAAAGATGCCATCCGACGCGTGGGCGAAATGACCTACGACAATGCCGAGGACTATTTGGTGCGCGCACAGGAGGCCGCCAATTCCTTCGACAACGTCGGCCGCAAGGAAGGCATCAAGCAGTTCCTCGACGACAAGAGCTACAAACCGGGTCTAGGCACCTACGACAAGTCCAAACAGGGCGGATCGGGGCGTCAAGCATGACCAGTGCCCGTCCCAGTGCCGCAGCGATCGAGCGGCTGCTGCGGCCGCGCTCGGTCGCCGTGGTCGGTGCCTCACCAACACCCGGAGCACTGGGCGCCTCGGTGATCGCCAATCTCGAGCGCAGCGGGTACAGCGGCGCGCTGCATCTGATCAATCCCAAGCGTGACGAAATCGGCGGGCGGCCGTGTCTCAAGTCGGCGGAGGAACTGCCGCTCGGTGTCGATGTCGCCGTACTGGCCATTCCGCGCATCGCGGTGCTCGAGACGATCAAGGCATTGGCGGCGCGTCAAGTTGGCGCGGCGATCATCTTCTCCGCGGGCTTCGCCGAAGGGGGTGAGGCCGGACTGGCAGAGCAGCGCGAGATTGCGCGCATCGCCGCGGAGAACGGCATGGTCATCGAAGGACCGAATTGCCTGGGTCTGGTCAATTACGTCGACGGCATCGCGTTGACCTTCGTCGAGATCCCTGCTGTGGCGCTGGGCGAGCGTGCCGGGATCGGCATCGTCTCCCAGAGCGGCGCCATGGCAGCGGTGATCGGGGTCACGCTGATGAGCCGCGAGCTGGGCATCTCCTACTCGATCTCCACTGGCAATGAAGCGGCCAGTGGGGTCGAAGACTATGTGCACTATCTCCTGGATGACGCCAAGACCTCCGTCATCGCGCTGATCGTCGAGCAGTTCCGGGAACCGCCGCGATTCCTGGCTCTCGCGCGCCGCGCACGCGAGCAGCGCAAGACGATCGTATTGCTGCACCCTGGACGCAGCATCGCGGCGCGCCAATCGGCGGCAACGCACACTGGGGCGATGGCCGGCGACTACGCCGTCATGCGCGCACAAGTGGAACGCCAGGGCGTGATCGTCGCCGAGACGCTGGAGGAGTTCGGTGACATCCTCGAGCTCGCGTCGCGCTGCCGTATACGGCCCGCGCGCGGTAGTGTGGTGCTGGCCGAGTCGGGGGCCTTCAAGGCGCTGACGTTGGATCTGTGTGAGCAGATTGACCTTGATCTGCCGGCATTGACTGACGCAACGGCGCCGCGGCTGCGGGCCGCGCTGCCGCAGTTCGTACCCGCCAGCAACCCGATTGATCTGACCGCGCAGGCCCTCGTCGATCCCGACCTCTACCGACGCACGCTGATCGCACTGCTGCACGATGACCGGTTCGGCACGATCATCTTCGGCATCATTCAGACGGACCCCAAGACAGCGGCGCTCAAGTTTCCACCGATCATCGCTGCGATCTCGGATCTCAAGCCGCAGAAGTGCCTGATCTTTACGGGAGTGGACGAAGGGGCCAGCGTGCCGGCGGAGTACGTGCGCGAACTGCGCTCCCTGCAGGTGCCCTATTTCCCCTCGCCCGAGCGCGCCTATCGGGCGCTCGCCCGCCTGATTGCCGCATCCGAGCGCGAGATTGAGCTCTCCCCCACCCCCCTGCTTCGCTGCGTGATGGACTTGCCGGCGCTCGGGGTCGTGCCGGAATACCGCTCCAAGGCGCTGCTGGCCGCTGCTGGCGTTCCCTTCCCCGCCGGTCGACTGGTCGCCACGCTCGACGAGGCACAACGAGCGGCTGCGGCGCTGGGATTTCCGGTCGTGCTCAAGGCGCAATCCGCCGATCTACCGCACAAGAGCGATGCCGGAGGCGTGGTGCTGGGCCTGAGCGACGCGTCCTCGCTGGCACAGGGTTGGGGGCGACTGCACGCCAACATTGCCCGAAGTCGGCCCGGACTGGTATTAGATGGGGTACTGATCGAAGCGATGCGCCAGCGCGGCGTGGAGCTGATCATCGGCGGACGCAATGATCCGGAGTGGGGAGCGATCGTGCTCGCAGGCTTCGGCGGTGTGCAGGCCGAGATTCTGCAGGATGTGCGCTTGCTGGTACCCGATCTGCCGGCTCAAGCCATTGTGGATGGACTCTATCAGCTCAAGAGCGGCGCGCTGCTACGCGGCTTTCGCGGCTCACCTGCTCTCGACGTCGCGGCCGTCGCGCAGATCATCCGCCGTGTGGGCACGTTGCTGCGGGCGCAGCCATCCATTCAGGAAATCGATCTGAACCCCGTGGTGGTCTACCCGGTTGGCCAAGGCGCGGTAGCGCTCGATGCACTGATCGTCACGCGAACGGCCGATCACGCGAGCGGCACCGCCGCGGCGGCGATTGCCTGCGCCGCGGACCACAGATAGCATATCGTGACGAGCTGAACCCATGGCCGAAAACAAGCCGCGCGAGCCAGCGCACAAGGAAGCCTACGAGGACATCCCAGGCACCTGGGTCTTCGATGCGCAGCGCGCGCGCCAGGGCTATCGCCTGAACGAGTTCCTCTATTCGCTCATGAAGGCGGAGAATCGGAAAGCCTTCCTCGGGAACGAGCCCGAGTACACGCTGAAGTTCAAGATGACGCCCGAGCAGCGCGAGGCGGTGCTCGGGCGTCAGTGGAACCGCCTGCTTGAGCTCGGCGGAGTCTCCTATGCGCTCGCGAAGCTCGCCTTCACCGACGGCAAGTCCTACCAGTGGATGGCCTCTCGCATGACGGGTATGACCGAGCAGGAGTATGTCGACATGATGACGAAAGGCGGACGATCGCCCGATGGGTGGCGCTCGCGAAGCGAGCGGTCGCAAGCGCAGCGGGCCGGGCAGACATCCGCGGCCGGCGGGACGTCGCCTTCGAATGGGCCGGAGCGCAACTGATGGCCAGGATCATCGCAGGGATGGGCACTTCCCATACGCCGGCGATCGGCGCCGCAGTCGACAACGGCAAGGCGGATCAGCCGTACTGGCGGCCACTGTTCGCCGGCTACGAACCGGCCAAGAGATGGATGGCGGAGACGAAGCCCGATGTCGTGATCATGGTTTATAACGATCACGTCAACGCCTTCGATTTCAAAGTTATCCCGACATTTGCGATCGGCTGCGCGGAGGAATTTCCGATCGCGGACGAGGGTTGGGGTGCGCGACCGGTGCCGCCGGTCAAGGGTCATCCCGAATTCGCCGCGCATCTGGTGCAGTCACTCGTGCTCGATGAGTTCGACATGACGATCGTCAACGAGATGCAGATCGACCATGGATTCACCGTACCGATGACGCTCGCCTTTGGCCACCCGGCGCAATGGCCGGTACGGGCCATTCCGCTCGCCGTTAACGTGATCCAATATCCGGCTCCGACGGGCCATCGCTGCTACATGCTCGGCAAGGCGATCCGTACCGCGGTCGAGAGTTGGCACGAAGACCTGAAGGTCGTGATCTTCGGCACCGGCGGCATGTCCCACCAGATCCAGGGTCCACGCGCCGGTCTCGTGAACAGCGAATTCGACATGGCCTTCCTCGACGGACTGACGCGCGACCCGGAGCGGCTCGCGCGCATTCCTCCGCTCGAATATCTGCGTGATGCAGGGGCGGAGGCGATCGAGCTGGTGATGTGGCTCGTCATGCGGGGTGCGCTCGGCGAGCGGGTAAAGGAGGTCAGCCGCTTCTATCACGTCCCGGCTTCATCGACCGCCGTCGGGAACATCATCCTGGAAAGTCAGAGCTAGATCCGACCGGGCCCGCTCGCGGCCACCCGGGCCTGCGATTCAGGCGCGCCGGAAGGCGGCACGTGCCGCCCCCCGGCGTTGTCCAGCGCCTGTTAGAGTTAGAAGGACCGGCGCAGCTCCACGCCGTACTGACGCGGATTGCCGTACAGGCCGCTACCCTCCAGGTATACCGAGTTCGCGAGATTGGTTCCATAGATCGTCGTGGCCCAGGGACCGGTGTCCCATTCCAGGTACGCATTCCACAGCGAATATCCCGGCAGCAGATGGTAGGCATCGGTGAAGATGTCCGAATACGCCTTGCCCCGGTACGAGTACGATACGCGCGGCACCACCGTCATCTCACCCACGGGGATGGTGTATTGGACGCTCCCGTTAAAGGTAAATTCTGGCGCAAACGGCAGCGATTCGCCGCTCAAATGAACGGTGTATGACGGGTCGCCCGGATAGCTTCCGGTATAGTCAGAACAGCCGCTCGACGTGT
>Ga0307373_10006481_pt1 | contig 18579 bp, 18 predicted proteins | sample OX2MG_FD_202534 | JGI IMG/M metagenome (GOLD analysis project Ga0307373, IMG submission 202534) | Soil microbial communities from Risofladan, Vaasa, Finland - OX-2 | ecosystem: Environmental > Terrestrial > Soil > Coastal area > Acid sulfate soil | place: Finland: Risofladan, Vaasa | collected...
GGGGTGGCGGCGGCAATCATCTGGCCCCAGCTGGCCGTCGGTGGCCGGATGCCGACGCCGAGGAACGACAGGGCCGCCTCGAGCAGGATGTTCAGCGGGATCAACAGCGTCGCGTAGACGATGACCGGCGCAACGAGATTGGGGAGGATCTCTCCGAACATGATCCGTGCGTCCGAGGCGCCGAGCGCGCGTGCGGCCTGCACGAACTCGCGCTCGCGCAGGCTCAGCACGAGCCCCCGCACGATCCGCGCCACGTACGTCCAATTGGCCAGCGCGATCAGGAAGATGATCACGCCTAAGCCGGGCTGAACCGTCCCTCCCACGCAACCTCTCACGGCACAGGCAGCGCCGATGCCGAGGCCGAGCAGCAGGATCGGGATCGACAGCACCACGTCGATCAGGCGCGAGAGCAGCGTGTCCAGCCAGCCGCGGTAGAAGCCGGCGAGTACCCCGACGATCACGCCGATCAGTGTCGCAACGGCCGTGCCGAGGAGGCCCACCTCGAGCGAGACCCGCGTCCCGTAGATCACGCGCGAGGCCACGTCCTGGCCGAGCTGGTCGACACCAAATGGATGTGCCAGGCTGGGGCCCAACGGGCTGCCGAACTGATCGGTCAGGTTGGGGTTCTGCACCGATGGCCCGGGCAGTCCCAGCAGCGTCACGATCAGCGGGGCCGCGAGCGCCACCGCAACCAGCAGCACGATGAAGGCAAGCGAGGCCAGCGCCACGCGGTCCCGGCGAAAGCGACGCCAGAACAGCTGCAGCGGAGAGCGCGCGGCGATCTCCCCACCCACGTCCAAGAATCCCAGACCTCCCGGAGCGTCCGGAAGGATCTCGGCAGCGCCAACGCTCATCTATGGGTCCCTTCTCGTCCGAGAAGTGGATGTGCTCCTAATGTAGATCATCACCAGGTCTAGGAGTTCGACGTTCTCTGGCCGGTGACCTCCCGTGAGAGACCTCTGAAAGATGGACATAGACACGCTGTTCGGACCCGACGCAGACAGTGAGCGGGAGCCCGGTCGCGTTCCGGCCGTGGACGACCGCCCGCTGGCAGCACGCATGCGACCAGACACGCTCGCTGGCTTCGTCGGCCAGACGCACCTGCTCGGCGACGGCTCGGCCCTGCGCACAGCGATCGAACAGGGGCACCCTCACTCGATGGTCCTATACGGGCCACCCGGCACCGGCAAGACCACGCTCGCTCGCATCCTCGCCGGGCATTCACAAGCGGCCTTCGAGGAGCTCAGCGCCGTAGCGGCCGGCCGCGCCGAGGTACGCGCGGTGCTCGAGCGCGCTGCCCATCGCCAAGCGGCGAACGGCACACCGACCGTGTTCTTCCTGGACGAGATCCATCGCTTCAACAAGGCACAGCAGGACGCGTTGCTGCCGGCCGTCGAGGACGGCCTTGTCACGCTGATCGGCGCCACTACCGAGAACCCCGCCTTCGAGGTCAATGGCGCCCTGCTCTCGCGCATGCGTGTGTATGCGCTGGAGGCCTTGAGCACAGAGGAGGTCAGCGAGGTGCTGCGGCGGGCCGTGGCACACGGGCCATCGGCGGTGGGCGAGGAGGCGATCGCGTTCCTCGCCGTGCGCAGCGAAGGCGACGCGCGCACAGCGCTGAACGCCCTGGAGCTGGCGAGCACGACCGCAGCGGAGCTGGGCGAGGAGCAAATCAGCATCGCACGGGCTGAGGACGCGCTGCAGCGCAGGGCGGTGCTCTACGACAAAGGCGGAGATCGCCACTACGACTACATCTCCGCCTGGATAAAGGCCACCCGCGGCTCAGACCCAGACGCCTCCCTGTACTACCTGGCGGTGATGCTCGAGGGTGGCGAGGACCCGCGCTTCATCGTCCGGCGGATGGTGATCTTCGCCTCCGAGGACATCGGCAACGCCGACCCACAGGCGTTGTCCGTGGCTGCGGCAGCTGCTCAGGCCGTCGAGCACGTAGGCCTGCCGGAGGCCAAATTCGCGCTCGCACAGGCCGCCATCTACCTGTCTGTAGCGCCGAAGTCAAACGCCGCAGGACGGGCGCTTCAGGCAGCCCAGCAGCACGTGCGCGAGCACGGCGCGGCGCCGGTCCCAGGATGGCTGCGATCCGGACCCCGCCCGGGACTCCAGGTCGGTGGGTATGACTATCCGCACGATCATCCTGGGCACGTCTCGCCGCAGGAGCTCCTGCCGGAAGGTGTGGAGGGTGTGCACTTCTACGAGCCCGATGAGGCGGAGGCGCAACTGGCGCAGCGGCTGGCGCAGATTCGCAAGGCACGCGGGCGATAATGGAGATCGTGGAGGCACATGCGACGATCGAGTCACGCAACCCCGCGACGGGAGAGCTGCTGGGGAGCGTGGAGGCAACGCCGCCCGATCAGATAAACCAGGTGGTGGCGGCGGTAGGGCAGGTGCAGCCGCTGTGGGCGCTGCTGCGGGTGGAGGACCGCGCTCGGTACATGCGCAGGATGGCGCAGGCGATCATCGACGAATTCGACGAGCTGGTGGAGATAATCAGCCGCGAGCAGGGACGGCCGGGCGCGGAGATCGCGACACTCGAGCTGCTGCCGGCGATCGACGCGCTGATCTGGATCGCTGACGACGGAGCCAAGGTTCTGGGCGGCCGGCGGGTGGGGATCCACCGCTCGATGTCGTTCGCACGGCGCGCTCGGATCGCCTATGAGCCTTACGGCGTGATCGGAGTGATCGGCGCGGGGAGCGCACCGTTCGCGCAGCCGCTCGGCCAGATCGCCGGCGCCTTGCTGGCGGGCAACGGCGTTACTTTCAAGCCCGCGGCGCGCGCTGCCCTGACCGGTGAGCGGATCGCGCGGGTGCTGGGGCGTGCGGATCTGCCGGAGGGCCTGGTGGCGCTCGCACACGGGGACGCCGGAGTCGGCGTGGCGCTCGCGCAGGCACCGGTAGCGAAGGTGCTGTTCACAGGCTCGCCTGCCGTCGGGCGGGCGGTGGCGCGGGCGTGCGTGTCTCACGAGAAGGAGGTGACAGTCGAGCTGGGCGGCAAGGACGCGATGCTCGTGCTCGCAGACTGCAACCTCGCGCGCGCGGCCGAAGGCGCTCTGTGGGCCGGTTACGCCGGTGCGGGGCAGGCACGAGGATCAATCGAGCGTATCTACGTCGCCCGCGAGATCTCAGAGCGGTTTCTCGCGCGGCTGGTGAGCGGTGCGGTGGCGCTAACCGTCGGTGACCCCGCCCTGCCGGGCACGCAGGTTGGCCCGCTCGCTTCCCAGCGGCGATTGGAGCACGTGTCCGAGCTTGTGGACGACGCCGTGTCTGGTGGCGCGCAACTGCACTGTGGCGGTCCGGTCTCGCCCGCGGGGTGCTCCGGAGCGTTCTACGCGCCGACGGTGATCACCGGCGCAAGCAGCGAGATGCGGCTGATGCGCGAGCCCATCGATGGACCGGTGTTGTCACTCGTAGTGGTCGACTCCGACGACGAGGCGATCGCGCTTGCGAACGACAGCGACTACGGGCTCGGAGCGTCGGTGTGGACCAATGATCGCTATCGGGGCTCGCGGATCGCACGCGAGTTGCACGCGGGCATGGTGTGGTGCAACGACCATCTTCCCGGCCCAAGCGTGTCACGTGGCCCGTGGGGGGCAGCGGCCGGAGGCGGGCTGGGTAAGACGCTCGGCGAGGCGGGTCTGCGCGCGTGCGCACAGGAGAAGCTGATCGCCTGGAGCCAGCCGGGGATGCGCGGGCTGTGGTGGGGGCCATACGACCAGGTGCTTGCAGGCGGGGCGCGGGCGGTGGCGCAGCTGCGATCGGGGCGCGACTCAGACCGTGAGCGCGCGTGGCGCCATGGTGCGCTGGCGATGGCGCGGGTGGGAGCCCGAGCGCTGCTGGGTCGCGGCGTGCCGCGGTAGGAGACTACCCTGTAAATATGCCCGCCCAGGCCTACGCAGGCAAGGAGTGCGTCTGTCAGCTGCGCAAGGGAATCTGCGATCAGAGCTGCGTGCAGGGGATGCTCGACACCCCTTTCTACATTGCCTGCCTGAAGCTGAGCGGACGGCGCTGCGTGGTCGTCGGCGGCGGCGAGATCGGGCTGGAGAAGGTCGAGGGTCTGCTCGCGTGCGACGGCCAGGTCACCCTGGTCGCACCCGATGCCGAGGATGCGCTGCAGGAATATGCGCGTGAGGGGTCGATCCGCTGGGAGCAGCGCTCATACGCAGGCATCAGCGATCTCGAGGGCGTGTTCATGGTGATCGCGGCGACGGACGACACGGACGTGAACATCGCCGTGTTCGACGACGCCGAGCGTCGCGCGATGCTCGTCAACGTCGTGGACGTGCCGCCGCTGTGCAACTTCATCCTGCCCGCGATCGTGCGCACCGGACCGCTTGCGATCGCGATCTCCACCGCCGGCGCCTCCCCGGCGCTGGCCAAGCGGATGAAGCGCGAGATCGAAGGCCAGTTCGGCTCGGAGTACGCGCGCCTGGCGGTGCTGCTGGGCGAGGTACGCGGCTGGGCCAAGGCGACGCTCCCGACATACCGGGACCGCAAGGAGTTCTTCGAGGGGATCGTCGGCGGCGATTCAGACCCCGTCGAGCTGCTGCGCGAAGGTAAGGAGCAGGCGGTGCGCGATCTGATCGCGCAGTCCCAACGCCGGCACGAGCCGCAGATCTCAGGCGTGTGATCGAGCTCGACGGGCTCGTTCGCCGCTATGGCGAACGCGAGGCCCTGAGCGATGTGTCGTTGTCGGTCGCCAGCGGACAGACCTTGGTCGTGTTCGGGCCGAATGGTGCCGGCAAGACGACCTTGCTGAGAGTGCTCTCGACGCTTCTGCGAGCTCATGCGGGGAGCGTGAGCGTGCTCGGCAAGAGCCTTCCGGAGGAGGCCTGGGCGGTGCGTGGACGCGTCGGGCTGCTCGGCCACGAGCCTCTGCTCTACAGAGAGCTGACCGCCCGCGAGAACCTGCGCTTTCATGCCCGGCTGCATGACCTGAGCGCGGAGCGGGTCGAGGAGCGCCTTGCAGCCGTTTCGCTCACAGACCGCGCCGATGAGCCGCTGAAGACGCTGTCCCGCGGCATGGTGGCGCGTGTAGCCATCGCCAGGGCGACGCTCCACGACCCCGAGCTGCTGCTGCTCGACGAGCCGTGGGCGAACCTAGATCCGGCGGCGCGGGAGCTGATCGAGCCGCTGATCGGCGTTGGATCAGATCCCACCCGCCCCCGTACGCGGGTGATCTCGAGCCACGACCCGAGCGGCGGCCTGAGCGAGGCCGATCTGGTGCTCGGCCTGCGCGCGGGACGGCCGGCGTTGCTGAGAGAGGCAGCGCGCGTCGATCCGGGCGAGATCGCGGAGCTCTACCGATGAGGCGCACGGTCGCGGCGTTGCTGCGCAAGGAGCTGCTGGTGGAGCTGCGCACGCTGGAGTCCGTCCCGGGGATGTCGCTGTTCGCCGTGACGACGTTCGTGGTGTTCCACTTCGCGCTGAACCAGAACAGCGTGAGCGGCGATGAGGCAGCGGGCATCCTGTGGGTGACGCTGCTGTTTGCAGCGATGCTCGGCGTCAACCGCCTATTCGTCGCCGACCAGGACCAGGGCGGCTTCGACGCATTCCTGCTCGCGCCGGTCGATCGCTCGGCGATGCTCCTGGCCAAGGCGCTCGCGCTGCTCGCCTACCTCATCGTGCTCGAGCTGGTCGCGGTGCCGGCCTTCGGCCTGCTGCTGCTCGGTCCGTCGCTCAGTCAGGCGCTGCCGGACCTGCTGGTCGTGCTCCTGCTTGCGGATCTCGGTATTGCGGTCATCGGCACACTCGTCGCGGCGCTGGCCGTGCGCACCCGTGCGCGCGATCTGCTCGGAGCACTGCTCGCGCTGCCGCTGCTCGTGCCGGTCGTGATCGGTGGCGCGCGAGCCACCTCACCCCTGCTCGGGCTGACCCACGCAGCCAGCCCTCCAATCCGCTGGCTGCTCACGCTGGGGCTCTATGATCTGGTGTTCGGGCTGATCGCCTACGCCGTCTTCGATTTCCTCCTGGAGGACTGAATCCCCCCATGTATGGACGGGGCCTTCGCACACTGAGCATCACCACGGTCGCCGTGATGGCCATCGCCCTCGGCCTCGTTTTCTTCTACGCGCCACTCGAAGCCGAACAGGGCTTCCTGCAGAAGATCTTCTACGTGCACGTGCCCCTGGCGATCGTTGCCCTGTGCGGGTTCGTGGCCGGCGGCTTGATGGCCATCCAGCACCTGCGCACGCGCGATCCACGCTGGGACATGCGCTCCTATGTGGCGATTCACATGAGCCTGATCTTCGCCGTGGCGACGCTGATCACCGGCTCGATCTGGGCTAAGGGGTCCTGGGGGCACTGGTGGGTGTGGAGCGAGCCGACGCTCGTGTCGTTCTTGATCGTGTTCTTGCTGTACGCCACCTACCAGCCGCTGCGCTTCGCGATCGAGGACCCCGAGCGTCAGGGTCGCTACGCATCGGTGTTCGCGATCCTCGCCGGCGCGTTCGTGCCGCTGAACTTCCTCGCGGTACGCCTGTCAACCGAATACCTGCACCCGCGCGTGCTCGGCAGCTCCTCCAACCTGCCGGCAAAGATGCAGCTCACCTTCCTCGTCTCGCTGCTCGGCATCGCGCTGCTGTACCTCACGCTGTGCAAGTACGAGCTGACCGCCAAGCACACCCGCGCGCAACTCCGCGCACTGCGGCGGCGGCTCGCGGGCGAGTCGGTGGAGGGCGCCGCACCGCGGGGACGATCGGCCGCGCCACATTTGGCGCTGTCGCCTTCTGCGAGCGCGTCCACACCGAGGAGCGCGTGATGCTCGCGATCGCTCCCGCGCTGCCGCTGCACGAGGCGGGTAAGTACGTGGCCGGCGCCTACGTGGTGCTGTTCGCGATCGTGCTGATCTACGTGGCGATCATGGCCGTGCGCCTGAGCCGGATCGAGCGTGAGCTGGGCGATCTGCTGAAGCGCTCCGAGCGCTCCACTGAGGCTCAGTCGCCCCCTCCCGAGCGGGAGTCGACGCTGGCATGAGCGAGCTGCTGGCACTCGGCATCTCTCACAAGACGGCGCCCGTCGCGTTGCGCGAGCGCCTGGCGTTCACCGAGCCGCAGGCCAGCGAGTTCGCCAGGGCACTGACGGCGAGCGCCGAGGTGCGCGAGGCAGTCGTGATCTCCACCTGCAACCGCACCGAGGTCTACCTCGTGGTGGGCGAGGCGGGTGGGGCTCTTGTCAAGGCCGAGGGCGACGTGCTCGGCCTGCTTGCCCGCCGTGCAGGGATCCGCCCAACCGAGCTGGCGGAGGCGATCTACTCGCCGCGCAACTGCGACGCCGCGCGCCATCTCTACCGGGTGACCGCCGGCCTGGAGTCGATGATCGTCGGCGAGGCGGAGATCCAGGGGCAGGTCAAGCGCGCGCATGAGGCGGCGATGGCGGCCGGGGTGACGGGCCCGCTCTCAAACCGGCTGTTCGCGGCGGCGCTCACGACCGGCAAGCGCGTCCGCTCGGAGACGGAGATCGGCGCCAGTCGCGTGAGCGTCCCGTCGGTGGCCGTTGATCTCGCGCTGAGCGTGCTCGGCGGCCTGGAGGAGCGCCACGTGGTGATCCTCGGCGCGGGCGAGACCAGCGAGCTGACCGCGCGCGCGCTCGCCGACCAAGGCGCCGGCACGATCTTCGTGGCCAACCGCCATGCCGACCGCGCACTCAGCCTCGCCAAGCGCTTCGGCGGATCGGTCGTCGGACTCGACGGCCTCCCCGACCAGCTGCTGCGCGCCGACATCGTCCTGTCCTCGACCTCCTCACCCCATCCGATTGTCGGGCGCGAGGAGCTCGAGCTGGTGATGAGCGAGCGCGAAGGGCGTCCGTTGCTTCTGATCGACATCGCGGTGCCGCGCGACATCGATCCCGGTTGCGCGGAATTGGAGGGCGTGAGCCTGTACGACATCGATGACCTGCAGACCGCCGCAGCGCGCAACCTCTCGACGCGCGCCAGCGAGGCGCCCCGCGCACAGGAGATCGTTGAGGAGGAGATCCATCGTTTTGCGCGCTGGCTCGGTCAGCTAGAGACGCTGCCCACGGTGAGCGCGCTGCGCGAGCACGGTAATGCTCTGGTCGAGCAGGTGCTCGCCGAGAACGCCGGACGCTGGGAGTCGGCCTCGCCCCGCGATCTCGCCCGAGTCCAGGAGATCGCGCGGGCGGTGATGAGCCGTCTGCTGCACGAGCCGACGATCCGCCTGCGCAGCCTCTCGCAGGAGCGCGGGCACGCAAGCCTCGAGCTCGTGCGTGAGCTGTTCGGTCTGCGGGAGGAGCAGAATGGGATCCCACCCGCCCAGGAGGATCGGATCCCACCCGCTCAGCTCGCCGAGGTCCACGACCTCCAGCGCCGCCGCAAAGGCTGATGCGAATCGGAAGCCGCGGCAGCGCGCTCGCGCTTGCGCAGGCGGGTCATGTCGCCGGATTATTGGAGGCCCACCAACCCCACCCTCCCGTCGAGATCATCACGATCTCCACGAGCGGCGATTCGGACGGGCGGGGATCCGAATCGCCGCTCAGCGACAAGTCGCGCTGGGTGGACACGATCGAGCAGGCGCTGGTGGCCGATGAGATAGACCTGGCCGTGCACTCGGCCAAGGACGTCCCCAGCGAGCTGGCCGAGGGGCTTGAGCTGCTGGGCGCGCCCGCGCGAGCCGCCGCCGAGGACGTGCTGTGTGGCGCGGAGAGCCTTGACGCCTTGCCGGCCGAAGCGAGGATCGGCACGAGCAGCGTCCGCCGCGCCGCCCAGCTGCGCGCGGTGAGGGAGGACCTGGAGATCGTCATGCTCGCTGGCAACGTCGACACGCGCCTGCGTAAGCTCACCAGCCCGGACGGCGGAGGATTGCATGCGATCGTGCTCGCGCACGCCGGGCTGCAACGGCTGGGCAGAGAGTCAGATATCGGTGCGGTGCTCGACCCTCAGCGCTTCGTGCCAGCTCCCGGCCAGGGCGTGCTCGCGCTGGAGGTACGCGCGCAGGACACGCGCGTGCGTGAGGCGGTTCAGGAGATCACCGACGCGGATACGTTCGCGTGCCTACTGGCCGAGCGCACGCTGGCGCGTGAGCTGGGCGCCAGCTGCAATACCCCCCTTGGCGCTCACGCCGCGCCCGCGGGTTGCGGCTGCCTTCTGCTGCACGCCTGGGCCGGCCTGCCCGATGGATCGGCCTGGGTCGCGGACGAGCTGCTGGGCGGGTTCTACGACCCGGCCGCGCTCGGTCAGCGAGTGGCGGAGCGCATGCTCGCGGCGGGCGCCGGAGAGCTGCTGCGCCGGGCAGAGGAGATGGCCATTGAGCACGCCTAAAGCCGGCCATGTATACCTCGCCGGTGCGGGGCCCGGCGACCCCGGCCTGCTGACCGCACGTGCGCTCGAGCTGATCGCGACGGCCGATGTGATCCTGTATGACCGCCTGATTCCAGGCGCCGCGCTGGATGGCGCGCGTGCGGACGCCGAGCTGCTGTTCGTGGGCAAGGAGGGCGGCGGCGAGTCGGTCCCGCAGGAGCAGACGCAGGAGCTGATGACCGGCCGCGCCCGGGCCGGAAAGACGGTCCTGCGCCTGAAGGGTGGCGACCCGTTCGTTTTCGGACGCGGCGGGGAGGAGGCGCTCGCGCTGCGCGCCGCCGGTATCCCCTTCGAGATCGTGCCCGGTGTGACGGCGGGCGTGGCGGCGCTGGCCTACGCGGGGATACCGGTCACCCACCGCGGCCTTGCGCGCGCGGTCGCCTTCGTGACGGGGCGCACGGGCGATGAGTCAGAGCTCGACTGGGCGGCGCTCGCGGCGTTTCCGGGCACGCTCGTCTTCTACATGGGCGTCGGGCGCCTGGTGCAGATCGCGGCCTCGCTGATCGAGGCGGGCCGTGCGCCACAGGAACCGGCGGGCGTCATCGAAGCGGGCACGATGCCCGCGCAGCGCACAGTGCACGGCACGCTTGCGACGATCGCCGAGCGGGTGGAGAGCGAGCGGGTCGGCTCCCCCTCGATCACGGTCGTCGGGCCCGTAGCGGAGCTGGCAGAGCAGCTCGCGTGGGTGGCTCAGCGCCCGCTGGCCGGGCTGACTGTGGCGGTCACCCGCGCGCGCGCTCAGGCCAGTGGCCTGGCGCTGGCACTGGAGGATCTGGGGGCGAGGATCGTGCAGGCGCCGGTGATTGCAATAGAGCCGATTCCGGGCCCACCGTTGGACCCGTCGCCGTATGACCTCGTGTGCCTGACGAGCCCCAATGGCGTGAGCGGGCTGTTCGAACGCCTCGATGACGGGACCCACCCAGCCGGCGACGCCCGCGCACTGGCGGGCACCCGTGTCGCGGCCATCGGCCCCGGCACCGCCGCCGCCCTTGCCGAGCACGGCGTCACCGCGGACATCCTCCCCAGGCGCTTCGTGGCGGAGTCGCTCGTGCAGGCCCTAGCCGGCGTCCCGGTCAAGCGCGCCCTCCTCGCCCAAGCGCGCGATGCACGCGACGTGTTTGCAGATGCCTTGCGCGCGCGCGGCGTACAGGTGGATGTGCTGGCCCTGTATGAGACTGTCGCCGAGCCGCTCTCGCCGGGCGCGCTCGCGGCCGCGCAGGCGGCCGACTACATCACCTTCACCTCGTCCTCGACCGTCCGCTTCTTCCTCGACGCGGCGGGTCCCAACGCCGGGTTATCAGAGGAGACACGCATCGTCTCGATCGGCCCGATCACAAGCGAGGAGCTGCGCAAGCACGGCCTGCAGCCACACATCGAGGCCGATCCGCATAGCGTCGAGGGGATCATTCAGGCGTTGCTCGCGGACGCGGCCTCTACTGCACGGTGAGCGTGCCCTGCATGCCCGCCTGGCGGTGGCCTGGAACCGAGCAGAAGAACGCGTAGGTGCCGGCTTTGAGATCCAGGGTCAGCGACTTCGTGCCGCCGGAGAAAGTCGGGGTCGCCCCCAGCGTGGCACCGCCACCGGGCTCCTGCACGGTCACGTTGTGGGATAGCGGCGAGGCGTTGGCGAACTCGATCGTGACCTTCCCCGGTTTAGCGGTGAGCGTCGTGGTGTTGTAGGCCAGCTGGCCGCCGGGGTCGGCGGAGAGCTTGAGAACCTGAGCCGCACCGGCGGGCGAAGGAGCTGGGGTGCTACTAGCCGGAGCGGAACCCGAAGGTGTAGGGGCAGATGGCGTCGAGGTGGGCGTGGAAGAGCTCGTGGCGCTCGAGCCGGCGGTCGTACTCGAGCTGGAGGAGCCACACCCGGCGATGAGCGCTGCAGAAATGACGATCGCGGTCAGCCCTGCCGCGCGAGGGATATGAAGCTTGCTCATCTGAGGCCTCCAGGCGGTCGCGTATTCCGCACGGCGGTCGCTCGCACGGCTCTGGCAAAGACTCTACCTGTCATTTGCAACCTCGATCCGGATAGCCTGTGCCACCACCTTCGCCTGACGAGGCCACCTCGCCGGGCGAGCGTTCTTCAAGCTAGGGGGACCAATGATCCGAAAGCTCTGCGCATGGCTCCTAATCGCACTCACCGCCGCCGTGATCCTCGCGGGCTGCGGTAGCAGCAGCTCCACATCCAGCAGCCAGAGCACCTCGGTGCCCGCGCCGAGCAGCGCTGGCGGTGCGAGCACAAGCTCCTCACCCGCGCCCGCCGCGAGGACATCAACGTCTGCCTCCACTCCATCAACTGCGACGCCCACTCCATCCACCGCGGCAGGCGTGGCGGAGGCCGTGGCGGTGTGCAAGTCGATCATCCAAAGAGAGCCGACGCTGCAAGCGAGCGTGAAGGCCAAAGTCGAATCGATCTGCAACAAAGCCACCAGTGGCGACCTCGCCGGGGCGCGTGCGGCTGCCAAAGAAGTATGCGCCGCAGTCATCAACGCCGCACCGATCCCCTCTCAGGCCAAGGCACAGGCGCTCGCGGCCTGCACCAAAGCCAAGTAGCCAGCGGCAAACGGGGAGGACTGTCTCCCCAAGGAGAAGCGAGAGGGCTGCGGCTATTCCGCCGCGGCCCCTCGCTGCTCTTCCTCGTCCTGATCCTCAGCCGCGTACAGCGACTCCCGCGCCAGCTCCTGGCCTTTGGAGCCAAACAGCTTGATCTCGAGCAGGTCGTGGCGGTAGTCGTCGGGGGCGATCAGCGTGAAGCGCTCCTGGAGCAGCTCACACTGGTCGACGGCCAGCCCGGCCAGCTCGGCTGTCGCGACCCGGCCGCCGGAGAGCAGCGGATGACCCCACACGAGTGTCATCGCGGCGACGGCGCCGAGGTGCCCGCGCCAGGAGCCAATCACCTCGTCGCAGAGGTCGAGCTTCCAGTCAGGGTTGTGCTCGGCCGTATCGCCGGTGAAGTCAGCGTAAGCAAAGAAGTCGCTCGGCTCACCGTTCTCGGGCGCGGGGACGAAGCGCACGTAGCCGAACAGTTCGTAGCCGCCCGAGGTGATCGATGTCCCCGGCACATAGGTGCGTCCATGCCACGTGCGATCCGGGTACCAGCGGATCTCACCCGGCTCGCCGAGTTCCTCAGCGCCGGTGTGGAGCTGCGCGACGCCCTCGAGGAACGCTGCGCTCAGCCGCTCTGCCCAACGGCCGTAGGGCAGATCCTCCTGCGGCGGCTCGGCGGCGAAGCGGGGGAGGAAGCGTTCCTCGGGAGGCATACCTCGGCAGACTATGCATCGCGTAAGAGAGCTGCGGCGTGCTCAGGCGCGACGATGTTCAGGTTCACCTCGGTGGACAGCTCCAGTCCGGCGATGTGGGTGAGGCGGGGCATCACGTCGATGCGCCAGCAGAACTGCTCGGCGCCTTGGGGGGCGGTGCGAACCCACAGGTTCAGTGGAGGGCTTGACCCGAAGTGGCGCGCGAGGCGGCACAGGCCATCGTGCAGCAGCGCTGCGCCCGTCGGCCCGTCGTCCTGGAACCGCGCGCGGGGGCGGCGAGGGGCGAGCATCAGCTGGAACGGCAGTTGCGAGGCGTAGGGAGCGATCAGCACGGCGTCCTCGTCGATCGCGACAACCCGCTCGCGCAGGCGCACCTCCTCGGCTACCAGGTCGCCGAGGAGGTTCTGGCCCATCGTGCGTGTGGTGTAGGCACCGGCGCGCTCGCGCTCACGAGCCACGACGGCCGGCACGAAGTCAAACGCGTACAGCTGGGCGTGTGTGTGCGGCAGCGACGCGCCCGCCTCACGCCGCTCGTTGACGATCAGCTGGGTGTAGGCGCTCTGGGAATAAACGCGCATGCGCTCGCGCCACACGTCCATCGCGGCGATCACCTGCTCGAGGGGCAGCTCAGCTAGCGAGAGCACCTGCTGAGGGCCATTGATGATCACCTCGTGCGCGCCGGAGGCAGGCCGCGAGACGAATAGCTCCGGCTGTGCGCGTCCCTCTACGCCCCGCTCAGGGGTGCCGCTCTCGCCGGCCGGAGTGAGCGCCGGATACAGGTTGGGAACGACGCGCACGATCCATCCCGGCGAGTTTGGCGGGCCTCCGCCGGGACGCTGCGCGTAGAGCTCCGGCGGTGTGCGGTCCTCGTGACCTTCAGCGAACGGGTCGCGCTCGGGGTCGATCTGCTCGGGAGGTTCACAGACCGGCGCTCCACCGGGCCGTAGCGAGCGCTCTCCGGCGATGATCGTCTTGTGCCCGCTCAACGGGTCGATCCTGATCTCAGGCATTCCTCACGCGCCCAGCGCGTAGCGCTTTACGTCGGATTCGAGCTTCGCCACGCTCGGGTATGGCCCCTGGCGGATGTACCGCCCGCCTGCGCGGCCATAGAAGACCGTGACGGGTGTGAACGAGGAATCGGTGATCGCGATCCCGAGGTTGCCGCTCTGGTCGTAGTAGCTCGGATAGCTCTGCGGGAAGCTGCGAAGAAAGTGCTCCGCTTCAGCACGGCTGGCCTCGCCGGAGTCCAGGCCGATGAACGCCACCTCGCGTCCCAGGCTCACCGCTGCGCGCTGGAACACACCCGACTCCGCGCGGCACGGTTCACATGTCGAGGCCCACTTGTTGATCACGACCGGGTACCCGCGCAGAGCTGTCAAGCGCGCGTTCAGGGCGCGCGCGTTGCCCGGCAGCAGCTCTGAGGCCTGGGCGTGCAGCGCCATCAGCGGCGCCGGTGAGCCGGCGAGGCGGGCCTGCATCTGTGAGACGGTCAGCCCCGACGGCTTCAGCGGCGGACGCTTGGAGCTCTGCAGCTGAACGAGGCCGACGGCGAGCAGCACGACCAGCACGAGGCCTGCGAGCACCATCGGCAAGCGTTTGGAGAACCATCGCGGGGACATCGCCGCTAAGGGTTGCAGATGATGGGAAGCCCGCCCTCCCTGCAATCGCACCTGGACCTGCTATATCCTGAAGCGCACTTAGGAGCCGGGTCGCTTTCAGCGCCCGGCAAACGTCGCCGGTTGAGTGCCGGCCTTTCCGGGCCACGCGAAAGCTTTTTTCTGCGGCGGCTCGTCTCGAAGCCCAGAGCCTTTATGGCCGAGTCCACTTCAGTGGCCCTCGCGGCCGCGTCCATTCCCAATTCCGCCGGTATTGCCCGCGCGGAGAAATTCGTGCGCGAGCGTTTCCTGCACGACGGTGAGGACCCCGCGGTCGCGCTGGCGCCGGGCACGCCGCGTAGGCGGGCGCTCGATCAGGCGCTGGCCGAGCTCTCCGAGCAGGCCAAGCACCCCTCTACCGCCTGGCGGCGTGAGTTCTCGCTGTTGCTCGGCCTGGAACGTGTGCTATCCGAGGATGAGCCGAAGCTGGCAGACGGAACCGTGCTGAGCGCCCACCAGGTCGATGCCCTCTCGGGCACCCTCACGGCCCTGCTGGCCGAGGCCATGCGCAGTTCCGAGAGCGGCAACGGCCGTGCGATGGCCTCCCCCGAGCTGCTGGCCTCTGCGGCGATCCTCGGTCCCGACGATCTGGCGCTGGGAGAGGAGCGCCCCGCGGAGGGGGATCTGGATCCCTCCCATCCCAGCCCGGCGGAGGCCTCCGGGTTTGCGGGCGCAGAGGACGATGATGCCGAGGAGGACCCAGAGGACGAACCTGAGGACGAGGATGATGAGGAGGACGATGACGATCTGGGTCCCGTCCAGCGTGCCGCGCCCGACGAGGACGAGGACGAGGACGACGAGCTCGAGGACGAGCTCGATCCGATCGCCGAAGAGGAGGAACAGGAGCCCGAGCTGCAGTCAGACTCCGATGAGGAGCCCCGCGACTGGGTCGAGGAAGGCGATGACGAAGAGTCCCTGGCCGAGCAGCCCGAGGATCCCAACGCGGCCAAGCGCTTCTGGTTCGAGCACGCGACCGGCGCGGGGAAGACCGTCGCGGCGCTCGGGTTTGTGGAGGCGTCGCAGACCGGCGGGGTGCTGATCCTCACCCACCGGCGCAACCTCGTTGACCAGTTCAACGGCGAGCTGCGCCAGCGCGGCTACTCCAAGCGCATCTCAAAACCGCTGCTCAAGGGCGAGGACTCGCCCAAGGGACCGGTAACCGTTGAGACCTACCAGTGGTTCGTGCGCAACGCGGGCAAGATCTCGAGTGCCTACACGATCGTCATCTGCGACGAGGCGCACACCGCCCTGGGCGAGAAGACGAGCGGCGCGATCCGCAACTGGACGGGTCCGATCTTCATCGGCATGACCGCCACGGGCGCGCTGATCGCCAGGCACGTCACCGACCTGTTCCCGACACAGACCTCGCGCTTTGACCTCGCGCAGGCGGCGCGGCGCGGCGTGATCTCACCACTGCGCTGCGTGCGCATCTCACCCGGCACGGGGGTGCGCACGATCGCCAAGGTGCCGCTGCGCAGGGGCGAGGTGGATACCGAGTTCGACCAGGAGGAGCTCGCCGAGCTACTCGACCAGCAGCCGTTCAACATGGCCGCCGCCAACCTCTACAAAACGCGCTTCAACGGCGTGCCCGGCGTCGTCTATGCCGCGGGCGTACGCCATGCGTACAACCTCGCCGAGGCGTTCCGGGCCGAGGGCCTGAAGGCGCAGGCGGTCTCCGGCGAGACGCCCAAGCGCGAGCTGGCGGGGATCCTCGCCCGCTATGAGCGCGGCGACATCGATGTGCTGATCAACGCGCAGCTGCTCGCGGAGGGCTGGAACAGCCCGCGGGCCACCGTCTGCGTGCACCTGGCGCCCACCGCGTCCAAGCGCATCTACCAGCAGCGGGTGGGACGCGTGACGCGCCGGCATCCCGGCAAGGAGGCGGGGCTGGTCGTCGACTTCGTGCACCCCGCGACCAAGCACGACGACCCGGTGGTGACGCTGCATTCGCTGCTCGACCGCGACGTATACCGCGGAGGGGCGATCGTCGTCGGGCCGGTGCGCCGTGGCCGCGGCCGGCGGATGCGGGTGGAGCGGCGCGTGCTGCCCGTGTGCGCCGAGGAGGAGCGCCGCTTTGAGGTGTTCGAGCGCGAGCTGTGGCGGATCGCCGTCGAGCATCTCGACTATGGCGAGCAGCACGTGTGGGCAGCGCTGGCCGGGGCGCGCGTGGCGCCAAACGGCTGGCGCAGGGCGCGAGCGATGCTCCACTTCGACCGCACCGGCGAGCTCAAGAGCCGCTTCCTGATCACCGCGGTGCAGCGCAACAAGAACGCACAGCTGCGGTTGCGGGCACTGAGCGACATCCCCGCGCTGGGGGACCCCGATGCTTTCGATACGGCGATCGACATCATCGGTGGCTGGTCGCGCGAGGAGCGCAGAGAGGCGTCGAAGATCATGCTGCGCGCGCTGGTAGAGCGGCGCATCGGGCGCCGCGATCAGGCCAACGCCTGGATCTGGCGCCTGGCGGAGTACACGCGCGATGTGCACGAGGAGTATGCGGTACAGCGCTGGCCGGAGACCAAGCGGCTGCTCGGCCTGCTCGTCAACTCCGCAGGCGGGGCACACGCGCGCAATGCCCGGCGGCTGATTCACGCCTCGCGCAAGCAGGACCGCCGGCTGGCGGCGGCACTGCTGGCCGCGGCACTCGCGCATACGCCCGAGGCCGAGGAGGCGCTGCGCGGGGCTCGCACGCGGATGGCGCGCAAGCCTCAGGCGCTTGCCCGCGAGCTGCTGCGCAACTTCCCCAAGCGCCGCGCCCGTAACGCGCGGCGAAGGCGCAAGGGATCAAAGAATGGCTCGGGCGGGGAGGGCAACGCCAGGGCGGCTAACTCCCGCAGGGCGGCCCAGGCGCCGGGCGATGCGGTGCTGAGCAGAGCACTGTCGCGCAGAGCAGCCAGCGCCGAGGGCAACGGTGGCGAGTTGGCACCCGGCATGGGTGAGAAGCTGCAGCGGAATGTCGATGAAGCGCTTCATCACGCCGAGGAGTGAGCACCGGCTGCGCTGCTACTGACCGGGGAGCTCGAGGTGAACCTCACCCGCGTCGAGCGTCGTATACCCGCCTGCGTCCAGGGCGACGATCAGCCGCCCCTCGCCATCGATCCCCTCTGCGCACCCACGGCCAGCGGCCCACGTGACCATGCGCCCGCGCAACGCGTCTCGGGCACGCCAGGCCTCGAGCGTCGCCTGCGCGGGTTCCTGCAGGCGACGTTCCAGGGCCTCCAGCAGGCGCTCCAGCGCCGGCTCGATCTCCGCTTCACTCTTACCCATGCTCGCTGCTCCAGCGCGCAGCCCGTCGGGGAGCTGCTCCAGGCGCACGGCCACGTTGAGCCCGATGCCCAACACCGCCCAGCCCTCCTGCGGCCGTCCCTCAGTGAGGATCCCGGCGAGCTTGCGAAGAGTTTTACTGGAAACGAGCACGACATCGTTCGGCCACTTGATTTGAGCGTCATCCCCGGCGATGTCGCAGACAGCGACCGCGGCGATCAGGGGCAACAGCGGTGGGGGAGAGCGCAGGAGCAGCGAGGCCAAAAGAGAGCTGCCCGCAGGCGCCGTCCAGTGCCGGCCCTGGCGCCCACGCCCGGCGGTCTGTTCGGAGGCTGTGATGAGCGTTCCATGCGGCGCTCCGGAAATCGCCAGCTGGCGGGCGCAGTCGTTGGTCGAGCCGGTCCGGCGCAGGTGCACACGTGGCCGGCCAAGGACGATTTCCCCGCCAGCGTCCGTCAAGGCTAGAGGAGGATCTCCTCGGGGGAATCGATGATCTTCAGGTGCTCGTCCACGCGGGTCATGTTCATCAGCCGCTGAACCTGCTGCGAGCCACGGACCAGCGCGAATGCCTGCCCGCTCTCTGTGCAGCGCTTGTCCAGTGAGAGAATCGCCCGCAAACCTGTGGAATCGATGAACTCGAGTGCGGAGAGGTCGAGTATGACCGTCGCCGGGTCCTCGACCATGGCGTTCTCCACCTCGCTCTCGAGCAGGGGCACGCTGGCCAGATCGAGCTCTCCACCCAAGCGCAACACCACCCGGTCCCCGTTGCGACTCACGTCAATCAAGAGGTTGCTCCCGACTGCCATCGGCCAACACTAGCGCACAGGTTTGGCGCTGAGGTACTTCCTTCGCCTTGAAGTGCGTCAACCTTCAATGCGGAGTGCCAGCAGCGCGATGTCGTCGCGGAGCCGTCCTTGGGCGCGTGTCAGGGCCGCGAGCTCGATGTGCTCGAGGAATCCCTCCAGCGGAAGGCTGGGCGCGGCCGCGCACAGCTCGAACAGACCCTCCTCTCCGAGCAGATGGTCCGGCCTGCCCGCCTCGATGACGCCATCGGTGTACATCAGCAGCGTCTCCCCGG
>Ga0307373_10006484_pt1 | contig 18577 bp, 19 predicted proteins | sample OX2MG_FD_202534 | JGI IMG/M metagenome (GOLD analysis project Ga0307373, IMG submission 202534) | Soil microbial communities from Risofladan, Vaasa, Finland - OX-2 | ecosystem: Environmental > Terrestrial > Soil > Coastal area > Acid sulfate soil | place: Finland: Risofladan, Vaasa | collected...
CCCGCCTTCGAGTCGGCCCATGCGGTGGCCTGGTTGATGCGGGAGGCGGGCGGCTCCGTGCCCAAGGGCTCGACCGTCCTCATCAACCTGTCCGGCCGGGGGGACAAGGACGCCGCCCAGGCCATGCATCTGCTGGGCGACCGCCTGTGAGCCAGTCGGCCCCGGCCGGGGCCACACCAGGCGGGGCCCCGCCGCCGGCGGCGGCAGGCGTCTTCGGCCCGTCGAGCGGCCCGGGCCCCCTGGAATCGGCCCTGCGCCGGCGCCGGGCCGAGGGGGCCAAGCTGCTGGTCCCCTACGTGACCGGGGGATTGGGTGAGGACTGGCCGGCCGTGATCGAAGCAGTGGTGGCGGCGGGGGCCGACGCGGTGGAGGTGGGGATTCCCTTTTCCGATCCGGTCATCGACGGTCCGGTCATCCAGGAGGCCTCGGCCCAGGCCCTGGCCGCCGGGGCCACCCCGGGCACCGTTATCGACGCCCTCGGCCGCCTGCGCCTCGGGGCCCCCATGGCCGTCATGACCTACTACAACCTCATCTTCCGGGGTGGCCACCGCCGCATGGCCTCGCTGCTGGCCGAGGCCGGGGTGGCCGGAGCCATCCTCCCTGACCTGCCTCTGGACGAGTCGGAGGACTGGGCGGCGGCGGCGGATCACTTCGGGGTGGAGACGGTCATGCTGGCCGCCCCCACCACCAGCGACGCCCGCCTGGCCGCCATCTGCGAGCGGTCCCGGGGCTTCGTCTATGGGATCGGTCTCATGGGGGTGACCGGCCAGCGCACCGCTTTGGCCGCCAGCGCCTCCATCATGGCCAAGCGGCTCAAGGCCGTGACCGATAAGCCCGTGCTCATCGGCGTGGGCATATCCAGCCCGGCCCAGGCGGTGGAGGTCTGCCAGGAGGCGGACGGGGTGGCGGTCGGATCGGCCCTGGTGCGACGGCTGCTCGATGGCGGCGGCCCCGAGGGGGCGGCCGAGCTGGTGGGCCAGTTCCGGGCCGCTCTCGACGCCGGATGAGCGACGGCGGTCCCGCCGGCCCCCCCGCCGTCCCCCCCGCCGACGACGGCAAAGTGGCCGGCTGCGAATTGTGCGAGGCCGCCCGTTTCACCCCCTGGCACCACGAGGACGAGCTCTGCTGGGTGGCCGACTGCGAGGCCTGCGACGTGCCCATCGTGGTCTGGAACCGCCACGGGACCGAGCCGTCCGAGGCCGATCTGGAGCGGATGCTCGGGACCCTCCAGGCGGTGGCCGACCGGCTCTTCGGCCCGGAGGGCTGGTACCTGGACCGGAACATGCGCCAGATCCCGGACCATTTCCACGCCCACGGCCGGGCCAACGACTGGCTGGCGAGGCGCAACCGGTCCCGCTGAGGCGGAGGCCTGCCCGGCCGGGCTCGGGGGGAAAACCGGGCGCATCCACGATTTGGAACCCGGGGCCAGGTAGCGTTCCTGAGCCCCCCGGAAGGAGAGGTTTATGCCGATGTACGAGGGTTACTGCGTGAAGTGCCGTGAGAAGCGGGAGTTTGATGGAGCTGAGGTGGAGCTGGCCAACGGCCGGCGGGCCGCCCAGGGCCAGTGCCCGCAGTGCGGCACCAAGATGAACCGGATGCTGGGCAAGGCCTCTTAGGGCCCTGCCACCGGGCCGGCCCCACGGTCGCGCCCGGTGGCATTCCGGCTTCGGCAGCCCGCCTCGGCGCTGGGTGCGCCGACGGCCGGGTGTGCTCAGCCCTGATCGGCGAAGACCTCGGCCACCCAGAGGGTCCCTCCGCTACGTACGGCGGCCACGCCGTACCGGTTGTAGGGCCCCAGGATGTTGGCCAGGTGGGGCAGGGAGTGCACAAAGGCCCAGGCCACCGAGGCCGCCGTGGTGCCGTAGGCGGAGTTCTCCCCCAGGCCCAGCCATCCAGGTACGGACGGTCCCGCCACCCGGGCCAGGTCGGGGGAATCGAAGAGGTAGTTGCCGGCCGCCATCTGGTCGGCGTGGGCCAGGGCCACCTGGTCCAGGGCCGGGCTGAGCAGGAGGCCGCCCATATGGACCCAGGCCCGGTCGGCCCGCACGGAGTAGGCGATGAATCCGGTGGCGGCGGAATCGAAGGTCGGGACGGTAATGGTGGCCGAGGCGGGGGCCGGGGCGGCCACAGAGGCCACAGAGGCCAGGGGCAGGCTGAGGACAGCGGCGGCCAGACCAGCGCGTTTTGCCAGGGTGGTCGGTATCAACGGGGGGAACCTCCAGGGTCCGCCTCGGGGTTTCCGGGCGGGTCGGCGGAGGTTTGGACGTTAGGTGACTAGTCCGGTTCGATGCCGTTAACGCTGGCGCGTGGGGAAATGCCCCCACTGGTAGAAAGGACGAATGCCGGAGACACCGTGGTTGGGGGATGCCTGCTCGCTGATGGACGAGTTCCGCTCGGGAGGGCGGCGCCCGGCCGAGGAGCTGGAGGCGACCCTGGCCGCCATCGAGGCCAGTGAGCTCAACGCCTTCTGCCACGTGGATGCCCCCGCCGCCCGGGGGGCCGCTGACCGGGCCGACGTGTCTCTCCCCTTCGGGGGCCTGCCGGTGGCGGTCAAGCAGCTCGACCCGGTGGCCGGCTGGCCCCTCACCGAGGCCTCCCGGGTCTTCCAGGGCCGGATATCGGATCACGACTCCACTCTGGTCAGCCGGCTCCGGCAAGCCGGAGTGGCCCTGGTGGGCCAGACCACGGCCAGCGAGTTCGGCGGGCTCAATATCGGGGTCACCCCCCTCAACGGCGTCACCCGCAACCCCTGGGACCCCCGGGCCACCTCCGGAGGGTCCTCGGCCGGGTCGGCGGCAGCCGTGGCCGGGGGACTGGTCAGCCTGGCCACTGGAGGCGACGGGGGCGGGTCCATCCGCATCCCGGCCGGATTCTGCGGGCTGGTGGGGATGAAAGGGACCGCCGGGCGGATCCCCCGCGGGCCCCGGACGACCATCGGGCCCATGACGGTGGTGCTGGGCTGCCTGGCCCGCTCGGTGCGGGACGTGGCCCGCTTCTACGACGTGGCCAACGGCTTCGACAGCCGGGACCCCTACAGCCTGCCCCGGGTGGACGGCTGGGAGGTCGCACTCGGGACCCAGCGCCTGTCCGGGCTGCGGGCCGTCATCGCCCCTGACCTCGGCAGCGCCGTGGTCCGCCCCGAGGTCGCCGAGATGGTGACCGCCGCGGCCGAGGAGCTGGCGGCGGCGGCAGGCCTCAAGCTGGTGGACATCCCGGTCAAGCTGCCCGGCCTGGGGGTGGAGTGGGCGATGGCCAACCTGGCCACCCTGATGGAGGAACTCGGGGATCTCTGGCCTGACTGCGCCTCGGAGTTGACCACCGAGATCGGCTTCGGCCTTCGCATGGCCGAGGGCTCCTTCAACCTGGCCATGGCGGCGGCGGGGGAGAGGGCGCGGCGGGAGGCCAACGAGGCCATGGCCGACCTCTTCGACCAGGTCGATCTGGTCTTCTGCGCCACCAACCCCGACGTCGCCTTTCCGGCCGACACCACCCTGTCGACCAAGGTCGGGGACCGCAGCGTCGGCCCGGAGAACGCCGGGGCCCTGACCATCCCGGCCAACATCTCGGGTAACCCGGCCATCTCCATTCCGGCCGGCCGGCTGGGCACCCTGCCCGTGGGACTGCAGGTCATGGCTCCCCACCATCAGGACGCCCGCCTGCTCGACTTGGCCCTCCTGGCCGAGCGGATCCGGCCCTGGCCGCTGGTGGCCGAGGGTGCCCCCTTCTAATCCGGCTCGATCTCCTCCCAGGGGTCCTCCCACGGCTTGCGCCGGCGGGGCCGCCACCGCCACGAGCTCGAGCGGGCCGTGCGGCGGTGGACGACCAGCAGCCGCAGGCCCTCGTCATCGGCGGCCCGGAGGGTGCGGCTCGAGCCCTTGGGGATGTGGACCAGGACCGAGGGCCCGAGTGGATGGCTGCGCCCGTCTACGTCCACCTGGCCCCGGCCGTCGACCCCGACCAGCAGGACATCGGCCTCCCGGTTGACGTGTCCGGCCAGCCCCCCTCCCGGCTCCAGGACCACCAGGCTGGCCCGCATCTCCCCGCCCTCCACCGACCAACCGCCGCCCTGGGTCGTCAGGTCAGCGCGGAGGGCGAGTTCGGCCGGAGATGGTTCGGAGGCCCGGGGCATTCGTCCATCCTGGCCCGGTGGCCGGGGCGGGCATGAAAGGCACGGCCCGATTGTTGTCACAATGGGCCAGATGCCCAGGAGGATTTGTGCTTAGCGATGAGGACCGTGGTAGCCGGTTGGCCGCCCTCAATTCACTGATCGAGATGATGCGCCCGGCGGTGCAGGCCGACGGGGGCGATCTGGCCCTGGTCAGCGCCGACGTCGAGTCCGGGGAGGTCGAGGTCATGCTGCAGGGTTCCTGCAGCTCCTGCGCCATCAGCGCCACCACCCTCCAGGCCGGAGTGGAGCGCATCCTGCGCGACCGCCTCCCCTGGGTGACCGAGGTCACCGGAGGGGTAGACGAGTCGGCAGATCTGGCCGAGAGCGCCGCTCTGGGCCGAGGCGGCTACGTCCCGAGGTACTACTAGGACACCGCTCCGGACATGTTGGCGTTCTTCTGAGCTTTGGCCACCAGGTCGGGGACGACCTTGCCCAGCTCGGCGGGATCCCAGCGGTCGCCCTTATCGGCGGAGGGGCCGGCGTGCCAACCCTCGGCCACGCTGATGCGCCCGCCGGCCACGTTGAAGACCCGCCCGGTCACGTCCTTGGACTCCGGGCTGCCCAGCCACACCACCAGGGGGGCGATGTTGTCGGCCGAGAGGGCATTGAACTCCTCGGGCTTCTGAGCCTCGGCGGCGGCGCCCATGCCCAGGTTCTCGGTCATGCGGGTGAGGGCGACGGGGGCGATGGCGTTGGCCGTGACCCCGTAACGGGCCAGTTCCATGGCGGCGATGATGGTGAAGCTGGCGATGCCGGCCTTGGCCGCCCCGTAGTTGGCCTGGCCGACGTTGCCGTACAGGCCGGACGGTGAGGCGGTGCTGATGATGCGGGCGTCGTTGGTCTCCCCCGCCTTCGACCGCTCCCGCCAGTAGGCGGCCGCCCACCGGGAGGGGGCGAAGGTGCCCCGGAGGTGGACCTTGATGACGGAGTCCCACTCCTCGATGGTCATGTTGGTGAGCATCCGGTCCCGCAGGATGCCGGCGTTGTTGACCAGGACGTCGAGCCCGCCGAAGGTCTCCACGGCGGTGTTGATGAGGCGCTGGGCCCCCTCCCAGTCCGAGACGTCGTCACCGTTGGCGACGGCCTCTCCCCCCATGCCTCTGATCTCCTCGACCACCTCACCGGCGGGGCCGGTGGAGTTGCCCGATCCGTCCACCTCGGCGCCCAGGTCGTTGACGACCACCTTGGCTCCCTGCTGGGCGAACTCGATGGCATGACCCCGCCCGATGCCTCGGCCGGCCCCGGTGATGATGACGACTCTTCCCTCACAAATCCCTGACACTTCATTTCCTCCTCGGAACGCGCTGCGGGAGTGTAGAAGCTGGTAGTAAGGACTGGCCCATCCGGAAAGGACCCCAGTGCCCGATTGGAAGCAGCTGTCCGAGGCCCTGTCCTCCACCCTGCACCTCACGACCGCCCCCATTGGCATCACCTTCTCCGACCAGGCCCCCGCCGGAGTCGACGCCTTCGACGCCCCCATGGCCGCCCCGGCCGAGGATGGCCGCACCGGCCGGGTCCCGGCCGGCTGCGCCTTCTGGACCCACGCCGCCGAGCGGACCTTCACGACCGTGGCCGAGGACCATGGGAACTGCAGCGTCGGCAGCTTCACCCACGGGCTCAAGACCGCCGAGGAGGTGGCCGGGAACGGGGACGTGGCCGCTCTGGTGGGCTCGGGCTGGGCCCCCGACACCCTCCTGTCCGTGCTGCCCTCGGTCTCGGGAGGGCCCTCCAACGTCACCTACGGGCCGCTGAGGGATACGCCGGTGGATCCCGACGTGGTCCTCATCCGCCTCAACGCCAAGCAGCTGATGGTGCTCTCCGACGCCTCCCCCGGCCTGGCCATCGAGGGCAAGCCCCAGTGCCACATCATCCCCATGGCCCGGGAGTCCCAGCTGGTGGCGGCCAGTGTCGGCTGCATGCTGTCCCGGGTCAGGACGGGCATGCCCAGCACCGAGATGACCGCGGTCATCCCCGGCCCCCGCCTGGCCGAGGTGGTGGGCGCGTTAGAGGAGACGAGCCGGATCGACTCGGTGGTGGCCTCCTACGCCGCCACCGACGCCGAGAGGTTCTGACAGCCGCCGCCCCGTCGGCCATGCTGGTCGGGCGACAAAAGGTTCTTAGCGAGGGGAAGCACCGATGCAGCGCCTGACCGGGCTGGATGCCACGTTCCTGTACGTCGAGACGCCGACCACCCACATGCACGTGGCGTCGACGGCCATCTTCGATCCCTCCACGGCGCCCGGGGGTTATTCCTTCGACGCGCTTCGCCAGCTGGTGTCGGACCGCCTGCCCCTGCTGCCGCCCTTTCGCCGGCGGCTGGTGGAGGTCCCCTTCTCCCTGCACCATCCCATCTGGATCGAGGACCCCGACTTCGACCTGGACTACCACCTGCGGAGGGCGGCCCTGCCGTCACCGGGGGGTCCGGCCGAGCTGGCCGCCTTCGCGGCCGACGTGGCCGGCCGGCCGCTCGACCGGCGCCGTCCGCTGTGGGAGATGTACGTGGTCGAAGGCCTCGAGCACGGGATGATCGCCTGTGTCACCAAGGTCCACCACGCCGCCATCGACGGAGTGTCCGGTGCCGAGTTGACCGTCAACCTGCTCGACCTGCAGCCCGAGCCGGCCCCGGTGCCGCCCCAGGAGGAGGAGTGGAAGCCGGACCGGGTGCCCACCGACCTGGAGATGGTGGGCTATGCCGTCTCCTCCCTGGCCCGCCAGCCCCTGGCCGCGGCCAAGGCGGTGCGCCGCACCGTCGGCATGGGACTCAACCTGCGGCGCCGTAACCGCCAGCCCGGGGTCAACCCGCCGCCGGCGCCTTTCAGCGCCCCCCGCACCCTGCTCAACCGCTCCGTCACCGCCCACCGGACCCTGGCTTTCACCGAGGTCCACCTGGATCAGGTCAAGGCCATCAAGGACGCCCTGGGCGGCACCGTCAATGACGTGGTGATGGCCATCTGTTCCGGGGGGCTACGCCGCTACCTGGCCGAGCACGATGACCTGCCCACCGATAAGTCCCTCATCGCCATGGTGCCGGTGTCAGTGCGCACCGAGGACCAGAAGGGGGCCATGGGCAATCAGGTCTCCTCCATGTTCGTGTCCCTGGCCACCGACATCGATGACCCGAAGGAGCGCTACGGCATCATCCGGGAGGCGACCACGGCGGCCAAGGATCAGGAGAAGGCGATCAGCGCATCGGTGCTGACGGACTGGACGGAGTTTGCCGCTCCGGCCGTGGCCGCTCGGGCCGCCCGCCTGGTCTCCTCCATGCGGGTGCTGGAGCGCATGGCGCCCATCTTCAACGTCACCATCTCCAACGTCCCCGGGCCGCCCTTCCCGCTCTACTCAGCCGGGGCCCAGATGAAGGCCATGTACCCGATGGGGCCGATCAGCGACGGGGTCGCTCTCAACATCACCGTCATGAGCTACATGGGCACCATGTACTTCGGCCTCATGGCCTGCCCCGAGGTGGTGCCCGACATCTGGGACCTGGCCTCGGCCATGAACGAGGCCTTGGAGGAGCTGACCAAAGCGGCGGCACCCAAGCCGGCCAAGCCGGCGGCTTCGGCCGCCAGGCCGGCGGCCAAGCGCGGCCCGAAGCCGGCCAAGGCGGAGCCCCGCCCGGCGGGCGCCGCTCGCTGATGGCGCTGACCATCATGGCGGTGCACGCCCACCCCGATGACGAGGTGATCGCCACCGGCGGAGTGCTGGCCCGCTACTCGGCCGAGGGCATCAGCACCGTGGTGGTGACCTGCACCAACGGGGAGGAAGGTGACGGGCCGGGGGGCATCAAGCCGGATGACCCGGCCCACGATGCCGAAGCGGTGGCCCGGCTCCGGCGGCACGAGCTGGAGCGCTCCTGCGCCCTGTTGGGTGTCGAGCACCTGGAGCTTCTCGGATACCGGGACTCGGGCATGGACGGCTGGGAGGGCAACACCCATTCCGACGCCTTCGCCAACGTGGACGTGGACGTGGCCGCGGCCCGGGTGGTCGAACTCATGCAGCGCTACCGGCCCCAGGTGGTGGTGACTTACGACGCCAACGGCGGCTACGGCCATCCCGATCACATCCAGGCCCACCGGGTGACCATGGCAGCGGTGGAGGCGTGCGGAATACCGGACAAGGTCTACTTTGCCGCCTTCCCGCGCTCGGCCTTCGTGCGCTTCGCGGAGCGGTTGCGCGAGATCGGCATCGATCCCGAAGAGGTCGGCGTCACCGCCCCCGATGACCGGGACGAGGCGCCGCCCTTCGGCGTGCCGGATGAGTTGATCCACGCCACCGTGGACGTCAGTGGCTACATCGAGGCCAAGCGGGAGGCACTCATGGCCCACGCCAGCCAGACCGACAACAGCTTCTTCAACCGCATGCCTATCGAGGGTTTCAGTCTGGCCTTCGCCACCGAGAGCTTCACCCGGGTCTCCTCCCGCGTGCCCGTCGAGGGCATGGAGGATGACCTGTTCAACGGCCTCCGCTGAAGTCGGCGCCCTCCGGCGCCGGGGTTCAGTAACCGGCGCTGAAGTCGGCGATGCCGGTGTCCTCGGTGGAGGCCTGGCCATAGAGGCGGCGGGGAATGCGTCCGGCCCGATGGGCCATGCGCCCGGCATTGGCAGCGTGCCGGATGGCCTCGGCCATGAGGTCGGGATGGCGGGCCCGGGTGATGGCGGTGGCCACCATGACCCCGGCACAGCCCATCTCCATGGCGATGGCCACGTCCGAGGCGGTGCCCACTCCGGCGTCGAGAATGATCGGAACCTTGGCCTGGTCCAGGATCATGGCCAGGTTGTAGGGATTGCGGATCCCCATGCCTGAGCCGATGGGCGAACCCAGCGGCATGACGGCGACGCAGCCCAGGTCCTCCAGACGCCGGGCGGTGACCGGGTCGTCATTGGTATAGGCCAGCACGGAAAAGTCATCTTCGACCAGCGTCTCGGCCGCCGCCAACAACTCGACGGCATCGGGCATGAGGGTGCGGTCGTCACCGACGACCTCGAGTTTGACCCAGTCCGTCTCGAAGGCCTCCCGGGCCAGCCGGGCCGTGGTCACCGCGTCCCGGCTGGTGTAACAGCCGGCGGTGTTGGGCAGGCAGGCCACGCCGTTGCGGTCCAGGACATCGAGGACCGAACCCCGGGCGGCCGGATCGACCCGGCGCAGAGCCACGGTGGCCACCACGGCCCCGGATGCGACCAGGGCCCGCTCCAGGGCATCCAGGCTGCCGGCGCCCCCGGTGCCGAGGATGAGCCGGGACCCGAGGGTCCGGCCGGCCAGCAGGAACGGATCATCAGCCATGTCGCGCTCCTTTCATCCGCCCTGAGCCGCGCTCAGGACTTCGACGGCATCGCCTTCGCTCAGCTCGGTCGTGCTCCACTGGCTGCGGGGCACGACCTCCCCGTTGCGGGCCACCGCCGTGCCCCGGCCGCCGCCGCGCAGCTCGGAGACGACGTCGGCCACGGTGGCGCCCCCGGGCAGGAGCCGGGACTCCCCGTTGACCAGGACGGACAGGCTCGAGATGCTCATCGGATCATGGCCCCGAAGCGGACCGGATCGAAGGGTTGACCCAGAGGCGGCATGGAGCCGGTGGCGATCAGCTCGGCCATCAGGTCGGCGGTCACCGGGGTCAGCAGGATGCCATTGCGGTGATGGCCCCCGGCCATGACCAGCCCGCTCACCCCGGTGGCTCCGATGACCGGGGCGTTATCGGGGGAGCAGGGGCGCAAGGAGGCCGTTGCTTCCGCGAACTCGAACTCAGCCACCTCGGGGACCAGGCCGTAGGCGTCCCGCAACAGGTTCATGACCGCCCCGGCCGTCACGGTGTGGTCGAAGCCCTGTTCCTCCATGGTCGCCCCCACCACCACCTCCCCGTCGGCGCGGGGGACCAGGTAGACCGATGAGCCCTCCACCAGGCCCCGGACGTTGCCGTTGAGCACCGGCGCCCCGCCCCGCTGGCGCAGCCGGAGGATCTGACCCTTGACCGGGCGGATGGGAGGAAACAGGCCGGGAGAGATGCCGGGCGGGTCGGTCAGAGCCGAGGACCAGGCTCCGGCGGCCAGGACCACCACTTCCGCCCTCAGCGTCTCGGTGCCGACCATCGCGCCGACGCAGGCCCCCGCCTCCATGATGAGCGACTCCACCCGGCCGGCCACGAACTCCACGCCGACGCCGCGAGCGGCCTCGATCAGGGCGGGGGAGAGTCGTCTGGGATCCACCTGGTGGTCCCCCTCCACCAGCACCCCGCCCCGAATCCGGGGGGACAGGGCGGGTTCGACGCGCCGGCACTCCTGACTGGTCAGGCGCTCGGCCTTGAGGCCGAGTTCCAATTGGAACCGGTGGAGATCGCCCAGCCAGGCGTGGTCCCCGGCATCAACGGCCACGGCCAGGGTCCCGCAGGCCCGGTAACCGACCGGAATCCCGGAGGCCTCCTCCAGCTCAGCGGCGAAGGCCGCCCAGCGCCGGGCCGACTCCAGATTGAGCCCGAGCAGAGCCTCCTCCTCGTAGTGGACCTCGGTGACCGGGGCCAGCATCCCCGCCGCTGCCCAGGAGGCGCCCCGCCCCGGAGCCGGGTCGACCACGGTCACAGCCAGGTCCCGCTGGGCCAGGCGCCAGGCGACAGCCAGGCCGATCACGCCTCCGCCGATGACCAGGGCGTCGGGGCTCTCGGCTCGGTTCAGGTCGGGGAGGGGGGAAGAGGTCGGCATCGGGTGGCCGGCCGCGGGGCGGTCTGGCGGCCGACCCGCGATGGTACCGCCGGGACCCTCAGCTCTCGTCGTCGGAGGTCTGGTAGGCCTCGATGGTCAGCTTGGAGCCGGGCTTTCCATTGCTCACGGTGGGCTCGGAACCGACCTGCAACTGCCACTCGTAGCTGTCGCGGCTGAAGCGGTAGGCGAGGATGGTGGTGCCTTGGTGATCCTTGGTCGGCGCCGCCCCCCGCAGCTTCCACCCGAGGGAAGGCAGTTCGAGGTTGTAGAAGCCGAGAACGTCGGTGCTCGGCGCGGCCACGAAGAAGGTGGCGCTGCGGTCGTACTGGCTGTTGCCCCCATCGAGGTTGTCGTAGGAGGTGACCCTGGCCCCCTGGGGGACGACCAGGTTCAGAAGGACGTCGCTGGGGGGCTCGCCCTGGTTGAGGATGGGGGTCCAGAACGACGCTCCCGGCTCGGGAGACAGATCGGTGGTGGTCGGCAGGCGCTGGGGCTTGGCGTTGAGGATGGCGGGGAGGAGAAATCCGATCCCCAGGCCCACGGCTCCGACCACCACGACCAGCACGAGCAGGAACCCGCGCTGGGGGGCGCGGGTGGTCGAGTTCAGGAGCGAACGGTGGCCCAGCGCAGCACCACGCCCTCACGGCGCAGCGAGCTCCGGAACCACAGGTAAGAGCAGGCGATGGCCGAGACAGTAAGCGCGGTGGAGCCGATGGTGCGCAGCACCAGGAAGGTGCCTAGAGACGAGGTGAACAGCAGGATGAGGGTGGCGGCGCCGTTCACGGCGTAGACCAGGGCCCAGAGGAGCGAGATGTGCAGGAAGAACCGCCGCAGCTTGCCTGTGCTCATCAGTGAGTCGGGCAGGGGGCAGAAGTCATGGGCGAGGCGCTCGACCAGGGGCTGGCTGGAGCGGATGGAGACCAGGAACAGGCCGGCCACCACGAAGGTGGCCAGCGTGGGCTGGAGGAAGTAGACGAAAACACTGCCCGTGGCCAGGGCCAGTCCGGTCCGCACGGTGAGCAGGGCGGCGCCCAGGAGCAGGATCCCCGGGATTCGCCTCCGGCCCCGCATCCGGACGAGCATGGCGGAGTAGGACCAGCCCAGAGCGGCCAGCAGGCCGATCCGCAGGCCGGTGAGGCTCAACAGCCCATAGAAAAGGACGAGAGGGGCGATAGTGGACTCGAGCAGGCGGAAGGCGGCCGTCTTGAGCAGGCGCCGGGGATGAGGAAGCTCGAGGGTGCGGGTGCCGTCGCCTCCGGCCTCGATCGGGGTGGGCACAAGCGACTCGGTGGCCGTGGAGGGCATAGGTATCTGTGTCGGCGCCGCCAGCTCCGGCCTTGAGGTCGGTGTGTTGAAGCGGCTGGCGGTGCTGGTCCTGGCCTACCTGGCCGGGGCCGTCCCCTTCTCCAACCTCCTCGCCAGCCGGCTGGCCGGTGTGGACCTCCGCCGTTTCGGTAACGGCACGGTGTCGGGTACCAGCCTGTACAAGGTGTCCGGGTTCCGGGCCCTGGCCACGGCCGGAATTCTGGACATCGCCAAGGGCGCTTCGGGGCCACTCCTGGCCAGCGGCCTGGCTCCGGCGACACCGACCCCGGAGACCAGGTGGCGGGCGCCTTCGGGGCTGGAGGCGGCCGCCGCCGGCCTGGTGGTGGCCGGCCACAACTGGTCGCCCTATCTCGACGGAGCCGGGGGCCGGGGCATCGCCCCGTCCATCGGCGCCTATCTGGTGGTGGCCCCGGAAGGGGCCGTGCTGTTGCTCGGGGGTCTGACCGTGGGCCGCCTGGTCCACCACAGCGGGATCGGGACCCTGGCCGGACAGCTGGCCGTCATCCCGGTGCTGCGGGCCACCCGGGGGCGTCAGGGCACCCTGGCCGGGATGGCGGTGGTGGCGCCCATGCTGGTCAAGCGGATCATGGGTAACAGCCGGCCGCCTGCCCAGGCACCGAGGGTGTATCTGGCCCGGCTGCTCTTCGATCGGGACACCTGGTCGGCGCCCGCGTCGGAGGACTGACGGGTCAGCCCCGGGTCTGCTCCAGCAGCCGGGCCTCCTCGACCAGGTGCTGGCGCAGCCCTGAGACGATCGCCTTTTCCACCAGCCGCCCGACCAGGGGGTAGCGGATGATGAGGTCGCCCTCCAGCCGCTGGTTGGTCTCCTGCCCCCGGTCCTCCAGCCGGTAGCCGCCGGCGCAGGTCATCCGGTCCCGGTAGTGCTCGGGGATCATTCGGAACTCGGAGCGGTGCTCCTGGCGGAAGATCGTCTCCTCGTGGATCCAGGTCATCCGCTCCGGATCGAGGACCCGGCGGGCGGCCGAGGGCAAATCCCCGTTGAAGGCGTAGCGGAAGCGGAGGTGGACAAGATCACCGGCGTCGTCCATGTCCAGCAGCTCGGGTGCCTTGATGTTGGGCATCTGGCCCAGGGTCTCGTAGAAAGCCGGGTCCAGAAAGGCGGCCTCGACCTCCGAACGGGGGAGCGAGATGGGGTTGTCGACCTTGAACCGCACGGACGCCGAATCTAACCAGGGCCGGGAGGGCCGGAGCGTTGACTAGGTTGGCTCGTCCTGGCGGCGTGGCCGAGTGGCTTAGGCAGGGGCCTGCAAAGCCCCGTACCCGGGTTCGATTCCCGGCGCCGCCTCCAAGAGAAAGTCCAGGTCAGAGGGTATTTTCTGTTAGCACTCGCTGGTTTAGTCTGCTAATGCGGACCCCTCAGGACACATAAAGGACACATCAGGACGCGATCTCCGCCGGCTCTGGAGAGCCCAGCCGCCCGGTTTGGCCCACGAATCTGCGGCGGAAGAACGGCCGCAGTTGGCCTCGATTTAGCTCGCTGCCTTGCCATGCAGCCCGCTGGGTGTAGCCCATCTCGAAGGGAGCCCCGGCCTGGGCCAGCCAGCCGACTCGGGCTCTGGAGGAGGGACCACTCTCCGCGGCGAAGGCCCATCTCCGGCACATCCGTTCCCTAAGGTAGGAAGCAGTGGCCCGGGCTCAAATCGTCATCGAAAACCCGATTCTCAACTCCCCCTATGGGGAGCCGGGCCGCCACTTCCGCTTCGACGATGACGGGATCACCGACGAGATTGTCGACTCCCGGAGGGTTTCGTCCTACTTCATCCCCATTCCCCAGGCCAAGAAGCGCTCCGGCCAGCTCGCCTTCGATGAGTGGACCGGCGACCGGATCTTGGAGAACGCCTTCATCAACCGCGTCAGGGGCAAGGTCGGCATCTGGCGGGCCGGTGGCTGGCAAGGGGTCACTCCGACGACCCGGTCCCTCCTCGAGTACTGGACGGCCCCGGAGCGGGAGCGCCCCCTCTTCTTCTGCCAGATCGAGGCACTGGAGACGGCCATCTACATCACCGAGGTGGCCCGCAAGTTCGGCGACGCCTGGATCGAGAACGACTTGCGCCGCTTCGCCGAGGACGCCAATCCCGGCCTGTTTCGGATGGCCCACAAGATGGCGACGGGGACTGGCAAGACGGTGGTCATGGCCATGCTCATCGCCTGGCACACCCTCAACAAGGCGGTCAACCCCCAGGACGGGCGTTTCTCCGACGCCTTCCTGGTGATCGCTCCGGGCATCACCATCCGGGACCGCCTCCGGGTCCTTCTGCCCTCTGACCCGGAGAACTACTACCGCCAGCGGGACCTGGTCCCTCCCGATCGGTCGGCCGACCTCGGCCGGGCCCGGGTCCACATCGTCAATTTCCACCAGTTCCGGCTGCGGGAGAAGCTCAAGGCCCCCAAGCTCACCAAGGAGCTGGCCGGCCAGGCCCCTGGGGTGTTCACCGAGACCCCTGACGAGATGGTCCGCCGGGTCACCCGGGCCCTCGGCACCAAGCGCAACATCATCGTGATGAACGACGAGGCCCATCACTGCTACCGCCGCCGGGTCGGGGACAGCGCCGAGCTGCCCGCCCTCACCGGCGAGGACAAGCGGGAGGCCGCTCAGCGAGAGGAAGAGGCCCGGATCTGGCTCTCGGGCTTGGAGGCGTTGGCAGCTAAGACCGGCATTCGGGCCGTCTACGACCTCTCGGCCACGCCCTTCTATCTGCGCGGATCAGGCTGGCCGGAGGGAACGCTTTTCCAGTGGGTCGTCTCGGACTTCTCGCTCATCGACGCTATCGAGGCCGGCCTGGTCAAGATCCCCCGGGTGCCCGTAGACGACAACGCCGAGAAGGGAGCGTCGATGCCGACCTACCGGGGCCTGTGGCTGCGCATCCGCAACGACCTCCCCAAGAAGGGCCGGCGTGCTTCGCAGGATGAGTGGCGTGAGCCCAAGCTCCCTGGCCCCCTCGAAGGTGCCCTCCACAGCCTGTACGGGAACTACGAGAAAGCCTTCCACCACTGGGAGGAGGTCTCCCAGGAGATCGGCAGTGGCGCCCCGCCCGTCTTCATCGTCGTCTGTAACAACACGACGGTCTCCAAGCTCGCCTTCGACTACGTCGCCGGCTGGCAGAAGACCCTCCCCGACGGCTCGGAGGTGGTCGTCCCCGGCCAGCTGCCGCTTTTCTCCAACGAGCACGCCGGTACCTGGTCGGTGCGGCCTAAGACCATCCTGGTCGACTCCTCCCAGCTCGACTCCGGCGAAGCCATGTCGGCCGAGTTCAAGGCCGCCGCCGCCCACCAGATCGCCGAGTTCAAGTCCGAGCTGGCCCAGCGATTCGGCCGGGACGTCGACGACGTGTCCGACGAGGACCTCTTACGGGAGGTCATGAACACGGTCGGCAAGCCCGGCAAGCTCGGAGGTGACGTGCGCTGCGTCGTGTCGGTCTCCATGCTCACCGAGGGCTGGGATGCCAACACCGTCACCCATGTGCTCGGGGTGCGGGCCTTCGGCACCCAGCTCCTCTGCGAGCAGGTCGTCGGCCGGGGTCTGCGCCGGCGCTCCTACGTCGTGGGCGACGACGGCCTCCACTTCGAGCCCGAGTACGCCGAGGTCTATGGCATCCCCTTCAGCTTCATCCCCGCCTCGGGGTCGGGCCCTGATCCCAAGCCGACCAAGATCCCCACCCGGGTGCGGGCCATAGAGGACCGGGCGGCCCACTGCGAGATCGAGTTCCCCCGGGTCGTCGGTTACCGCTGGGACACCCGGGACGACCACCTGAGCCCGGACTTCACCGAGGAGTCCCGGATCGTCCTCGACTCCCGCTACGTCCCGACCAGGACGGAGATGGCGGCGGTGGTGGGAGAGACCGAGGAGCATCGGCTCGACTACTTCGAGGCCATGCGGGCCCAGCACGTGGCCTTCATGCTGGCCAAGCGCCTCCTGGACAAGCGCTTCCGGACCCCTCCCGCCGAGGACGGCCAACCCGAGGGGGAGCGGCCGTGGCTGTTCCCGAGGCTGGTCGAGATCACCAAGGCCTGGCTGGCCGACCCGAGCCAGGTGGTGCTCAAAGACGACGCCTTCGTTGGCCTGCTGGCGATGCACCAGAACGCCGATGAGGCGGTGGAGAAGCTCCATCAGGCCTTCATCGTGACCCAGGGGCCCGAGGCCTCCTTCACCCCGATCCTCAGCCCGGCCGGCCCGATCGGCTCGACCCGGCACGTCGACTTCGACACCACCAAGGACGTCTACGTCACAGACTCTGAGCGCTGCCACGTGTCCCATGTGGCCTGCGACAGCGAGTGGGAGTCGACCCTGGCCGGGAAGCTGGAGCACATGCCGGCGGTACACAGCTACGTGAAGAACCAGGGCCTCGGCTTTGCCGTCCCCTACACCATCGACGGCCAGCAGCGCTCCTACATCCCTGACTTCATCGTCCGGATGGACGATGGCTACGGGCCAGATGACCTCCTGAGCCTGGTTGTCGAGGTGTCCGGTCAGCGCCGGAAGGACAAGGACGCCAAGGTTGGCACCATGCGCAACCTGTGGGTACCCGCGATCAACAACTGGGGTCGGCTCGGTCGGTGGGCGTTCGTCGAGGTGACCGATCCTTGGGAGGCGGCGGGGTTGATCGAATTGGCGATGTCCAGGCGGCCGGTGGCGGTGGGTAACTGATGCCGCCCCGGAAGAAGGCGCCAGTCGGCCCGGTGCCGGTGGAGTCGACCCAGCACGCCGACAAGCGAGTCAACATCCCTACCACCGAGCTGTCCAGCTTCGTGGCCGAGGACGAGAAGGCCCCCAAGACGGTCCTCTATCCCCGGGACCCGTCGCTGGACCCTCAGCTGGTCTGGAAGGGCAAGGATCAACAGGACCTGGCCGAGTACCTCTCGGTTGCGTCAGTGCCCGTGTACATCCAGGAGAAGATCGATCCCCGGGTACTCGTGGAGAACTTGCGGGCGACCGCCGCCCGGCCGGAGGACGAGCCCGAGCTCCGGCTTTTCGAGGACTTCGATGGCCTGCCTTTCGAGGAGCTGGTCGACTTCTACTCCCACGAGGGCAACTGGTCGAACCGCATGATCCTCGGGGACGCGCTCCTGGTCATGAACAGCCTGGCCGAGAAGGAGGGCCTGCGAGGCAAGGTCCAGATGATCTACATGGACCCTCCCTATGGCATCAAGTTCGGCTCCAACTGGCAGGTCTCGACCCGTAAGCGTGAGGTGAGCGACGGGAAGGACATCGACGTCACCCGCCAGCCGGAACAGATCAAGGCGTTCCGCGACACGTGGGAGCTCGGCATCCACTCGTACCTGAGCTACCTTCGTGATCGTCTCACGGTCGCACGAGACCTTCTCACTGAGTCAGGGTCATGCTTCATCCAAATCGGCGACGAGAACCAGCATCTAGCACGAAACGTGTTAGATGAGACTTTTGGCAGTGAGAATTTCGTTAGCCTGATCACCTTCAACAAGACTACGGGCGGCACGGGACGCTACCTTCCGGGTACCGTCGATTACCTCCTGTGGTATGCGAAGAACATCGATGAGCTGAAATACCGACCTGTTTATCGTGGGAAGACCGTGGGCGGTGCCGGCGGAAGCGGCTACTCGATGGAGGAGCTTCCGGACGGGACGAGGCGCCGCATCCCAGCCGGCCAAGCCGCAGTCGGAAGGATCTTGACTGCGGACAACCTGACGAGTCAGAGCCAGGGGCGTGAGAAAGGAGAGGGCGCCTCCTCTTGGTTCCGTGTCGAGCTGGGCGACAAGACTTACTCGCCGACGATGCAGAGCCGGTGGAAGACCAACGAGCAAGGCATGACGAGGCTCAAGGCGTCCCGGCGGCTTCTGCCGGTCGGTAACACCCTTCGCTACGTTCGCTATCTGGAGGATTTTCCAGCCTTCCCGCTTAGCAACTTCTGGGACGACACCACGACGGCGGGTTTCTCTGATCCCAAGACTTACGTAGTTCAAACGAACACCAAGGTCGTGGAGAGATGTCTGCTCATGACAACGGATGCCGGTGATCTCGTTCTGGATCCCACCTGTGGTTCTGGGACCACGGCCTTTGTCGCCGAACAGTGGGGTCGACGCTGGATCACGATCGACACGTCCCGGGTGGCCTTGGCTCTAGCGCGAACCCGACTCATGTGCGCCCGGTACCCCTACTACCTCTTGGCCGACTCGGAAGCTGGTGCCCAAAAGGAGGGTGAGCTGGCTGGCCAGCTTCCGCCCGGGCCTTACCGGGGTGACATCAAGAGGGGCTTCGTCTACCAGCGAGTGCCGCACATCACACTCAAGTCGATCGCCCAGAACCCGGACATCAGGGAGGGGATGACCCGGGAGCAGATCGACGCCGCCATCGCCCGTCACGCCGAGTCAGAGCTGCTCGTCGACCAGCCCTACGAGGACC